>Ga0055533_1000184_pt1 | contig 52247 bp, 46 predicted proteins | sample AraplaCvi_mMS_r2_FD_54991 | JGI IMG/M metagenome (GOLD analysis project Ga0055533, IMG submission 54991) | Arabidopsis root microbial communities from North Carolina, USA - plate scrape CL_Cvi_mMS_r2 | ecosystem: Host-associated > Plants > Roots > Endosphere | place: USA: North Carolina...
GCATTCGCCTTCTATCCGACAACAAGAGCGGGGCGTGACATGCGATGCTATGACGAGATGCGTCATCATGACGATGCCGTGCGGCCACATTACGCGCGCTTCGAACGGTGGCTCTCGAAGCAGGGAAACGAAGCGATCGCACGCAAGCGTGCCGAAGCGGACCTGCTGTTTCGCCGGGTCGGTATTACGTTTGCGGTGAACGGCGACCTGTCCGGCACCGAGCGGCTCATCCCCTTCGACCTGATTCCACGCATCATTCCGCGCGACGAATGGAAGACGCTCGAAGCGGGTCTACGTCAGCGGGTGCGGGCGCTCAATCTGTTCATCCACGACGTGTACCACGATCGCAAGATCGTGCGCGCGGGCATCGTGCCCGCTGAGCAGGTTTATACCAACGCGCAATACCGGCCGGAAATGCAGGGCGTAAATGTGCCGCTCGGTGTTTACGCGCATATTGCCGGTGTCGACGTGGTGCGCGCCGGCGACGAGGGCGAGTTCTACGTGCTCGAAGACAATCTGCGGGTGCCGTCGGGTGTGTCGTACATGCTCGAAAATCGCAAGATGATGATGCGGCTTTTCCCCGAGCTTTTCGTACAGAACCGCATTGCGCCGGTCGCGCATTATCCCGATCTTCTGCTCGATACGCTGCGCTCGGTAGCGCCCGAAGGCGTCGACGATCCGGTGGTGGTGGTACTCACGCCGGGCATGTACAACTCCGCGTATTTCGAGCACACGTTCCTCGCGCAGCAGATGGGTGTCGAGCTGGTGGAAGGCAAAGATCTTTTCGTCGACGACAACTATGTGTTCATGCGCACCACGCAGGGACCCAAGCGTGTGGACGTGATCTATCGTCGCGTGGACGACGATTTTCTCGACCCGCTCGCGTTCCGTAACGATTCGGCGCTGGGCGTGCCGGGCCTCCTGACTGCGTATCGCGCGGGACGGGTCGCGCTCGCGAACGCGATGGGCACCGGCATCGCCGACGACAAATCGATCTATCCGTACGTGCCGGAAATGATCGAGTTCTATCTGGGCGAGAAGCCGATTCTGAACAACGTTCCCACGTTCCAGTGCCGCAAGCCCGACGATCTGGCTTACACGCTTGCGCATCTGCCGGAACTGGTCGTGAAAGAGGTGCATGGCGCGGGCGGCTACGGGATGCTNGTCGGACCCGCGTCGACGAAGGCCGAGATCGAAGCGTTCCGCGAGCGTCTGATCGCNCGGCCGGCGGGCTATATCGCTCAGCCCACGCTGGCNCTGTCCGCGTGCCCCACGTTCGTCGAAGCCGGCATCGCGCCGCGCCACATCGATCTGCGTCCGTTCGTGCTGTCAGGCAAGACCGTCACGATGGTCGCGGGCGGACTCACTCGCGTCGCGTTGCAGGAAGGCTCACTCGTCGTCAATTCGTCGCAGGGAGGCGGGACCAAGGACACGTGGATGGTCGACTGACGCAGTTGCCGCGCGGTTGCAACCACCGCGCCCGCAACCCAGCGCGCCGGGGCGTGTATCAAGAAGCCGCCGGCGCATACGGATAACCAGCGCGAGCTTTCACTTCATCGAGCTTCGCGTCATCAGATACGGAACGCCGTCATGTTAAGCCGCACCGCCGATCACCTTTTCTGGATGGCCCGCTACATGGAGCGCGCGGAGAACACCGCCCGCATGCTCGATATCAACCTGAAGGCTCTTTTGCTGCCGCAGACGCCCGATCAGGAGGCGCGCGCACAACGTTCGGTGCTGCGCATTTCCGAACTCGAAACAGCGTTCGCACAACGCTACGACGAGCCGACTCGCGAACACGTGCTCGACTTCATGGTGGCGGACGCGAACAACCCCTCGAGTATTCACTCGTGCCTGCAGGCGGCGCGCGAAAACGCGCGTGCCGTTCGCGGTACGTTGACGACCGAATGGTGGGAGACCATCAACGATACGTGGCTCGAATTCAACGAGCGCATTTCGTCTGGCCAGGCCGCTGCCAATCCGGGCGCGTTGTTCGAATGGGTGAAGTTCCGCTCGCATCTTTCGCGTGGCGTGACGATCGGCACGGCGCTGCAGGACGACGCGTTTTTCTTCACGCAGTTGGGTACTTTCCTCGAGCGCGCCGACAACACCGCGCGAATTCTCGACGTGCGCTTTGCCGACGTCGAACCGAATTCACGCGACGCCGCGCGTCAGCTCGAAGACTTCTATTACTGGACTTCGATCCTCAGTTCTGTGTCCGCGCTGGAAATTTACCGCAAGGTGTATCGCGATGTCGTCACGCCAGCGCGTGTGGTCGAGCTGATGATCCTGAACCAGCAGATGCCGCGTTCGCTGCTGGCTTCGCTCGAAGGCGTCTGCGCGAATCTGGCGATGCTGCGAACGTCCGGCTCGAACCAGTGCGAGCGTTTTGCCGGCAAGCTGCGCGCCGAACTGCTGTACTCCGACATCCGGCAGATTTTCGAAGCCGGCCTGCACGCCTACCTGACCCAGTTCCTCGCTCGCGTGTTCGAGCTGGGCAATCTCGTCGCGCGTACTTATCTCATGCTGCCAGTCGCCTGACGGAGTGCTTATGTACCTGACGATCCGCCACGACACGTCCTATCGTTACGAAGCGACTGTCCATTATTCAATCCAGCAATTGCGCCTGACTCCGGCCAACGGCGCTTCCCAGATGGTGCGGCGCTGGAGCATCGACACGCCGGGCAAGCTCGACCCGGCCTTCGACGCCTATGGCAACGTGCTGCATACGCTCGTCATCAACAAGCCGCATAACGAGATCCGGCTGCAGGTTTCGGGCGAGGTCGAGACGATTGCGCTGATCGACGGTCGGCTTCTCGACGACGTCGGCCCGATTCCGCTCGAGCACTTCACGTGCGCGACGCGTCTGACCGAAGCGGACGCTGCGATCCGCGAACTGGCGGGCTCGGTCCCGAGCCTCACCAGTTCGGCGAATCTGATCGCACTGTCGGAACGGATCGTGGAGCGCGTGAAGTATCACCCCGGCATCACCGAGGTCACCAGCACGGCGGCGCAGGCGCTCGCGCTCGGCAATGGCGTCTGTCAGGACCATGCGCATCTGATGCTCGCTTGTTGCCGCGCGCGTGGAGTTCCGGCGCGCTACGTGAGCGGCTATATCGAACCCGGCGACGTGCCGCATGCGGCCAGCCATGCATGGGTGGACGTGTGGGTAGACGGCACGGGCTGGGTCTCGATCGACGTCACGCATGCGGCCTTTGCCAGCGAAATCTACTGCAGGCTGGCGGTCGCGCGTGACTACGAGGCTGCGGCGCCGGTGCGCGGCCGGCGAATCGGCGGCAGGGAAGAGGAGTTGGAAGTCTCGGTAACGGTCAGCGCGCAGATGTCGCAGTAGATTGCGGCAGGGCCGCAACTCACGCAAGGTGGCGATGTACGCTGCCTTCGGCCGCGTTCGGTCCGCAATTGCCGGGCACGCGAGCCTGTTTTGAGCGGGCGCCTGTCGAGGGCACGCGCTTTCCCGCTTGACGTTCCGCGTAGCGCCCACAGCGGCTGTCCGGCCGTGCCGGTGTTCGCCACTATCAAGAACAAACCGGCCGAGGCCGTAATACGGTGAAGAGGCGCATCTGCGCCGCATTACAATAGCGCCGTTCAGTCGTTTTTCGCGGGTATCCTCTCTTATGACTTACTGTGTAGCGATGTCCGTCGACGAGGGTCTCGTCTTCCTTTCGGACACGCGGACCAATGCGGGCGTCGACCACATCAGCACCGCCCGCAAGATGTCCGTGTTCGAGCAGCCGGGCGAACGCATGCTGGTGCTGCTCGGCGCGGGCAATCTGTCGCTGACGCAGGCGGTGTTGCACGAACTGTCGGAGCCGAGCGATCCGTCGCAGCCCACGCTGTGGAGCGCGCCCACCATGGCTGACGCGGCGCGCGTGATCGGCCGCGCGGTGCGTTGCGTGCATCAGCGGGAGGCGGAAGCGCTGCAGGAATTCGGCGTCGACTTCAATTGCAGCTTCATTCTCGGCGGGCAGATTGCCAACAACCGGCCCCGACTGTTCATGATCTATGCGGCGGGCAACTTCATCGAGGCCTCGGCGGTCAACCCGTATTTCCAGATCGGCGAGGCGAAGTACGGCAAGCCGATTATCGACCGGGTGCTCACTCCGTCCACGCCGCTCGACGAAGCCGCGAAGTGCGCGCTCATCTCAATGGACTCGACGTTGCGCTCGAACCTGTCGGTCGGGCTGCCGCTCGATCTGCTGGTGTATGAGAAAGATTCGCTGCGGGTCACGCGTTTCGTGTCCATCGATCACGACAACGCCTACTTCGAGATGATTCATCGCACCTGGGGCGAGCGGCTGCGCCAGGTGTTCGGCGAGATCCCCGATCCCGACTGGCACGAATCGCCCAATGTGCCGATGCTGCAGCGCGAGCGCGCGCTTGTCATGCATCGCGCGCCGGTGGGTGCTGATGGCGTGGAGCACGATCTCGACGCAAGGCCCGCGCAGACTCTGGCGCAGGCGGAGAAGGGCAAGGCGCAGCGCAGGTAGCCGTTGGGCGGTTTCGTGTTTGCTCATGGCTGCGCGTCGCAATCGACGCGGCGCAGGTCTTTGCCACAAGTAGATAAGCCCAGAACGCGCGGCTGACCGGATGCTGCTGCGGCGCGACGGCTTCGAGCCGCGCCGTGCGCCGAACTCATCCATGCTGGACTCCCGCGCCGTTTCCGTCGCCCAATGAAAAAAGCCAGCCTTCGGCTTGCGCCTCTGGCTGGCTTCAAGGTACGGCTCGATGTCTTGAGCCGTAGGCCATGCTGTTCTATTAGAACTTGTGACGGATACCCAGGCTGATGATTTCCTGGCTGCTCGAACCGGCCTGGTAGCCATACGAGCCAACCGATGCGCCTGCGTCGACAATGCCACCGGTCGCTGCGTCGCGCTGGCGACCGCTTGCGTGCTGGTATGCGCCAACGAGGTACAGGTCGGTGCGCTTCGACAGGAAGTAGTCGCCGCCCAGCGAAACCTGGTGGTAGTTCGCCGACGTGTCGCCCGCGCCGTGCGTGTAGGTGTAGCCCAGGCCCAGCAGCATTGCCGGCGTCAGCTGGTAGCCAGCGTACGCGCCTGCAACGTGATACTTCTCTTGCTCACCGAAGCCCGAGAACGCGTCCGGCTTGTACTGCGCGAAGCTATAGCGAGCGTTGAACGTGAACGGACCGGTCACGTACTGTACAGCGGCCGACGTGATATCGATCTGCTTGGCCGATGCGTACGCGCCGTTGATGTTCGAGCCGTCGAACGTAGCGTCAGACGTCACGCCCGCGTTCCACGTGCCACCCTGGTTGGTGCCCGGAACGACGCCGCGGCTTGCCAGCGTGTTGCCGTTTTCCATGCGGAAGTAGCCAGCTGCAACGCTGAAGGGGCCGCCCGACCACGTTGCTGCACCTGCCCAGGATTGACCTGCGCCCGTTGCGCCTGCAACGCCACCCAGTGCGTACATGCCTTCGAACTGGAAGCCGCTCCACACCGGAGAAACGTATTTGATTGCGTTGTTCGTACGCGAGCTGTTGTCGTTGTTGTCAACGTCGCCCGGCGTCGTGAACGTGCTGCCGAAGAAGTTGTCACCCGTCAGCGGCTGAACCAGGTCGACCAGCGGGTCGTACTGGCGACCCAACGTGAGCGTACCGTATGCATCTTGCGTCAAACCGACGTATGCCTGGCGACCGAACAGCTTCGTGCCCGTGCCGTACGAACCCATCTTGCCGTTGTTCGGGTTGAAGCCGCTTTCCAGTTGGAAGATCGCCTTCAGGCCACCGCCCAGGTCTTCCGTGCCCTTCATGCCCCAGCGGCTGCCTTGCAGGTTACCCGCTGCGAGCTGCCACAAGTTGTTGTTAGCCGGGTTGGCATTGTGAACGTACTGGACCGATTCATCGATCAAGCCGTACAGGGTCACGCTGCTTTGAGCGTGTGCAGCGCCGGTAACGCCGAGGAGCGCCAACGAGAGGGTAGACAGTGCGATTCGTTTCATCCAATTCTCCACGCAGATGATTAGTTTACTTGTTGCGGAAAGGAGAATAGCTCAGGGCGTCAATCGGTAAGAACTGGAAAAAAAAGAGTGTCGCCAAAAACCGACAATCGTCGCAAAGCCTTGTATTTAAAGCGGCTTTGGGATTGTTTCTTTTTTCGCAATATTGATTCGTTGTGTTCGCATTATTGTTGTTTCATTGATCGAGACCGTATCGGAACCGGCCGTTTAGGCAATTATGTGTAAGTAGACTGTAATGAAGTCGTCTAAATCCGGCCTACGGGTTTTGGAGTGGGTATAGGCAGGCGCGGCGCGACTACGCCGAAAAGCGGACTAGACATGCCGGCTCGATTGTGATCCATGCGCACCATTGCGGGGCAAAAACAGTCGCAACAGCCGTTGCGCTACTTTGGCGCGATGTCGTCGTCCCGGTTGTGACGCGCGATGGTGGCCGCTGCGAGGCCGGCAGCCGCTGCCAGGGCGACTGATTTCCACGGGTGCTTGCGCACGTAGCGATCTGCCTCGACCGCTTTGCGGCCCGCCCCGAGCAACGTGACAGCGGCGAGATGGGTCGCTTGCGCCTCCGCCGAGATTACTGAGCGTCCGACGTTCAGCGCGGTCGCGCGCGCGGACGCCTTCTTTCGCAGTTGCATGCGGCGCAAGTCGTAAGCCGCCTGCGTGGCTGCTCCCGTTTCCGCGTAGGCGCTGCCGGGCGAGGCCGTCGGCACGTCGCTGCCGGACGCTTCGGCGCCGGCGTGCAAGGCTACGTTTGCCGGCACCGTCGACGCCGCCAACACCGATGCGAGTTTCGCGCGGCTGCCCGGCGGCGAGTCGGCCTGCATGCCCCAGCCGCCGCGCGGGTCGTTGAGACGGCCCCGCGCGGCCGAAAACTCAGCGCCGAGCAGCAGCACGGCGGCCGAGAAGTACAGCCACATCAGCAGCACGGCGAGCGATCCCGCCGCGCCGAACGAGCTTGCCATGCCGGCGTGCGCGAGATAGAGCGCGAACAGCTTCTTGCCGGCCGAAAACAGCACCGCCGCGACGGCCCCGCCGACCAGCGCATCGCGCCAACGTACCTTCGCGTCCGGCAGGAATTTGAGCAAGCCGGCGAACGCAAACGCGAGTACAAGCAAACCCACGCCGAGTTGCAGCAGATTGCCGATCACGACATACGGCGAGTCGCCCCACAGCCATTTGCCGATGAACGTGATCACCGTATCGAGCACGAGGGAGACGATCAGCAAAAAGGCGACGCCGAGCACCAGGCCGAACGAGATCAGCCGTACACGCACCAGCGCGATCACGCTCGATGTACGTGGACCGGTGTTCGGCCACACGACGTTAAGAGCGCTGTTGAGCGACGAGAAAGTGGCTGACGCGCCGATTGCCAGCATCGAGAACGAGATGATGGCCGCGACGCCGCCCGCGCTGCCGCTGTGGTGCGCGTTCTCGACGATGGTCTGCACGCCCGCCGCGGCCTGGTCGCCGAGCAGCCCGTGGATGTGGTCGAACAGCTCACCGCGCGCGGCCTCGGCGCCGAAGAACCAGCCCGCCACGGCGATCACCATGACGAGGGTCGGCGCGAGGGAAAACGCGGCGTAGAACGCAATGCTCGCTGCCATTGCCGTGCAGCGGTCTTCGGAGAACTGCTTGAGCGCTCCGATTGCCCAGTTCGCTTGCTGGCGAGCCGCGTGCTGAAGGTTCTCGGCGGAAAGCGTGTCGATGTCCATGGTCGAAGTCTCAATGGGTACGGGCGCCGGCCGGCACGCCCGAACCGTTCGGCCCGCGCGGCGCAGCCTCGTATCGCTGTCTTTCGCAAACCTTGTGCCTGTGACTATAGCAAGCGAGTTAGTCCGCGAGCCGCTCGGCCACGCGCCGATGCGCATTGCCGCTAGACGCTAGAATGCGATGGCTTACCTCATCTACTTTTATAGACTGCCATGCATTCGCACGAAGCCTTAACGCAGTTGGACGTGATCCCCGCAGAAGAACTCGCCGCGCATTTGCCCGCGCATGTTCTCGCGCAGTTGCCGCCGCAAGGCGTAACGGTTTTCTCCGTGACCGACGACGCTTCGGACACCGCCGCCTTCAGCGCGCGCTACGGTTTTGGTCTTGAAGACTGCGCGAATACGATCGTGGTGCGCTATAAAAAAGACGGCGGCGAGCACTATGCGGCGCTCGTTTCGCTTGGGTCGTTGCGGCTCGACGTCAACGGCGCGGTGAAGGCGGCGCTCGGCGCACAGCGGCTGTCGTTCGCCAAGCGCGAGGTGGCGGTCGAATTGAGCGCAATGGAGTTCGGCGGCATTACGACTTTCGGATTGCCGGCGGACTGGCGCATTCTCGTCGATGCCGCCGTGATGGAGCGCGTGCAGATCGTCATGGGCGCGGGCATCCGCGCGGCGAAGCTTCTGCTGGCGCCGGACGTGTTGCGTCAGTGGCCGCGTTGCGAGGTGGCCGACCTGACGTTGCCTGCGGAGTGAATCTCGTCGGCGTGCCCATCCAGGAGCACGCCGCATGAGAACGAGGCATGAGACCCCTGAGGCGAACCCTCAGGCAAACCCTCAGGCAAACCCTCAGGCGAACCCTCAGGCGAACCCGACACCCGCGCGGCTCAGCAACCGCCGGTTATGCTCGGAAAGGTTCTTCACGCGAAGCTGTTTGCCGGCTTTGCGATAACGCTCGTAAAGACCTTGCAGCGCTGCGAGCGCGGAATGATCTGCGAGCAGTAGATGACTGCAGTCGATCGTGACGTCCGCCGGATCTTGCTGCGGATCGAATAACTCGTGAAAACGCGCGGTGGAAGCGAAGAACAGCGTGCCGCGCGGCACATAGGTTCTATTGTCGGCGCGGTCTTCGATATGCGCGTGAATTTCGCGCGCGTGCTGCCACGCGAAGTTCAGCGCTGCGATCACGATGCCGCACAGCACGGCAATCGCAAGATCGGAAAACACGGTGATGAGCGTGACCGCAATGATCACGAGTGCGTCGTTGCGCGGCACTTTGCCGAGCACGCGCAGCGAACCCCATGCGAAAGTCTGCTGCGCGACCACGAACATCACGCCGACCAGCGCCGCCAGAGGAATGCGTTCGATGAGCGGCGACAGAAACAGGATGTACATCAGGATCATTACTCCGCTGACAATGCCCGAAAGGCGTGAGCGTCCCCCCGAATTCAGATTGATCATCGTCTGGCCGATCATCGCGCAACCGCCCATGCCGCCGAACAGACCCGAGGCGATATTCGCCGCGCCCAACGCGAGACACTCGCGGTTCGGCTGACCGCGGGTCTCGGTGATCTCATCGGTGAGATTGAATGTCAGCAGCGTTTCCAGCAGACCGACAATTGCGATCAGCACCGCATACGGCAGCACGACTTGCAGCGTCTCGAGGTTCAGCGGTACGTCCGGCAGATTGAAACCCGGCAGCCCGCCCGCGATGTGCGCCATATCGCCGAGCGTGCGAGTAGGGAGATGCAGCAGTTGCGCAAATACGCCCACGCCGACGATCGCTACCAGCGCGGGCGGCGCTGCCCGCGTGACGCGCGGCAGCACATAAACGATCAGCATGGTGAGCGCGACGAGGCCGCACATCATCGCGAGCGCGCTGCCGTGCAGCCATGCTTCGCCTTGCGGCGTGCTCTGCCGGAAATGCGCGAGCTGCGCGGTGGCAATCACGATTGCCAGTCCGTTGACGAAACCGAGCATGACCGGATGCGGGACCATGCGGATCAGTTTGCCGAGCCGCAATGCGCCGAACAGCACCATCAGAACGCCGCTGAGTATGACGGTAGCGAGCAGATACTGTGCGCCGTGCTGAACGACCAGCGCCACGATAACAACCGCCATCGACCCGGCCGCGCCCGAAATCATTCCCGGACGGCCGCCGAAGAGCGCAGTGATCGTGCAGATGAAGAACGCGCCATACAGGCCCATGAGCGGATTGAGATGCGCGACGAGCGCGAACGCGATGCATTCGGGAACCAGCGCGAACGACGAGGTCAGACCCGCGAGCACATTGGCGCGGATTCCGGAAAGCCTTGCGGGCCAACCGTGAGTAGGGCTAGCGGTATTCATCTTGAGCGAGGTGGTTTGCCGCGGCGAACGTCGCATCTGCAGATGCGGATGCCTGGCAATATGAGCGTCCTGGCCTGAGGTGTTTCGTGGGCCGGGCGTTTGCGAAAGCGGTGGATTTTACAGCAGGTCAGCGGTTTTGACCGGTGACGTTCTCAGCGTTCGCGGTGGATTGCGCTGGATCGCGCGGGAGGAAGCGCAAGACCGTCGCCACGCGGTCCGCAATGCGGCCGCGTGGCTTCTCACGTCGATCAGATGATCAGGCGCGAAACCTTCGTGCCTTCGAGCGATACGCCGGCCATCAGGCCGCCGTTCGTCAGAACGAATGCTTCAACCGGGCTCGTCGCGGTCGACGTATCGATCGCGCCGTTCGCGCCGACCTTCAGCACGGCAACGGTTGCGTCTGCACCGGCTGCCCAGCCCTGGCTGTTGAGGAATTTGTCGAGTGCTTCCTGCGTCATGAAGAGGAAGACGAGCGCTTTCGATTGTGCGCCGATCTGCAAGCCGAACGAGCCGGCCACCGTGCTGTAGTAGCCGCTCGTGCGGCCACCCACGCGCAATGCGCCTTCGCCATATTGGCCGCCGACCCAGAAGCCCGCGGAGATCACCGACGGAAACACCAGCACCCCGCGCGCTTTCGCCACGAGTTCTCGCGAGCCGCCGACGTTCGCATACAGACGCGACAGCGTTGAATCGACACCCGCGTTGATCGTGTCGCGCTTGCTGGCGTTGGCGGACGCCGACGCGTTCGAAGACGAGGACGTGGTGGTGCAACCGGCGAGGCCGAGACCTGCGGTAGCGAAAGCCGCGCCGGCCGTCGTGATGAATTGTCGTCTGCGCATGTTATTTGTCCTTTTACGTTATCGAGGTGGTTTTTCTTTATCGATGAAACGGTAATGCCATGACGCCGGCCGTTAGACCGGTGTCCATGATGATGCAGCATTTCCTGTGCCTGCGCATGCCGCGTGCGCAAAGGCGGCACGGACGCCCGCGTGGCGCGGGGTTCGCGCCCGCGGGTATGTCGAATTTCACGTTCCGCCGCTATACGGCCGGGCGAATGTTCTGGTTGTGACTGAATAAATTGTGCGGGTCATAACGGCTTTTCACGGCTACAAGCCGTTCGTAATTCGGACCATACGCGTCGGCGACGCGGCCCGCTTCTTCTTGCGTCATGAAGTTGACATAGACGCTGCCGAGCGAGAATGGCGCCGATGCGTCGAAGAATGCGCGCGCCCAGGATATGCAACGGTCGTCGTCGGCGGGATCTTCCCAGCGGCCATGCACGTTCATCGCGTATTGAGTATCGCGACTCGAATACGCTGTCGCGTTCACCGGTACGCGTTGCGTTTGTGCGCCAATCTGCCCAAAGAAAATTTCGCACTGCGGAGACGGCAGATTCTGGATCGACTGAAGCAGTGCCTCGATCAGGCCATCGTCGATGCTGGCGAGGTTGTGGGACTTCCAGTAGTTGCGCGATCCCGGCGCGAGCAACGGGTCGAACGCCTTTTGCCACATCGCGTACGGCATTTCGCCGAGATGTTCGCCGACCGGTGTGCCGAAGGTCTTCACTGGCGCGACGGCCGAAGGACCGTTTGCGGTCGGGCCCGTGTAGCACATTGCGAAGATGATGACAGGCTTGCCGTGCACGTCGGAGGGCAAGAACGGCAGGGGCGGCGCAAGGCGCAGAACGGCCCACACACTGAGTTCGTCCGGCATGTCCGGCGTTGCTGCGCGATATTTGACGAGCGCGTCCCGCGCCTGATCGAGCGGTAATACGACGAGTCCGCCGAACACCATCGGTCCTACCGGATGCAACTCGAACACAAATGACGTAACCACGCCGAAGTTGCCGCCGCCGCCGCGAATCGCCCAGAACAGGTCTTCATTCGATTCGGCGCTGGCGCGAAGCAATTCTCCATCGGCGGTGACGACGTCGGCTGAAATCAGGTTGTCCACCGTCATGCCGTATCTGCGGCTAAGCCAGCCGAAACCGCCACCCAGCGTCAAGCCTGCGACGCCCGTAGTCGAGTTGATGCCCAGCGGCGTCGCGAGTCCGAAGGCCTGCGCTTCATGGTCGAAGTCGGCGAGCGTCGCGCCCGGTTCGACGTACGCGCGTTTCGCGAAAGGGTCGATTCGCACGGATTTCATCAGCGAGAAATCCAGCACGAGACCGTTGTCGCACAAGGCGCTGCCGGCAATGTTGTGACCTCCGCCGCGAATCGCAAGCGGCAGACCGTTTTCGCGCGCGAAGGCTACACCGCGCCGCACATCGGCGACACCGGCGCAGCGCAGGATCATCGCAGGGCGCCGGTCGATCATTGCATTCCAGATGCTGCGTGCTTCGTCAAAACCGGCATCGTCGGGCAGCATCAGCTGCCCGCGTACAGCGGTTTTCAGTTCCTCGATGGCGCTGTTCGACACGTGAGCCATGGTTTGTCTCCAAGGTTTGGTGAGGGCGCTCGTCGAGCACCGTTGACTGACCAGGTAGATCGCAAGAATCTTGGCAGCTTGGTTCAGCGTTCAGTAAACGGGGCTGTCTTATTTAGTCAAACGCACGTAAACCCGCGTGCGGCTCGACGCTCGTGCGGAAGCCCGCAGCGCGGGCGTCCACAGACACGAGGCGGCACTACAGAGGCGCTCGCGTGGTCAATGGTGCATGTGCTTGCGGAAAAGGTCGTGTCTGAAAGTGTTGGATCGGCAGTTGTGCGAGCGTTGCGCTACGACACATATGACAAAACGACGCAGCCGTGTGCAGCCCGCACGATCAGCGAGCCACCTCGATCACTTTCTCGTGAACCACGAGAAAGACTCTTTCGCCGCTGGCGCGGCCGTCTTCGCGTGCACCGCCGGTAAAGCTGCCGAACGCGGGCAATACGCCGTGTCTCGGGCCGAAACGAAAGCACGGCACGCGAACCGAGTCGTTGCGTGTTGCGATTCGATAGACGGGATGCAAATGGCCGGCGAGTGCATAAGCACCTTCGACATTCTGGGGGTGATGACACAACGCCCACGGTCCTATTCGCCAAGGCTCCTGCACATAGTCGACATTGAGCGTAGCGGGCAAGGCGCCCGCATGCCGATCGTGATTGCCTTCAACCAGCACGACCCGCAAAGCCGCATGACGGGCGCGCCAGACGTGCAACGCATTGAGCATTTCGTCGGCGTGTGCCTCGCGCGCATGCAGCAGATCGCCGAGAAATACGAGCGTGGTCGGTTCGAATTCGGCGATCAGAATGTCGAGGCGCATCAGGTTGTCGGCAGTCGAGCCGACTGGCACGGGAACGCCGCGCGCGCGGAATACCGCGTCCTTGCCAAAATGCGCGTCCGCAACGAAAAGGCAGCGCAGCGCGGGATCGAACGCGGCGCGCAAGCTCGACAGCACGAGCGCGTGTCCGGCGATTTCGACCTGCAACGAAGCAGGCTTCATGTGCGAGCCGCCTTTTCCAGTTCCGCGAGCATTCGCTCGACGCGATCCGCGAGCTTCTCCGTGCTGACTTTTTCGCGTAAGCGTCCAACTATCAGCGGGAACGCAAACGGCGTTGGTTTTTTCGGGCGCGTGAGAACGAGGCGGCTTTCATTCATCCGTTCGAGCGCGGAGCGAATGCGTTTGGCGTCGAGTTCTTGCAATAGCACTTCGGCGTCTGCCTGATTGAGTAGTAAATTGCCGCTGTCGTGGTTGCGGAAGATATCGTAAAACAGGCCGCTGGAAGCCTGCAATTGCCGCGCGCTCTTCTGCTGGCCCGGATGCCCCTGGAATACCAGTCCTGACACCCGCGCAATTTCGCGGAAACGCCGTTTGGAGAGCTCCGACGAATTGAGGCTCGCAAGTATGTCGTGGTCGAGTTCTTCAGGGGACAGCAAACCGCTCTCGAGCTCCGCAGCCCAATCGAATGGTTGCGCGGACAACAGCTCGAAACCATAGTCGTTCATTGAAATGGAGAACGTGCCCGGTTTCTCGCGCGCCACTCTCCACGCGAGCAATGCGCCGAGACCGATATGCGCCGTGCGCCCTGCAAATGGATAACAGAAAAAGTGGTGCCCTTCGCGCGATTTCAGTACTTCTGCGACCAGAACGCCGGGCTCCGGCAACGCCGACCACCTCTGCTGCAATTCGAGCAGCGGTCGAACCGCGCGCATTTCCGGTTCGTTATAGATGCCGCCAGCGGCGCGCGCGAGCATTGTCAATGTCGCCTCGGCGAGTTCAGAGGAGAGCGGCATGCGGCTGCCCGCCCATTGGGGCATTGCACCGCGTCCAGACGTCGCGCGCTTGACCCATGCGGTCATGTCCTGCACCCGAATCAGTTCCAGCGCCCGTCCGCCAAAGGTAAAGATATCGCCCGGCTTAAGTCGCGAAACAAAAGACTCTTCTATTGCGCCGATGCGTCCGCCCGCCAGATAAGCGACATTCAGCGTGCCGTTTGCGACGATAGTGCCGACGTTGTTGCGATGCCGCCGCACGAGGTCCTCGCGTGGCACGCGGTACAAGCCGTCGCTTTCGCGCACCACGCGATGGTAGTCCGGATACGCTCGCAACGCGGTGCCGCCGCCCTCGACGAAGCCTAGTGCCCAATCGAATTCATTTTGCGTGAGATGCCGGTACGCGTACGCGGTGCGAATTTCGTCGTAAAGCTCACATGCGTCGAAACCGCCGCCGATTGCCACGGTCACCAGGTGTTGAACCAGGACGTCGAACGGCTTTTCCGGCGTTTCGCGGCCCTCTATTTGCCGCTTTTCAACCGCTTCCCGCGCCGCGGCCGCTTCGACGAGTTCCAGCGCGTGCGTGGGCACGATCGTCACCCGCGACGGCCGCCCCGGCGCGTGGCCGGAGCGGCCGGCACGCTGCATCAAACGCGCGACGCCTTTGGGCGAGCCGATCTGAAATACACGCTCCACCGGCAGAAAGTCGACGCCCAGATCCAGGCTCGATGTACATACAACTACTTTTAACAAGCCGCTCTTCAAGCCGCGCTCGACCCACTCGCGGACTTCCTGATCGAGCGAGCCGTGATGCAATGCAATTGCACCCGCCCATTCGGGCCGCGCTTCGAGCAGCGCCTGATACCAGACCTCGCATTGCGAGCGGGTGTTCGTAAATACGAGCGACGTATGCGCTTCGCCAATGGCATCGGCGACCGCCTCGACCTGCCGCATGCCCATATGACCGCCCCACGGAAATCGTTCGATGGTTTCCGGAATAACCGTATCGACGATCAATGCTTTGGGCAGCTTGCCGTGCACGCTCACGCGCGGCGTTCTGACAGGCGCGAGGAGTACTTCGGCTGCGAAAGGAAGGTTGCCCAGTGTCGCCGACAAACCCCACACCTGCAGGTCCGGTCTCCAGTGCGCGAGCCGCGCAAGCGCGAGTTGCGTCTGCGTGCCGCGCTTGTTGCCGAGCAACTCATGCCATTCGTCGACGATCACGAACTTTAAGTGCGACAGTACTTCGCGTGCGTCGGCTCGCGTCAGAATGAGCGACAGGCTCTCGGGTGTGGTGATCAGCGCGGACGGCATGCGCCGATTCTGCCGCGCACGTTCTGCGGACGATGTGTCGCCGGTTCGCAGACCCACTGTCCATGGCACGGCCAGTTCGGTTGCCGAGCTTTGCAGTGCACGCGCGGTGTCGGCCGCGAGTGCGCGCATCGGCGTGATCCAGAGAACCGTGAGTGGTTCGGGCTGAGTAACTGCCGCTCGTTTTCGGGTGGCAGTGGGCGCGGACGACGCGCTCGACGCAAGGGCGGCGAGCGCGCCGAACCACACGGCCCACGTCTTGCCCGCCCCGGTGGTTGCGTGCAGCAACCCACTCGCGCCTCGTTCCATTTCGCGCCAGACTTCGCGCTGAAAGTCGAAAGGCTGCCAGCCGCGCGCCTCGAACCACGCGTGAAGCTTGTCGGCGAAAGGGCGGCGCGCCGCATCTTCGTCGATGGCAAATGGCAGCGGCTCGAATGCCGGCTCACGCGCGTCGAGCCGCGCCTGCTGCTCGCGGCTGCGCGGAATGCGTCGTGGCCGGGGCGCGCGACGCCGCTCCGGCATGGCCGTAGGCGGTGGAACTTCGCGGTTGTCGGGATCGGCCTGTTCACTCATCGAAAGCGCTCATTAGCATCGGGTTCGCATCGCAGCGATTCTTCGCAATGCAGCTTCTGTGTGGACCATGCATGTACCGTGCTGGTTCACCATATCCTCGCACTCCCACTTTGTGACTGTCCGTGATTAAATGCCGTGGCTTCACATGTGCTTTGATAACGGAGTCTACGGTGAATAACAAGCTGGCGTCGTTGCCTCGAGTGCCATTGCAAATTGCCGCTGCGCAGGCGCAACCGGTTTGCGGGGATGTGACGGCGAACATAGCAAAGACGGTCGAATTGACCGGTCGTGCCGCCGACCGCGGCGCAAGACTGGTGGTTTTTCCCGAGAAGTTCTTGAGCGGGTATGAACCCGGCCTGATTGCGGGCGACCCGTCGGAATACGCATTCGGTCAATCGGATTCGCGCCTCGACCCGATTCGCGAAGCGTGTCGCCGGCACGCCATTGCGGCGATTGTCGGCGCGGCCACGCGCGACGCCGATGGACTGCACATCTCATCGCTCGTGTTCGATCGTCGCGGCGAAGACGTCGAGTGTTACCACAAGCAGTATCTGTATAAAAGCGAAGCGGAAATCTACCGCGCAGGCACGCAAGGCTGCATGCTGGAACTCGACGGATGGCGGCTCGCGCTCGGCGTGTGCTACGACTCCGGCTTTCCCGAACATGCACGTCATGCGGCTGTGAACGGTGCGCATGCCTATCTGGTCAGCGGACTATTCAGCGTCAAGTCCGGCTATCACCAGTCACGTATCTGGTTCCCTGCACGCGCGTTCGACAACACAATGTATGTTCTCTTGTCCAACCATATCGGTACCACCGGCGGCTGGGATACGTGTGGCGCGAGCGCGATCTGGAGTCCGTATGGCGACGTGATTGCAGAAGCCGGTCGCGAGCGGGAAGAAGTGATTAGTGCTTTACTCGACCCCGCGGTTCTTGCCGATGTCCGGAAACGCGAAACGGCACTTGCGGACTTCGTCGCGCATGTCGACGCGCCGGCGCTCGACCATGCAATAAGGCGGATAGACTGACGGCACGCAGCAGTCGTTGCGCTAGAATGATCTGTACTACCCATCTGGAGATTCGTTTTGAAATCTATCGTTGCTCTGCTCGCTGCCACTGTACTTTCGTCCACCGCAATGGCCGCCGCTCCGGCTACGGAGAAGCTGCCTTCAGGCGTGATCGTCGAGCACCTCGTGCAGGGTACCGGCGCGCAGCCCGCGGCCACCGATGTCGTCAAGGTCAATTATCGTGGCACGCTTGCCAATGGCACTGAATTCGACGCTTCCGCGAAGCACGGCGGCGCCGCGACATTTCCGCTCAACCGTGTGATTCCGTGCTGGACGCAGGGCGTTCAGACCATGAAAGTGGGCGGCAAGGCCAAGTTGACCTGCCCAGCCGCTACCGCTTACGGTAGCCGCGGTGTGGGCGTTATTCCGCCGAACAGCGACTTGACGTTCGAAGTCGAGCTGGTCGACATAGTGAAATAAGGCGGCGCACAATGCGCTGAAAAACAGACCCCGCTACGGATGACGCAGCGGGGTTTTTTTATGGCATGGCATTGGGGCAATGCCAGTTGGCGCACGCGGACAGGAAAACGTCATCGAACAATAAGAAAGAATACCGGCAAGCGGCGACATGCTTTTAAGTCACCGCCCACTCGCTCGTTTACCAATGCTGTTGTTGTCATTCATCGTGCATGAGGAGCGTATGCCATGAACATCGACTTCCACTACGGCGTGGTCTATATCGTTGCCCGAGTCGGCGGGATGACGCCTAGCGAGGCGCTGACTGTCGCCCATGCCTGCCAGTATGTCGACGACGCAACCACGCCGGGCATCCTCCGTTTTCAGGGCGGAGAAACGTTCGAGCGCTTCGCCACCGCCCATAAGACGTTCGACTACGCCAACACCGAGAACGACCAGAACCGGCTCGTATGGGCGCCGTTCCATTTTCTGCCGGCAGGAGTGGGCGCAACGCTGGAGGAAAAAGCCGTGTGCCGTGCGGACAGCGCAGTCGCGCGCGAGGTCGTGCGGCGAGCGATCCGTCAGCGCGGCGCAGAGATGGGCTTGCATCGTCTCGGCGTCACGCTTCATACGTATGTCGATACATGGGCGCATCAGGGATTTGCCGGTATCGAAAGTCCTGGGAACCGGGTTCATTCACTCGTGGCGCAGGATTGCACACGTCATGGCTGGCTTGCCAACCTCACGCTCGCGATGCAGCACCTGATCCAGCACGTCGAGGAAGATGTTCTTACGCTCGCACTGCCGGTCGGACACGGTGCTGCCTTGCACTATCCGGATCAGCCGTGGGCAAAGTGGCACTACATCGACGGCCGCAACACGCTGATACAGAGACATAACCTGCCCGAGTTCGTCGCGGCCGCGGATATGGCGTGCCGTGCGGTGCGCGCGTACGTTGCCGGGCGAGAAGACTTCGAAAACGAAGCGGGGCTGCCGGAAAACGTCAAAGAGGCCGTGACGGAATTGCTCGATACCAACCGGATCATGGACGACAACGAGCGCTTGCGCGCTGTCTGCGAGGTAGTCAGAAACGGCGGTATTCCCGGCTTGAGAGAGTCCATTCCCGATTACGTCCCCAAGGGCGTCGGCTCATGGAAATACAAAGCCACCGGTCTTCGTTCTGAAGACGACTCCGGCGACAAACCGGTATGGACCGAGGCATTCGAAAAGAGCGATTACCGGCTCTTTCACGACGCCGTCAAACAGCACCGTTTTTTGACGACCCAGGAGATTCTGCCTGCCTATGGCCTGCGGATTGCCTGACGCGCATCGCTTTTTAAAGCTCACGTTGGCGAGGCTGACCTGCGCGCTGGACACGCGTAAAACGGCACCGCAAGACAAGTAACGCATGGTTACCGGCCAAAGCGGCGTTAAAAAACGAACTGGAAGGCTTTGAATATTCGAATGCTTGCCTATAGTAGAAGCGAGTACTGCCGCGACGCAGAGTGGCGGCTCTTTCTTTATATAGGTGACGGGGTACCGACATGACGCCATCGAATGCTGCGATCTATCAGTCGCAGACTTGCACGCCCGAGTCGTTGCGAACACTGGCCGGCTACCTGGAACTCGCACTCGACGAGGGGGAAAGCGTGGTTCTGATGCGGATCGGTACGCAGGTACGCAGCGTTTATGTCGGCGATCCGTCCGGCGTTTTCGAGGACCTGCGGGACGAAGGTGTCATACCTGCCCAGCAGGCGGACGAGATCCTGGCGTTGACGAGAATCGGCCTCAACCGGATCACCGCCGACGACCAGCAGTACCGCTTCTTGCGCGGCGTTAGATACATTGCCGACCGTCAGGTTGCTGTGTTTACGCCGATATGATCTGTGCTGCAACAATTGGAAATATAAAGAGAAGGCGAATAGCAGAAAGAAGTAAGCCGATAGGGAGACCAAAAAAGATCGAGGGCAAAGAACGAAAGCTCGAAAAAGGCGTCTATTGAGTGCATCGAAGAAAAGTTTCGTACTCCGGCACGCATAGCGGAAATAAACTCGGGTTTTTACGGCCACTCGACTATGCCTTTCTGACGCTATTCATGGCATAGTTCGATCGATTACCACATAAGGAGCAATTCAATGCCCACGTTAGAGCAGATCCAGGCAAAGCTTAAGAAGCTCCAGGCGCAAGCTGACATCCTGATTGCAAGGAAAGCACAAGTCGCAATCGACCAGATCCGCGACCTGATGCTCAAGCACGGCCTGACCACCGCAGATATCGAAGCCAAAGCAAAAGCGCGGCGCGAAGCCAATCGTGTTAATGGCAATAGTGGAAGCGGCAAGGCAAAGTTTGCAGTTGCCGGCCAGAAAGTACCCAAGTATCGCGATCATAAAACAGGCGCGACCTGGACAGGACACGGTCGCGCGCCGGGTTGGATTGTCAGTGCGAAAGACCGGAGCGTGTTTCTGATCGACGGNGCAAGCGAATCGAACGGATTCACGAAGCTTGTCGCTAGTGGCGCGAAAGGCAAAGGTCAGCCCAAAGGNGCGCAACCGCCCAAGTATCGTCATCCCACCACNGGNGCGACGTGGAGCGGACGTGGCCCTGCGCCCGCATGGCTCGCATCGGTTAANGATCGCACGAGGTTCCTGATAGACAGCAGTGCAGCACCGGCGTCTGGCGCCGCCNGCCAGAAAACGGCAGGCAAGGCGAAGTCGGCAGCCACGAGCGGCGTTGTCAGTAAAAAGGCCGCCGCGAAAAAAGTCGTGGCGAAAAAGGCGAAGGCGGGAGCGCAATCGGTAACGGCCAAAACAGCCGCAGTAAAGAAGTCAGCCGCGAAGAAAGTTACTGCGCGAAAGGCGACCGCAAAAAAGGCCGCGAAAAAGATTGCAACAAAGGCCGGAACGAAAGCTGCAACGAAAGCCGCCAGCAAGGCGCCAGGCCGCAAGAGGGCGGCAAAAGCGGAAACGGCAACAGTAAGCGCGTCCGCACCGGTCGCTTCCACCGTGCAAGCCGGCGCGTAAGCGTACTGGAATAACGAAGTACATGACCAACGCGCTCGAATCATCCCAGCAGGAGGACCAGGTTCTTCTGCTGGACTCAGTTCCTCATCCCGCAGACGACGCTCCCGAACCGTTCATTGTCGCGAGCGACCGCCGTGTGATTCTCGCTTATCCCATTGCGGAGTCCGACTTCGAGCGGTTCGGTCCATTCGATCCGGACGACGACCCTTTCTGCGCTGTGCTGTTTCCCGACACCACGTTTCATCGACTTGGGCCGCCGGGCGAGCACGATATGCAGATTCACCCGCTTGCGTCGCAAGGCCTCGCTGCTTACTCAGTCCACGAAGTCATCAATTCGTCTCTCGTCGAAGAGCTTTCCGCAGTTTCGTCATCGGAACTCACGAGGCGCCATTTCGTCATTACGTTTCAGCAATCGACGTTCGAATGTGTGGCGTCTGATTACACCGTGGTCGGCGTGTATGGCGCGGCGGAGATCGCCAGCCGCGAAGCATTTGCGCTGGTGCGGTAGGCAAATCGACCGCAGTGTCCATAAGCGTGCGGCGCGACTCAGCTTTCTTCGCGCTAGTTGCCCGGATCGACTACAGGCCGGTCCGGGTCCGCAAGCGTCTTATACGGCAGTCTTGCGGCACGGGGATTAGTGGTCGTGTCGTCGATCACGCGTTCAACGTCCGCGGTTTTCGCGAGTTCGGAGAGGAATGTCTGCTTGTCGAAACCTGCAGCAACGCAACCCTGCACATAAATAAAACGGCGTTGCAACGTGAGCCACAACGTCGACTGTTCGCGCCAATGCGTGGCGGCATTGATATTGGCCAGACGCCGCTGTACGGCTTCGGCGATTTCAGCGTCGTACAAATAGGCGTTCGATAAACGGCAGCGGCCTTCTATCCAGCAACTGTTGCCGCGCTCGATGCGGTAATGACTGTCGGCCAGCCATTCCTGTTCGGTTTCGAGCGGTCCCAGCGGCACTGGGCATCCGTCAATCGCTTTAGATATCTGAAAGAACGGATCGTGTCCGCGATTAATGCGCTCTTCCTGGCCGTGGGCGCCGGGCGAAACTGAAGCCAACGCTGACGCCAGCGTCACCCACATACATAACGCCGCGCATTGCAATGCACTGGCGGGCGTCCGCATTAATCGTCTCATTGTCTTTGTCTCCACTCCGTGTGCAGCGGGACATCGTTTCGTATTAACGGCTAGCGCGCCGATTCTCAACCGCGAACTTGATCAATTCGGCCTGACCTTCGATATCGAGCTTGCGCTTCAAATTCAGACGATGCGTTTCCACAGTACGCACCGACAGATCATTGCGCTGAGCAATCTGCTTGCTCGACAAACCCTCGGCGAGTGCATCGAGAATATCGCGTTCGCGCGGCGTAAGCCGCTCGACCGGCGATTGCATGGCCGACGCTTGAATCAGCCGGGCGCCGAGTCCCGCGCTGAAATACGTCTTGCCGTCGAGCACTGCGCCGATCGCCTGAATGATTTCGGTCGCCGGTGAGTCCTTCAGTACATAACCGCTCGCGCCTGCACGCACGGCCTGCGTGACGTATTCGAGGTTGTCGTGCATGGACAGCATCAATACTCGAATTGCGGGAAAGCGCTCATGGAACATGCCGGCGAGCGCAATGCCGTTCATTCCGTTCATGCCGACGTCCATCAACACGAGGTGAGGTTCATGACTCTCCGCGAGCGCAAGTGCTTCCTGCGCATTGCCCGCTTCGCCGACAACCTCGATGTTGCGCACGGCTTCGAGCCGCGCGCGCAGACCGTCGCGTACGAGTGGGTGATCGTCGACCAGGATAAGGCGGGCCGCTGCGTGCGATATGTCGTTCATAAAGAGGTCTCCTGCAGGCTCCGGGTAGGAAGCTCCGTGGCGCCGATGCCGAGCGGCACGCGCGCCGTGACCAGTGTGTGGCCGGGCTGGGAACTGAGTGCAAGCGTTCCCCCTAGTGCTTCTACGCGCTCGCGCATGTTGCGAAGGCCCACGCCTGAGCGGCGGCCAACGAAGGCGTGCGTGACGTCGAAACCCGAGCCGTTGTCCGCGATTGTCAGTGTGACCGCGTCATGGGCGATTTCCAATGCTAGCGCCGCGCTCGATGCGTGCGCGTGACGCACAATGTTGGTCAGCGCTTCCTGCGCGATACGAAACAGCACCGTGTTGACCGCATCGGGCAGAGCCGGCGCATGAGTGTGCGCAATCTGCGTGAAGCCGATTTCAATTCCCGACTGTTCGCTCAGTTCGCGGGTGAGTTGTTCGATAGCTGCCGCAACGCCAAGGTCGTCGAGCATCGACGGGCGCAGCGCATGGGAAATGCGGCGCACTTCACGCAAGGTATCGCCGAGACGCGTGAGGCTCGTGGAGAGCGCGGCTTCGGCGGCGGGCACGCGGGTTTCGCTGCGTTCGAAGCGAGCAAGCGCGGACTCGAGCAGCAGTTTCACCGACACCATCATCTGGCTAATGCCGTCGTGCAATTCGCGCGACAGCCGCGCGCGTTCGTTCTCCTGCGACTCGACAACCTGTTGCGCGAGCCGCTTCAGTTTCGCGTCCGCGCTGCGATATTCGGTGACGTTGAGCACGAGCGCACATAGTGCAATCGCGGCGAGCCCGGCCAGTGCGATCGCGTCGATCCACATCATGGTGCGGTCGATATTCATCGCCGCCCGTTCGTCGATATGAGCGAGCGTTGTGTCGACGTCGTCGAGATAAATACCTGTGCCGATCATCCAGCCCCAGCGTTCGAGCGGCACGACGTAGCCGAGTTTTGACGCCAGTTTGCCCGTCGACGGACGGTGCCACAGGTAACGCACATAGCCGCCGCCTTGCGCCGCCGCGGCTAGCAGTTTGCGGATGGTCGGCACGCCTTGCGGATCGCGCAATTCCGATAGATCGCGCCCGACGAGGTCCGGTTCGCGCGGATGCATCAGCGAGCGGCCGTGCATGTCGTAGACAAAGAAATAACCGTCTTTGCCGAAATCCATCTTTTCAAGGATGTCGAGCGCTCGCGTGCGGCGCAGTGCATCGTCGCGCGCATTGTCCTGGCTTGCTTCATAAAGCGGTGCGATTGCGGAAGTGGCCAACTCCACGTAATGCTTGAGCTCGATCTCCTTGCTGGTCATGTACGCAGCCTGGGTCGTCGCGTGCTGCGTTTGCGCAAGCGCGGTCGCTTCGCGGCGCACACCGATTTCGATGCTGGCAATAGCCGCGAGAAATGGCACGATCGCCAGCAGAACAATCTTGGCTTTGAGTTTCATCGTTGAAAAAACGGCCGGTAGGCTACGTAGTAATACGTAGCCGGCTTACGTAGTTGCGCGCTTGTGAGGACGCTTACGAAGGCGAATACTACATCCCCGCGGCGTTCTGCGTCTTTGCGGGCCGTTTTCGCCCTCATGCCGCCGCGCATTTCGTATGAACGTTTGAGCCGGGCCCTGTTAATGCTGCGCCTGACAGGCGTTAGCAGCGCGCAAAGGCAAACCCGGTTTGGCACCCGGGGTATTGCAAACAGATGCCCGGTGCCGGCTTTCCGCGTGCCGGACCACAAGTCCGGATGCGTGGTGTCAATAATAGATCTAGGAGAAGTACATGGAGACCTCCCCCACCGCCGGCCGGTCATGGCTATGGCTCATTCTTTTGCTCCCGTACATCGCGTTGCTGTGGTTGCCGTTCTATAACGACACGCGTCCGTCGTTCGCCGGTTTTCCGTTCTTTTACTGGTATCAGTTCTTGTGGGTGCCGTTGACCTCGCTACTGATTTACGTCGTGTACCGAGGTGTCAAATGAACGATCTGAATCCCGTCAATCCGGTGGCGATGACCGTCTTCATCGCGTTCTTTGTTCTCGTTACGGTGATTGGCTTCTTCGCGGCGCGCTGGAAGCGCGGCGACCTCACGCAATTGCATGAGTGGGGGCTTGGTGGCCGGCAGTTCGGTACGGTGATTTCGTGGTTCCTGGTGGGCGGAGACTTCTACACCGCATACACGGTGATCGCGGTTCCGGCGCTCGTGTACTCCGTCGGTGCCTATGGTTTCTTCGCGCTGCCGTATACGATCATCGTTTACCCGTTCGTGTTCGCTGTCATGCCGAAACTGTGGAAAGTCGCGCATGCGAAAAACCACATCACGGCAGCGGACTACGTGCACGGTGAATACGGCGGCAAGTGGTTTCCGGCCGCTGTCGCGCTGACCGGCATTGTCGCGACCATGCCGTATATCGCGCTGCAACTCGTCGGCATGCAAGTAGTGATCAAGGGGCTTGGCGTGACCGGCGAATTGCCGCTGATCGTCGCGTTCGTGATCCTCGCGCTCTATACGTATGCGAGCGGCCTGCGTGCTCCGGCGATGATCGCGTTCGTGAAGGACATCATGATCTATATCGTCGTGATTGCGGCGGTGTGGCTGATTCCCGCGAAGCTCGGCGGCTACGCGCATGTGTTCGACGCAGCCGATACGTACTTCAAGGCAAAGGGCGGCGCGACCGGCATTATCCTCAAGCCGACGCAATTCACGGCTTATGCATCGCTTGCGCTGGGTTCCGCTCTCGCCGCGTTCATGTATCCGCATACGATGACGGCGGTGCTGTCTTCTTCGTCTGCGACTACGGTCCGCAAGAATGCGATTTTCCTGCCCGCTTATACGTTGTTGCTGGGTCTGATCGCGTTGCTCGGCTACATGGCGATTGCGGCCGGCGTGCATGTGAAGTCGGCGTCGGACATTGTGCCGACCCTCTTTGGCACCCTGTTCCCGTCGTGGTTCGTCGGTTTCGCCGCGGCGGCGATCGCGATCAGCGCGTTGGTTCCGGCAGCGATCATGTCGATCGGTGCGGCCAATCTGTTCACGCGCAATTTGTGGCGTCCGCTGGTGTCCCCGAACATCACGCCGGAGGCCGAGGCGTCGAACGCGAAGATCGTGTCGTTGGTGGTGAAGTTCGGCGCGCTGCTGTTTATCGTGTTCCTGCCCACACAATATGCAATCGACCTGCAATTGCTCGGCGGCGTGTGGATCCTGCAGATATTCCCGGCTATCGTGTTCTCGTTGTACACGCGTCGCCTGAATACGCCGGGCCTGTTCGCCGGCTGGCTCGTGGGTATCGTGTTGGGCACGGCACTCGCAATTTCGCAGGGGCTCAAGCCGGTGTTTGCGTTGCATCTCGGCGATGCTGTGTACCCGATCTATATCGGCCTCATCGCACTGGTGGTGAACATTGTCGTGACGTTTGTCGTCTCTGCCGTGTCGCCGCGCCGGGTGGCAGTTAGCGCCTGATCGTCCAGTTGCTGTTCAGCTTGGCAGACGCCGCGAGCCGTAAGGCCCGCGGCGTTTTTGTTTGATCGAAAGAACGAAGCGCAGCCTGCAGCAAACGCGCTAGACCAATACTTCGACCGATTGCATGGCCCGGCGAATGTCGCCCGTTCGGGCCCACGATTCGTCGCGAATCGTTTCGATCAGGCAATCGATAAAGCATCGCGACGCGGCATCGGCCGGCTCGCCAGTGCGCACTATGACGCCGACGGTGGACTCATCGAGTTCGTCCCGCAACGGAATCGCACACAGACCGTCACGCGCCGCACAAAGCTCGACAAGAGGCCAGGGAAAAATGCTGAGCATGTCAGTGCGCTTGAGCAGCGCGACCGCGACAGTCAGCGAGTGCAGATAGTGAATACTGCGTGGCTCTGGAAACGCGCGGCGGCCGAATATCTGATACGGCGCTTGCGCATCGGTTTCAGGGTCCAGCGCGACGAGCCAGTCGGCGTCGCGCAATTCCGCCAGCGAGCGGCACTCCGCACACGGATGATCGTGCCGCGCCACGACTGCGCGACTCGATGCGAATAGCGGTTGATAGGTGAAGTCGCAACTTGTCGCGCCCGGTGCCTGTCGGCCCACATAAATGTCGAGACTGCCGTCGCGTAAGCGCGGTGTCGCGATCGCCAATAAGCCTTCGAATAGCTCCAGCTGAATGGTCGGCATCTTCGCGCGAAACCGGGCCACTGTTTCCGGCAGAAAGGTAAGCGCGACCCATGCAGTCACGGCGATGGACAGCCGCCCACCCGGCTCCCCACGTATTGCGTTCATGGCTTGCTGCGCACGCTTCATTTGCGCGGCCACGAGTCGCGCGTGCAAGAGGAGGGTTTGTCCTGATGCCGTAAGCGTCACGCCGGAAGATGTGCGCACAACGAGTTGCATGCGTACCGCTTCTTCCAGTTGTTGAATGCATTGCGTGACGGCGGCCGGCGATGAATCGAGCACTCGCGCGGCGCCCCTGACACTGCCCGCATCCGCAATGGCGATGAGAGCGCGTAGCTGATGAATTTTCATTATGTTGTCCAGCGGTTTGTGCGGGACGTGGCGAAGCGTTTGCCGTTGCTTTACGCGTTCACCAACGCGACCCATTCTCAGAAGTGCTATGCCGGAATATCTTGGAGGCACGAATACAGCGTTGCAGTGCCGGNCTGTTCTCCCCGCTTTAACCAGATTCGATATACGGAGTCCTTAAGGTAAATGAAGATTCGGTAAATGCATAAAACAAGNTGAATTNCGGTTGATGTGTAATGCTTATCATAGGAGCGTAGCGATGACTCAGCAAGTCTCGGTATTGCCGGCGAGCCGTTCGCACGCAAAGTCACGCTCTGCGTCTCGCAGCGCACCGTCGCACCATGCGCACAATTCGGGGGTGATCGCGCAAAGTCCAGACAGCAGAAACGTTGCGCGCGCATCGTCTTTCGATCTGCTCACGGGCGTGTACGACCGCGCCTGCGCAACGAGGCGCGCGGGACATTTGCTTGCGGCTGCGAACGCGGGAGACGTTGCGATGCTGGTCGTCAACCTCGACGGCTTCAGCAGAATCAACGACATTGCCGGCTATGATCTCGGCGACCGGCTCCTGCGCCGCGTTGCTCAGCGGCTTGCAAGCTCCATCTCTGCGGACGAGTTGCTCGCCCGTATCGGCGGCGACGAGTTCGTGATCGTGATGCACAGGTTCGGCGATGTGTCGAGGCTGACCCGATTCGCGCAGCAAGTGCTCGCGTCGTTCGGCGAGCCATTTGTGATTGCCGGGCGCGAGTATCGCGTGAGTGCATCGGTGGGCGTTGCGGTCTCCGGCGACGATGCGTGCAATGCGGCTTCCCTGATGCGCGACGCCGGTGCGGCGATGCGCCACGCGAAGCGATGCGGTCGCGGCACCGTGTGCTTCTTCACCGGCGAGATGCGGGAAGGCGTGCAGCGACGTTTTGCGATCGAAGGTCTGTTGCACCATGCACTCGCCCGCGGCGAATTCAGACTTGCCTATCAGGCGGTGGTGGATGCGACGTCACGCAAGACGATAGGCGTCGAGGCGTTGGCGCGGTGGACGAGCAACGAACTTGGCGACGTTCCACCCGCCGAGTTCATTCCCGTTGCGGAACAGGCCGGGTTGATGGAAAGCATCGGCGATTGGGTGTTGGAGGTGGCATGCGCGCAGGCTGCAGACTGGCGCTGGAGTATCGCGCCGGACATCGCTGTCTCGGTGAACATTTCACCGTCGCAATTCAGCGAGCGTCTTGTGCGACATGTCGCTGCATGTCTCGACAACAGCGGTCTCGAGCCTTCGGCGCTGCAACTCGAAATCACCGAGGGCATGCAATTGCCCGATGACGCGGCCGTGCGCGCCACCACTGCGGCGCTTGCAAAGCTGGGCGTCAAGCTGGTGATCGACGACTTCGGCACCGGTTACGCATCGATGTCATACCTGAAGCGGTTCCCGGTGGATAGCCTGAAGATCGACCGGTCAATCGTTGCGGGTTTGCCGCGCGATGCAGATTCGGTGGCGATCACGCATGCGCTCGTGACAATGGCGCACGCATGCAATATGCGCGTAACGGCGGAAGGCGTGGAAACCGAAGCGCAGGCCGTTACGTTGCGCGAAATCGGTTGCGACGCGCTGCAAGGCTATCTGTTCAGCCGCCCATGCAACGCTGCAGAATGCGCGGCCGCATTGTTGCGGCGGCCTGTGCGAATGAAGAATTGCCACGTGCATAAGTCATCCTAACTAAAAGAAGTAGCGTTTTTTACCATGGCTTCTAGAATCAATTTTATAAAAACGACGAGATCGAGTGCCCGTCGCACGGGCGGTGTTGCACTAATGAGGAGAGAGACTATGTGCGATGCAGAAGTCGCTGCTGTGTTGCTGAACCGTTGCACACTTCAGCCATTGGACGAACCGGAGGCGTCTTACCTCGGCATACTGCGTGAAGGAAATCTGACGTTCAAACACGAGCATGGCTTCGTGGGCTTGCGCGATATTCCCGATAGCGACGCGTGCCGTACCGAGTCGCTGATTTTTGCCGACGGCTCGCGTGCGTTGCGGGTTAGCGCGGCTGAGAGCGAAGGTGGCTGGACCCGCTGGGCGGCCTTGCAACCGCTGCACTGAGCCCGGCGGCCCAGTGGTGGCGCAGATAAAAGCGAGCGGCAATGACGCCGCTCGCGCTCGCCGTTAGAACCGGTCAACTCTGAACGGCCGCGGGTCCACCAGCGTTTGCTCTCCGGTCATCATTTCGGCGATGAGGCGGCCTGTCACTGGCCCCAGCGTAAGTCCGTGATGCGCGTGGCCGAATGCGAACCACAAGCCCTGATGTTTTCCAGCGTGCCCGATCACCGGCATCATGTCGGGCGTGCAAGGCCGCGCGCCCATCCACGGTTGATCGTCGACACGTTGGTCCAGTGGGAACAGCGTGCGCGCAATCGGCTCGACAGCGGCGAGTTGCGTGGGGGTTTTCGGCGCGTCGCGCAGCGCAATTTCGGCGCCCGTCGTCAAGCGGATGCCGCGCGCCATTGGCGCAAGCAGATAGCCGTTTTCCACGTCGAGCACCGGATGATTCAGGCGTGCTCCAGCCCTTGGCGAATAGTGCATGTGATAGCCGCGCTTGACGCCGAGCGGCAGGGAGTACCCGAGCCTCGAAGTGAGAACGTCGGACCACGGCCCGAGTGCGATGACCACCGAAGAGGCCGCGATGGTCCCCTCGTCTGTCGTCACTTCCCAGCCATTGCGAAGCGTGTTCGCATCGCCGGTGAAGATGCGTCCGCCGAGTGTCTCGAAGTACTTGGCGTAGGCCGTGACGAGTGCGTTCGGATCGCTCACCGAATCGGCTTGCGTGTAGCGCAAGCCACCTTGCAATGCCTTGTCGAGATCGGGTTCGGCCTGCTGCAATCGAGCCGCGTCGAGCGTTTCGAATTCGACGCCATATTCGCGGCGCCATTGCTCCGCGAGACGTATTTCCGCGTCTTGGGCCGCATTACTTCGAAACACCTTGATCCAGCCGGTGGGCCGAAGCAATGCACTCGCGCCTGCGTTTGCGGCCAACTCGCGGTGCTCGCTAATGCAGTGTTCGATGAGCGTCGAGTACGACTTCGCAATTGCAGCGTGTCTCGCGGGCTCGGAATTGCGCCAGTACCTCCACAGAAACGGCGCGGCGTGGAACAGCGCATCGCCATGGTAGCGAACGTCGAGCGACTGATTGCGCGCGTACCGAAGCAGGGTGCCGAGTCCGCGTGGGAACGCATACGGATAGACGCCTTCGCGCTGGATCAGGCCTGCGTTGCCAAACGAAGTCTCGTTGCCGGGCAGCTTGCGATCGACCAGCGCCACCTGACGGCCGCGTTGTTGCAGATGCACGGCCACGCACACGCCGACAATGCCTGCGCCTAACACTACGGTATCGAATTTGATTGCAGTCATCGGTTAAAGCGCTGAAGGGCCCGAGCCATTCGAGCCGGAACGGTTGAGAAGATAAGGTATGCGTCGAGCAGTTCCACCGGCGATTGTCTTCACGCCAATCATGCGGCGCAGCTTGACCGCTCCGCGCCGGGGCAATCCGGTGTCGGTAGTCGTCGCGTGTTCGCTCATTGCATTCTTGCTTGTTGCCTGTTCATTGTCAGCCGAGCGCTTCGCCCGTACGGTCTCGCAGCCAGATCACGGGTACTAGCGAGATCGCGCAGGCAGCGGCCACATACCAGGCCGGTGCGAGCGGATTGCCGGTGCGCGCGACCAGCCAGCTTGCAATAAACGGCGAGAAGCCGCCGAAGAACGAAGCGCTCACCACATACGTCAACGCAATTCCCGTTGCGCGCACATGTTTCGGGAACAGTTCCGGAATCATCACCAGCACGGGCACGATCTGCCCGGACACGAACACGGCGAGCAGCGCCGAGACCATGCAAAGCGCTGCCATGGACGGATGCGCGCTCAGAAATGCAAACGCCGGATACACGAGCAGGAGCATTGCCACGCGGGAGATCACCAGCACCCGCTTGCGGGTGAAGCGATCGGCCAGCATGCCCGCGAGCGGTGCCGAAACGAAGAGCGCGAGCGAACTGACGATACCCGAGATCACCGCGGACGTGGAAGAAAGGTGCAGCGCGCGCACCGCATGGCTTGGCAGAAAAAACGCGGTGATATAGACAGAAACCGAACCGCCTAATTCGGCGAAGGTGCCGAGAATCGTGAGCTTGAGGTGCGTGGTCAGCGCGGCCTTCAGCGCGCCGCGTGGCGCGGGTTCGCCGGGCTTGCGCTCGGTGAGCGTTTCTTCGAGGCGTCTGCGGATCAGCATGCCGGCCGGTGCCGCGACAATGCCGAGCACGAACGGAAGACGCCAGCCCCATTCGAGCACCGCCTGCTTCGGCAGCAACACGTTGACGAGCGTTGCGACGAGCGCACCGAGCACGAGCCCTGCAGCGGTCGCGGCGAAGTTCCAGCTTGCAAAGAAGGCGCGGGTGTCGTCGGTCGCGTACTCGACGAGCAGCGTCGTGCCAGGCCCGAATTCGCCGCCCGCCGCGAAACCCTGGATCAGGCGCGCCACGAGCACGATCAACGGCGCGGCGAGTCCCGCAACCGCATAGGTCGGCGCGCACGCGATCATCGCGCAACTGAGCGCCATCAGCATGATGGTCAGGACCATCGCGTTCTTGCGCCCCGCGCGGTCCGCATAGGCGCCGATCACCACGCCGCCCAAAGGCCGGACCACGAAGCCGACGCCGAATACGCCGATCGACAGCAGGAACTGGTTGACCGGCGACGCGCCAGGAAAGAACAACTGCCCGATCTGAATAGCAAAAAAGCTGTAGATCGTGAAGTCGTAGAACTCGAGCGCGGTGCCGATGGTCGTGGCGGTGATGACGCGGGTCTTCGTCAAACCGGGCTTACTGAGAGCAAGGGTAGACACGATAGGGTTCCCACAGAAAAGGTGGAATCGACGTGAGTTATCATATACGAGAAAAAATAAATTTCTCACATACGAGAAATTTTCCAAGCGGAATCCGGTGAGATGGCCAAAGTAGCAGTGAAACAACAGGCGGCGTTAGGACATGAAGCGCCGCCCTTGCTCGATCACAAGCTGGTGGGCGCGCATTTGCGGCAGGCGCGCAAAACGCGCGGATTGACGCTGGCCGAACTGTCGGAGCGCTCGGGGATTGCGGTATCGACGATCTCGAAGGCGGAACGCGGCGACATTGCGCTGACCTATGACAAGTTCGCGGCGCTCGCGCATTCGCTGGAACTCGAATTCGACGCGATCTTCGGGCGGCGTCGCAAGCCGGCCGCCGGTGCGATGAAGCCCTCTTTTACGGCGGCGGGCAAGCAGCAGATTTACGACACGCCGAATTACGAGTACGGGATGCTGGCGAACAGTCTGACCGGCAAACGCATGATGCCGATGCGCGCACACATTCACGCCCGCGCCGTATCCGACTTCCCTGAGTACATCCGGCACTCGGGCGAAGAATTCGTTTTTCTGCTGAGCGGCAAACTCGAACTGCGCTTCGAGAACGGCAAGTCGTTCAAGCTGATGCCGGGCGACAGTCTTTACTTCGANAGCTCGGTCGGGCACATCTATCTGAGCGTCGGCGACGAAGACGCCGATGCGCTCGTGTGCTGCGTCGATACGGACGANCATCGTCCCCGCGGGGCTATCTGAACGAATGCGTTTGCGCTCGTNCGTCGCGTGACCACGGGGCCGCGGGCCAGACGCGCAGCTCTACCGAACGCAATATGCNGGGCCGCGACACGTCCCTGTTGCGGACCGATCTTTGGGGGACGGAAGCCGTCGTCCGCGTCAGCGTGTAAACTGCAGACTTTTTTGCATCCGGTGGTATGTTGCAAGCCCTTCAGCGCACAGCTCCCAGCGGCCCAGCGCTCATCCGCCTGCTGGCGCGTTTCGCCGATGCCGATGTCCCCGAACCCCGGCAATCGCTGTCCGACAGGCTGAGCCAGTGGCTCGGCTGGACGGACGCGATTGCGCTGTCTTCGGCGCTTACTGGCGCGCCGCCCTCGGTGCCTGCGACCGCGCGAGCGTTCGGCAGCGCGGAGGAGGCGGAATGCGCGCGCGTGCGTGCGTCGCTGGTCAAGACCATTACGGGCGACAGCGCGTTCGCCGCCGCGAGGCGCCGCGGTGCCGGGTACGTCGAGCCACAGGCCGTGCCGGCGGACTACGCGTTGTTTCGCCAACGCTACCAGGCCATGCAGCAGTCGATGGAAACGGGTGTCGGCAATTTGCGCGGCCGGCTGCGGGCGCTGCTCGCCGCGAAAACTCCCGCAATGAGCCGCCTTGCGCTGCTGGACGCCGTGATGGAGCGCGCGCTCGGCGAGCGTGAGCGGAATTTGCTGGCGAGCGTGCCCGTGCTGCTCGCCGGGCACTTCGAGCGGCTTCGCGAGGCCGCGCAGCAGGCGCAAGACCAGGAGCCGGCGCCGGCACTGGACGACGGTACGCAAGCGGAGAGTGCAGCGAGCCGCGCCGCAAGCACGGCAGCAGGCAACGCCGCTGCCGCAGCCGCGGCCGGCAGTGCCGCTGAGGGCAGCGTTGAGCCGAAGGTCCACGTCCAGGCTCAGCCCCAGCCGCAAGCGCCCGCTCTTAACGTTGCGCCGACGCCCGCCCAAGCGGTCGCGCCCAATGCGTGGCTCGACGTTTTCCGCAAGGACATGCAGAGCGTGTTGCTTGCTGAGCTGGATGTTCGTTTACAACCGGTCGAAGGGCTGCTCGCCGCCCTTCGTACTCGCTAACTGGGACACTATGTCCAGATTTCGTATTGAATTCGTTGTGTTCGCGGCAGGTCTCGCCGCGGTGTGCGGCATCGCTATCGGCTATGTCGGTTCGAACTGGCTGGCGCTGGCGGTCACGTTGCTGATCGGCGCCTGCTATCTGGCGGGCGCGCTCGAATTGCGTCGCTATAGCCAGGCCACTGGGACGCTCGCGCGTGCCGTGGCCGGTTTGTCCGAGCCGCCGCCGCCGCTAGGCGCGTGGCTCGAACTGCTGCATCCGGGTCTGCGTAACGCGGTGCGGCTGCGTATCGAAGGCGAGCGCGTTGCGTTGCCGGGCCCTGCACTGACGCCTTACCTGGTTGGCTTGCTGGTGCTGCTCGGCATGCTCGGCACACTGCTGGGCATGGTCGTGACGCTGCGAGGCACGGGCATGGCACTCGAAAGCGCGACCGACCTCGCAGCGATCCGCGCTTCGCTGGCCGCGCCGGTCAAGGGACTCGGCTTCGCATTCGGCACGTCGATCGCGGGCGTCGCCAGCTCGGCGATGCTCGGCCTGTTGTCGGCGCTCTGCCGCCGCGAGCGGCTCGAAGCGGCGCAACGTCTCGACGTCAAGATCGCGACGAGCTTGCGCATCTACTCGCAGGCTCATCAGCGCGACGAAAGCTTCCGGCTCTTGCAAACGCAGGCTGAATTGATGCCGACGCTCGTCGATCGCCTGCAAACCATGATGGCGGCGATGGAGCAGCACAGCCTCGCTTTCAACGAGCGCCAGCTTGCGAGTCAGGAGGCATTCCACAGCAATGCGCAGGTCGCCTATACGCGGCTCGCGGCGTCGGTCGAGCAGTCGCTGAAGCGAAGTATCGCGGACAGCACGCGCGCGGCCGGCGAGGCGCTGGAGCCCGTCATGCAAGCAACGATGGCCGGCCTCGCGCGCGAGTCCGCGGCGTTGCACGCGAGCGTGGGTCAAGCGGTTCAGCAGCAACTGGATGGCCTGTCGAGCGGGTTCGAATCAGCCGCTGCGACGGTCGCCGACATCTGGAGCAAGGCGCTTGCGGGCCAGCAGCGTTCGAACGAGGACATGACGCAGCAGTTCCGCGCGTCGCTGGAGCGCTTTACGCAGACTTTCGACGAGCGCTCGGCCGGCCTGGTCGACGGCGTGTCCGCGCGGCTGGAAGCCGCGGCGGGCAACGTATCGCAAGCGTGGAAGGAAGCGCTTTCGCGTCAGGAGCAGGCCGGCGAGACGCTTGCAGTGCGGCACGAGCAGGCGCTCGCGGCGGCGGCGGCGAGCTTCGAAGAGCGTTCGGCGTCGTTGGTGCGGACCGTCGGGCAGTCGCATGCGGATCTGCGGACTGAACTGGCTTCTCAAGACGAAGCGCGGCTCGCGGCGTGGACGGCGACGCTGGCCTCGATGGCGGCCATGCTCGGCAAAGAGTGGCAGCAAGCAGGCGAGCGTAATGAAGAGCGGTTGACGGCGTGGACCTCGAAGCTCGATTCAATGGCGGCCACGCTTGGCAAGGAGTGGCAGCAGGCCGGCGAGCGCACGGCGAGCCGTCAGCAGGAAATATGCGACACGCTTGCGCGGACCGCGGCCGATATCGCTGCGCAAACGCAGGCGCACGCGAGCGAGACCATCGCCGAAATATCGCGGCTCGTGCAGGCAGCGTCGGAGGCACCGAAGGCCGCCGCCGAAGTGGTCGCGGAACTGCGTCAGAAGCTCTCGGACAGCATGGTGCGCGACACCGCCATGTTGCAGGAGCGCAGCCGCTTGATGGAAACGCTCGAAACGCTGCTCGATGCTGTCAACCATGCATCGACGGAGCAGCGCACGGCGGTGGATGCGCTCGTCGCGACGTCGGCGGATCTTCTCGAGCGTGTCGGGACAAGGTTTACCGACAAGGTCGAAACCGAGGCGGACCGGATCGGCGCGATTGCCGCGCAGATCACCGGCGGCGCCGTCGAAGTGGCGAGCCTCGGTGAAGCGTTCGGCTCGGCCGTTCAGCGTTTCGGCGAGTCGAACGACAAGCTCGTCGCGCATTTGGAAAGAATCGAGGCCGCGCTCGACAAGTCGCTCGCTCGCAGTGACGAGCAGCTTGCGTATTACGTCGCGCAAGCACGCGAAGTGGTCGATCTGAGCGTGATGTCGCAAAAGCAGATCGTCGAAGATCTGCAACTGCTCGCTGCCCAGCGCGCCGCGGATGGAGCCGAGGCAGCATGAGCGGGATGAGCGAGGACATCGACGGCGGCGTGGAGCAGGGCACGCCGATCTGGGCGGCGTTCGGCGACCTGATGTCGGTGCTGCTCGGCGCGTTCATGCTGATTCTGGTGGCTGTCATCGGCGTGCAGCTCGAACTGTCGAACAAGCTCGACCAGGAGGTCAAGCAGCGTCAGCTTGAAACGCAGCGCCGCAAGACGCTCGAACAGGCGCTGGCGGGGCCGCTCGCGGCGGGCCGCGTGACGCTGGTGAACGGACGTATCGGCATCAGCGGCAACGTGCTGTTTGCGCTGAACTCCGACCAGCTGCAGCCGCAAGGGCGCGATCTGTTGAAGAGCCTCGCCGGGCCGTTGTCTGCGTATCTGCGCGCGAACGACCAGATCCTGATGGTGAGCGGCTTTACCGACGACCAGCGGCTGCGCGAAGGCAACCGCCGTTTCGCGGACAACTGGGAATTGTCGGCGCAGCGCGCGCTGACAGTGACCCGCGCGCTGATCGATGCGGGCGTGCCGGCGTCGTCGGTATTCGCGGCGGCGTTCGGCTCCGGACAACCCGTTAGCTCGAATGCCGACGAACCAGGACGGGCGCGCAACCGTCGCGTGGAAATAGCGCCGGTTCCGAGGCCGTCGGCTGCGGCAGGCAAGCCTCATGAGTAACAGCGCGAACATCGACGCAAGGCCGACGCCGGGTGTGCCGCAGGCCGGATGCACGGGTGAAACGGTGCACGCGGCCGAGGCGAACCACCCACCTAGCGCCACGCCGACGAATTCCGCCGTGCAAACCCCGCGCGCCACCCTCGACGCGTGGCGCGAGCGCGGCGCCGACCGCCTCGATCCGCTGCGTTTCGCGTTCATCGACGCGTTCGAACGACGTGCCGCCGCGCACACCGGCGCTGCGCGCCACGTGCTCGACGAGAAGCTTGCCGCGCTGCTCGAAACCTATGCGCGCAAAGTCGACCAGGCGGCGGCCACCGCGGGTCATGCGTCGTCTCCGGATGCGCCTGCAAGCGGCACGCTTGCCGAACTCGTCGGCTACATGCAAGACGAGCCGCGGCGCCCTGAAGGCGAACGGGCCCCCTACCCGGAGCTTCCCGCGCTCGACTATTTCAGGGAGACGTGGGCCAAGGTCCGCACTGAAAAGCAGTTGCGACAGTCGCTGCAGCCGGCGCCCGGCAATGCCGGTCCGCTCAATTCGAGCAGCCTCGTGCACCGTTCGCTGTCGCTCATGCGCGAGTTGTCGCCGGGCTATCTGAAACAGTTTTTGTCGTATGTCGACGCGCTGTCCTGGATGGAGCAATTGAGCGGCGGCGTCCCGGCCAGCAAGGATGCGCCGCGCGCCGGGGCGTCCGCCAAAGGCACTCGCAGCAAGTCCCGCTGATGCCGGACGGCGTGTGCCGTGGCATATTGGTGGGGTAGCCATCGAAAGGAGCCCACCATGCGAATCCAGACGTCATTTTTATTCGATCTCGACGGCACGCTCGTCGACAGTGTTTATCAGCACGTGCTGGCGTGGAAAGAAGCGCTCGACAGCGAAGGCATTCCCCTGTCGGTCTGGCGGATTCATCGAAAGATCGGCATGAGCGGCGGGTTGTTCACCAATCAGCTTCTGCGTGAGACCCACGGAGAGATCAGCGCCGAGCGCAGCGAGCGTCTTCGTCATGCGCACGCGGCTGCCTATCAAAACTTACGCGCGCAAGTATGTCCGCTGCCGGGTGCGCGCGAACTGCTCGATGCCTTGACGCAAGCGGGCACGCCCTGGGCGGTGGCGACCAGCGGGCGCATGGAAACCGCTGCGGTGAATCTCGAAGCGCTCGGCGTCGATCCGGCAAAAGCGGTCGTCGTGACGCGCGACGACGTTAAATATGCGAAGCCCGACCCCGACCTTTTCCTCGCCGCGGCCGAACGCCTTGGCGTTGAGATCGAACACTCGGTCGTAGTAGGCGACAGCATCTGGGACATGCTCGCGGCGCGGCGCTGCCGCGCGCTCGGTGTCGGATTGCTGTCGGGCGGCTATGGCACCGAAGAGTTGGAGCGTTCCGGCGCGCTGCGCGTCTACGACGACCCCGCGGCTCTACTCGACCATCTCGACGAAGTCGCCTCGCGGCCCTGATCACGAGCATCCCGCGACCGCAATCAACGCGGCCGCGGTGGCTCGTTCCACCCATGCTCATCCGGTTGATTCAACGCGCATAGGCTGCCGGCACCACGCGTAACTTTGTACTGTTCGCGCCAAGAGCCCTGTACTATATGGTGAAACGGGGCCGGCCCTGCAACCTGCAATAGTTGACCGGCGTGTACGCATATGGCGGCGCGCCGGTATGTTCCTTGAGCTCATGCGGTGGCCGGCGAGCCTGTCACGGTAACGCTCTGCGGCGGCCCGACGAACCACGCTAAAAACATGAACAAGTTTATTCGACCACCCGTCTCCTATCCGACAACGGTTGTTTTCGTCGACGACAACGACAACTACCTCGACGCCCTGCGCCGCTTTTTTCCGGACGTTTCCACCAATCTGTTCTTCTCGCGTCCGCAGGCGGGGCTTGCGTTCATACGCCAGCATGCGCGTGAGAACTCGCTGGAATTCGCGCCGGCTTCAGCCTGTTTGAGCGAGACCGGTTTTGATCGCTTCGTCGAGTCATCGCCGCAGCGAGATGTGCTCGCGCGCGCAACACGTTTCTCCGAAGTGGCAGCCGTCGTAGTGGACTACGACATGCCGGGCGTGAGCGGTGTCGAGTTTCTGTCCTCCATATCCAACCTGCATTGCGCGAAGATTCTGCTCACAGGCGTCGCGGACGAAACTGTCGCAGTGAAAGCATTCAACGCCGGCATTGTCGATTTATATCTGCGCAAGACCGACGCCGATTCGGCGAACCGGCTCGTCCACTTCCTCAAAGACGCGAAGAACCGCCACTGCTCCGAAATGGGCTGGCTCGCGTTGGGCGAGAACGGCATGACGTATTGCGACCCGCGCACGCGCAAGGTGCTGGACGAAGTGGTGAAGGACAAAGGCATCGTCGAGTATTACTGGCGGCCCGAGCAGAATGCGATTCTCATGTTCGATCGCGAGGGAAGGGGCAGTGTCTTCGTCGCGTGGGCCGAGCACGACTGGATATCTCAGGGCGAAATCGTCGCAGACGAAAGCGGCCCCGCCGAGTTGCTGAAACAGATGGCAGTGCGCGAAGTCATGCCGCTTTTCTGGCCGCATCTCGCCTACCGCTCGGGCGTCGAATTCAGAATGCTCAAGCCGCAACCCATTCCCGGCTGGGGCGACGCGTTTTACTGCTGGAGCCCGATCGAGACGCCCGAAGTGGTCCAGGCCGGCGTCAGGCCGCTCACGTTCGCGCAGTGGCGGAGTGACCGGGCACGCTAACGTCTGCCGGCACGTCGAGCAACATGTACGCCATCCCCACTGCCTTCGTGTCGGCCATGTTCGTCGTGTTCGGCCTCTACGTGGTCATCACGCAAGGGGTGACGCGGCTTTCGGTGCCTTTCCTCCTGATGTGCGCGGCGACTTTCGCATGGCAGGGCACATGGACGCTGCTGTTCCAGACCAAAGATACGGAAGTTGCCGGCTTGCTGGTTCGCGTCGGCTATCTCTTCATTCTCTTTCTGCCGACCACGTTCTATCACTTCGTGACAGAAGTTGCGGCGCGGCGCCGGGAGCGGCCGCTGCTGCTGGCGTCGTATGGTCTGTGTTTCGTGCTCGCGGTGTTGCTGCCAGGCAATGAAGTAGTCGCCGGTTATCAGCACTATTTCTTTGGCTACTATCCGATTGCCGGGCCGCTGCATCCGCTGCATGTCGTGCAGACGGTGCTGCTTGCCGCGCGCAGCGGCCAGCTTCTGCTTGGCGCGCGAAAAAATGCTGGCGGGCAGGGGCGCCGGCGTCTTGACCTGTGTCTCGCCGCGCTTGGTCTCTACTCGTTTGCAGCCGTGGACTATGCGGTCAACTATGGCTACCCGTTCTATCCGCCTGGCGTGTTGTTCATCGCGCTGAGTCTGGGGCTGCTTGCCATCACGATTGTCCGCTACCACCTGATTCACCCGTATGCGCTTGCAGCTACCATCGCGCACGAGATCGCCACCCCGCTGGCCACGATCGGCATGCACGCCGACGAGATCGCGAGCGTCTGGAGTCATGTTTTCAAAGGCTATCGCCTCGCCGTCGCGCANGGCCTGTATGACGATGAAGAACACTCCGGCCAGTCCGAGCGCATCAGCCAGCTTGCCACGGCGATCAGACGCGANGTGTCCGGCACGAGCGCGATGGTCGAAATGGCGCTGGCTTCNTACACGCTCGACCGGCTCGACCGCAGCCGTTTCAGCGCCCATCCGGTACGGCAGTGCGTGGACTCCGCGCTGGAACGCTACCCGTTTCGCGCCGACGAACGCGAGCGCATCACAATCTTGCCGATCGATCCGATGCTGCGCTTTTCCGGCTCCGATACGGTGGTGGTCTTCGTGTTGTTCAATCTGCTGAAAAACGCATTGCATGCGATTCATGTGAACGGCGAAGGCCAGATCACGATCAGCGCGCTGGAAGACCAGGATTTCTGCATGCTGCAATTCCGCGACACGGGACCAGGCATTGCGCCGGACGTTCTGCCGCACATCTTCGACGCGTTTTTCTCGACCAAGCGGCACGGCAGCGGCGCGGGCATGGGACTCGCGTTCTGCCGCCGCGCGACGGAGCTGCTGGGCGGCAGTATCGAATGCACGTCGGTGCGCGGTGCGCACACTACATTTATCGTGCGGCTGCCGCTGCCGGGCTCGGCAGCGGACAGGGCATTGTCCAGGTCGCCGGTACGCGAAGCGCGCCGGCGTTGAGACTTCGGTTGAGCGCTGTGGCTTATTCCGTCAGCGCCGACAACGGCAACTCATACTCCTTCACACGGTCGACGATTCCATCCGGAAAGCGGCGGATCTTCCGGTCGCGCCCGGCATACAGAATCTGCTGATAGCCTTGCGACACCTTGCGTCCATCGACGCAAAAGCGGAACAGCAAGTACGCCGAGCATTGCCTCACTTGCACCGTGTTCAGGTAGCAATCGACCCGCTGGAACGGAAAGGTTTCATGCACGTATTCCTGGTGCGCGCGCTTGGTCACGAACATGCCGTCCGAGCCGAGCAGGTTGTCGTGAATGCACTCGTGGAACCACCGCTCGCGGCAAACGCCTTGCCACTCGAAATAGCGGGCGAAATACGTGTTCATGAACGCATTCGAATCTTTTAGATAGATGTCGAAAGAATGGACAAAGGTTTTCGGCGAATCCATTACCAGCGGGCTGTCCGAAAGATGAGCATTGCCACGATTCAAAGCGTGAGGGATAGCTTCTCGCATCAACATACGATTTTCCTTTTGCAGGAACGGCTGCTTGTGGCAGCCACACATGCCGGCCAGCACGGCGGGCACATCCCATTCTCTTGGGGAAATGGCTGATATGGCTATTCGCGCGCAACAAGAGCCCGCAATTCGTGCGCGGCTCGCACGACGGGGCCCTGGTGAACGGACCATCAGTCCGACGACAGTGTTGATGCAGCGATTCTTTTATTCAGTGGGTCAGCCAACAGAACAAATCGAACTGCGATGCCGAATGCGGAAATGGGTATCAGCGGGAAGGAAGCCCGCTATGCAGCGCGTTTCAGGTTTAATGACCGATTGACAAACGGCGTTTATCGAAAGCGCATAAATGACGCGGCGATTGCCGTTCACACCGCGTGGGCTTTTGCGGACAGAAAGCGGCAGACTTCGCCATGCATCGCCTGCACGCCAGGGCTCGATTCGATAGCGCGCCAGCATCCATGCACGAGTCCTGTGCCGATCCACAGGTGCGCTTCTCCGCCTGCAGCCTGAATGCGTTCGGCGAACACACGCGCGTCGTCTCTGAGCGGATCGTGTTCGGCGCCTATCGCAAGCGTGGGCGGAAGTCCGTCATAACGCGTGGCGTCGAGCGGGATGGTCCACTTGGGGTATGGCGCCGTTTCGCCCCAATACATGTCGCGAAACGCGTGGACGTCGGTGAGCGTGAGCATGGGCGCTTGCGCTTCGGTATCGCGTGAGGGCGGCTGCGGGTCGGTGCCGAGCATCGGATAAATCAGCGCGAGACCGCTTATTCCTTCGATGCCCTCGTCGCGCAATCGCATCGCCACGCTGGCAGCGAGCGTGGCGCCGGCGCTATCGCCCGCGAGTTGCAGCGTGGCGCCGTCAGGCAAATCGAAGGGCAGCCGCCGTTCCAGCGCCGCGAGCGTGACCTCCATGCAGTCGTCATGCGCGGCCGGTGCGCGGTGTTCGGGCGCGAGCCGGTAATCGACGGCGATTACATCGAGGCCGGTATCCGCGGCAAGGCGCGCCGTGATGACCTGATGACTGTCGAGCGATCCGAGCACGAAGCCGCCACCGTGGAAGTACAACACAGTGCCGCGCGGCATCGCGCCCGCATTTTCACCGTTGCGATACAGCCTTAGCGCAATCGAATGGCCAGCCGCGGACAGGAATTGCGCGTCTTCCGTGACGACTTCTGCCGGCAAGGGCGGAGTCAGCGCAGCCGCATAGCGGTCGTAGATTTCGCGCTGCTCGCGCGGCGTCAACGAGGTGCTATGCCCTGGATAGACTGCGGCGGCTCGCGCGATAAATTCAGCCATCTGCGGCTCAAGCATGTTGGCTCCGGCTACGTTGTGCGGCGGCGGGCAGGCCGATCATGCGGCCCGCGTAGGTCGCGGGCGGCAACGCGGCATGAGCGTCGGCCAATTCCTGCACGCGAGCGGCCACGTCGGCGTCGAACGCGACCGAGCGCGGCCCGCTCGTGTCGACGTGCAACAGCATCTGCTCGCCCGCCGCGACCGGCGTGTCGCTGCCCTCGGCGAACATCTCCAGGTAGAGTTGCAGCCGCTTGGCGTCGCACCCGAGCACGCGCATATCGACCCGCACGCGCGTGCCTTCCTTGATTTCGTGCAGATAGTTGATGTGCGCTTCGAGCGTGTAGATCGAGCGCCCACGCTCCTTGCGCACCGCGTCCGGCAAACCGATCTGGTCGATCAACTGGTCGGTCGCGAAGCTGAAAATCAGCATGTAGAACGCGTCGCGTAAATGGCCGTTGTAATCGACCCATTCCGCGCGCACCGTGTCGCGATAGCAGGGCAGGGCAGCGGTTTGCAGCATGTTGCGGAGTCTCCTTGTCTGATGCCTCGCCTGCTTCGCGCTTGGCGGCGTACATGGCGGAAGCGGCGCGGCACGGTGCGGTGCCGCGCATTGCGCGACTCGCGTCAATCCGCCGGCGTCAATCCGTGCCGCGCCTTGGCTTCGCCGATTGCGGCCAGCACACTCGTGATGCAGTCGTCGCGGTAACGCTCCAACTGCTTGATGGAGCGCGGGCCGACCTGCTCGGCGGTGCCGTCCACGACGCGGTCGATCAGTTCGCCGGTCAGCTTCGGCGCTATCAGTTTAGTCCACGGCAACTCCAGCGCGGGACCGAACTGCTGCATGAAGTGGCGCATGCCTGCATCGCCGCCTGCAAGGGTGTAAGTGAGGAACGTGCCCATGAACGACCAGCGGATGCCGGCGCCGAAGCGGATGGCGTCGTCGATTTCGCCGGTGGTCGCCACGCCTTCGTTGACGAGATGCAGGGCCTCGCGCCACAGCGCTTCGAGCAGCCGGTCCGCGATAAAGCCGGGCACTTCCTTGCGGACCCGCAGCGGGCGCATTGAAAGCGAGCGGTAAATGTGCAGCGCGGCGTCGATGGTTTCGGGCGCCGTCCGCTCCCCGCCGAGCACCTCGACGAGCGGCAGCAGATACACCGGATTGAATGGATGCCCGACGATGCAGCGTTCCGGATTCACAGCCCGCGCGTAGAAGTCGCTCGGCAATAGCCCCGAAGTGGACGAAGCGATGATCGCGTCCGGCTTCGCGGCGCGGCTGATCTGCTCGTGCAACGCGAGCTTCAGTTCCTCGCGCTCGGGCGCGCTTTCCTGAATGAAGTCCGCGTTCGCTACACACGCTTCGATCGTATCGACGAAGCGCAGTCTCGACTGCGACGCGCCCTCCGCGAGACCGACGCGTTCTAGCGCGGGCCACGCATTGGCGACGTTCTCGCGCAGTTGCTTTTCCGCGCCCGGTGCGGGGTCCCACGCGATCACATCGAGCCCGTGCGCGAGCGCGCGCGCCACCCAGCCGCTGCCGATCACGCCCGCGCCGATCGCGGCGAATGTTTTGATATCGACGATCACTGCCATTGCTGACGTTTCCTTGTTTGCTTATGAGTTCTTCGATGCCCTAGCCGTTCGTGAGCATGCAACGCCGCACGCTTAAACGTATTCCCCGGCCACGCGTCGTTCGAGTTGCCGTTCTCCGCGCGCGGGCAGGCCGAGCTTGCGTCGTCCTTCGGCGGGTGTGAGTGCACGTCCGCCCAACCGTTCGATGATTTCCACCGCGCGCTGCACGAGCGTGCCGTTCGTTGCGGGCACACCCTTATCGAGCCAGATGTTGTCTTCGAGACCGACTCGCACATGGCCGCCGAGCAACATCGCCTGCGCGACCATCGGCATCTGCATGCGGCCGATGCCGAAACCCGCCCATTGCGCGCCAGGCGGGAGGTTGTCGGCCATGGCTTTCATCGTCGTGGTGTCCGCGGGCGCGCCCCACGGAATGCCGAGGCAAAGTTGAAACAGCGGCGGCGCGTCGAGCAGGCCTTCCTTCAGCAATTGTTTTGCGAACCACAAATGGCCGGTGTCGAAAATTTCCAGTTCCGGCTTCACGCCGAGTTCCTGAATGCGCGCTGCTCCGGCGCGCAGTTGCGCGGGCGTTGAAACGTAGATGTAGTCGCCATCGCCGAAATTGAGCGTGCCGCAATCGAGCGTGCAGATTTCCGGCAGCAACTCTTCGACGTGCGCGAGGCGCGTCAGGCCGCCGACCAGATCCGTGTTCGCGCCAAAGCGCATCGGGTCTTCGCCGGGACCGATTTCGAGATCGCCGCCCATGCCGGCAGTCAGGTTGATGATGACGTCCGTGCCCGACGAGCGAATCCGGTCGACTACCTCGCGATACAACTGCGGATCGCGGCTGCCGCGTCCGGTTTTCGGATCGCGCACATGGCAATGGGCGACGGTGGCGCCCGCTTTCGCCGCTTCGATCGCGGCCTCGGCGATCTGCCTCGGCGTGACAGGAATGGCGGGATGCTTGCCGACTGTGTCGCCCGCGCCGGTGACCGCGCAGGTCACGATGACTTCATGGTTCATGCTTACCAGGTCCTGTAAATGAAAGTGTCACGACTCGCGCGCCGACTCATAGCCCGAGGTAGGCCTTGACCGCGGGCAAACCGTCCTTGCCGTCGTAGGTCTTTACGCCGGCGAGCCATGCGTCGAGTACTTGCGGGTTTTTCTTCAGATAAGCCTTCGCGGCATCCGAGGGCTTTTGCTTGTTCATCACCGATTGCATGACCAGGTTCTCCAGTTGCGTGGAGAAGCGCAGGTTGCTCACGAGCTTGCCGGCGTTCGGGCAACGCGTCAGATAATCGGGCGACGTGAGCGTATAAACACGCGCTTCGCCGTCGTTCGGACCGAATACGCCCTCGCTGCCGGACAGGTATTTCATGTCGATCTGAATGTTCATCGGATGCGGTTCCCAGCCGAGAAACACCACCCATTTCTTGTCGCGGATCGCGCGGTCCACGGAAACGAGCATGCCCGCTTCGCTCGATTCGATCAGCTTGAATCCGCCGAGACCGAACTGGTTGGTCGCGATCATTTTCTGGATCGCAGCATTCGCGCTGCTGCCGGGTTCGATGCCGTAGATCTTGCCGTCGAGCTGATCGCGATGTTTGGCGATGTCCGCGAATGTTTTGAGGCCCGCGTCATATGCATAGGCCGGCACCGCGAACGTCGCCTTTGCGCCCGTCAGATTGGGCGGCTGCAACACCTGGATCGATTTCGATTCGACGAACGGCGCGATGGCTTTTTCCTGCACCGGCCACCAGTAGCCGAGCGACACATCGAGCTGCTTGCTCTTCAGGCCCGCGAACGAAATCGGCACGGAAGCGACGGTGGTGACCGGCTGATAACCGAGCCCCTCGAAAACGGTGGACGCGAGGGCAGTTGTCGACGTGATGTCGGTCCAGCCGATGTCCGCGAAATGCACGGCGCGGCAGGTGGCCGGGTCCTGCGCAAACGCAGGCAGCGCGGTAACGGCGGCGGCGAGGTACGCAAGCCGGGCCAGCCGCGTTTTGATGCGTAATTCCATGACGTTCCCCTATTGACGCTTGTGCGCGTTTAACCGCGCGTTGTCGAATGGACCGCTTACCGGTGAGGCTGCAAGGCACGGCTGCCATCTCACGAAATCGCCTGCCTCGATGCCCTAACGTTAATGCCCCATATTGCCGCCAAAGCGACCGTCAGCGACCCGTTCTTGCTTCCACGCGACAACAAGGGAAAACCAGCATGCGCCGACGTTGCCGTGCAGTTGCAACGCAGCAATTGGCTAGGAGATTTTTGGCGCGCCTTGCCCGCCCGCGACGCGCTTGCTACGCTCGCCCGGAACCGCGGGGCGGCTTGCGCTTGCCGCTTTCGTCTCGCATCTTCGTCTTCGCATCTGACCGGGTCCCGCGCAATGCCTGAAGAGATATCGTTCCTGCTGCTGCCTGGTTTTTCGGCGATCGGCTTCATGTCGGCGGTCGAGCCGTTGCGCGTTGCCAATCGCTTTCGGGGCGAGCTGTACCGCTGGCGCATCGTGAGCCTCGACGGCACACCGGTCGCAGCCAGCAACGGCATTTCGATTAACGCCGACGCGGCCATCGCCGAAGTGAACGATGCGCGGCTGCTGTTCGTGGTGGCGGGCTTCGAGCCGCTCGCCTGCTACACGCGGGAACTGGCCGAGTGGCTCAGGCGCCTGGACCGGGCCGGCGCGACGCTCGGCGGGATAGACACGGGCAGCTTCGTTCTCGCGGAAGCGGGGCTGCTCGGCGGCGAGGACAACGTGACCGTGCATTGGGAGGCGTTGTCGGCGTTTCGCGAGCGCTATCCGTCGCTGAATGCCAGCCAGGAACTTTTCGAAATCGGCGCGCGGCGCATTACATGCGCTGGCGGCACCGCGTCGATCGACATGACGCTCGACCTGATCGGCCGCAAGCACGGCGCGGCGCTGGCTTCGGCGGTGTCCGAGCAGTTCGTGGTGAGCCGCATCCGTCAGCGCTCCGACCATCAACGCATGGAGATCGCNGCNCGCTACGGCGTGCACAACCGCAAGCTGATTCAGGTGATCGGCGTGATGGAGCAGCANATGGAAGAGCCGTTGACGCCCGACCGGCTCGCNCAGGAGATCGGCGTGACGCGCCGGCAGCTCGAACGGCTGTTCTGCGCGTCGCTGAAGGACACGCCGACGCACTTTTATCTGCAGTTACGNCTTGCTCGCGCGCGTGAGTTGCTGCAGCAGACCGACATGTCCATTACGTCGATTTGCGTCGCATGTGGGTTTGAATCACCGTCGCATTTCTCGCGGACCTATCGCGCGCGATTCGGCGCAAGCCCGCGCAGCGACCGTCAGGTGACCGGCGGTCTCGTGTCGAAGAACGCGCTAATCAGCGCGCGCGTTGCCGAATTATCACAAATACGACAATAGTGAATTCTATGATCTGGGGTTTACCCTAGGTTCCTGGCCTCCTAAACTGTGTCCATCTGCTGAAGACAAACCGCCTTCAGCTCAGCACAAAACAATCTCTGGAGGTAGTAATCATGAAATCCCTGATCGAAGCTGCTGTTATCGCCGCTCTTATCTCTGCACCGCTCGCCGCTTTCGCGCAATCGAACCAGCCGGTTACCCGTGCTCAGGTGCGCGCCGAACTGATCCAGCTGGAGAAGGCGGGATATAACCCGGCAACGTCGAACGACTACGATTACCCGGCAAATATTCAGGCTGCCGAAGCGCGCGTCGCCGCACAGAACCGTGCGGCTCAAACCAGCGGCTACGGTTCGGCAACGAACGGCTCGTCGCAAGCAGGCAACCGCGCTGAAGTGACGTCGAGCTCGTATTCGGCTCCGGTCTACGTCGGGCAGTAACGGAACAGCGGCGCGGCGCTTTTCGCCGCGCGAAAAAAAACGGCACGCTTTTGCGTGCCGTTTTTGCGTTTAGATTCCACCCACGCACATGTACTTGATGACCACGTAGTCATCGATGCCATAGTGCGAGCCTTCGCGCCCCAAGCCCGACTGCTTGACGCCGCCGAACGGCGCGACTTCGTTCGAGATAAGTCCTGTATTGATGCCGACCATGCCGTACTCCAACGCTTCGGCGACACGCCAGACGCGTCCGATGTCGCGGCTATAGAAGTACGATGCGAGGCCAAACTCGGTGTCGTTCGCGAGCGCGATGACTTCCTCGTCCGATGAAAACCGGAACAGCGGCGCAAGCGGACCGAAGGTTTCGTCGCGCGCCACTTTCATGTCGGGCGTGACATCCGCGAGTATGGTCGGCTCGAAGAAGCCGTGACCGAGCGCATGACGCTTGCCGCCCGTCACGACGCGCGCGCCTTTGGCGAGCGCGTCTTCGATATGCGACTCCACCTTGAGCACCGCCGCCTCATTGATCAGCGGACCTTGCGTGACGCCTGCCTCGGTGCCGCGGCCCACGGTCAGTTGCTCGACGGCGGCGCGCAGCTTCGCGGCGAACGCGTCGTACACCTTGTCGTGCACGTAGAAGCGGTTCGTGCAAACGCAGGTCTGCCCGCTATTCCGATATTTCGATGCAATGGCGCCGGCCACGGCGGCGTCGAGATCGGCGTCGTCAAAAACGATGAACGGCGCGTTGCCGCCCAGTTCGAGCGACACCTTTTTTACCGTCGGCGCACACTGCGCCATCAGCAGACGGCCAACGGGCGTCGAGCCGGTGAACGACAGCTTGCGCACGATCGGATTGCCGGTCATTTCCGCGCCGATCGCTTTCGGCTCGCCCGTCACCACGTTGAACACGCCGCGCGGTACACCTGCGCGTTCGGCCAGCACGGCGAGCGCGAGCGCGGAAAGCGGCGTCGCTTCAGCCGGCTTGACGATGATCGGGCAGCCCGCTGCGAGCGCCGGACCGACTTTGCGCGTGATCATGGCGGCCGGGAAATTCCACGGCGTGATCGCCGCGCAAACGCCGACGGGCTCCTTCGTCACGACAATGCGCTTGTCGTTTGCGGGAGTCGGAATGGTATCGCCGTTCACGCGCTTGCCTTCTTCCGCGAACCATTCGAGGAACGAGGCGGCGTACTGGATTTCGCCTTTTGCCTCGGCAAGCGGCTTGCCTTGCTCGGTGGTGAGAATGAGCGCGAGGTCGTCGGCGTTCTCCAGCATCAGGTCATGCCATTTGCGCAGGATCACCGCGCGTTGCTTGGCGGTGCTTGCACGCCATGCGGGCCATGCGGCGTTGGCGGCGTCGATGGCGCGGCGCGTTTCCGCGGTGCCCATGCGCGGCACCGTCGCGACGACTTCGCCGGTTGCGGGATTCACAACTTCGAAGGTAGAGCCGTCGTCGGCGCCTTGCCATTCGCCCGCGAGATAGGCGTGGGACTTCAGCAGAGCCGGGTCTTTGAGAGTGAGCGTGGTCATTGGGCGTTTCCTCAAGCTGCGACAGCTACGCTGTCCTTGATGACGTCTTCGAGAATCGCAAGCGCTTCGTCAAAGACCGTGTCCTCGATCGTCAGCGGGAACAGGAAGCGCACCACGTTCGAATAGACGCCGCACACGAGCAGCAGCAAGCCGCGTTCGAGCGCGCGTGTTTGCACGCGTTTCGTGAATTCAGCGTCGGGTTCCGTGCTGCCTGGTTTGCAGAACTCGACGGCCACCATGCCGCCCGGGCCACGCACGTCGGCGATTTGCGGCGCCTCGTTTTGCAGCGCGATCAGCTTCGCCTTGACGCGGTCGCCGAGGATCGTGGCGCGCTCGCACAGCTTCTCTTCGTCAATGATGTCGAGTACCGCAAGCGCGGCGGCCACCGCCAGCGGGTTGCCCGCATAGGTGCCGCCGAGCCCGCCGGGCGCGGCCGCATCCATGACGTCGGCGCGGCCAATCACGCCCGACAGCGGCATGCCGCCCGCGAGACTCTTGGCAACCGTCATCAGATCGGGCACCACATCGTAGTGATGCATTGCGAACAGCTTGCCGGTGCGGGCAAAGCCGGTTTGCACTTCATCGGCTATCAGCAGAATGCCGTGCTCGTTGCAGAGCTTGCGCAGCGCGCGCACGAACTCGGCCGGCGCGGGATAGAAACCGCCTTCACCCTGAACCGGTTCGAAGATGATCGCGGCCACCCGTTTTGGATCGATGTCGGCCTTGAAGAGGAATTCGATGGCTTTCAGCGAATCAGCCGTGCTCACGCCATGCAGCGGATTGGGGAACGGAGCATGGAATACGTCGGATGGGAACGGACCGAAGCCCGCCTTGTACGGCGCGACCTTGCCGGTCAGTGCCATGCCCATCAGCGTGCGGCCGTGAAAGCCGCCGGTGAAGGCGATGACGCCCGGACGGCCGGTGGCGGCGCGTGCAATCTTGATCGCGTTTTCAACGGCTTCCGCGCCGGTCGTGAAAAACGCGGTCTTTTTCGGATGATCGCCAGGCGCGCGCTCGTTGAGCTTTTCCGCGAGTTCCACATACGACGCATACGGCACGATCTGATACGCCGTGTGCGTGAAACGGTCCAACTGGTCGCGAATGGCGGCGACGATCTTTGGATGACGATGGCCGGTATTGCACACTGCGATTCCCGCAGCGAAGTCGATGAAGCGGCGACCCTCCACATCCCATAGTTCCGCGTTCTGCGCACGCTCTGCATAGAAATCGCACATCACGCCGACGCCGCGCGGCGTGGCGGCATCCTTGCGGCTCTTCAATTCTGCGTTCTTCGGGTTCATCGCGTGGCTCCTCTGTGTCGGCGGACGCCGCGCGTCGCGCGGCACATGGAGCGACTATAGTTAGATTTGGCTCTTAGCTTCAGAGCCATTTAAATGAAAACGGTGGAGCCAATTGGGGGCGTTGAAGAGAAGGGCGGCGCCTGCGTGAGCACGCCAGGCGAAGTTCGAGATTGAGAATTCGCAGTTCCGAAGCGGCAACTTGTCAGCGCAAGGCCGTTGACCGCGCCGCCAGCATCAAATGCGGATCAGCACCGCACCCAACGTCACCAGTGCGCATGCAACGATGCGCCGCGCAGTGAGCTTTTCCTGCATGAAAAGCCAGCCGATCAACACCGCGAAGATCGAGCTCAGCTCGCGTAGCGCGGAGACCATCGCAATGGGCAGATAACGGTATGCCTCGATGATCAGGCAATACGCGACGAGCGCGAGCGCGCCGGACGCCATGCCTTTGAGCACCACCGAGCGGCCGATGAAAAGCCCTTTGGCGCCGCCGCGCCAATGCCATGCGAGCAGAAACTGCGGCACGTTCCAGATCAGATAGACCCACATGATGTAGCTAAGGCCATTGCCTGCGACGCGCGCGCCGATTCCGTCGACGACCGAATATGTCGCGATGAAAAATCCCGTCAACAGTGCGAACGGCACGCTTTCGCCAGAGAAGCGCATGCCGCGGCGAAACGCGAGCGAGACAATCCCGATCGACACCAGCGCGACGCCTATCGCGGCGAGCGGCTTGAGCGATTCATGCGCGAACACCAGTGCGCCGACGAAGACGAGCATCGGCGACAGACCGCGCGCAATCGGATAGATCTGCCCGAAGTCGCCGCTTCGATAGGCGCGGATCAGCGCCAGCAGATAGCCGAACTCCAGGACCACCGACGCAAAGATATACGGCCACGCGGCAGGCGCCGGCAATGGCAGGACGATCACACCGACCGCGCTCACGGCGATGTACGGAATCGCCATCATGCCGAGCAGCCACACACGGTCTTCGGACAAATGCAGGAAGGCGTTCCACGTGGCGTGCAGGAGCGCCGACAGCAGGACCAGCAGGACGACAAGGGTTTCCATCGAAGGTCAGGACAGGGCTAGGTTGGCTGGCCTGACTGCCGGCCGCAAGCCCGTGATTATTCCAGCAGAAGACGCAAATGGACGAGTGGACGACCAAAAAGGAGGGGCTTTATGGGGAAAAAGGAGGCAATTTGTGGCGGTCCGGATGACGTCCATGCGACGTTAATATGACGCGCGTATGTCAGCATTTCCCGGCTGCGCAGCCGTCATGCATCCGGGCCTTCGGCCAGGCTATATTGCTTCATTCGCCGTGCCGTCCCCGCACCCAGCCCTCCTCGCGACGCCCCCATGCAGCCTTTGAGCTTCCTTCCCGACAGCTTTGCCGAGTACGAAGATCTCAAGGCGATCCTCGATCAGGGCAGTGCGAGCTTTGCGATCCGCACGCTCTGCGAGACGACGGTGCGCGGCCGGCGTTTCGGCGTGCATACCGCGAGCATCGGTTCGACCGATCCGCGCGCGCCGGCCATCGGCTTCTTCGGCGGCATTCATGG
>Ga0055533_1000193_pt1 | contig 50436 bp, 10 predicted proteins | sample AraplaCvi_mMS_r2_FD_54991 | JGI IMG/M metagenome (GOLD analysis project Ga0055533, IMG submission 54991) | Arabidopsis root microbial communities from North Carolina, USA - plate scrape CL_Cvi_mMS_r2 | ecosystem: Host-associated > Plants > Roots > Endosphere | place: USA: North Carolina...
TTGAGATAACCACGTGCTACACCCGCACCGCCGATATACAACTCGCCCGCCACTCCTTGAGGGACTGGCTGTTGCTGCGCATCCAGCACATACAAACGCGTGTTGGCGATGGGACGCCCAATCGGCACCACCTCGCCCTCGAACACCGCCGGACACGTCCACGCCGTGACGTCGATCGCCGCTTCCGTGGGTCCGTACAAGTTATGCAACTGCGCCCACGGCAAACGCTCCCGGCACCGACGTACCTGCGAACCGCCCAACGCTTCACCGCTGCAGATCACTCGACGCAGCGACCGGCAGCGCGATATCGCGTCCACTTCCAGGAAGTGGCTCAACATCGAGGGCACGAAGTGCACGGTCGTGACCCCTGTCCGTTCGATCAGCTCCGCCAGATACTGCGCATCCTTATGCCCCTCCGGCGCCGCCATCACCAGCGTCGCACCATGCAGCAACGTCCAGAAGAATTCCCACACCGAGACGTCAAAACCAAACGGTGTCTTCTGCAACACCACGTCCGTCCCATCCAGGCCGTAGGCGTCCTGCATCCAGCACAGGCGGTTGATCAGCGCGCGGTGTTCGTTCTGCGCGCCCTTGGGCATCCCGGTCGAACCGGAGGTGTAGATCACATACGCCAGGTGATGGGACGTGAGCCCCAGCACGACTGGGTTGCTTGTGGGCTGCGCTTGCCACGTTGGCGCATCCAGCGACAGTACCGTNACATCCGTCAGCGACGAGGCCTCCAGTGCCGCCCGGCCCGCCGCATCGGCCAGTAGCCAGGGTGACCCGGCATCGCGCATGATCATCTGCAAGCGATCGCGCGGATAGCTGGGGTCCAGTGGCACATACGCACCGCCGGCCTTGAGGATGGCCAGCAGCCCCACCACCATTGCCACGCTTCGTTCCGCGCAAATCGCTACGCCACGATCCGGCCTGACGCCCAGCTCGATCAATCGATGCGCCAATTGGTTGGCTTGCATATTAAGCGCGGCATAACTCACCCGCTGCCCTTCGTACACCACGGCGGTCGCTTCGGGCGTACGCGCGGCCTGTTCCTCGAACACCTGATGCAGGCAGCACTCCAGCGGATACGTCACTTGCGTCGCGTTCCAGCGTTCCAGCACCAACTCGCGCTCCGGCGCCGACAGGATATCCAAGCGAGAAATTGGCAATGCCGAAAACTCACTATTACCAACAATCGCAAGCAGCGCCATCAGCCGTGAGCTCATAGCCTGCACATATTGCTCCGATATGTGTGCATCGTTCCAAATGAAGCGAAACCTGCCCTCGGCTTGGGAAATTTCCAGCATTACCGCAACAAGTCCGGCCTGACCGTAGCCATCAAAAGTAGGCCCATGCAATGTTTCGGCGGGCACATCGTGGCAACCGACTGAAACCGCGTAATCCCATGGCAAGGCATCCAGTTGTTCAGCCAGATGTCGCAACGAAGCGTCCCCGGAAAGCAAGGCCAAGTCCCAAAGAACATTGCTTTCCAGGGCCATGCACTCGCAAGCAACACAATCCATGGCGGCCTCAAAGCAGGCATCCATATCCAAAGCCAGGTTCATGGGAACCATCTTGGCCGAATTTTTAGCAATACCGGATTCCGGCTCAGCTCCGCGTGTTGACCAACCCATCTGAAATTCGGATCGATCGCCAGTACGCGCAAGATAAATGGCCCAAGCCGTAATGAGCTTCATGACACGCCTGAGCAGATCGTCCGCCTCCGACTGAGGAAAAGCGATCCATTCGCCAACGCGGCGAACGTTTGCCCTTCCTGTTGCCCAGCGAGTGCCTTCCACTTTCAGTGATAACGTCTCGAATGCCCGAAGCCGGGCAGCCCAAAACTTTTCCGCTTTCACGGAAAGATCACGATCCAAGGAATTTGTCATACCGGTCGCGGCCCTAAGGTCACTTTTAAATTGTCACTAAAGCGCGCACGCAGATTGCATGTTTCTCATGCAACGCTCATCCCCTCACCCTTTCCTTCTGCCGCAAAAGCCGTCCCTGTGTTAACCACATTAGAGACGATGCAACCGCTCTCCATTTTTATGACTCGATCGGCCATGGAGAAGAACCTATCATCGTGACTGATGACTACCAGCGTTTTTCCCTGCCGCTTCAGCGCGGGAAGGATTTCGTAATAAAAATGACTTCTGAATGAGGGATCTTGATCAGCAGCCCATTCGTCAAAAAAGACTATTTCTCGATCTTCTGCATAGCAATTGAGCAAAGCCACCCGCTTGCGCTGACCCGTTGATAGCGCGAGCCTGGACAACACGCCATCCTTCACCTCGACTTGCTGATCCAGCTGCAATTGCTCCAGCCATGCCATGACCATTTCGTCAGAGGCGATATTTCCAGCCCGATCAAGAACGTGTGAAAAGAGGTAGAAGTCGCCAAATACGCCGGAAAATCGATCTTGATAAGCACGGCGATCACTTAAAATATTTTGATCGTCCATCAATATTTCACCTGACCTTGGCGTAAGGATGCCGCACAAGATCATCAGCAGCGTCGATTTGCCGCTGCCATTGCCGCCAACCAGAAAGACCGTCTCACCCCGAGCAATTTCAAGGTCGATCGGCCCAAGTCCATAGTTCGAATCGGACAATCCTGGATACCGATACGTCACTGACTTCATGGCCAATTTCTTCCATCCCTTCGGCTTCACGGATGAAAGGCGGACGCCATTTTCTACATCGTTCGCAGACGTCGGCATGCCCAGGCCAAGTTCTTCCAGACGCCTGGTACTCGCAAACCCCATCTGTGCCTGCTGAATGGAATGAACGATGAAACCGATCGGCCCTATAAGGAACAGGCTGCCTATCACGAACGCCGTAACTTGTTGAACACTCAGGCCGAACACAACATGTCCGGCAAAAACAACGGACACGATGGACACATAGAGCATCGTTGACGACCAGGCCTCGTTGAGACCAAGACGCAAATGGGCCTCACTCATCACGATGCGATGCTTTTCGATCGCGGGATCAAGAATCTTTTCTAAAAAGTGTGTGGCGCGCCCACTATTGAGGCTCATCTCCTTCTTTCCGTCCGTCAAGGCGTGCAGAGCCTCGAACACAATATTTTCCTGCGCAAGCATCGCACGGAACCGCACCTTCGTTGACTTCGTGACGAGCCATGAAAGCGCCAAGGGAAATAGCAATCCACACGTCAAAACCGCAAAAAGTAGCGGAGACAATCGCAACAGATAGATGGCACAAATAGTGATAAGAAGCACGTTGTATGCAATGAGCGGCGCGATCACAACCAAGGGCGCCATCCTCCCGACGTCTTCGATAAGCGCTCCGAATACAACGTTCTTGCGGTCCGCGAGCTTCTCGTAATCCATCTGCATCATTTTCTTCGACAGGTACAGTCGAAGCGTGGCAATAAGATTAGCTCCCAATCGAGCGCAAAGGACCTGTGTCGTAGCACTTGCCCCAAGCATGCCAATCAACAATGCAACAAGGACTACCAACGGCTCCCAAGCCATTCCAGTCCAATTAATTGCTACCAAGTAGTTAATCTTTGCCAGAACGGACAATGTAAGCCCGGCGCTCAATACGGAACAAGCCGCGGCTCCCAATAGGCTATAGCGATACTTACCAAACACGAATCGAAGAAACATTACAGTTCCCTTTCATGCGGCAAAAATTATTTGTCAACGAGCCCGGCAAATTTCGAAAAAAAACGAAAACAGCGCGGGCCTTCACTTCCCCTTCACATGCACGACGCAGTTGCGCCAAAAAATTATTTCTCAACGAGCCGGCAATTCCGATAAAAAACGGAACCAGCGCGAATCGTCACATCCCCTTCACATGCACGACGCGCTTGCACGCTTAAACGCCGCCACCTATTCTATATCGCGTGCAAACAAATTTTACAAACGTATTCGCATCACATTTACTCGATGCAGCGACAGTTACTTGAATTGATGTCGCTGAATCGCTAGTTTTTCGAAGCAACGAGTGCGTCGCGACTTTTCCATGCGAACAAGCGTGCACACTTCATTAGCGACGCAGCAATCCGTTTCTTGATTTGCGCAAGCAGCACGAGGGGAAATACTGACATGTGATGTCGCCCGCATGGTGATTCGCGGACGATCTTCTAGGCTGGGAGATCTACTTTGAGCGCCGCAACTGTTGAATATGCAGGCATAGCGCATGACACCGATATCAAGGGCCAATTCGGACGTGCCCGGATAACTGCGGTCGGCACGGCAAACCCGCCGACACCCTATTCGCAGCGTGAACTCATCGACGTACTTCGGATAGAAAATTCACGCATCCGTTCTCTTTTTCTCAAGAGCGCCATAGAACGCCGTTTTTTAACCCTGCCGCGCCCTCAAGAGGACGGAAGCCTTGTTCCTGAAAGCCAGGCATCCTTGCTCAAGAAGCACAAGGAAAGCGCGACGGACATGGGAATACGCGCCATCAGCGAATGCCTGGCCAACCTTGGCGCAGAACCCAATGACGTCCAATACATCTGCTGTGTAACAACCACGGGTTTCATGGCGCCAAGCCTTAGTGCCGTAATAAGCAAGGAGTTCGGACTTTCTCCGCACTGTACCCGCCTGGATGTCGTTGGCATGGGATGCAATGCCGGCTTGAATGGACTCAATGCCACAGCTGCCTGGTCAATGGCCAACCCTGGCAAATTGGCTTTGCTGCTATGTGTCGAAGTCTGCTCTGCCGCCTATGTTTTCGATGAAAGCATGCGCTCGGCCGTCGTCAACAGCTTGTTCGGCGACGGTGCCGCGGCGGCGGGCATCATGACTGAAGCCGGCTCGGTGCGTACAACAGAAGGCCCATCCATTGCATGCTTTCGCAGCCGACTCATAAGTAGCGCGATTGACGGGATGAGGTTCGACTGGGATGAATCCCATGGAAAGTTCAGTTTCTTTCTCGACCCCGTTGTTCCTTACGTCGTAGGAGCCAACGTTCCTCAGCTGGTGTCCGACCTGCTCGCATCCGCTGGCGTTCGACCATCCTCGGTACGGCATTGGCTTATTCATTCCGGGGGCAAAAAGGTTATTGATGCCGTCAAGGTCAACCTTGGTCTCTCTTCGAACGATCTTCGACATACCTCTTCCGTACTCAAGGATTTTGGCAATCTTTCTAGCGGCTCGTTTCTTTTCTCCTACAAGCGCTTGCTGCAGGAACGGATTGCTTGCCCCGGCGACTATGGCGTGATGGTCACCATGGGACCAGGCGCAACTATCGAATCCGCTTTGCTTCAGTGGTAACCGACCAAATCCAATTGCAAAAGGCCTAGCGATGCTCCACGATCCGATCAAACCGGCTTCGACCGGCGCCGTTCGACTGACACTTGCAAGTCCTTCGGAGCTGTCTTCCGATCTGATACTAAAAATCGCCTCGGCGCTTGATCATGCCGAAGATGCCGGCCCAAGCGCTTATGTGGAAATTGAAATTCGCGGCGCGGATCATTTCGTCAACCCGGCGCTATGGCCTGGAAAAACCGACGTCATGACGATAAACAAATGGGAGCAGCTTCTTAGGCGGATCGAACGCATGCAAACCTTGTCCGCCGTTTCGATCAAGGGTCACTGCACTGCCGAAGCACTCGAACTTCTTATGGTTGCCGATTACCGCTGCATGGTCTCGGAATCTGCCATTCACCTGTCGGCGAAAGGGCACGATGTCTGGCCTGGCATGATGCTGTATCGCCTGTCGAACCAGATTGGCTATGGCAAGGCAAGGAGACCGATTCTGTTTGGTGGAATGCTGACCGGGGAACAATTACATCAATGGGGCGTCGTGGACACCATGACCACGACGGATGCACCATTCGATGTCCGCGAATGGTGTATCGCCACCACCAATCCCGGCGACTTGCCCATGCGGCGGCGCCTTCTTCTGGATGCCGTGGATCTGTCATATGACGAAGCATTCGGTGCGCATCTGGCCGCGTGCGATCGCACACTCAAGCGCAGCGAGGAACGCGCAGCCACACCTACTCATCAAGCCGATGAGGCAAGCTTCGCTTGACGGCATTTCCAAGAGGCGACGAAACCATGAAGTTCGATAACGCCCTGCAAGAATGGCTCACACGCAAGATCATATTCACCCAACAACCCGCGGAAGACAATCGCATACTGGCCGAGCATCTGGCCATCGGCGAGGAAATACTTGCCAGCCTATCAGCAAAATCGAATCGCACCAGTTCTGAGCAGCGCGTCGCAAAACAGGTGCATGATTGTTCGCGTACGCTGCGCCGGCAATTCCTGTCGCTTCACGCCGAATGGCTCTACAACTCGCTGACTGCACAAGGTACGATGCCAAAGCGCATAAGCGAACTGATCTACGAAGCTTCGGAAAAATGTCCCGGCTTGGTTCCGACGCGTACGCAAATTGCGGATGAATTGCGACATCCGCAAAAGCACAAGGAAGAAAGGGAAATCGATCAGGGCCTGTTGCTTCAAAGCTGGCTCGCTCACCCAGGAATCGCTGTTCGCCTTTTTCATGCCATGTTGCGCCCAACTAGGCGGGCCGTCGAATTGCTCGAGCGCTTCGAACAAGATGGCAAAGTCGTACTGAAGACTGCCAGTCTTCAGCGTGATCATGCCGCCGGCCATATCACCATTCACAATCTTTCCTGTTTGAATGCCGAGGACAACCAGCTCGTTGAGGACCTGGAGACCGTTGTCGACCTTGTGCTTCTGAGCCCATCTATCAAGGTAGGCGTGTTGCGAGGCGGCATTATGACGCACCCACGTTATGCTGGACGCCGCGTCTTCAGCGCCGGCATCAATTTGAAAGATCTCAATGATGGGAAGATATCGTTTCTCGACTTTTTGATACGAAGAGAATTTGGCTTCATTAGCAAAATTATGCGCGGGCTCCGCCCTGAGCAGGCCGCACTCGCGGACATGGGACCGTTCCTGGATTTGCAAAAACCATGGCTTGCCGTGGTCGATGCGTTTGCCATCGGCGGCGGCGCACAACTCCTGCTCGCCTTTGACCGAGTCATTGCAACCCCTGACAGTTTCATTTCTCTTCCGGCGGCTCAGGAAGGCATTGTTCCTGGATTTTCCAATCTGAGACTTACCCGCGCCATGGGCGCACGCATCGCTCGGCAAATCATCTTGTTCGGACGAAAAATATGGGCCACAGAGCTAGCGGGAAGCCTGATTGTCGACGAAGTCGTGGAGGCTGCGTCCATGGAAGACGCTATGGCGCGGAATATAAACGATCTTTGCTCACCGGCTGTGATCGCAAACAGACACATGCTCAATCTGAGCGAGGAACCCCTGGAGTCCATGCGTCATTACGCCGTCGATTTTGCGTTGGTTCAGGCCATCCGCCTGTATAGCCCTGACGTTCTCAACAAGGCGCGTTTTGCCTGAACCTAAATCTTGAAAGGTAGACTGCATGTCAGCCTGTCCATCCGATCCGCTATTCCTTGAATTGGAGCCAGCTGATCTGCACGGCTCTACACAGGATCCATCGCTGGAAGCGGTGAACTTTCTCAACGAGATCATGCTGCGCCACCCGGATGCCATTTCATTCGCCCCCGGCGCTCCGTACCCCGCGTTCTTCGACGAGATCGACGCCGGCCACTACATTGATATCTATGCCGACCATTTGAAAAACACGCGCGCCCTTACGCCACGTCAGATCATACGAATGGTTCACCAATATGGCCCAAGCAAAGGGCTGATCAACGATCTTATTTCCAGGGTCCTTTCACAGGACGAGGGCTTAATCACGGATCCCGGTTCGATCGTGGTGACCGTCGGTTGCCAGGAAGCCATGTTTCTTCTATTGCGCGCATTGCGATCAGGTCCTGGGGACCTGATCGCCGTGGTCAATCCGTGTTACGTCGGCCTGATCGGAGCAGCACGCCTGGTCGATTTCGAAGTCGTTCCGATCGACGAAAACAACGAGGGTATCGACCTGGATCAGCTTAAGGAGGCATGCCGTGCGGCCTCCGCGAACGGCAAGCGCATAAAAGCCGTCTACGTAGCGCCCGATCACTCCAATCCGTCCGGCACGTTGATGCCAACCGCAACGAGACTGGCCCTCCTCGAAGCGGCAAAATTGCATGGCTTTCTCATCATCGAGGACACCACTTATCGCTTTACTTCCGTGCAGGAATCAAATACCCCATTGGTAAAGAGCCTCGACAACTCGAACCGGGTGGTTCTGCTCGGCACTTTCGCCAAGACGTGTACACCTGGGGCGCGCGTGGGTTACATCGTCGCGGACCAAGCTATTCGAAATGGCTCGGCGCGCTCAAAGGTTCTAGCCGATGAGCTTGCAGCCCTCAAGACCATGGTCACGGTCAATACATCGCCCATTTGCCAGGCCATTATCGGCGGCATGCTAATCGAACATGATTGCTCCATCAGACGCCTGGCTGAAACAAAGACGAAGGTGTATCGGAAGAATCTGGAGTGCTTGCTGGGTGGATTGGAAAGGTATCTTAGAGAATTACCCCAGGTAACTTGGAACCGCCCAAAGGGCGGGTTCTTTGCAAGTCTTCGGCTTCCACGTCCCGTCGACAGCAGCCTGGCTGCGTTTTCAGCCCAGCAGTTCGGTGTGCTCTGGACGCCCATGTCGAACTTCTATATTGATGGCCGGACCAGTTACGAGCTTAGATTGTCATGCAGCTACCTGTCAGAACATCAGATCGATGAAGGCCTGAGCCGACTCTCCCATTTTCTTCGTCACGTCACGAACACGGCTCGCATCGACATTGCCTGATATGCGCGATATCTCTTCCACCGCCCCTGCTTTCATTCCTACACCATCCCATATCTTGACTCGCGTCATATACGAAAAACGGAACAACGTTGCATACGTGACATTGAACCGACCAGAATCGCTCAATGCCATGGACTTACGCATGCATGAGGAACTGTGCGCCGTATGGAATGACTTTGAACAGGACGATTCCGTTTGGATTGCGGTGCTGACGGGCGCGGGAAGTCGCGCATTTTCTGTTGGTCAGGATTTGAAAGAATTGGCGTCCAGGACCGAATCAGGCAGCCCTCCCTCCAGCTTTGGAAATCGCGGCCCGGGATGGCCGCGCTTGACGGAACGCCACAACATGACGAAACCTGTTATCGCAAAGGTCAATGGCCTTGCTATCGGTGGCGGATTCGAACTGGCACTTGCTTGTGACATTGTTGTCGCTTCCGAAGATGCCGCCTTCTCGCTCCCAGAAGCCAAACTTGGTCTCATACCGGGCGCTGGCGGGTTGTTCAGGCTGACCAGGCAGATTCCATTCAAAGTGGCGATCGGATATTTGTTTACAGGGCGCAAAATGACTGCGTCCCGCGCTTACGACTTGGGGCTCATCAACGAAGTCGTTTCTTCGATTGGGCTGGATGCCTGTGTCGAACAATGGGTGGCGGACATCCTGGCCTGCTCCCCGCTCTCGATTCGAGCGATAAAGCAAGTTGCGGCCCAGGCCGCGACGCTTTCGCTTGAAGAAGCATTTCGCACTCGCTACGAAGCTGAAGAATTACGGCTACGCGGTGAGGATTGCGTAGAAGGACCCAGAGCTTTTATCGAAAAACGACCGCCTCGCTGGACGGGACGCTAATCCCACCCACAAGAGACTCTTGCATTCCTTGATCGCATTAGACGTGGCATCGCGAAGCTGACGCGTGCGAAATATGAATGCCGCGGGTGTCATACGTTGATATGGGGAAAACCGGGGCTGGCAGTTCAATGTGTAACCTGTGACCTGCCCTTTGAAGTAACCACCCGATCTCGTCGGTATTCACCGCGCGGAGTACGCTCCTCACCTTCCCTCGCAACACCCCGCCTAATTGGCGATACCAACGACTAGCTCCACTTGAGCTGTTGGAAATCAGATTTCAATTTGGCCTGCGACCAAGGCGACTACCGGCCCAGAGTTTTTAGGCGCTGTTGAATACCGACACGAGTATTTTCGCTGTATTCCAATCCTGGCCTAGGTTCATTCGATTTACGGAGGCCATGGTCCAGAGTTTTTTCCAGCGGCAAATGCGAAAATCCTTGGCATCCCAACTAGTTATTTCTGCGAATTCAATAACTTATAGTGGCCAAGCGCTTTGAGCGGCAACCAGTTAATCGCGCCTTCGGATTGTCGGTTATGGCTGTGCCTTGGCCCGATGGGGCGCGTCACACCAAGCGGGCCATGCAATGTGCTGGATCGCGTGAGTTTTTCTGCAGCCTCTACGGGAAGCCGGCGGCCCAAAGGGCTCACGGCGCAGCGCGCACTACGAAACAACCCGTGTTTGCAACGTCCACTGGCTTTGCCATCTCAATCCGCCCTTGGCCATACATGACAAGCAAATGGATTTATCAAGACAACTTTCGTAACTGACAAGAAGCTGTCTTTTGTCTTCGTAAATCGACGGATCACCTCAACTCCTTTCGCTAAGGCCTTGACGGCGGCGAAATATTCCGCGATTGCTTGCGTTCGGCAGAAAAAAATCTGCTTGCCGGTTTGCGACGGAGTCGATAGATTTTGCGGGCGCGATATCTATGGCTTGGCAGGGGGCTTGGTCGAGATTCGCGTTACAGGGACACGCAATGGATCTCAGGTCCAGGCGAAAGCCGGAATATTGCCCAGGGACGAACATTTCCTTACGCGCGTTAGCGCTCGCCCTTCCCGCTTTCTCAGCCGTCATACCGGCCGCATCGCGTGCCGCAGATACTTACGATTGCCTGATCGAACCGGCCCAGATGGTCGAACTGGGTGCGCCGGTGAGCGGCCTGATCGACAAGGTGCTGGTGAAACGCGGCGATCGCGTGTCGCGTGGCGAAGTACTCGCGTCATTGGATTCGCACGCCGAACAGGCGGCAGCCGATCTCGCGCACTACAAGTCTCAACTTGTGGGGCCAGCGCAGTTGGCGCAGAGCAAGATCGAGTTCTCGCAACGCAAGTTCGATCGCCGTCGCGACATGGCAGCGGAAAAGCTGATGTCGCGACAGGACAGCGACGACGCCGAGTCGGAACTGAAGCAAGCGCAGGCCGAGCTCGTTACCGCCAAAGAGAATCGTGAAGAGGCCCGGCTGGAATACGTCCAGCAATCGGCGCAACTCAACCTGCGCACGCTTCGCAGCCCGTTCGATGGCGTAGTGGTAGATCAGATGATGTGGCCCGGCGAAATCTTCGAGCCAGGCGCCACCAAGCACGCCATTTTGAAGCTCGCCCAGATCAACCCATTGCACGTGCGCGTGGTGATGCCGATGCGTGCATTTGGCGATGCCGCCCCAGGCATGTCCGCCACCATCGTGCCGGAGGTTCTACCCAACCAGCATTACGCCGCCAAGGTGACCAGTGTCGACCGCATCATCGATGCGGCCAGCGGCACGTTTGTCGTGTTTATCGATTTACCCAATCCCAAGTTCGACTTGCCTTCCGGCGTGAAGTGCAAGGCGACATTGAACAAGTAGTGCAGTAGTGCAGCACATCGCTGCCGGGCCTCCCCACCCGGCCAGCGAACCGATGGATCCCCGTTTTTTAAAAGCATTTTTCATTGACGAATTCACCGCGCCAAACGAAGGGCAGCGGTCGCACAGGAGAACAAGATGGAACAGTCGCACGGCAACGCCAACGGCAAGGTCATGGCTGACAGCCTTTCCGAGCAAGCCCAGAACGTGGAAGTACAAGCGCACGCCGACGCTGCACAGAACCGGCCATCCATCCGCTTCGAAGCGCTCGAACCGAGAGTGCTCCTGTCCGGCGACGTCAATCCAGCTGCGCTCTCTATCAGTGGCACGCTGAATCAGCCCGGCCAGCAGAATCACTATCAGTTCACCGTACAGGACGATAAGCGCGTCGTCTTCGATAGCCTCACCAATCGCAACGACATCAGCTGGTCGCTCACCGGCCCCAACGGGCAGGTGGCCCGCCATAACTTCGCCGACGACAACCAGCCTTTCATCGATCTGGCCGCCGGCACCTACACCATGACGATCAATGCATCGGGCGACGCCACCGGTGCGTATGCCATGCGCATTGTCGACGCCAGCGCCGCGGCCAACCTCCCCCCCGGCACCCAGGTCAACGATACGCTGGCGCAAGGCAATGAAATCAGCGTGTATCGTTTCGATGCCACGGCCGGCCAGAAATTTTTCTTCAACGCCGGCGGCGCAAACGGTATCGATGGCAACTATGCCAACGTCAACTGGCGCCTGATCGACCCCTACGGCCGCCAGGAAGGCAATACCAGCGACCTGCACTCCAACAGCGGCCCGTTCGCCGTGCAGCGCAGCGGTGAGTACCTGTTGCTAGTGGAGGGCGACCAAGGCAATACCGTGCCGGTGAACTACTCGTTCACGCTCAATCCCGTCAACGACACGCAGAACGCCCTGTCGCTGGATCAGGCCGCCACCGGCGCCATCACGCAATCGGGCCAGACCGCCAATTACAGCTTCACGCTCAATGCCAACACGTCAGTAGTGTTCGATCGTTTGAGCAGCGACGGCTACAACTGGTCGTTGCTCGGGCCCGACGGCCAAATCGTGCAGAACCGCCACATGTATCAGGAGCAGCCTGGCACGCTGCAGCTCGGCGCTGGCAGCTATACCTTGTCGATCAACTACGACGGCGGCAATACCGGCAACTATGCGTTCCGCCTGCTGACGGATGCGTCGACGCAAATGCTCGGCACCAACACGCAGGTCACTGACAGTCTCGACAATCCGTTTGACTCGCGCCTCTACAAGGTGTCCTTGAGCCAGGGGCAGAAACTTTATCTCAACGGCCAGTCGCCCACGGGCGGCAGCGTCAACTGGCGTCTGCTCGATCCCTTTGGCGTGCAGGTCAACAACGGCACGCTTGGCTCTAACGGCGACCCCTTCACGGCGGCCGTGAGCGGCGATTACTGGCTGGTGATGCAGGGCAGTATCAACAACGCTGCAGCGGCCACGGTCAATTATGGGTTCCAACTCGACAGCGTGCCGGATTTGGCCGCCGCATTGACGCTGGGCACAACGACGTCCGGCAGCATTGCCCTGCCCGGCCAGTCGACCGTCTACAGCTTCCATCTTGCTGCTGCGACACAATTGGCGTTCGATACGCAAAGTACGCGCAACGACATCGTGTGGTCGCTCACCGGCCCAAGTGGACAGCTTGTGCAGAGTCGTTCGCTTGGCCAAAGCAATGGCGGCTACGCCTATAGCGTGATCACTGCGCCCGCCGGCGATTACACGCTCACTGTGCGCGGGTCCGGCAATGCCACCGGCGTCTACGCTTTCGTGTTGAACGATCTTGCCGCTGCGGCCGCGCTGACCCAAGGCACGCCAGTGAGCGGCACGCTCAATCCGGGCAATGCCGCTGCGGCTTATCGTTTCACCGCGCAGGCCGGCGACAACGTAAAGCTGCACAGCATCAGCGTCAGCGGTGGCAGCGCCACCTGGCGCATCGTCGATGCCTATGGCCGTGACGTGGCCGGAGCCAATGATCTTTCCACCGACAGCAACGCCATCAATCTCACCCTGGGCGGCAACTACACCTTGCTGATCGAGGGCGCGACAGGCAACACCGCAGCGCTCAGCTACCAGGTGGAACTGGACACCACCAGCAACGTGGCGCCGACGCCGCTACCGAGTGGTGATACGTTGACACTCGGCAGTGCTACTGCAGGCAGCCTGGCAACATGGGATGCCACCAAGACTTACCGCTTTATGCTCGCCAACGCCACGCAGCTGCTGTTCGATACCACCTCGCCATCCAACAGCGCCGCCGTGTGGACGCTCACCGGTCCGCGCGGTATCGAATTCAACCAAAGCAGCGTCTGGAATACCGCTTCCGTCCTTGATCTGCCTGCCGGTGATTACGCGCTGACCCTGCAAGGCAGCCAGTACTCCTGGAATTACGGCGGCAATGGCGCGTATGCGTTCACGGTGACGGACACGTCCACGTTGCCGATGGCGCAGTTGGGTCAGCTCACCACGCTGACCCGCACGCCGGGCACCGCCACCGCGGGTTGTCGCGTCCAGGCCAGCGCCGGCAGCAAGCTGGTGCTCAATGGCAGCTTCAACTATTACAACGGCTGGGAACTGATCGACTCGTACGGCCACGCGCTGTCGCCACAACAAGGCGACAACCAAGGCAACATCTACAGCATTCCCGCCGACGGCATCTATACATTGCTCGACGCCGGCTACAAATACGACGGCGCGGCATCGCGCACCGATACGTTCACGATCAGCCAGCAGGATGTCACCACCTCTGCGCTCAGCTTCAACGACACCGTCAACGGCACCCTGACCGGGCGTCAGAGCCTTGCGCAATACACGTTCACGCTGAATCAAGCGCAGACACTGACGCTAGATGCCTTGCTCAACGCGAACGGCCAGCGCCCCACCAACCTGCAGTGGCTGATCCGCTCCAGCAGCGGCGCCACGTATGGCTGGAACACCTTCAATAGCAGCACCACGCAGATCCTGCCCGCCGGGCAATACATGCTGGTGCTGCGCAATACCAACGATACGCCCACCAGCTTCTCGTTCCGCCTGCGCAATCGCGATTCCGCGCAAGCGCTCACGCTCGATACGCCGGTACAAACCACGCTCCCTGGCGACCAGGTGAGCATGTATCGCTTCACCGCCAATGCGGGCGATCATTACTACTATCATGCCAGCCAGGGTGCCTATGGCGCATATTGGGCGCTGCTCGGCCCCAATGGCGCTGCCGTCAGCAGTGGCTACAGCTACTACGACGTTCCGAACATTGCGATCACCACAAGCGGCGAATACACGCTGGTGTTCACGCAGTACTACACGACTTCCAACTCGATGGTCGACTTTACCTTCGGTCACCGCGTCACCACCACGTCGGCGTTGACGCTGGGCGCGGACAACAGCGGCAGCATCGCGCACCCCGCCCAGAGCGTGCAGTACAGCTTCACGCTCAATGCGCCGACCACGGTACTGATGAACCCCTCGCAGAGCGGCTACAACATGCAGTGGACCCTTACCGGTCCACGCGGCACGGAAGCGTCGCTGCAGAGTTTCAACAACGGCCCTAGCCTGATGACGCTGCCCACCGGCACCTATGTGCTGACGGTGGGCTATAGCGATCTTTCCACCGGCAATTTCGATTTCAGCCTCATCGATACGTCGACCATGCCGGTGCTCGCGGTCGATCAAACCACGCACACCGCCTTCACCAGCAACGGCCAGGCGCAGGGTTTCGTGCTCAACGTGCCCGCCGACGGCAGCTACAGCATGGACGTACCGCCCTACAACGGCAGCAACGCGGCGTGGATCATCCGCAATGCGCAAGGGAGCGTGGTCGCCAGCAACTGGATCTCCGGCAACAACAGCACGCCCTTCAAGCTGAGCGCCGGACAGTATGTGCTGACCTGGGAGTCGCCCAACACAGCCAACATGGCTATCGACTTCGCGCTGCGTCAGGTGGTTACCGTCGCGCAGCCGCTGACCTTGGGCACGGCCGTAAGCGGCACCGTCGCCAACCTCGCCCAGCGCCAGGAATATGATTTCAGCCTGACCGCGCCCACGCGCGTGCTGTTCGACAGCTTGAGCAATCGCAGCGACATCAGCTGGACCTTGATCGGCCCGGACGGCACCGTCATCAATCCCACGGCCTTGTCCGGCACGCAAGGCAGCAGCGCGGGCGATCCGATCGCGCTCAACGCCATCGGCAATTATCAGCTGTTGATCGTCCCGGTCGGCCATGCGCTCGGCGACTTCGCCTTCAACCTGCTCGACCTGGCGGCGGCACCCGCCTTGGTGATCGGCACGTCGCAATCGATCGCGCTGGCGCCCGGCAACAGCAGCACGGCCTACACCATCAACGCGCATGCCGGCGATTACCTCAGCCTGCAAGTGAGCAGCCTGGCGGGCGGCAATGCCAGCGTCATGCTGGTCGACGCCAACGGCAACAAGATCCTCGCCACCACCACGCTCACCGGTACCGACAGCTTCACGCTGGCACTGCCGCACGATGGCGCGTACCAGCTGATCGTCGCCGGCGACATCGCCAACACCGCCGAAACCGACATCACCTACAACGCGAAGCTGACCACGCCGCAACAAGGCACGCTCAGCCTGGGCAGCGACATCCAGGGCAGCACCAGCACGGTGGGCGTGCCCGACACGTACCGCTTCACGCTCAACACGCCCACCAAGCTGGTCGTGGACGGCCTTGCCGGACTCAATCAGCGCTGGACCCTTCGCGCCAGCAACGGCAACGTGGTGGCCTCCGGACAACTGGGCGCGATCCAGGCGTTGGTGCTCACGCCGGATACGTACACCTTGCAAGTGCAGGCCGGCAGCAGCGATGCGCTGGGCGCGTACGGCCTGCGCCTGGTCGATCTCTCCAGCGCAACCGCCCTGCCCCTCGGCCAGGCCACGCAAGGCAGCATCGCCGACGGCCATGCGCTGGTCTTCAGCGTCACGACCACGGCCGACCAGGCTGCGCTGTCCTTGCAGATCGATGCAGCGGCCAATGCCGGCGCGCAGATCTATGTCTATGACGGCGCATGCAATCTGATTGCGTCCGGTGCGAATGCGCTGGCGCTTATCGGCATCGCCAATGGCGTGGCGAGCGGCATCACGCGTTATGTGGTGATCGATGGTGGCTCAGCCAACACGTACACGCTCACGGCTACGCAAAGCGCGGCGTCGGGTTCCACGTCTGGATCCAGTGCCCTGGCTCTTGGCGCGTCGCTCAACGGCAGCCTGGCGGCGATCGGCGATAGCAAGACCTATCGCTTCACCGTCGGCTACCGCCAACAGTTGCCGTTCCCGGAACTGTTGCGCGATCTGGGCTCCAGCGGCATTCATTGGCAGCTCACCGCCGTGGGCGCCAGCGCTGCGCCCTGGCAGGATCAGAACCCTGATTACTACCAGAGCTTGATACTTGCCGCCGGCGACTACGATCTCACCATCGCGGCCACCGCCGCCAACGCCAGTTACAACCTGCAGACGATCGACAGTGTGCAGGCGCCCGTGCTCGGCAACGCTCCGGTCAGCGGCACGCTGGCGATCGGGCAGCAGGCGATCGCCTATCGCTACAGCCTGGACAACCCCGCCAGCCTGCAGGTCAACCTGAGCGGCGCCGACAGCTGGGCGCTGTACGACACGAACGGCAATCAGTTGGCGAGCGGGGCGGCGGGCAGCGCCGTGGACACGCCGCTGCTGTTGAACGGCAGTTACGTGCTGTTGGTCAGCCGGGCATCGAGCGCAATCAGCGTCGACTACACGCTCAACGTACAGCCGCAGCCGTTGCCTGTCGCGAGCGATGCCGCACCCGTCACCGGCACCTTCGCCAGCATCGAGCAACCAAGCGTCTATCGCCTGGACCTTTCCACGTCCACGCTGCTGCAGCTGCATGACCTCGGTTCCGATTTCGGCGTGATGTGGAGCATCGTGCCGGTCGGTGGCACACCCAGTTACAGCATTATCGATGGCGATCCGCCGGCCCAGTATTACCAGGCGGGCGAGTACCAGCTGTGGCTCAGCAGCTATGGCGGCGCTGCCAACTACGCTTTGCAGCTGTTGAATCTGAGCAGTGCGCCAGCGCTGTCGGGGGCGACCAGCGGCACCTTGCAGGACGCACATAGCGCTACGGCATACAGCATCCAGCTCGCACAGAATTCGGCCATCCACCTGAGCTTCGGTGCGGGCACGCCGCCCGCCTTGCAGTGGTCCTTGTTGAACAGTTCATCCGGCGCCGTCGTGGCATCGGGCCAGACCGGCGCGGATACCGACGTTGCGGCCCAAACCGCCGGCCAATACGTGTTGCTGCTCGAAGGCCAGGGCACCAACAGTACCGCCGCGGGCAGCGTGGCCTATACCGTCATCGCATCCCTCTTCACGCCGCCCACATGCAGCCTGGGGCAGACGATCAGCGGCACGCTGGACAGCAACAATCCACAAACCAGTTTTCATCTCAGCGTGCCCAACGACAGCCAGGTGCTGTTGTACGACACCGGCAGCAACGGCGGCATCAGCGCCGGCATGCTGCAGAACGTCCAGACATCCACGGCGATCGGTCGTGAGGGGCTTTACAGCCTGTGGGCGGGCGACAACGACATCGTCATCCACGGCGATGCGAACAATCTGCATTACCAGTTCGCCGTGCTGGATTTTTCGAACGCACCGGCTCTGCCTTCGGGCACCACGCAAGCGCAGCTGGATGCGGGTCAGGACGCGGCGATCTACAGCTTCAGCAGCGATGGCACGTCGCCGTTGACATTCGGTGCAGCCGCCAGCGCAGGCAGTGGTGTCGGTTGGACGGTGTATGACAGCAACGGCAATGTCGTCACCAACAGCATCCAGGCTGTAACCGCCTCGCAGTTGCTGCCAAGCGGCCAGTACCGCCTGGTGGTCTATCGCAGCACGACCGACAGCAGCGCCCTCGCCTACACCACGACGTTCGGTCCGCTCGTCATTCCCACCACGGCGCTTACGCTCGGCAGCAACCAGTCGCTCAGCCTCACCGCCGCGACCGCCTACCGCTCCAACTTTACGTTCACGCTGTCTTCGGCAGGCCGCTACATCCTGGTGAGCCCCGATGATGCGCAGATCAATGCCAACTACAGCATCGTCGATGCGCACGGCGTGCAGGTCGCAAGCGGTCGCCTCCCCTATAACGAAAGCGTCTTGGGCGGCATTTCGCCGCTGCAGCTGCAGGCGGGCACCTATACGCTTCGCTTCGACGGCAGCCAGAACAATGCGCCGGTCAGCAACGAGTTCCGCCTGATCGACGTGGATGCCGGCGTCACGCTGGCAGCCGGCACGCCGGCGACCGTCGCCCTTGTTTCGATCAACGATGTCGCCACGATGCATATCGCCGCCAATGCCGGCGATACGCTCAATCTCTCGATTTATATGAGAGATGCGAACAACGCCAACTCCACCGACTATACGAACTGGTGGGTGATCGATCCCGACAATAACGTAGTAGTGAGTGGCGAGGCGCACCAGGCGACCAGCAATGCCACCTTCCAGCTGACGAAGAGCGGCAACTATGCCGTGGTCGTGGCCTATGCCGATCCTGGGTTGTCCGTAACGATCAATTCGAGCGTGGCCAGCCACACCGACCTGCCTGCACCAAGCACGTCCACCATCGTTCCAGGACAAGAGGTGCAGCAATCCATCGCGCCCTCGTTGCCGGCGCTTTATACATTCACCCTGAACCAGACGTCGCTCGTGTCACTAAGCGGCCTGGCGACCGGGAATGACGCACCATGGCAATTGCGCGACGCAAGCGGTGTCCTGCTCAGTGGCAATTTGTTCCAGTACCTCACGTCGTCCAGCTTCATCCGTTTGGCGGCAGGTACCTACACGCTGGGGGTCAGCGCGGATTCGTCGGGAACTGCGGCGGCCAATGTCGACTTCACGGTTCTCACCCAAGCCCAGGCTACCGCTGTTGCATCCGGTAACGCCGACATACCGGCCACGCCCGGTGTTTATGCCTTGCCGGTTTCCGCCGGGCAGGATTACTACTTCAGCAACGCAAGCCAGGTGAACTACACCGTTTACCGCCAGGACATGTCGATTGCCTATTCGGGCAGCAGCAGCGACATGCAAACCTTGCATGCCGACGCGGACGGCAGCTGGTATGTGGTCATAAACCCACCCGCCAGTAGCAGCCAGAACTTCGTCGTTGCCCACGCCGCAACCGTCACCGCCAGCCCGTCTTTGCATGTCGCAACACCGGTCGCGCTTACGCTGGGCCAGGTCACCAATGGCTCGGTCGCCGCGGGAGCCACAAATGTCTACCAGCTGTCGATAACGGGCGATTCGCTCGTCGGTGTCGGTTTGCCGACGGGGCTCGTCTATACGTTGCAAGGCCCGGGCATTAATGGACAACGCCTGTACAACGGCAATGACCCCATCCATCTGAGCGCGGGCACATACACCGTTTTCGTGATGAACGATGGTGCTAGTGCCATCGCGTACAACCTGCTGTTCCAGGCGCTGGACAGCAGCGTCCCGCAAATGACGCCAGACACAACCGGCAGTGTCACTTTCAATGCGGCAGGCCTGGCTGTTTATCGTTTTCAGGGCACGGCCAATCAACAGCTGTATTACGCCCCCCAGGACGGCGAGGACGGCAAGGCGTATTGGACGCTTTACGACGCCAACGGCAATTACGTATGGGATGATGCGGCCAACGCCACCGATGCCATCCCACCGCTGCCCGCTGACGGCACCTATTACCTGGTGTGGAATCTGGACCAGGCCACGACCGATCTGAGCGCCGGCAACGTCAGCTACGGTTATCGGTTCAACACCACGCCGCCGCAGAACGTCACGCCGATTGCCACCGGTATCACGCAAACCATCAGCGCCGGCAGTCCGGCCACCACGCAGCTTTACAGCTTCACGCTGAGCGCACCCACGCGCATCCTGCTAAGTAATCTGGGCGCGGATGCCTCCTTCAGCTGGCTGCTCAGCGGACAGAACCAGTGGACGGCCGGTCATTGGGAAGCCAATGGCACGGCGACACAAGTGCTTGACCTGCAGGCAGGCACCTACCAGTTCGGCGTGCGACCCGATGCCAATACGGGCGGGCATTTGTCGTTCCTGCTTGAGAACGTCGCTGACGCCACGGCGGTCGACCTCGACACGCCGATCACCGACACCATCGCACCAGGCAGCAACCGGCTCTACAGCTTCGAAGGCGTCAGCGGCAGCCACGTGCGTTATTCGCCCACAAGCCTGGGCGGCCTCACCGGCAGCTGGACCCTGTTTGGACCGGACGGCAGCGCCGTCACCAGCGATATCGCTGCGGCACAGGACCTCACTCTGACGGCCACCGGGCGCTATTTCTGGGCCTGGCATACCAACAGCGCGGCCGACAGCTCGCCAGTCGCGGTGCAGTTCGCGCTCGATACCGTGATCACGCCGATGGGCACGCCAGTTGTCGCGAAGCCCGGCAGCAGTTTTGCATTCCATCTCCCTGCCGCGACGCATGTGCTGGTCGACATCAGCTGGCTGTCCGGCAACATGTCCTGGACCATCACCAGCCACGGGCAGCAGATTGACAGCGGCTATGCCAGTTCGCAGCAAGGCACCGTGCTGGAGTTGCCGCCCGGCGACTATCAATTCAATGGGCAGGCAGGCAACTACTACAACGCCAACCTGCGCCTGCTTGATCTCAGCGCCGCCACGCCACTGACGTCCGGCGTCGCGGTGAGCGGCAGCGAAATGCCTGGCAATGCGGACGTCTATAGTTTTGCCGCCCATGCTGGCGACAACGTCATGTTTGCCAGTGGTGACAGCAATTTCATCTGGTCGCTCTATGACGAATTCGGTCAGCTGGTGCAACAGGTGCAGAACACCGCCGGCACGATCAAAAACCTGACGCGCACCGGCATCTACTATCTGGTGCGCGACACGCAAGGCAACGGCAGTACGGCCACCCAGGCGTACAACTTCACCGTTACCGTCAGCAGCCAGCTACCCTTACTCACGCTCGGCCAGTCCATCGTCGCCACGCTGCAGAATGGCACTGTCAGCTACAGCGTCACCGTGCGGCAGGCCTCCACGCTGTGGGTGAGTGTCGGCGACTACACCAACCTGCGCGTGGACGTCTACGATGCGCAGGGTGCGCTGGTCTACTCCGGCGTTCCCAGGGCCGTCGACGATTACTACACCGCGAACAACACGGCGATCATCCTGCCTGGCGCGGGCACCTATACGTTCAAGCTCAGCGACGTCAATGGCAGCACCTATACGCGCAACGTCAACCTGACCGTCAACGACATCACCAACGCACCGGCACTGTCGACGGAAACGATGATCAGCGGCTCGGTGAGCAACCCCAGCGTGGTCGCCTACCGGCTTGATCTCACGCAGCCTGGGAACTTTTCCTTCAGCCTTTCCGGCAGCACTTATTACACCCGGTTGCGCCTGATATCGACGACCGGCAAGACGCTGGCGTTCAAGTCGATCTACGACAACGCCGGCTATCTGCCGCTGGATGCGGGCACCTACTACGTACTGCTGGAAAGCTACTACAACGGCAGCAACTACAACTTCTACGTCGACACCAGCGCAACGCCGCTGCCGCTCAACACGGTGGTGAGCGGTACCCTGCCCTCGCACCAGGTTGCCACCCATTACACGCTGCACCTGGACCACGCCAAGGTCGTGGCCTTCCACAACCTGAGCGCCAACGGCAACAACTATTGGTCGCTGGTGAACGCCAGTGGACAGGTCGTGATGTCCGCCAACAGTTATTCCACGCAGTTGCTGGCGGCCGGCGACTACGTGTTGCTGATGATCAACAACAGCGCCGACGCGCAGCCCTACAGCTTCAGCATGCTCGACCAGAGCGCCGCCACGCCGGTGACGGTGGGCTCGCCGGTCACCACCAACGTCAACGATCCGCGTGGTGTGCAGCTCTACAGTTTCGACGCGCAGGCGGGCAGCCGTTATTTCCTCGACGTGCTGGCCGGCAGCAGCACCGGCACCAACAATTACGGTCAATCGCCCAACTGGACGCTGTTCGATCCGCAAGGACGCGTGGTGTTCGACACGACCAGCATGGGCTATGAGGCGTACCAGGGCTCGCCGACGTACTACGCGGGCCGGGGCTATCCCATCAACCTGGGCAAGCTGGCCGATGGCGGTCGCTATACGCTGGTGATCGACAACCCGGGCCCCAACACCAGCGCGATTCCCAATCTCGCCTTCAACATCATCCAGGAGCAGGACCCGCCGACGGTCGTGCTCAACTCGCTGGTCGCCACACCCGCTCCGGCGCTTGCCGCAAGTGCGGTGACGGTTGCCCCCGGCGGCGGCCTGCAAACCGGCCAGACCATTACCGTGCAATGGGTGGACACCAACCAGGGCACGCTGCCGACCAGCGGCAACTGGAACGACCGCATCATCGTGCGCAACACCACTACAGGTGCGATCGTCGCCGACGTCACCGTGCCGTATGACGCCAGCGCCGCCGGCAATGGCGAGTTGAACGTGAACGACGCGCGCAACCGACAGCAGCAGATTCGCCTGCCCGATGGCAGCATCGCCGCCGGCACGCTCAGCGTGACGGTGATCGCCGATACGGACGGCATCTTCAAGGAGACCAGCAGCACCGCCGCGAGCACGCAAATCAACGTGGCGCTCGCGCCGTATCCCGATCTGCAGGTGCAGAACTTCGCGTTGCAGCCGGCCGGCAATTTCCAGCCCGGGCAGACCGTCACCGCCAGCTGGACCACGCTCAACAACGGCACCGCCGACGTCACCCAGCCGTGGAGCGAATTGCTGCAGGTGACCAACCTCAGCACCGGCAAGGTGGTGGCGACGGTCACCTTGCGTGATACGCAAGGCACGCTCGCCGCGGGCAGCAACCGTTCGCGCACCACCACGTTCACCTGGCCGGACGGTGTGGATGCATCGGGCAATTTCGCCATCAAGCTGATTGCCGACAGCGCCAACGAGATCGCCGAAGCGAATGCCGTAAAAACCGACAACACCGCCGAGATCGACCAGGCGGTCGGCCCGGCCCTGCAGGTGAAAAACCTGCAGGTGACCAGCACCACGATCCAGGCCGGCGGCCTAGTCACCATCACCTGGGAAGACTGGAACATGGGCGGCAGCGCCACCGGCGCCGCCTTCAACGACCGCATCCAGGTCACGCGCGCCGATTCGGGACTGGTGCTGCTCAACACCAGCATCGTGTACGACCCCGCCGCGATCACCAACGGCCAGCCCAATGGATCGATCGTGGCCGGCGACCATCGCCTGCGAAGCTTCACCTTCCGCTTGCCGGATGGCCTGGCCGGCGCCGGCAACATCGGCATCACCGTCACCGCCGACAGCAATGCGGCCGGCGTGCAGCAACTGTTCGAAACCAGCGTGCAGAACGGCATCGCCAACACCAACGTGGTGTCGGCCACCACGCCGTATGCGGATCTGAAGATCAGCAACGTCAGCGTGCCCGCGCAGGGTATCGGCGGACAACCGGCAACGATCACCTGGACGGTCACCAACAGCGGCCAGGCTGCCACCAGCGATGCGTGGAGCGACGTGATCATGCTCGGCACCGGCGCCACGCCGGGCAGCAACGACATCGTGATCGGCACCGTGCGCCACAACGGCGCGCTCGCCGTCGGCCAGGCCTATACGCAGACGGCCGCCGTGAACCTGCCGATGCTCAACGACGGCACGTATCACATCTACGTGGTGAGCGATGCCAACCACGAAGTGCTGGAGCCGGATACGCGCGCCGACAGCACCAGTGCGTCCAGCCCCATCGCGGTGGCAGCGGCGTATTCCGATCTCAGCATCACCACGGTCAACGCGCCCGCCAGCGTGAACAGCGGCGACAGCATCAACGTAAGCTGGACGGTGAAGAACACCGGCAACGCGCCCACCAGCTCGCCGCTGTGGAACGACCGCATCGTGCTGGCCAGAAGCAGCACACCCTCGCCCAACGACATCGTGCTGGCCGGCGCCATCACACATACCGGCGTGCTCGCCAACGGCGGCATTTACACCGGCAATGCCACGCTGACCTTGCCGCGCGATCTGACCGGTGATTACTACATCCTGGTCTACAGCAACAGCGACGGCGCAGTGGTCGAGAACGGCCACACCGCGGACAACTTGCTTGCCAGCAGTTTGATGCACATTGCGCTGGCTCCCGTGCCAAACCTTACCGTCACCAGTGTTTCAGGCCCGGCCGCGGTACGGCCGGGCGACGCGATCACCCTGACCTACACCGCCAACAACACCGGCAACGCCGCCACCACCGGCGCGTGGCGTGACCGTGTGTATCTGCAGGCGAGCAATGGCCAGTTGATCGAAGTCGCCAACCAGCTTTACACCGATGGCATCGCAGCGAATGCCAGCATCAACCGCAGCATCAGCTTCACCCTGCCGCCGGATTTCGCCGAAGGCAGCTACACCTGGGTGGTGCGCGCCAATGCCGATGGCAGCATCTACGAACGCGGTGGCACCGATCACGACGTCGGCACCGGCAACGCGGTGAGCATAGCCAAGCCGTATCTGGCCGTCAGCAGCGTGACCGGTCCTGCGACGTTGCAATCGGGCAGCAACCTGCACGTGCAGTGGACGGTCACCAACAACGGCGCGAACGCGACAGGTAATTGGGTTGACAGCGTTTACCTGGTGCACAACGGCCAGGCCACCAAGCTGGCCGACGTGGCGCAGAACGGCCCGCTGGCTGCGGGCGCCAGCTATAGCGCGTCGTATGACTATCAGCTGCCATTGGATGCCAGCGGCGAATACGACGTGCTGGTGGTCGCCGACGCCAACCACGTGCTCAACGAGCACGCGTACGACAAGAACAGCGCACAAGAAAGCACGAATGTAACGCTGGCGCCGTATGCGGATCTGGCCGTCAGCGCAGTCACTGCGCCAACGCAATTGATCGCCGATCCTGCCTCGATGGATGTGAGCTGGACGGTAACCAATACCGGCACCGGCGCCGGCAGCAGCACGCAGTGGGTGGATCGCGTAGTGCTGACCACGCACGACGCCCCTGGCTACAACGACGACATCGTCTTGGGCAACGTGGCGCACGACGGTGCGCTCGCACAAGGCGCCAGCTACACCGGCCAGTTGCATGTGATGCTGCCGCCGGGCATGAGCGGCCGCTACAAGCTGTTCGTGATCAGCGACGCGACCCAGCAGGTGTTCCAGAACGGCCTTACCGCCGTCAACACCGCGCAGGCTTCGCACACCGTCGACGTGATGCCCAAGCCGTACGCCGACCTGCAAGTGCAATCGTTGACCACGCAAGGCAGCGCCAGCAGCGGCCAACCGCTGACGGTGAGCTGGTCGGTGATCAACAACGGCATCGGCATTACCGACAGCACGCAGTGGACCGACCAGGTGTGGTTGAGCAGCGACCCTGCCGGCAACAACATGGTGGCACTGCTGGGCAACGCCGATCATCTCGGCCAGCTGTCGGCGGGCAGCACCTATGCACGCAGCATCAACGTGATGGTGCCGAACGGCTTGCAAGGCACGTACTACGTCAACGTGCGCACGGCGGCTTTCGGCATGCCGTATGAATTCATTTACGGCCAGGACAACGTCGCGCACATTGCGGTGCCGGTGACACTGTCGCCGTCGCCGGATCTGGCGGTGCAGTCGATTACGATTCCGGCGCAGGCCACCGAAGGTTCGTTGATCGACGTATCGTGGACAGTGAAAAACCAGGGCCAGGCGACTGCCACCGGCCCATGGAACGATGACCTCAAACTGGTACCGGTGGACGGCAGCGGCCCGGCCATCGACCTGGGCAGCTTCAGCTATGACCAGACATTGGCGCCGGGCATCACCTATTCGCACGACAAGCAGGTGCGCCTGCCCTTGCACATCCAAGGCGCCTATCGCATCGAGGTGATCGCCAATGCCGATGGCGCGGTCTACGAAGACCCCGCCGTGCGCAACGACGCCACGCTGACCAGCAGTACCAGCATGGTCGTCGCGCTGCAGCCGCGTCCGGACCTGATCGTCAGCAGCGTCACCCTTCCCGATCACGTCAAGGCCGGCACCACGGTCGGTATTCAATTCACGATCCAGAACACCGGCAGCGTGCCCGCCACCGGCCACTGGCAGGATCAAGTGTATCTGTCGGCGAGCGGCCAGCTCGACGCTACTGCGCAGCTCGTCGGCACCTTCGACAATGGCAGTGCGCTGGGCAGCACCGAGAGCTACAGCAACGTCACCGCCAACATCAATGTACCGATCACCTTCAGTGGCGATCATTACCTGATCGTGGTGGCGAACGGCAATCATGCCGTCGACACCTTCCCCAACCAAAGCAACAGCACCAAGGCGGCGCATTTCTATGTAGATGGCGTGCCGTTCGCGGACCTGGTCACCAGCAACGTCACCGCACCCGATCAGGCCGTGCATGGCGCCAGCATCAACGTCAACTACAAGGTGACCAACCTGGGCAGCGGGCCGACCAGCGGCTTGACTGCCGACGTCAACAGCTGGACCGATACGGTGTGGCTGGCGAAAGACCCGAAGCGTCCCGGCGCCAACAAGGGCGACGTGCTGCTGGGTTCCACTACGCACACCGGCAACCTCAACATCGGCGACAGCTACCTGGGCAACATGCAGGTGACGATCCCGGACAACACGCTGAGCGGCCAGTACTACATCACCGTCTGGAGCAACAGCTACGGCACCATCCTGCAGAATGAGCTGGCGGCCAACACCAATCTGGACGACGCGAACCAGATCAACAACGACAACTACAAGGGTCGTGCGATCAGCGTACTGGGCATCACCCCGCCCGACTTGGAAGTGACCCAGGTTATCGCGCCGACGAGCACCGATGCCGGCGGCAACCTGAGCTTCAGCTACACCGTGCAGAACCAGGGCGATGCCTTTACCGGCAACTGGGTCGACACCGTCTACGTTGCCGACAACCCGGACATCACCAAGGCCACCAAGGTGTGGAAGCTTGGCGACTACAACCAGAGCAACACGCTCAACAATGGCCAGAGCTACACCGTCAACCAGACGGTGCAACTGGCGCCGGATATCAACGGCCTGTATGTGATCGTGCAGACCGACAGCAACGGGTGGACGCATGCGCCCGAAGCGCAGGTCACACGCGCCAAGGCTGTCGCCAGCACCGTCACCGCGCACCCGGCGAGCCTGCAAGTCACCGCCGTGCAATGCCAAGCGCAAAACTATTCCGGCGAACTCACGCCGATCAGCTGGACGGTCACCAACCAGGGCAGCACCGTGTGGCCGGGCAGCAATGGCTGGGTGGATACCGTCTACATCAGCACCGATCCCACCTTCATCCCCAGCCGCGCCACGGCCTTGGGCGCCTTTACGCACTACAACACCAACGGCCTTGCCGCAGGCGCCAGCTACACGGCGACCGCCAACGTGCAATTGCCGCCAGGTACGAGTGGCACCTATTACATCTATGTGATCGCCGATAGCGATTACTACACCGACAGCGGCCTACTCAATCCGTCCCCCAAGAACGCGCCGCACACCGACGATCTCAACGGCGGCGACAACACCAACGAGCTGAACTACTACAGTCGCCACGCGTACGAAGGCGGCAACTTCACTGGCCGCATCGGCAGCGGTTCGCTGGACATTACCTACCGCGAACCCGATCTGCAGATCCAGAACGTCAGCATTTCCAACGCCACACCGAACTCCGGCGACCTGGTGACGCTCACCTGGACCGTCAAGAACACCGGCACGCGCGCGACCCGCGCGACCAGCTGGAACGACGGCGTGTATCTGTCGCCGGACGGCTCGATTGAATCGGGCGATTACCCGCTGATCGAAGGCTCGCTCTACGGCAATCCGGCACGTGTGCAAGGTGTATCGATCACCGACGCCAACGGTCATCCGGCCTATCTGCAGCCGGGCCAGACGTACACCGAAACGGCCACCTTCCATATTCCGCAGTCGATCGGCGGCAAGTTCTACGTGGTCGTCAAGACCGATACCACCACGATAAAGGACTGGCAATCGAGCTCACCCAGCCTGATCCGCGAAGGGCTCGACGTCGTCACCGGCAGCGGCCCCGGCGCCGTGCCCGTGTATCAAGGCACCGGCGTCAACCGCATCACCTCCATCCCGATCACCGTGACACAGGTGACGCCGCCGTATCTGCAAGTCAGCACCGTCACCGCGCCGCAGGCGGTCACCGCAGGCCAGAGTTTCACCGTCAACTACCACGTCGACAACAACGGCGGCGACACGCCCGGCGATCAAAGCCAGTGGTACGACATGGTCTACATATCGCGCGACCGCACGCTGGATCTGCAGCACGATCGCTACCTGGGTTACATCAGCCATAGCGGCGGCCTCGCCGCGGGCGCGGGTTACGACGGCCAGTTCACCGTCACCGCGCCGAGGGATCTGGACGGTTCTTACTACGTGTTCGTGGTCACCGATCCGGCGAACGTGTTCGGCAGCGGTCCGAATGGCCATGTGCTGGAATTCCGCACCGACAAGAACAACGAAACCGCCGCCCCACAACCGATGCTGATCAACGCGCCACCGCCGGCCGATCTGGTGGTAGGCAGCGTGAGCGTGCCGCAGACGGCGAACGTGGGCGACCAAGTCACGATTACCTACAACGTCACCAACAATTCCGCCAACCCGGCCACGGGCAGCTGGACCGATGCGATCTACCTGTCGCAAGACAACACCTGGAACGTGGGCGACATCCTGCTCGGCAAGGTGGTGCATAACGGCGACATCGCATCGCAAGCCGGCTATACCGGCATGCTCACCGCACAGTTGCCGCCGTTGAAGGACGGCAGCTGGCGCATCATCGTGCGCCCGGACATCTACGAAGAAACCGGTACACCGCCGACGCTCACCGCGTCCGCTGCGAGCATCCAGACGCAAGTGCCGCCGCTTGCCGTCGCCAGCCCCTTGCAGACCACGCTCTCCAACGGCGACGTGCAGCTCTACAAGGTCAGCGTCGCCGCCGGCCAGACCTTGCGCGTGATGCTCAACGCGCTGGAAGCCAGCGGCAACAACGAGCTGTACATTCGCTATAGCGACGTGCCCACCACCTTTGCCTACGACGCGGCGTATACCAATGCGTCCGCTGCCGATCAGCAGGTGGTGATCCCCAGCACGCAAGCTGGCGACTACTACATCCTGGTGCGCTCGCTCAGCGGCAAGAATGTGCCGACCACCTTGCGCGCCGATCTGCTGCCGCTGTCGATCACGCAAGTGACGCCCGACAGCGGCGGCGTCAGCGACGATGCGCATCGCTGGGTGACGCTGGATATCTATGGCGCCAGCTTCCAGGCCGGCGCGATCGTGAAGCTTTCGCGCCCCGGCGTATTCGAAGCCGAACCCTCGCGCTGGCAGGTGCTCGACGCCACGCATATCCGCGCCATCTTCGATACGCGCAATTTCCCGCTCGGCCTGTACGACGTCACCGTCACCAATCCCAATGGCCAAAGCGTCACCGAGGCGGATCGCTACCTGGTGCAGCGTGGCATCGAAGACGATGTCACCATCGGCATAGGCGGCCCGCGCAATCTCGATCCTGGCGCCAACGCGACCTACAGCGTTTCGCTGCAAAGCCTGACCAATGTCGACACGCCGTACGTGCGCTTCGACATCGGCGCGGTGGAGATGGGCTACAACCAGTATCTGCTCGACGGCCTCAATCTGCCGTATGCGGTGTTCGCCTCCAACGTGGGTGGCTCACCCTTCGGCAATATCGACAACGCGCCGGCCAATACGCAAGGCTACGGCCAGACACCGGGCACACAGGCACGCGCCGATGTACCGTGGGCGTCGCTGGACGGCACGGAAAACACCAGCGGCTACAACCTCGCGCCGGGTTATGCCTTCGACGTGGCCGACAAGGGCACGGTGGGCATGAACTTCCAGTTGCAGACCTATCCGGGTCTTACTGCATGGCTCAACCGCGACTTCAACGGATTGCGCGAGGCGTTGTACGCCACGCATCCGGACTGGAAGGCGCAAGGCTTGCTCGATGGCGGAGTGCAGGATCTGGACAAGATCAGCGAAGGCTTGACCGCACGCTTCCTTGCGCCCGATGCCGAAACTCATTTCGGCAAAATGGAGCAACTGGCCGAATCGTATGAAATGAATATCGTCGGTGCGGCCACTGCGCTGACGCGCGACGAGTTCGTGGCCGAGCAGACCACGTATGCATTGAAGCTGCGCACAGCGATCCTGGCCGACACCAGCGCACCCAGCGCGTTGCAGGTGCTTGCCGCCGACGCCTCGCAATGGGTCAACGGCTATCTGGCCGCACTCGAACAGGCCGGCATGCTGCAACCTGCCGACCAGGCGCCGCCGATCACCACCAACCCGCAGGTGGTCAGCCTCAACGCCACGCTCGCGGCCGGCATCCTGCTGGCCAGGGGCGGCGACAGCTATCGCACCCAGGCCGACATCCTGGGCTTCTTCGGCAAGGTGCAGCAGTGGTACGGCAATACCGCCACCTATGCCGGCGACCCCAATGCGGCCAAGGGCGCCATCGACCATATCGAGACGCGTACCGACGATGAAGGCGACACCGTCGAGATACCGGTGCCGAGCCTGGCCAACCCCGCCGACTACGACCAGCATGCCGGCCGCACGCTGCAGTTCGAAAACTTCCGCATCTTCGTCGGCAGCCAGTCCGAGCTGGAATACCTGCGTGCGCAAGGCCTGCTCGACCAGAAGTTCAACCCGCTGCCGGGCAAGAGCCTGAACCTTGCGCAATACCTGCAACTGGTTGCGCAGCAAAAGGGTGCGACGCAGGCGGCGATCAGCGTGCAAGGCCCGCAAGGCAGCGCCGTGGCCAGCGACGGCAGCGTCTATGTGCCCGCCGCCACGCCCCTGCCCTACAGCTTCGCCTTCAGCAACCCCAGTGCACAGGGCGTGGGCCAGATTCGCATCGTCACCCAGCTCGATCCCAACCTCGATCCACGCTCGCTGCGGCTGGGCGATCTGAAGATCGGCGACATCAACGTGCACGTGCCTGCCGATCGCTCGAATTTCCAGGGCGATTTCGATTTCACCGCCAGCAAGGGCTACATCCTGCGCGTGAGCGCCGGCATCGACGTGGCATCGCATATCGCCACCTGGCTGATACAGGCGATCGATCCGAACACCGGCGAAGTGATGCAGAACGTGACGAACGCCCTGCTCGCACCGGTCGCCGGCCAGAGCGCAGCGCAAGGCGGCTTCGTCAGCTTTACCGTGGCTGCAGCGGCCGGCGATGCGACCGGCGCGAAGATCACGATGCAGGCGCGCGTCCTGTTCGACGGCGCACCGCCGATCGACAGCACGCCGGTCACCACCACGCTGGACGCCGAGGCACCGACCACCACCGTGACGGTGAACTCGCTGGGCAACAACGCACAAGGTGCGCCGACCTACGACGTGAAGTGGAACGCGCAAAGCGACGCCAGCGGCATTCGCTTCGTGACGGTATACGTCGCCACCGATGGCGGCGATTTCCAGATCTGGCAGCGCCAGGTCGGCCCCAGCATCAGCGAAGCGGTCTTCACCGGCGCAACGGGACACACTTACGAGTTCCTCGCCGTCGCCACCGACAACGCCGGCAACCGCGAAGCGGCCAACGTCACCAATGCCGTGCTACCCGATGACGGCGCACGCCAGAAGGTGCTCGATGGCCTGGGCGTAACGCCGACGCTGGACCAGACGGCGCAAACGCCGCAGGCACCGCAGGACCGCACCTACAACAGCAACGCGTTGTTCCAGCAGGCCACAGCCTTGCTGCCAGGCAATGTCGCCAGCACCAACGCGGGCGATCTCACCCAGGTGCTGGCGCCATTCAGTGCGCGCAGCTTTGCCGATGGCTTCAGTACCAGCGAAGGCGATATTGGCGCGATGGCGCTGGTGCAATTGCTGGATGGCTCGTTCCTGGTCAGCGCCGGCGCCGAACGCAACGCCGTGTACCACTACGGCAAGGATGGCGGCCACAGCACCACCCCGCTGTTCACGCTGGATCAACCGGTGCTGGACATGGCCGTCGACGCGCTGGGCCAGCTATGGGTGATGACCGGCAACGAACTGTTGCAAGTGGACGCCAACAGCGGCACCGTGCTGCGCCGCCTGCAAGGCCCCAGCGAACAGCCGCTGACGCATGCCTTGGCGATTCAACCGGGCACCGGCGACATCTACGTTTCCGACGGCAGCGGTATCGAGGTGTTCCATCCCAACCAGACCGATGCCACGCAGCAGTGGCAGCACTTCAGCAACACCCGCGTGTCGTCATTGGCCTTTGGGCCGGACGGACGTCTATGGGGCGTGCAATGGAGCGGCAGCAACATCACCGCGGCCGATCCCAACGGCAGCACCAATATCGTCAGCTTCCCGATGAGCGGCGCCACGCTGGGCCGTGCGGAACTGGAATACAGCATCAACGGCGTGGTCGACCACATCGCGTTCGGCCAGGCCGGTTCGCTGCTCGATGGCGTCTTGATCGCGACCGGCGGTTTGTCGCAACACGTGCAAATCAACGGCATCACCGACAGCACGCACGGCTCCGCCGTGTGGATGATCGAGCTGCAGTCGCGCCGCGTGCTGCAAGTGGCCAGCGGCGGCACACAGGGCGAAGGCGTAATCACCACCGCCGACGGCCGCATCCTGGTCGCGCAGACCAACGACATCGACGTACTCGCGCCGGCCACCGCGCCGAAGGTGCTCGCCACCAGCGTGCCGGATGGCGCGCTCGTACCACTGCCGCTCAACCAGATTGCCGTGCAGTTCGATCAGGACATGTGGCTGGGCAGCGATCCGCAATCGGCGCTGACCGATGGTTCATCGGTACTCGATCCGTCGAACTATGTGCTGCAATCCAGCGACACAGGCGCAACAGCGATTTCGCCCACGTCGGTACGCTGGGATGCCGCCACGCATACCGCCTATCTCGACGTCAGCGGCCTGCCCGCCGGTCATTACCAGCTGACCATCAGCGGCAACCTGCGCAGCGCCATGCAGTTGCGCATCGGCCAGGACAGCATCAGCAGCTTTACCGCGCTGCTGGATATGAGCGCACAGGTGCAGCTGCACTTCAGCAACACCCGCGCCGATGACAGCACGGGTGCAGTGAGCTATGACGTCAGCGTCACCAATATCGGTACGGATGACCTGCACGGTCCGCTGATGCTGTTGCTCGACCCGGGTGCGTATTTCAACGACAGCATTACGGGGGCGACAGAAGGCAGCGGCGATCAGTCGGATCTGTGGGTGCTGGATCTCACCGGCTCGCTGATCAACGGCAAGCTCGCCGTCGGTGCGACGTTGGCAAACCAGACAATCACCGTGGTGCCCGCCAGCCAGTTTGGTGGGGGCGGTCTTGCGGATCTGGCGAAGTTCAACTTGGGGCACGGCATCTATGCGGTGCCGACGCCGTCCCTTCCGCCGAGCATCGGCATCGTTCCGCCGGCGCCTGCAAGCACCGACACCGGCAGTAACGACACCACTGGCGATAGCACGTCGACAATCGACTACACCGGCGACACGTTCGGTACACCCGCTACCGTGGGGCAAGGCTGGACTGCGCAGTTGGATGCGCTCGACCAAAGCAGCACGGCCTTCTTCTGGCAGCTTGTGCAAGCTCCCAAGGGCATGACGCTGACGCCTGTGGCCGGCTATACCACCGACGACAGCGGCTACTACCACGCGACCGCCACGCTGAACTGGACGCCGGACGCCTCCGCGGATGCCGATACGGTCATTGTGTTGCGCGTGCAAGATGGCCATGGCGGCGTGTCACTGCGTACGCTGCACATACCGGTCACCAACGGCAACCACGCACCGGTCATCGCACCGCAGGACACGGTAACGATCAACGAAGGCCAGACATGGTCGCTGCCGATCAGCGCTTCGGATGCCGGCGGCGATCCGCTGACGATCAGCATGAGCAACCTGCCGCCAGGCGCATCCTTCGATGCACGCAGCGGCAAGCTCAGCTGGACGCCCACCTACAATCAGGCGGGCACGTACAAGAACGTCACCATCACGGTCAGCGACGGCAAGGTCACGACCAGCGAAAGCTTCGACATCATCGTCAACACCGCGTGGGCGCAACCCGTGCTCGCACCGGTGCCTGCACAGACCGTGCGCGAAGGCGACACGCTTGGCCTGCAGCTTTCCGGCAGCGTGCCGGGTGGCCTGAAACATGCCGATGGCACCACGGTGAAGCTGAGCTACAGCGCGCCGTACATGCCTGCCAGCATGACGCTCAACAGCGACACCGGCTGGCTGAGCTGGACGCCAGGCTACGACATCCAGGGCGCAGTCAACGTGCCGGTGACACTCACCGCCACCTACACCAACCCCGATGGCAGCACACAGCAGACCAGCGTGCAGCAGACGATTGCGTTCAACGTGCTGCACGCGAACGGCGCCCTACAGTTCGATGGCAACCTGGGCCAGCCCTGGACCACGCTGGAAGGCCAGCCGCTGACCATCAGCGTGTTCGCCTTCGACCCCAACAATCCGCTGTTCGCACCCAAGGTGCGTCTGGCGCCGGGTACGACACCTGTCGATGAAAACGGCAATGCCGTTGCGCCGACAGTGACGTACACGGTGACCGGTCTGCCGCAAGGCGCCACGTTCGATCCCGATACGTTGCAGATCACCTGGACGCCCGGCTACAACCAGGCCGGCACGTACAACGTCACCGTCACCGCCAGCAAGGATGCCGATAGCACACCGATGACCAGCACGGTGACGATTCCGATCACCGTGGTGCAGGTAAACCTCGCGCCCACCGTCGCACCGATTGCCGACGCCACCGTCAACAAGGGCAGCACGCTGGATATTCCGGTCAGCATCGCTGCGGAAGCCGGCGCCAACATCAAGGTGACCATCGACGGCCTGCCGCGCTTCGCCACGTTCACGCAAAACCCGCCGACCGCGGACGGCCATATCACCGGCACCATCCATCTGGCGCCGGGCGACAACGACCGTGGCGACTACACGCTCACCGTGGTCGCGCAAAACACCGCCACCGGCATGGCCGCCGCGCAACGCTTCGTCGTGACCGCCAAGAGCCTGACCGAACCGCCGGTATTCAGCCTGCCGCAGCAGATCGTCGCGATCATCGGCCAGCCGCTGAGCTTGCCGATCAATATCGGCGACATGGACCAGGATGCGCTGCAACTGAGCAGCAGCGGCCTACCGGCCAGCGCCACCCTTACACTGGGCACGCAGTATGGCCAGGCCTTGCTGAGCTGGACACCCACCGCCGGCGACATCGGCCCGCATGATTTCACCATCACCGTGACCGACAGCGGCCTGCCGCCGCAGAACCAGGGTTACGTCAACCCGGCCAATCCGGTGCCGAACGTGGTCACGCACACCATCCACGTGGTGGTGGTCGCCAGCGATACGCCGCCGCAATTGCTCGGCATGCAGCTCAACGGCAACACCCTAGCCGACACGGGCGATGCCACCACACCGGTGATCGTCAACACCACGGAGGGCAACCCCTTCTCGGTGAACCTATTCGCTAACGATTCCGCGAACCACCTCGTCAATTGGACCGCCACCGGCATGCCGCAAGGCATGGCGCTCAACGTACCCGCTGCTGCCAATGGCAACCAGGCCACGCTCAGTTGGACGCCGGACATGTTTGCGTCCAAGGGCGGCGTCAACAACAACGGTGTCTACACCGTCACGGTGACCGGCAGCGATGGCGCAATGAGCTTTACGCGCACGCTCGAAGTGCACGTTGCGCACGTGTCACAAGCGCCGCAGATTATTCCGCTGCCGATGCAATTGGTGGACGAAGGCAACACCTTGTCGTTCCAGTTGCACAGCGTGGATGCTGACGGCAAGCCGGTGCATATGAGCTTGATCTACGACGCCACCACGCCAACCGGTGTTGCGTTCGATCCCACCAGCGGCACCTTCGAATGGACGCCGGGCTACGACACGGTGGACAAGGCGCAGTCGAGCAGCAGAGACCTCACCTTCCACTTCCAGGCCACGGACGGCACCCTCACCAGCACGCAAGTTGTTCAAGTACGCGTAGTCGGCGTGTATCGCGCGCCGACGCTCGACGTGAGCAGCCATGCCGTGGTGGTGGGGCAAGCCCTGAGCCTGCCGATCCAGTTGGGCGGTACCGATACGCATCAAGGCATCTACACCGCCGACCTGGATGGCGCCGCACTGACGCAAGCGCTCACGGTGAGTTTCACCAACCTGCCGCAAGGTGCGACCTACGATGCCAGCAAGCAGCAGTTGAACTGGATACCCGGCCCCGGCCAGGTTGGTGATTTCGTGATCACCGCCAACGTCAACGACGGCCATGGCAACGTCGTGCAACGCACCTTCACCGTGCGCGTAGTCGCCGATGCATCGGCCAATGCACCCAAGGTGCTGATCGACAGCGTACCCAGCACACCTGCCCTGCCCGGCCAGGACATCATGGTGACCGTGCGCGCCACCAGCTTCAGCCCTGTCACACGTTTGGCCGTCCAAATGCGCGGCACCGGCTTGGGCACGGATCAGTGGCAGACGGTAACGCTGGACAGCAGCGGCCGCTTCCATCTGCAAGCCACGCAGCCCGGTACGATCGACGTGCGTGTCATCGCGACCGACGCCGACGGCTTCAGTGCAGCGCAAGACAGCAGCTTGCTGATCAAGGATCCGACTGCGCTCGCACCTGCCGTCGCGTGGAACGGCGCACTCGCCGGCGCCACACTCGGCAGCAAGCCCGTCGAGATCGATGCGCTGACGACCCTGCAAGCGAATCTGCAAGAACTGCAGCTGATGGGCTATCACCTGCAGATCGCACCGATCGGCAGCAACACCTGGCAGACGCTTGGCGCGCAGACCTACGACGCCAGCAACATCAACCAGGCGGTGAACCTCGCATCGCTCGATCCGTCGATATTCGCCAACGGCGTGTATCAGCTGCGCCTCACCGCGTGGGATCTGCAAGGCCGCACCGCGGAGGTCGATGCGCGCGTCATCATCAACAGCACGCAGAAGCAAGCCAACACCACCGCCAGCGACGTGACCTACACGTTGGGCGGCCACACCTTCACCGTCACCCGCACGCTCACCACCAATCCCAACCCCGTCGCCCCGGCGAACGCCGGGGCCCAGCGACTTGCCTTCGACAACTGGACCATCGCCGGCTTCGACACAAACCTCACCACCGACCAACCCGCCACCACAGCGTCCGGCGCCACAGCCGCCTGGACCACCGGCAGCCACATCTGGCTCTCCATCCCAGGCAACCTTGGCGACACGAACGCAACGCTGCAAAACCTCAGCTTCACCCTCGGCGCCGACGCCGTCGCCCTGCAAGGCAGCGCCAACGCGCCGCTAAGCTACAACGCCGACTTCGGCAGCAGCCAGGGCTGGGCACTCCAAGCCACCAACGGCACCGCCCTGCAACGCCAAGGCACCCACCTCTACGACGAAACCACCGGCCTGCCCTGGGTACCCGACGGCTACGTGCTCACCGCACCGGACGGCACGCAGTACAACCTCGACACCACCGGCAAGATCACCGGCGTCACCTTTGCCGACGGCAAGCAATGGCTGGTCTCCGACGAAGGCATCGCACTCGTCGGCGGCAGCGCCAGCGACCGCATCGACATCCTGCGCAACGCCAACGGCAGCATCGTGCGCATCACCGGCCCGATCGACGCCAACGGCAACAGCCGCAGCATGGTCTACGCGTACGACGCACAAAACCGCCTCGTACTCGCCCGCGCACTCGACGATACCGGCATGGGCACGCCGTATGGCTACGACAGCAACGGCAACCTGCTGACCGACACCATCACCGCCAACCTCGGCACCGCCGCCAACTGGATGGGCAACAGCACCGCCAACCAGTGGAGCAGCACACTGCAAGCCGGCCAAACCACCAGCCTCGCCTTCACCATCCGCGACAGCGAATTGGCCTCCACTATCAAGGTGCCCGGCAGCAGCGGCGCATTGATCGTCGCCATCAGCGCCACCTTCAGCGATCCAAGCAGCACGCTGCAAGTAGTCGGTGGCGACGTGCTCGGCAATACCATCGTCAATGGCGTGCACACCATCCTCGTACGCGTCACCGAAGCCGGCATGAAACTGCTGCGCATCAGCGGTACCGGCACAGCCACGATCAACGTGTCGATCGCTGGTGACCTCAGCCACGATGGCAAGGTGGACGGCAGCGATGCTGCGGCATTGGATCAGGACATCGCAAGCAAGAACGTAGCCGGCGATATCAACGGCGATGGCGTGGTCGATCAGACCGATCGTGAAATCCTGTACGGCAACTATGGCTTCCAGGCTGCATTGCCGCCGCAAGCGGCGAGCAATTTGCCGACCACGCTGACGCATGTTGGGTTGAGCACCACGATTGCGCTAGATCAAGTGGCTACCGATTACAGCGGTGCGCCGATCTACTGGCGTATCACGGCTGTCACGAACGGTACGGCGAAGCTGAGCAGCGATGGCAAGTCGGTGATCTTTACGCCGGCTGCTGGTTACAGCGGTGCGGCCACCATTACGGTGCTGGCCGATGATGGTTATGCAGCGAGTGCACCGATTACGCTCAGCATCAACGTCAGTGCGGCACAGCTGACGGCAATCCATCTGCAACCAGTCAGTGATCTGGTACCTGGCCAAGCTACGCCTATCCAGGCCATCTTGGATTTCACCGATCAACAAGGCGTGATCGCCCAGCCGGGCTACCTCAGCGTGTCGCTCGATGACTTGAGTGGCATCGGCTTCGTAGGCACCGCACCCATCAGCCTCGACCCGTCGCAAAGCGAATTGCTTTGCCATGGGACTGGCCCTGCATTGCTGATCGTCAGCCATACCGATGCGACAGGCGAAACGTTGCGTACGGTTGAAGCCCTTAACGTTGCACCGGTAGATGACAGCACACCGCCGCCACCGGTGCAGACGAATGTATACCCGGGCTCGCTCAGCCTTGCACCGGGTGGCACGCGCCAGATCGAAGTGGTCGACACCAACGGCCAGGCTGCTGCAATCAACACCACTTACCCAACCGGCGTGCGCTACGTCTCCAGCGACGACAGCGTCGCGACGGTGGATGCCAATGGTGTGATCACCGCTATCAAGTCGGGCAGCGTCACGATCAGCGTATTGCGTCTGGAAAGTCAGATAGGTGTCGACGGCACCGTCACCGCACAGGCGATCGGTCAGAGCGATATCACGGTAAACGTTACCGCCGCTCAAGTGGAATCCACTGATCCCACTACGCAGGCCGTGCAAGGCATCGAAGTCAGCAAGAATCAGGGCGCCGTCATCAGCGCCCCCACCGGCGAAACGGTGATGATCGGTGCTGGCACTTTGCCGCAAGACACGAAGGTCGCGGTTCAGCGCATCGATCTGACGCAATTGGCCACGATTACCGGCATGAGCGCGCCGACAAGTTCAGCACTCACGACCGTAGGCGCCTTCAACCTCGACATGGGCAACACCGTCAGCACCTCACGTGTGCAGCTGGCAGTGCCGCTGCAAGGCAGCGCCAATGCAGGCGATGAGGTGATCTTCCTGCGCCGCGGTACCGTCATGACAGCCAATGGCCCGCAGGACACCTGGTGGCTGGTCGACAACGGCTATGTCGGTGCGGACGGCATCGCGCGCACGGCCAGTCCGCCGTGGGCGGGACTCGACAGTTCCGGCCAGTATCTGGTGGAAAAAGTCATTCCTGGCAGCAGCGTGCCACCGTACAGCTTCGATCTTGGCGCTGGCGATTGGATGACGCTGGGTGGTCTCGGCATCAGCGTGGCCGGCGGCCTCAGTGGTGCAACCATCGCTTCCGACGTGTTGGCCACGCTCGCCACTCAGGTCACCAACCTCTCGGCCGGCAGCTACCACTTCGGCGTGCCGCAGTTCGCCAACTTCACGCTGCCCACCTACTCCGCAGGTCAGAACCTCGACACGCAGTCGCTCGAAACTTATCTCGCCGACGTTCTGCCCCCCACGACAACACCTTGGGGCAACGTGGTGGTACCCACGATCCAAAACGCTTCGATTACCGACGACGGCAAGATCCAGCTCATTGTCGGCAATGCCAACCCCGGCCAATTCGCCGGCCAGATTGTTGTACGCATGGTCCAGTCCGATGGCTCGACCGTGGATGTGCAGACCGTCGATGGCGCGATCGCCGATGGCAGCACTATTACCGTGACGCCGCCTGACCACGTTGCCATCGGTACTGTGCGCTGGGAGTTGGTACGGCAAGTTTCCACCAGCGAATTCACCGGCTCTGGAGAATTGAGCAATGACAACCAGCCGCTAGAGTTTGCCGGCAACCAAGTGCCGCTGAAACCGCAATCGGACATGGCGGCAGTGCTCACTCGTACGGGCCTCACTCTATTGCGTGAAGATCAGGCCGTAGGCAGCGTGGCGTTGGCGGATATCTTGGGCAGCCCCAACGATCTGAACGGCACTTATCAGTACGGTAATAAAGTGCAGCCAGTGGTATTTACCGACGACAATACCCGCATCTTCGTCGGTGGACGCGGAGTGATCTACGAGATCGATCCGCTCACTGTGAAACTGATCAACACCATCTCGCTTCCCGATAACCAGGACGTTACAAGCCTCGCCACCGTCGGCAATCTGTTGATGATTGGCGAGAGCGGTCCGCATGGTCAGTTGCTAGCGATGAACATTAATCCGGGCAGTGACGACTTCGGTAAGCTCGTTACGGTACAAAGCAGCGATATTGCCAAAGCATCGAACGGCATTGGTGGCATGACCATCGGTCCGGACAGCTACACCCTGATCGTCAGCCTTCCGGTCGAGCCCAATACGTTTGCCCTAGGAAACACTAGCCAGCGCGGCAATGTGCTGGTATTCGATCTCTCCTCGCTTGACATGAGCACTGGCAAGATCGCAACACCTGTCATCGCCCAACTGCCGGATGACGGCATCAGCGGCAAAACGCCGCTTACCATTTCCGCAACCCAAGATGCGAACCGCTATCTGGTCACCGACGTCCACGACTATGACAGGGGTCTTGCAACGCTCACCCTCACTCGCGATAGCAAGGGCAACGTCGTCTCGGCAGCGATGAAGAGCATCGACCTGTCGCAGCCAAACCAGGACATCAACGTCGATCGCCTCAATATCCAGCGCGCGCAAAGCGCAGTGCTGGTGAAAGTGGATGGCGTGGAATACGCCATCGTGTCCGACGACAACCTCAACTACCTCGATCCCTATTACGAGGCAATGTTCACGCCGCCGGACTATGAGTTCCTTGCGCCTGGTGCGCCGCCCACAGCCATTGGTGGCTCAGCCGATGCGAAGAAAGTCGATGTAGGCGGCAAGCTGGGCATAATCAAGGATCCATTCGGCTTGCAAGGCACTCCTCAATATCTGGGTGCCACGCTGCCCTTGTCTGGTTACGGTATCGAAAACCTGTCCGTCTCGCCGGATGGCAAAGTATTGATCGGGCAGTTGGCAGGACGTTACCAAACGCCGTTCGACGTGACGCAACAGCCCAGTCAGGCCCACGCGTGGGATGTGAATGCACTAATCAATGCAGCCCTGGCGAACAACGGGGACCTCACCCAACACGTCAGCTTGCCCACCAATGCTGAGCAGTTGATCAGCAACAATACCGCAGCACCTACCGGGACATACTTCGATGACGATCCCACCACGGTATACCTCACCGGTAACATGGGTGACGTCATTACTGTCAATTTCAAAGAACTGGCTGCACGCCAACTGATGGGGCTTTCATCGACGGCCAAACTGACCCCTGACCAACAAGCGCAAGTGAAGCAGTGGGAAGATCGGATGAGTAACTTCTCTTTGTCCGCCGACGAGCTACATCAACTGGAAACCGTTACCGACCATTCGCTGTTCATTCCGTTGCTCGACAGCCATGGCGCGCTGCTGACACGGGATGGCACGCCCGATGGTCAACTTCTTGACGACGGGAAAGATTTCGCTGCCAACGGCCTGCTGTTCCTAGCGCCCAACATCACTGCAGACGACGAAAAACTTCTGCGTGAGGGCCTAACACTCAGCCCTAAACTCGACAACCTGCAATTCACCTTCGACCTCAAAGGAACGGACGGTCAAACCATTACCAAAAACTACCAAGCAAGCATCGGTGCCGTCGATTATGACCAGGCAAGCGCCAGTCCGAACGATCGGTTCAAAGTCGGTGCCCTGTTTGGTGATCGCCCTCTGGATGATCCTGGCTATGGTGCCATTACGCTCGAAAGCAACATCAGTGGCGCGACGGGTGCAAGTAACGATCGTCTTGATGTTTACCGCTTGCAGCAGCGCCTGCGCTACCTAGGCTATGGGCCAGCCGACAGTATCAGCGGCAGTGGGGAGATAACTATCAGTGGCACCATGGATAGCCACACTGATATCGCCCTGCAACAGTTCGAAAACATCGTCGATGGCAAAACTTCGTACGACGATGGTTCTACGCCAGATCGCATGGGAGCCCACCATAAACGCATCCCCGGTAAAGCAGCCACTCCCGCCTCATTGAGTCAAGGCAGCAGTTGGCTGCAATGGCTTAATGCCTATAACGCGCCACACTGGATGACGTATCAATTAGGTGCCAACACAGCATTAAACGGCTGGGAGGTCGCCAATTCGCAAAGCACCACTCCTTCCCTGCAAGGCACCAGTTGGATTCACGATCTTATGGTGGCTGCACAATTTGCGGCACAGCAGCAGCACCACACGGGCAAGCTCCAATTTGCGGGAGCCGGTGCTTTGGGGGACATGCTGAATCTTGGTATTAACACCGGCTACATTTCTACTGCTAATCAAACGCACATTGATGGTGACGAATGGCTGCTAGGCATGTCTTCGGCAACTAGCACGGATTTGATAAACGTCACGGCCGACGCCAATGCTGCGGCGGGCAGCCTTGCTAAACTGAAATACGTGCTCCAGCAGATGGCAACGTTGGCACAACAGGCCGGTGGGACGTGGAATGCTTCCTTGGCCCAGCAAATGACGAATCTTCTGCAGAATCCCAATCGCGTTCCCGCATCTGGCTCGCCGCTAAATACCTCGGGCAACAGCGGCATCAATAATGAGTCCAAGGCTCTCACCGACTTACTACTGGTTTACGACGCCACACGAAACAATAACGACCAAAGTGACGCAGGATCACTCAACAAACAACTCGGCCTGATCGCAAATGGCGATACGCCAGACCAAAAGCAGACACTACAGCAAGATCTATTTGGGTCAGGTTCTCAAAGCGGCGGACTCGTCAACGCCAGCAACTTGATCCTGGGGGGGAGCGGCATCGGAGCCAGCATAACCGTCCCTCTGCTTCAGCAGATTTACGGCGACCCTAGCCATCATCAATATGTAACTCAGGATATGGCTAATGCCATACAAGCGGCATTACAACAGTTCTCTATCAATACTCCTAATAGAATTGCAGCGTTCCTGGGCCAGGTAAACGCTGAAACTGGCTCGCTGACCAGCTTAACCGAGGGCTTTAATTACACTCATTCCGCTTTAGAATCTACTTTCCCGACAGTAATGGGGAAGCTCGTTTCCGACGGAAACGGCAACATGGTGCAACAGGGCGAACTCCATGGAAGGCCCAATGGCACACCGGCATCCGTCGGCACTCCGCTCGCTGACCAGATCGCTATCGCCAATCTTGTGTATGGAAGCATTCTTGGAAACGTTCATAACCCGAATCTTCCGGCTGACCAGCAAGACGGATGGAAATTCCGTGGTCGCGGTCTAATCCAGATAACTGGAAGAACTAACTATCAAAACTGTGTCAACGCTCTTTTTCCAAACGATCCGGCCATGCGGGCGCAGCTCATGCAAGATCCCTCGCCGTTTGGTCAGCCCGAGCTTGCCGCACTTTCGGCAGCGTGGTACTGGTCTACACACAATTTAAACAGCCTTGCAGATCAAACCAATGGCACCGACGCTTCAGTCAATCTCGCCAACTTTAAGAAAATTTCGAAAGCCATCAACTCCGCTCTAAAGGGCGAGGACCTTCGTGAATCAGGCTGGAATTCCGCAAAGACGGCCATCTTCTCGGAGAGCGCATACGGAAATATTACAGGCATCCTGAAGTCACTGGGATTTACCGTTAACAACCAAAAATCCTACGGTACGAAATTCGGTATAACGTTGGGAGTGCGAAATCCCATCGTGCTTCAGCATCAAGATGCCTCCACTGCTGGCACTGAATCAGGTACCGACGCGGCAAATGCAACAAACTCGGATTCGCTTCTTGCTTCCGCGCAAAGCATGGATTCAAACGCAGCCGGCTATTGGAAACTAACCAATGGCGCTGCGCCTGCGAATAGTTCGATTTCCATTTCGAACCTGTCTAGCGGCACCCTTGCTGTCACCATGGGCGCATCAATCACCATTGATGCGAGTGCAAATGGTATCGGCTGGTATATGGGCGATCTTGCCGGCGATAACGGTGATTTCCTACCCACTTCTGATCCAGGGGTCTGGATTGCCAAGCCTGGAAGCCCAGCCAACGGTAAGTACGATCTATTGACCGTTGTATTGCATGAATACGGTCATTTGCTTGGATTGAGCGACATTACCGATAGCGCTCACGATATTATGTCAACGACACTGGAACCGGGTGTTCGTCGCTTGCCAGCGGGAGTTTCATTATCGAAATTGCAATCCCTGTTAGCCTCTCATCAAACGTTTAGCACGCCAATCCAAGCGGCGAATTACATGTCCTCTGTGCCGGTCAATTCTGGCTTGGTGCCGCAGAGTCTTCCAGCGCATGCTGCCATGTTGGCAGATGCTGGCACGCTCTTGGCCGGCTTAACCAATGGAAGTTTCGTCGACGGAAATGCCTGGACAACCAGCGGCTCAGTCAGCATTGGCAATGGCGTCGCAACACTGAGTGACAACGTCTCGACACAGACAAGATTGAACCAATCTTTTGCCCTCGGCACGAATGACCGTTTCCTGCGCTTCACCCTCAGCAACGTCGCCCTGCAAAACCCAGGCGACCGCCCCGAGGATGCGTTCCAAGTGGCCTTGCTCAATGCAGCAACCGGCGCCTCGCTTGGCGGCAGCATCGACCTCAGCCAAACAGACGCACTGCTTAACCTGCAGGGCGACGGAAGCTCGCACGTGGCGCAAGGCATCACCGTCATTAACAACGCCGACGGCAGCCGCACATATATCGTCGATCTGCGTAACGTACCCACCGGCACGACCGTGAACCTGTCCTTCGACCTGATCGGCTTCGAGCCCTCCGGCAGCCATGTCACGATCAGCGATGTGGCAACCTTCGCAGTGCCACATGCCAACGATGCGTCGTTCAGCGGCAATGAAGATGGCACCGTATCCGGCAACGTGCTGGTCAATGACACCGATCTCTTCGGTGCCACACCAAAGCTCGTATCCGGTCCTGCACACGGCACCGTTACGCTCAACCAGGATGGCAGCTTCGTCTACACACCTGGCTACCTGTTCTACGGCGACGATAGCTTCACCTACCTGCTCGATAACGGTGCAGCGCAATCCAACTCCGCGACCATTCACTTGAGCATTGCGCACGTCAATCATGCGCCGACAACGAATGGTCAATCGCTGAATCTGCTCGAAGACGGCAACATCCAGGTAAACCTGTCCACATCCACCAACGATGTGGATGGCGACCCATTGACCTACCGCATCGTCAACGGCCCGCAACATGGCACCCTGACGCAAAACGCCGATGGCAGCTTCTCCTACACGCCAGGTTACCTGTTCTACGGCAGTGACAGCTTTACCTATGTCGCCAACGATGGTCAGCTGGATTCCAACGTAAGTACCGTGAGTCTGTCCATCGCGCATGTGAACCATGCGCCGACAACTGCGAGCCAGTCGCTGAATCTGTTCGAAGACGGCAACGCACAGGTGAATCTGTCCACGTCCAGCAACGACGTCGACGGTGACCCCCTGACCTATCGCATCGTCAGCGCTCCGCAACACGGCACCCTGGCACAGAACGCGGATGGCAGCTTCACCTATACGCCAGGCTACCTGTTCTACGGCAGCGACAGCTTTACCTATGTCGCCAACGACGGCCAGCTGGATTCCAATGTAAGCACCGTGAGTTTGTCCGTCGCACATGTAAATCATGCACCGACGACCAAGGATCAGTCGCTAAACCTCTTTGAGGATGGAAACGCACAGGTGAACCTATCTACGTCGACTAACGATGTGGATGGCGATCCGCTGACCTATCGCATCGTCAGCGCTCCGCAACACGGCACCCTGACGCAAAACGCCGATGGCAGCTTCACCTATACGCCAGGCTATCTGTTCTACGGCAGCGACAGCTTTACCTACGTCGCCAACGATGGCCAGCTGGATTCCAACGTAAGCACCGTGAGCCTGTCCGTCGCGCATGTGAACCACGCACCGACAGCCAAGAATCAATCGCTCAACGTGCTCGAAGACGGCAACGTCAACGTTGATTTCCACACCTCAACCAACGACGTAGATGGCGACCCCCTCACCTATCGCATCATCCAGGGACCGCAGCACGGCACCGTCACGCAGAATGCTGACGGCACCTTCTCCTACAAGCCCACCGATCTGTACTACGGCAACGACAGCTTTACGTATGTGGCCAACGATGGGCAATTGGACTCCAACGTCGCTACGGTCAGCTTGAACGTGGCGCTCGTGCCGCCCACAGCAAGCAACTTCGGCTTCTGGCTGCACGACAACTGGACGCGCACGTTCAACCTGGCGGACGACACCACCACCCTGCCCGACACCAAGCTGAGCTTCCGTATCGTCAGCGCCCCCAAGCACGGCGATCTGATCCTGAATGCCGATGGCACCTATACCTACAAGCCGAATGATTGCTACGTGGGCGCCGATAGCTTCAGCTTCATCGCCAACAACGGCCAGGCCGACTCCAACATTGCCACTGCAACCATCGACGTGAAGGCACGCAATCGCCGCCCAGAGGCAAAGGGTGAGCAAGTCTACGTCGCTGAGAACGAATCGCAGCAGATCAACCTGATGCAGGAAGCATCAGACCCGGACGGCGATCCGCTGACCTTGCGCATCGTGCGTGGCCCGCGCCATGGCACCTTGTTGTTGAATGCGGACGGCACTTATACCTACACGCCCACCACTGGTTGGACCGGTGAAGACAGCTTCGCCTTCGTCGCCAATGACACGCAATACGATTCGAATGTCGGGGTGATCCATCTCGATGTCGATCCGCGACCAATGGCCCAAAACGAAAGCGTCAACGTACGCACGGGAAAATCCACAGCGATCGCATTATTGCCGGACGACGGTGACGACTGCGGCGATGACGAGCAATACGCCAAGATCCTCAGCCAGCCGCAGCACGGCAAGCTGGAACAGGACGATGATGGCCGCTGGCTCTACGCGGCAGACGCAGGCTTCGTCGGCACCGATACCTTCACCTATGTGCTGAGCACAGGTGAACTGGACTCCAAGCCAGCGACTGTCACCATTACCGTACTGCCGCCGAAGCGGCCGCCGGTCGCCAACGATGTCACCATCAGCGTGCCATCTGAAAAGCCATCGCCCATCAACATCTTAGCCAATGCCAGCGATCCGGACGGACAAGCACTCACCGCGCACATTGTGGATGGCCCGTGCCACGGCTATCTGCGGCATAACGATGACGACAGCTACACCTACGTGCCGCAGGATGAGTGGTTCGGTGACGATAGCTTTAGCTATTACGTCAATGACGGTGAGGCGAAATCGAACGTTGCCACGATCCACATCAAGGTGGTACCGATGCCGACTGCGCAAAACGCGGAGTTCCGCGTAGATAGCGATGGCACCGTTCGTATCGACCTGCGCCGTCTAGTCGATGATCCGGATGAAAATGCCGAAGCGCGCCTTGCCATCAGCGTCAATGGACCAAGTCATGGTCAGCTAATTAGCCAAGGCAATGGCGTTTACTTATACAAGCCGCAGAGCAGATTCAGTGGTACCGACGCGTTCAACTACACGGTCAGTGACGGTGGTCACAGTGCATCGGCAACAATATCGTTGAACGTGCGCGACAATGACACCAACTGCAGCCACGGCCAAACAGTAATGATCACAGCGTCCGTCGGTGGCAACAATGATTTTGAGAAGAGTTTCGGCTACATCATCGTCAATCAGAGGTTACGCAAGGACTCGCGTAACAACGATTCCCGACCATCCGTCGATTGGAGCGACAACGCCGAGGTTCGTGGCGGCCATTTCGAAGACTCGGGAAGTAGTTGGTGGAGTGCCTTGATCGGGGAACCATTGCTGGATACAAGTAATCTCGCCACGCGTAGTGGTTTAGTGGTGCGGCGCTCCCATTGACGGGCTCAATGGCCCTCTCCTTAAAAGGAGAGGGCCACATGAGCTCCTCGTTACTCGGTCTCCTCACAATGCAATCAGCCAAGAGAAAAATCAGTCAAATGAAATACTTGACAACATGCATGACTCTTCTGGCCCTTCTGTTAGCACAGAAAGCCGAGGCTACAAGCTTCAAGGATGCAAGCAGCTTTGTCTCATTCACCAAGCAAAATGGTGAAGTCTTGGCATATGAGTCAATAGCTGATGACTACAACAATGATGGCAAGGACGATATAGCCGTCCTGATACATTCCACCAACCCTTCACGAAGCGGCTATCAGATCGCCGTTCTCATTAGGAATTCAAGCAATACGCTCGATCTTCTTGAAATGTCGAAATTTGGCGATTCAAGCAATGGCCTTAGCGCAAAGCTTAAAGAAAAAAGAAACGGCAGCTTATTCGTACACGTAGATTTGCCAAGCGGTTTTTCGGGAACGTACCAATTCAAGCTTATAAATAATGCAATGACCCTTATTGGGTCAGAAATTCACCTCTCCAGTTGCAAATCAGACCAGGACCGCTGCGCAGCAGTCGACACCAGCACAAATTTCTTAACAGGAAACATCGTTTTTCATAAAAAAATCATCGGTGGAAAGGAAGATATAAACCTGTGGTCCAAGGACAAGATCGATCCACCTCGCTGCGAACTGAAAAATTTTGACTTCGACCCGTACTTTTGTGTGGAAAACATTAAAACAAGCAATGGCATGCTTGACGCTCTTATGCGTGGCGAAAAATAACGAAGCCAAGGCCTAGCCAAGAGCGCAAACAGGATGGAACGCCAGCAAAGACGAGGGCGGAGCATATTTATCCAGAAATGTACAAGGTCTCTTGTCACGCAACGCAGACGCTACCGACTTGCAAAAAACAAGAACTATCAAAACATGGGGCATAGTGCGCTTTCATCTACGACGCTGGACTTTCAAGCGCTTTCGTACAGCCATGCTACTTGGATCAACATCCAAGCCTATGGGCTATCTTCCATAATCTCCTTTACCGCAACTTTGCCTTTCTTTGTCAAAAATGGCAGAAGCGCCCCATAGGGAATCTCTACATCGTCATCACAGGCCTCCAAGGAGTGCCAAAAATGCTGAGTGAAGACCATCCCCTTGTCTCCTAAGCGGATTTGGTATTCATGGTTATCCCTAATAGCGTCCACGCATCCGTTTTCTTCATGCACCTCCTCCGGAAACTGGGCAATTCGCTGTTTGACAGCCTTTTCCGCGATGAGCTTATTCAAGCCCTCAGATGCCCTGTAGTTGCCGTAATAATCGCCATTGTCATCGGAGGCATCGGCCTTTCTGCTGCCACTTATCCAATGCCAGAGATTAATTTCCTTTAACGTCACACTATCCAGCGTAACGGGCGTGTATTCACTAAATGGATGCGCCCCGCCACAATCACCCGCTTCGATCTTCGAAAAAGATATCCAGTTCGCCCGCCAAAATAAGGGCTCAAGCTCTGAAGTGTAGTCATGCTTTACGCGCCTCCATCCCCCTTTGTCGTTCCCCCCATTCCTTGTAGCGCAGGTGTAATAAGATGAAAGGTCATTGACCCACCCCCGTTTTCTAGGCCAACAGTCGGTAGAGAATCCGACCTGTTACGGCGCCTGTGAATTCGCTTGGGACCCGTAATCTCGGGCAAATTCAGC
>Ga0055533_1000195_pt1 | contig 50285 bp, 48 predicted proteins | sample AraplaCvi_mMS_r2_FD_54991 | JGI IMG/M metagenome (GOLD analysis project Ga0055533, IMG submission 54991) | Arabidopsis root microbial communities from North Carolina, USA - plate scrape CL_Cvi_mMS_r2 | ecosystem: Host-associated > Plants > Roots > Endosphere | place: USA: North Carolina...
AGCCTCCGGGCGAACTCAGCGCGAACTGGGTGCTGGAGACATTCTGCGCCGCTATCCTGCGCGTGTCTCCGAAGCCTGAAACGTACGGTACGTTTGTAGCACGCGCGAATCGGCAGAGCACACTGCAGTGCACCATCGTCGCCGGTGAGATTTTTTTCTCAGCGTGCAAACTCGCACGGAACGCGGCGTGAGCGCTTGCCCGGAGCAATAAAAAACCGGCCCGCAGGCCGGTTTTTTGTTATCAGGCGAAAAATTCAGAATGTTTCCCAGCTGTCCGCGCCTGCGCTCTGCAATTCGCGTTCTTTGGGCTGCGTAGGCGCCAGCGGCGACGCCACGGCGGCTTTTGCGAAAGTCGTGACCGGTTCTAAATGCGACGGCACGGGTTTCTTCGACGTCGCAATGGCGCGCGCCGGCTTCGTTCGAACGCTGCGCGCCGTGCTTTGCACCGGCTGCTGTGCCGCGTCGACACGGAAGATCGACACCGCCGCACGAAGGCTTTCCGCCTGGTCCGACATGGCCTGTGCAGCGGCGGTGGCTTGCTCGACGAGCGCCGCGTTTTGCTGCGTGACCTCATCCATTTGCGTGACGGCCACGTTGACCTGCTCGATACCCTTCGTCTGCTCGGACGATGCCGACGCTATCTCGCCCATGATGTCGGTCACCTGTTTGACCGAGCGCACCACTTCGCCCATCGTTTGACCGGCATTTTCAACGAGCTGTGAGCCGTTTGTAACATGAGACACCGACGCTTCTATCAGGTCCTTGATTTCCTTTGCCGCCGTCGCGCTGCGTTGCGCGAGCGTGCGGACTTCGCCGGCAACCACCGCGAAGCCCCGGCCGTCTTCGCCTGCGCGAGCGGCTTCGACCGCCGCGTTGAGGGCGAGAATATTCGTCTGGAACGCAATTCCTTCGATCACCGAAATGATTTCGGTCACCTTCGTCGAACTCGAAGAAATGTCTTGCATGGTGGCCACGACCTGCTGAACTACTTCGCCACCCGAGGCCGCCGTCGCCGACGCCGCCGACGCGAGCGTGCTGCCCTGGCGCGCGTTATCGGTGTTGTTGCGCACGGTCGAGGTCAGCTCTTCCATGCTGGCCGCGGTTTGCTGCAGCGATGCGGCCTGTTCCTCGGTGCGTTGCGAGAGATCCTGATTGCCTTGCGCGATCTCGCCGGCAGCCACGGAAATCGACTCCGCNGATGTTTTGATGCCGGACACAATCGATGTGAGCTTCTCGCGCATTGCCTCCAGAGAAGCCATCAAACTCGTCCGNTCNCCGGGTNCCACTTGCACGCTGACGGTGAGNTTGCCCTCGGCGATCTGTGCCGCCATTTCCTGCGCGGCGCTCGGCTCGCCACCCAACTGGCGCAGAATGCTGCGCGAGATCAGCGCGGCGGTGACAATGCCCAGCAGGACGGCGATAGCCGCAATGACCGCGACCATCGTGCGGACCTTTGCATAAGTGGCGACAGCGTTCTCTCGAGCTTCCTTATTCTGTTGGTCCTCTAGAGCCGCCAGCTCGACTGCGCGTGCGAGCCACACTCGCTGCGGCGGGCGTGCGTTCTGCAACAGTTCCTGCATCGCGCCGGCGGTGTCGTGCGCCAGTGCGAGGTCCATCGCCTTGCGCTGCGGCGCCATCGCTGCGGCTTCGTCCTGCTTGATCTCATCGAGCAGCGAACGCTCCTTTGGCGCGGTGCCGGGCTCGGCGAACATACGTGAGAGTTGCTGGAATGCGTCCGCATAAAGCTGGTCCTGCTTTTTCATGCGTTCCGCCTCTTGCGCAACATCGCGCGGATCGCTGATCAACGCGAGGTTGCGAAGCGCGATGGCGCGATCCTGTATCGACGAGCGCAACTCGTTTGCAAGACGCGTTTCCTCGTTATTCACGCGAGCGATGCCGTCCAGACTCGTGTCCAGTTCCGAGAGGCCGTATAAGGCAATGGCGGCGAGCACCAGCATGAATGCCGTCAACAGCCCGAAGCCGGCTTGCAATCGTGTCGATACCTTGATGTTTTTCATTTCCGTCCGCATTCAGAAAGGCGTATGTCTGGTTTACGACTGCCTGACGGAATACTGAAGGTTGTTTGTAATCGACGACGTCAAGCCGCGCCGCGACGGGCCGGTGCGTGGATATGGCGGCAAGATGGGGGCCGGCAAAATTTGCCGGATGTATTGCGCCGATGCTTACAGCCGTCATCGGCGTTTCATGATTCGCGGCCCGTTCAAGGCTGAACCGGTTGCCATGTCGGATCGGGATCGAACGCTTTCAGCGCTGCCGCTTCTCGCGCCGAATTCGGTCCCAGGTTCTTCTGATAAACCTGGCCGTCCTGATTAACGATGAAGCTCATCACGCCGGTCTTGCCATACTCGGTCGGCCACGCAACAAGGCCGCAGCCGTTTGTCATCGCGCCGTTCTCGACGTAGTCGAGTGCGCCGTTTTTCGCGTGCGGTCCCTGCGCGGTCAGAATACGGAAGTGATAACCGTGGTAGCCGTCCTTGCTCAACGAGCCGGTTTTCGGCATGGCGGCAGCGAGCGGGCCAAGCGGGCTCTCGGGTTCACCCTCGGCGGTGGGCCAGTAGAGACCGTCATGCTTGCCTGGCGTGCTGAGCAGCCGCTGCGCATAGTGGCCGGTCGACGCGCGGTAGTCACGCTGAGCGTCGAGATAGGCAAGCGAGGTCATGATCGCTGCGCGTTCGTTGCGGCCGATCNTGCGCGTCAGAATTTCGTCGCTGCCNGCCGGTGGATCGAAGCGCCAGCCGTTGGCCGCCTGCACGAGCGGAATCGGCAATGTCCANCCGCTCGTGCCCACCGACAGGTGTTTGCTCGGGCGGCCGTGANGCGGCGCTGCGTCGTCCACNATCCGATGGCCCGCAGCCCAGGCGCCGAGGAATTCGTAGATGTCTTCTTCGCCGACGTCCTTCGTCGGAATGAAGCGGTTGTAGTTCGTGCCGAGCACGTGCTGCATCGCCGGGTGATCGTTGGTGGCGATCGCGTCGACGAGTGCGTCGGCGGCGGCTTCCGGGGTCGGGTAAACGGCTTGGGCCTGCGCCGGTGCGGGGCAAAACAATAGCGTCGAAAGTGCGATTGCAGCGCTGGCAAGACGATGCGATGAGCGCCCTGCGGCGACGTTCGCGAGGAAAACGCGGATCGAGTGAATGCGGTTCATGAGCGGCTCCTGGGTATCGTTCAACGTTGCCGGCCGAGGTGACGCTGTCCGCCGCCGCCCGCACCAAAGCCGCCGTGCGGCTGTCCGCCTCCGCCCGCACCGAAGCCGCCAGTGGGCGGGTGCCCGCCGCCCGCTCCGAAACCGCCGCCGCGAGACTGCCCTCCGCCGCCAGCACCCGGGCTACCGCCGCGCGCTTGTCCGCCGCCGCCCGCGCCGAAGCCGTTGCGTGCGCCGGCTTGCGCTTGCCGGCTTTCTTGTCCGCGGTGCATGTCCTGCTGCGCCGCCGCGCCGTTGCCGGCGCCGCGCAGCGCATTGTCGCGATTTACATTCTGTGCGCTCGACCGGACATTGCTCGCGTTGGCGCCGCCGTGCTGGATACCCTGCAAACGCTCGCTCGCGCTCCCGCCCAGATTCTGGCCAGTGCGGTTCTGCAAGGTCTGTTGCGCCGGCGCGCGAGATGCCGACATATCGCGCCCGCGGTAAGCGTCGCGCTGAGCGCTACCCATATTCGCGGACGCGTTCCGGTTGAACGTGGTGTCGCGGTTCCATCGGGTCGTGTTGCTGTTTACGTCGAGGCGCCGGTTGACGTTCACGTTGTTGTACCGGTTGACGTTGATATTGACGCTGTGATTGTTCCAGTTGACGTCGCTCCACAGCGCGCTCGTGATCGCGATGCCCGCGCCGAACGCAAGGCCCGCGGCGAGTCCGCTCGCGACCGCATAGCCTGGAGGCGGTGGTACATAGACGGGCGGATACGCTGGATAGGGCCACGCACCGTAGACCACAGTCGGGTTATACGTCGGCACGTACACGACTTGCGGATTGGCCGGCACGATCTGGATCGTGCTCTGCTCGACGATAACCTTCTGTTGCTCGGAGGTCTTCAGATTGCCCGCCTGTTGCGCCTGCTTGCGCAGCCGTTGCACGGAGTCCATCACGTCGTTCGGCTGCGCAAGAAACGCATTGCCCAGTTGCGCGACCCAGTCGGGTTTCGAGGCCATTGTGGCAAGCACCTGGGGGAAGGCCACCAGTGATTGCACGCTCGGGTCCCACGGCTCTGCTGCGACCGCTTTGACCGCGTCGTCGCCCTTGATGTTGGAGTTTGCTTTCGACCAGGTCGCTGCGGCCCCGACGTCCTGCGGAAAGGTGGATGCCATCAGCACCTGGGCGAGCAGCGCGTCAGGGTAGAGCGCGATTGGCGCGGTGAGCGAATCGAGTTGCTGCTTCGACACATTCGCTGCGGTTTGCGCATGAGCCGCGGGAACCGCGACCTGAAGCATGACCGGCAAACCTGCCAGCATGGCGAGGGCGATCAGCGTCGCTCTCTGGTTTGCGCGTGAGCGTTTCACGATGAACCCTCCCTATTCGAAGCTGCGTCAACTCATTACGGCGCACAACGTATATCGGACTCCGAAAGACATGGCGTCTGAAGGAAACATTTCATGCACGCGTTTTGAAGTCCGGTAGTGCGCCAATGGACAGATTATTAACCGGCTTTTATATGGAATTTCAATGCGCGGGAAAATATATTCAGGTTGAAGTTGGCGAAACGATCACCTAAGAGAACGATTTATCTATTGCTTCAGGACATAAAACCGGAGGTCGTGAAAATACAGACACGTCGAATTGTCTGCTTGCGTTTCGTCCTGAGTTTTTCTATCTGCGATGCAATACAGCGCTCGCCTCAACCCGTCGTTCGAATAAGGTGGGTCACTCTGCGACGGAGCCAAGCAGCGATACCGGCACGCCATGACAGCTGACCGTCGCGACAACCCCGACGCCGAGGCCTTCGACGAACTTCACGCGAGTCTCGAACGGCGACACCTGTTTATCGACGCGCAGAATGTTGAGCGGCCACGATGAATGCGATAGCCGTTCATGCGCAATGGCGCCGACCCACAGCGGCACGGCAGCCGCGCCGTCGCCGACCGCATAACCGCTCGGCCAGAAGCGCAACACGTCGCGCTCGGCGCGCGTGTCGCCGGGACGCATGAAAACGAGCGACGACGGCACTCCGTTGTTCAGCTTCGGCAGGACGGGCAGAGCGACCGCGGGCACGTCCGGCGAGGCCAGCGAGAGCAGGCTATGGGCGGATACGTCGGTGCCTTCGAGCCATCCCTCGCTGCGCAATTGGCGGCGGATCGCGTCGCCATCCGAGACCCATTGCAGCGTGAGCGGCTCCTTGCGGTCACCGCCCATGTCCGAGCGATAGCATGGTAAGTGCTTCCACACGGAAAGCGTCCATTGTTGTTGCGTCACGCGTGCGAGCGGCACAGGCGCAGGCGTGCCGGGCGGCGTCATCATGCCGAGACCCGACTGCAGACCCATGCTGGCGAGCACCACCACGAGGACGATTGCCGGCATCCAGCTGCGCGCCGGTGGCGACTCCGGATGACGCAACATCGCAGTCAGCGCGACGATCGCCACCCACACGTACGACAGCGCGGCACCGCCAATCGCGTCCGACACCCAGTAGCGGCCGAAGTACACGCCCGCAAGCGCGACCACGGTCACGACGAGCGTGCTCGCGGTGACCACCAGCAATCCTTCGAGCATGCCGACCCGCCGCGCGAGCAGGAACGCAAGAAAGCCATAGACGATGACCGTGGCCGCCACGTGGTTGCTCGGAAACGCGTAGGTATTCGTCATGAGCGCGTTGGGCGCGGCGCGCTGCATGGCGAACTGCAAGGCGAAGATCAGCATCTGCGAAAAGACGACGGCCGCGAGCCAGTAGCCCACGGTGCGCCAGCGGCGCTCCAACAGCATCCACAGCGTAACGGTGACGATCAGCGCGGCGAGCGTCGCGCTGCTGCCGAGCGTCGCGAGAGCGGCGAGCACCGTGTCGCCCCACGGCGTGCGCACCGATTGCATGAAGCGGTACACGGACTCGTCGACATGGGTGAGCGGATCTCCGGTGATCACCTGATGAAGCACGCCGAAGAACAGTGCGCCGCACACCAGCACGACCAGCGACGCCAGCAGGACGCTGGTGGCGTCCGGCGCTTGCGGGTCCAGCATTCTTCGCGCGACACGGCCAAGCGGTCCGGGATGACGGCAAGCCCAGCTGCCGAGATGCCGCCCAGCCGCGTTCGACCACGCGTTGGCGTGCGACAGCAGGAAAGCAGCGGCGCGATAGCTGAGCCAGACGCTGCCCACGAGCAGCGCGAGGACCACCACGAGCCGGAACGAGACGGCCCCGGCGAGCAGCACCGAAGCGCCGAACACGACGCCCGGCAGGATATGCGCCGGTGCCCACAGCAGCGCCGAGAGCACGTTCATCGCGTAGAAGCGCACGGGCGACATGCCGAGCATTCCGGCGACCACCGGTACGATCGCGCGCAGCGGTCCGACAAAGCGCGCGAGCACCACGCTTTTTGCGCCGTGCTTGTCGAAAAAGCGGTAACCCGCTTCGAGCACTTCGGGATGTCGGGAGAAGGGCCAGAGCTTGACGATCCGCTTCTTGTAGCGGCTGCCGAGCCAGAAGCTGAGGCCGTCGCCGGCGATTGCACCGACGATTGCCCATGCAAGGACCCAGCCGAGGCTCAGCGAGCCGGTGCCGGTCAATGCGCCCGCAAGAAACATTGCGGTGCTGCCGGGAACGAAGGTTCCGATGACCGCGACCGACTCCAGAAAGGCCGCGAAAAATACAACCGTGAGCATCCATTCCGGATGGCCGGCCAGCTGATGCAAAAGGTGAAGGTAGGCTTGCTCCATTGTGCGTAATCAGCCGTTATGGCGTAACGATCGATCATAACGCGCATGGAGCGTTTCTATTCCCCAAGCTGTCCTTTTCGCGGGTGCCGGCTCGAGTGATGACTTGGGTAGGGCGTCCCGTAGAACCCGTGACGGCGGTGAACGAAGTGGGCAACGGTTCGTCATACTGGTCGAGGGGCGCGTTACCTAACGGAGTGCAGCAAATGAAAATCGCAACTGGCGGTGTGGGGCGGACGGTGCTGATCGCGGCATGCTTCGCCTGCTTTAGTGGAATGGCTTGCGCGCAGTCGGGCAGCACGGGCGCGGGCGTTGGCGTTGGCGTTGGCGGCTTGAGCGCTACGCCGCCGGGAGGAAGCGTCAATGGCGGTGGAGCAGCGGGCACGACGCTGGCGCCCACGCCCGGCCTTGCAACGCCGGGAGGTGCCGCGGGAACCGGCGGGATTGGCGTGATGGGTGCCGGCGCGGGCCGCGTGCCGAACAACATGCGTGCGAACGGCACGAGCCTGAACCAGAACCCCGATCCGCGCGTACCGAGCCTGAGCGGAAGGTCCCCGGCGCCGCGATAGATCGAGTCGCGAGGGCCGGATTGACTGGCGCGGCCGGCTTAAAATGGGCGTTCCACCAACCGGTTCATTCGACTACAGGAAGCGCCCATGGCATACGGTGAGCACAAATACGAAGTCTCCGTGCAGTGGACAGGCAACCTCGGCAGCGGCACCTCGGGATATCGCGACTACAGCCGCGATCATGTGATTGCGGCGGGAAGCAAGCCCGAGATTCCAGGCTCGTCCGACGCCGCGTTTCTCGGCGACGCAAAGCGGTGGAACCCCGAAGACTTGCTGGTCGCATCCGCTTCGGCCTGTCACAAGCTGTGGTATCTGCATCTGTGCGCGGACGCCGGCATTGCCGTGGTGCAGTACCAGGACCACGCCGAAGGCACCATGCTCGACAGTCCGCAACAAGGGCGCTTCTCGCAGATCGTTTTGCGCCCGCACGTCGTGATTCAGCCGGGCGGCGATGTGGAACTCGCGCGGCGCCTGCATCACGTTGCGCACGAGAAGTGCTATATCGCGAACTCGGTGAACTTTCCGATTCTGTGCGAGCCGGTGATCGAGACGAGCCCGGACTGAGCGATCTATTGCCGGGCGCTGCTGGTTGCAAGCAAGCGGAAGCTAGCGCGCCTTTCCTGGGTGTTGAGCGCGTACCGAGCGGCTATTGAGCCGCTACCGCACGGGGGCATTCCCAGCGCATTAGCGATTGCCGTCGAGCAGATCGCCCAGCAGTTCGTCGAACGCGGCCTGCGCGTCTTCCAGTTCCTGCAACGCGGCGTCGAAAGTCTGCAGCGCGAATTGCGACGGATTGCCGCTGCCGGCTGGCGGAAATTGCGATTGCAACGATGCAAACGCTGTCTTCACGCGTTGCGTCGCGGTCAATACGCGCTCCATTGCAGCGCTCTCTTCGGCGCGGGCTTTTTCGTGATCGATGTTGCCGGTGTTGTCCATTCGGTACTCCGTGTTAGTGGGTGCGGCGCGCGCCGCGTGAAATGGCGTGACTATGCCACGTTCGGGCTCACGATAGCGGCAAGCCGCCGTCGGCCTTTACTTCGCGCAACGACAATGCCGATTCGACCGACGTCACGCCCGGCAGACTGCGCATCTGGTCGCGCATGAAGCTGCCGTAGTCGTCCAGATCGCGCGCCACCACCTGCAAGATGTAGTCTGCGCTGCCCGACACGTTGTGACACGCGATCACCCGCGGTATGGCCTGCACCTCGCGCTCGAAGCGGTTGGCCAGATGTTTGTCGTGCACGGCGAAGCGCACGAGAATGAATGCGACCACGCCGAAGCCGAGCGCCGAACGTGCGAGCACTGCTCGGTACTGGCCGATGTAGCCGTCGTTCTCCAGACGCTTGAGGCGTCGCGCGCACGGTGTTTCGCTCAGGCCGACCAGTTCGGCGAGCTTCGCGTTCGACATGCGGCCGTCTTTCTGCAGCGCGGCGAGGATCGCGCGATCGGTCTTATCGAGGTCAGTTGACATGGGTTGGCGGGCGCTTTTCGAGTTTTAGCGGGAAGCTGACGGAAACAGCGCGATGTTAGCGCATTCCGCCAAATTCCCAGTCAGAACTCCGGAAATTCGCCAGCAAAACCTCCGTCGACAATAGCAAGATGGAGCCTCGAAACAACGAGGCTCCCATGATTTCCGCACACCTTCTTGCTGTCTATATTGCCGCGCTGCTGGTCGTTTATGCCGTGCCCGGGCCCGACATGGCGCTGATCCTCCAAACCAGTATCGGGCGCGGTGTGAGGAGTGGCTTTGCGGCGGCTTGCGGACTCGGTTTGGCGCGTGCGACTCACGTCACGCTGTCCGCTTGCGGCGCCGCCGCGCTGTTGCGCAACGCGCCGTGGCTGTACGACGTGGTGCGTTATGGCGGCGCGGTTTATCTCGCGTGGATCGGCATCCAGATTTTCCGCTCGCCGATGTTCGCGTTGCCAGAAGACGGCGCGGCGCGCGACGAAGCTAACCGCCCGACGGACGCAACGGCGACAGCAGGCATGCGACAGTTGAGGGCGGCGTTCGTCAAGGGCTTGCTGACCAACCTGCTGAATCCGAAAGCGCTGCTGTTCTGTTCGGTCTTGTTGCCGCAATTCGTGCGTCCGGAGGCGGGGCCCGTTGCGTTGCAGATGATCGAGCTGGGTTCAGTGCTGCTCGCGGTCGGCTTTTGCTTCGACCTCACGTATGCGATCGGCGCCGCGCGGATCGCGGGATGGATGCGCGCGCACCCGCTTGCTCAAACGTTGCAGCGCTGGACCTTCTCCGCGGCGCTGATCGGATTCGCACTGCGACTTTCTCTCGATTGACACGAATTCGACCGGCTCTACCGGTTCAGCTTGCGTTCGCGGCGCGAACGGTCGTCGATAATTTTTCTGCGGTGCTTGTCTTTCATCTTCTTCCAGGTTTTGCATTCGTCGCGGGTGCGCAAGCAGCCAATGCAAAAGCCGGTTTCACTGTCGAATTTGCAGATGTCGATACAGGGCGATGCTGTGCTCATAGCCGGTGGACAGGTTGTGGAGGGCAGAGGAGGTGAGGGGACTTTCGCATGACGCATGCCTGTGCGCCAAGTGATTGTGTTAATAAAGCCGATAGAGCGCCGATGGAGCGCTCATTCAGCGGCCATGTCCGGCCGGCGATTACACGAACACCACCGCCATGCTTCGCCTTCAATGAAAACATTTCTGCTTTATGCGATTACCGCCGTCGCCGAGATTATCGGCTGCTATTTGCCGTGGCGATGGCTGAAAGAGGGCGGCTCTGTCTGGCTGCTCGTGCCGGGCGCACTCAGCCTCGCGCTTTTCGCCTGGCTGCTCACGCTGCACGGCACCGCCGCGGGCCGCGTGTATGCGGCGTACGGCGGCGTGTATGTGGCGGTGGCGATCTTGTGGCTATGGTGCGTCGACAAGGTGCGGCCTACGCTGTGGGACGCAGCCGGCGTCGCAGTGACGCTCGCCGGCATGGCAATCATCGCATTCCAGCCGCGCGCCTGAGCGCGTGAACCGGCGCGCCCGGGTGCCGCTGCACCGCGGCGCGATTCCGGCGCGGCCCCAGCGTATTCGCTATTCCAATCGCTTACTTCAACCCGCCCAGATAGTCGAGCTTGCCGAGTTCCACGCCGTTGTGGCGCAGGATGCCGTACGCCGTGGTCACGTGGAAGAAGAAGTTCGGCAACACGAAGCCCAGCAGATAAGACTGGCCCGTGAACTCGACGGGCCCGTTGCGCATTTTCAGGGTAACTGTGCGCTCCTCCGATCCGTCGATCTGCTGCGGGCTGAATTCCTGCAGATAGTCGATCGTTTTTTGAAGGCGGGCATGCAGTTCGTCGAAGGTCTGTTCGACGTCGTCGTATTTGGGCGCTTCGACATTGGCGAGACGNGCGGCGCAGCCCTTTGCGGTGTCGCTTGCGATATACACCTGACGCACGAGCGGCAACATGTCCGGCGCGAGGCGGGCGTTCGTGAACACCGACGGATCGATCTGCTTTTCGGCTGCGTGTGCCTGAGCCTTGCCGAGGATGGCCTGCAGATTGGTGAGGCCGCGAATCAGCACGGGCAGTGATGCTTGATACATCGAAATTGACATGGGTTCCTCTGATTCTTCGATTGCCCGCGCGGACGGCGCGTAAGGCAATGTAACGGCGGGATAGCCGCTGCAGCATCATAGCGGAGCGACGCGAACCGCGCATGACGCGCCGCCGCGTTAGCCATTCGGCCTACTGCCGCCTGCGCCGGAACTGTGTTCGAATGCATTGGTCCGAAGGTTTGCGAAGTCCTGCAAGCAGCACCTTGAAATCAGCAACGTGCCGTCTGTCGTCGGGCAGAGAGCGGACAGGGCGCCCCCGCCAGTCCCTCGTGCATCCGGCGCCGTCACGCCAACAGGAGAGTCGACACATGGCCACCAAGCACCCGCTGCCCGGAAGCGAGCGAAAGGTAGAACAAGGTTCGAAACTCATCGGAGCTTGCGATCCGTCGGAAAAGATCGAGGTTTTCGTAATGCTGCGCCGCCAGCAGCAGGCGCAATTCGACGCGCTGATGAAACGCATAGAGGCAGGCGACCCGAACGTGGAACCGCTGTCGCGTGAGACGTTGGCCAAAGACTATGGCGCAGCCCCCGACGACATCGCCAAAGTCAAGGCATTCGCGGCTGCGCACGGCCTGAGCGTGGTGCGTGAAGACCCGGGCGCGCGCTCCGTGCTGCTCTCCGGAACCGTTGAGCAATTCCAGAATGCGTTCGGAGTCAAGCTTGAAAAGTATCAGCACCATACGGCCGGGGAATTTCGCGGCCGTACCGGCGTGGTCAACGTGCCCGACGATCTGCACGGCGTCGTGGAGGCGGTGCTCGGGCTCGACAACCGTCCGCAGGCACGGCCGCACTTTCGCATCCGCCCGCCGTTCCGCTCGGCCCGGACGCATCAGGCTTCGTTCACGCCGATTGAACTGGCGTCTCTCTACAAATTTCCCGAAGGCGACGGCGGCGGCCAGTGCGTCGGCATAATCGAACTGGGCGGTGGGTATGACCCGGCTGACCTCTCGTCGTACTTCAAGAGCCTCGGCGTGCCGTCGCCCACGGTGAAGTCGGTGAGCGTCGATCAGGCGCGCAATGAGCCGACTGGCGACCCCAACGGTCCCGACGGCGAAGTCACTCTCGACATCGAGATCGTCGGCGCAATCGTGCCCGGCGCGACCATTGCCGTTTACTTTGCGCCGAACAGCGACGCGGGTTTCATCGACGCCGTCAGCCGTGCGGTGCACGATACGGTCAACAAGCCGTCAGTCATCTCGATCAGTTGGGGCGGTCCAGAATCCATCTGGACCAGCCAGTCGCTGAAGGCGTTCAACAGCGTGCTGCAAACCGCGGCCGCGCTCGGCGTGACGGTCTGCGCCGCGTCGGGCGATAGCGGATCGAGCGACGGCGCGGGCACCGGAGATCAGGTCGATTTCCCGGCGGCGAGCCCGTATGTACTCGCGTGCGGCGGCACGAGCCTGAGCGCATCGGGTACGTCCATCACGCATGAGGTGGTCTGGAACGACGGCCCGCAAGGCGGCGCCGGCGGCGGAGGCGTGAGTGGCGCTTTTTCGTTGCCGGCCTGGCAGGAGGGCTTGTCGGTTGCGCTGTCGAAAGGTGGCAAGAAGCCGCTTGCGAAGCGCGGCGTGCCCGACGTGGCGGGCGACGCCTCGCCGCTGACCGGCTACACCGTGCTCGTCGCGGGCACACAAACGGTGGTCGGCGGTACCAGCGCGGTTGCGCCGCTTTGGGCCGCGCTGATTGCCCGCATCAACGCGGCGAAAGGCAAGCCGGCGGGCTTCGTGAACCCGAAGCTTTATAAGGCGGCGGGCGTCTGCAACGACATCACGCAGGGCAACAACGGCAGCTTCGCGGCGTCGGCGGGCTGGGACGCCTGTACGGGACTCGGCAGCCCCAATGGTCAGAAAGTGGCCGGAGCACTATAGTCAGCAGGAATCCGCAGCACCGGCACAAGACGTGAACGTACCCAGGGAGTCATCATGACAAGCACAGAGTCAACGTCCGTTAGTCCGCAATCGTCGCAGAATTCTCAAACCTCGGGCACGCCCCCAGCGGCCGGTGGGAAACGCAAGCCGGCCGATCAGCCTTTCTTCGATCCGGTTGCATACGGCAACGGGCCTGACGACTCCGTAACGGCCACGGACGAGAGTGCCGCGATCACGCATCACTCGGTTACGATAGACGGCAAAAAGATTAATTACACGGCGACGGTGGGTCATCTCGTGATCGTCGACCCGAGCAGTTCGGAACCCGCCGCGCGGATGTTCTACGTCGCGTTCACGCAAGACAACCAGAAAGAGGAAACGCGGCCGCTCACCTTCTTCTATAACGGCGGACCGGGCTCGTCCGCGGTGTTCGTGCTGCTCGGCTCGTTCGGGCCGCGCCGCATCAAGACGTCGATGCCGAACTTCACGCCGCCCGCGCCCTACACGATAGAAGACAACCCCGACAGCCTGCTCGACAGAAGCGATCTGATCTTCATCAATCCGGTCGGCACCGGCTATTCGGCGGCGATCGCGCCGAAGAAGAACCGCGATTTCTGGGGCGTCGACCAGGACGCGGATTCGATCGCGCAATTCATCAAGCGCTTTCTGACCAAGAACAACCGCTGGAATTCGCCGAAGTACCTGTTCGGCGAGTCGTACGGCACGGCGCGTAGTTGTGTGGTCGCCTACCGGCTGCACGAAGGCGGTGTCGATCTGAACGGCATTACGCTGCAATCGTCGATTCTCGACTACACGCAGGCGGGCAATCCTGTCGGCGCGCTGCCCACGGCCGCCGCCGACGCGTGGTATCACAAGAAGCTCGGCATCGCGCCGCGGCCGACAGATCTGGGCGCATTCGCTGAAGAAGTCGCGCAGTTCGCGCGCACCGACTACCTGGCGGCGCTGCGCAAATTCCCCACCACCGATTCTGCGACGGTCGAGAAACTCGCCGAATACACGGGCATCGACAAGACGACCTTGCTTGCGTGGAGCCTCGATGTCGCGTCGTACGACAGCCGCGGCAATTCGCTGTTTCTGACCACGCTTCTCAAGCCGCAAGGTCTCGTGCTTGGCGCATACGACGGCCGGGTCACCGCGATCGGAACCGGTATAGCCGGCAAGGTCGATCCCAACTCGGGCGGCAACGATCCGACCATGACGGCGGTCTCGGGCGTCTACACGACGATGTGGAACGTTTATCTGAACGAGCAGTTGAAATACACGTCGAACTCGGCGTTCACGGACCTGAACGATCAGGCGTTCCAGTTCTGGGACTTCAGCCATATCGACCCGACCGGTGCTCAAAAGGGCGTGGACGACAAGGGCAACGTGATTCTGTACACGGCCGGCGATCTGGCCGCCGTCATGGCACTGAATCCGGACCTCAAGGTGCTGTCGGCAAACGGCTTCTACGATTTCGTCACGCCGTTCTATCAGACTGTGCTCGACCTGCAGCAGATGCCGCTGCTCAGTCAGCAGGTTCGGCAGAACCTTTCGGCGCGCTTCTATCCGTCGGGCCACATGATTTATCTCGACGGCGGCTCGCGTACCGCGTTGAAGGCGGATCTCGCGGCAATGTACGATTCGGCGGTGGCGAACACCGAGGCACTGAGCCGTATTCGGGCGCTGCAGGCTCGCGTGGCACAGTAGTCGGGCGGTGGTGGGTCCGCGGCGGCATTTCGTCGCCGTGGAAGCTCCATCGCAACGCGCGCCGTGCATCCGGCGGACAAGCATTTTTTTCGCATGCGTATTGAATGTGTTTTAATTACCTTGCGAATTGACTATTGCGTGCCTCCGCAGGCGCGCCGACGAATGAACGCAGAAATTGCAGACAGGCGTCGCAGCGGCTGTTCCAGCGACCACACAGGTACGATCTTCAGGGCACATCTGCTCGCGCTAGCGTCCCGGCGTCCGCGCTCGTTGCGGTTTGCCGTGGCGCTGAGCGCCACCGCGCTTCTCGCGTTGCGCGTGGGTGGCGCGTATGCGCAGGAGGCGCGCATGCTCGACGAACGCGTCACACAGCAATCGATCGGCGAAACGATATGCCGCCCGGGCTATGCCAGCGCGGTCGCGCCGCCGTTCGATGAACTCATGGCGCACAAGGACCGCATGCTTGCCGAGCGCGGTATCGACGCCGACGACGGCGCCGATTTCGCGCTGGACAGGCGCGTACCCGTCGTGCTGGGCGGTTCGCCGGACGCGCCTTCCAACCTCGGTCTGCTGCCGTGGGCGGGCCGCCAGGGTGAGCGTCGAAAGGCGCGTGCGGCGGTCATGCTCAAGCGCTGCGTCTGCGAGGGCAAGATCAGTCTCGCGGAAGCGCAAGCGGCGATCGTCGGCGACTGGTCGGTGATCTATTCGGGCTTCAGCCAGACCTCGTGCGACGTCAGCCGGCTGGACGTCGCCACCAGCGCCGAGAGCGGGCGGGCAGCCGGACATGGCTCGCAGCCTTGAGGCTGTGTTCCCGGAAGCCGCGTGCCGCTGATCAAATTCGTTCGCATGGACCTGGCCGCGCTCGTGTGCAGATGGAAGAGGGTTTTCTTTCAACGTGCGCCCGTGAGTCGCTTGCCGTTCATCGCACCACCTGAACTTATTCCTGGAGAATCATCATGACCCATTCACCTCTTGCCGCGGCGACGCTTGCCGCACTGACCATCGCGTGTGCCGCCGGTAGCGCGTCGGTATTCGCCGCCGAGCCGGTTCATTGCGGTAAAGCCGACGCGCTGCAAATTCGCGGCGACGTGCCTGCAGCCATCAGCTTCGACGTGTATCGCCAGTTGCGTCCGTTGAATGCGCAACGCGTCGCGCTGTTCCAGTCTGCCGGCGAAGTGAAGCATCTACCCGATGGACTTGCAGTGTGCGAAGTCGCGGACGACGGCGTCGACGATCCGTCCGCAGTCCTGGTCGAACTGCCGCAAGGCAAGAACGCGTGGTGGGTGAGCGCAGCCAACGTTCAACAGGCGGACTGATCCTCCCGCGACAAGCCAGGTTGCCCCGTTGCACCTCGGCGTGATCTCTGCGGTGATTGACGCGGCGGTCCGTTTCTTGCGACCGGCTTCCGCATGCCCAGAGGCGCGGTGGATAGCCCGGCGCACCCAGGGAGCGTGCGGCTTCGCTACCCAGCGAATGTTCCGCTGTTCAGGTACAGTGCACTGACTGCGTCTTTAACGCGGTGTCCTCCAGGACGCCGTGACGTGCTGCATGCATGGTCGCAAGTGGCTTTCTGAAACAGGGCCAGCCCAATTACCGGAGATTCGAATGATTGCCTTCTACCTGTCATTGGCCGCGCTTGGCGCAGCGGGCGCCGCACTCATCCGTGAACTCGCCGCCGCGCAGGCCAGACAGCGTGCCGCATTGCGCCGCGTGCACATACATTCCTCCGACCGCAGTAGCCGCCGAGGGTAGGCCGCATGAACCTGATCGTGCGCAACATCGCGCCGTCGTGCAGCGAGCAGGAAGTGCGCGAGTTCCTCCAGCGCGAATTGGGGCACTACGCTCGCAATGTCGAGGTTGTCGACGCCGGCACGCCCGGCGCCTATGCCACGGTCGAACTTGACGCGCAGGTGCCGTATGTCGGCGAGGTCATCGCGCGTCAGATTCATGGCAAGCAGCTGGGCGGCATGGTGCTCGAGGCGAGCGCCGATCTATTCACCGACGAGCCGCCACCGGCGCAGTGACTGCTGCGCCTTCCTCTGGTGTCTTCGGCAGCGAAGGCGCGAGTAGGGTGCGGGCAAGGCGCAGAAAGCGGCGTTTCAAGACTTGAGCCGGCGGCGCGCCCAACCGGTGTTCGCTGTGTCGCTCAGCGGCTCTTGCCGTCTTAGTCTCCGCTTCCAGCCTCCGGCCAATCGAACGGCGTGTACGGCAACGCGCGCTTGTGCCGCGTGACCTCGTAAAAACGCAAGATGATCTTGCGTGCCTCATCGCTTACGGATTTTCCTTCCAGGAAGTCGTCGATCGTTTCGTATGGAACGCCGTAGGCGTCTTCGTCGGGCCGTTGCGGGCGCAACGCTTCGAGGTCCGCGGTCGGCACCTTGTGAGCGAGCGCGTCGGAGGCGCCCAGTGCTTTCGCGACCGCACGCACCCGCCGCTTGTTGAGTCCGGCGAGCGGTAGGACATCGGCGCCGCCGTCTCCGAACTTCGTAAAAAATCCCATTAGCGACTCGGCCGCGTGGTCGGTGCCGATCACCACGCCCATGCGCGTGCTGGCTATCGCGTACTGCGCGATCATCCGTTGCCGTGCCTTGATATTGCCGTGGACGAAATCTTCCTGCGCTTCGTCCGCGAACGGCAGGCCGCTTTGATGCAGCGACGCGAGCATCGCGTCCGCGGCGGGCTTGATGTCCACGGTCACGGTCTCGTCCGCGCGAATGAAGGCCAGCGCCTGCTGCGCGTCGGCTTCGTCTTTCTGCTCGCCGTGCGGCAAACGTATTGCGACGAAACGCGCGTCGTAGCTCGCGGCGCGCAGCCGCTCGACGGCCAGTTGCGCGAGGCGTCCGGCCGTAGTCGAATCGATGCCGCCACTGATACCCAGCACGTACGCTTTCAGGTCGTTACTGCGCAAATAGTTCGCGAGAAAAGAGACGCGGCGTTCGATCTCCGCGTTGGCGTCGAACTCGGCAGTGACGTGCATTTCGGCGGCGATGTCCGCTTGAATCGCGGCTGGATCGGTTTGCTTCATGATCTTGTGCTCCTCGCGCCCGGGCGCAATGTCAAAGAAACAACTTCAGCGCGACAGTGGCGAGCATGTAGCGGACCCGCCGAAGGTCCATCGACAGATTGCCATGCGCTGAGTAACATCCTCGTTCCGAGAGCCGCATCAACCTGCGAGCAACCAATAATAATCACATCAGTGCGAACCCGCGATGAACCATCTCAAGCGGCCTCGCCCGCCTGTATTCGTCTGTCCGACTTTTGCACGAGTGGCCGCCCAGTGCAAAGCCGGCTGTATGCCGTATGCATTTTCCTTGTCGCGCGCCACGCGTGAGTTGTTTCCCGTAATGCGGAGGACGCCTGGCCAGGCGCTATCCACCTTTGCCGGGTTGAGCAAGCTTACATGCGGCCTCGCGCTTGCCGTCTCCGCTTGTGCGGCCTTCGCTGCCGGGCCGCCTGCGGCAACGAGCGACGCGGCGTTTTCCGTCGATGCGTCGTCCGTCGCGGCACCCGATGCGGCCGGTGGCGTGGACCCGCGCCGGGCATTCGCGCTGCGGGACGTGTTCGCCCGCCACGTCACGCGACGGCTCAATGTGCCGGCCTCCGAGCAACGCGCCTACGCCGCTCGTCTGCAAACGGCGCTGCATGAGCACGAGCTCGGCGAACTGTCCGGGGAATACGTCGTGATGGTCGACCGCAATGCAAACGTGCAGGCGCTCCTGATCTATTTCCGCGCGGCGCCCGCCGACGCCTGGCAGATGATCGGCGCGTCGCCCGTGTCCACCGGACGGCCAGGCGAGTACGACCACTTCGTCACGCCGCTCGGCGTGTTCGAGCACACGCCGTCCAACATGGATTTCCGCTCCGAAGGCACCGAGAACGAGAACCATATCCGCGGCTACGGCAAGCGTGACATGCGCATTTTCGATCTGGGCTGGGCGCAGGCAGAGCGTGGCTGGGGCAAGGGCGGGATTTCGCAGATGCGATTCCAGATGCACGCCACCGACCCCGACCGGCTGGAGCCGTTGCTCGGCGTGCGCCACTCGAAAGGTTGCGTCCGGATCCCCGCATCGCTCAACACTTTTCTNGATCATTACGGGATCCTCGACGCGGAATANGAGGCGCTCGTCGACTCNGGCAAATCGCTGTGGGTGTTGAAGAGCGATCGGCAGATCATGCCGTGGGCAGGGCGGTATATCGTCGTGGTGGATTCGGCGCGCAAGGCTCGTCCGGCGTGGGCGCCGGCGCCCGACGCCAGGACGCGCGCCAAAGTGCCGGCGGGGGCGGACACGGCGGATTGATGCGCGGCGTTTGGTCGGCGGTCAGCGTCTTGAGCGCCATATGGTCCGCGCATTAGTGCCGCCGACCCCATGCCATCAACGCATCAGCAACATCGTGCCCGCGCCGAGTATTCCGCCGCACAAAGCGCACGCCCACAACAGCGCCCGCGTGCGCCGGTATTCGCGGCCGATGTCGGCGAGCAGTTGGGCGTTTTGCCGCGGCGAGCGCGCGCGGTCGTGTTCGTGCTGCAGATAGCGCACGGCCAGTTGCGGCACGCGTGGCAGCATATGCGCGAGATGCGGCAGCTCGCGTGAAATGCGCTGGAACCAGCCGCGATGATCGACGTCGCGCCGCGCGATGTCCGCGAGCACGCGCCGCGCGATGTTCCAGGTATCAACGCCCGGATGCAGCGCGCGCGCCAGCATCTCCGCCTGATGGAACGATCGCTGCGCGGTAGCGAGCCGGCCGGAGACAACACCATCGAACGGAAGCACCGCGTGCAGCAGTTGGTGGAAGAGCGACGCGGCGGAGCGGTCTTGCGCAGCCGCCGCAAAATGCGCTTCGGCTCGGGTACGCAACTCAGCTTCGAGCATTTCGGGGCGAGTCTGATGCGGCACGTGCCCGGCGTCGCGGTGCAGTTCTGCGAGCCGGCCGTAGTCCTGCTCGAACAGGGCGGTCGCGCCATGAACGAAGAACTCGCGCTCGCCGGTCGAGAGGCTGGACATGATCGAAAATTCCGCCAGCACGAGTCGTCCTAAAGAACCGGGCTCGACGCTTACGCGGACCCGTCGCGCGTCAAGCGTCGCGTGAAAGAAGCCGTGTTCGAATGCCTGCTCGGTCACCACTTCCACAATATGCGCGGCGAGCGGTGCGAGCTTCACCTGATGCGCGTGCAGACCGCTCAGGTCGGTAGCCGGCAGCGTGTCGATGCGCTGCATCGTGAGCGTGTGACTGGTGCAAAGATCCCAGATCACGTCGGGTACGACGAGGCGCGTGTCGCCCTCGAAATGATGACCGGTCTGGCTCAGGTTGGCGGCCTCGGCGCGCAGGTCGAAGCGGCGCTGAATCTCGTCCGCGAAGGTTTGAGCCAGCGCCCGCAACCGCAGGCGGCGCGCGGTGCTCGACAGTTTTTCCAGCCAGCGGGCGACCCATCGCAAAAGCGCAAGCTCGTCGCCGATCTGCTGCAACTGTCCGGCACGCAGCAATTTGATCGCCACCTCCCTATGACCGTTGACCGGCATCAGCAATCGCGCGAAATGCGTCTGTTCGGCGAAGCCGCTGCGCACCGGTATCAGGTCGACCGCGCTGAAGAGGGTCGCGAGCGGCCGGCCGAACGCTCGTGTCAAGGCTTCCTCGGATTCGCGCGGCGGCAGCGGCGTTTCCATATGATCGATCGCGTCGATCGCGTCGTGCAATGTCGAGGTTGCCAATTCCGGGCGCTCGACCAGCGTCTTCGCGAACTGACCCGCAAGTGGGCCGAGCGCGGGCAGCAGGCTGTGAACGCTGCGCGCGCTGCGTGTCGACGAATGCACGCGGCCGACAAGCTCGACCAGCCAGTGCAGCTTGCGATTGGCTGGCGCGGCGAGCCAGATCAGGCGCGCGCCGTAACGCAGTGCGTGGTAGAGCAGGAGTAAGCGGCGAAACAGTGGGGGCATCGGCAGTTCGATTGGCGGCAATGCGGCGCACAAGAACTGGGCGCCGCGGGGCCAGGACAATCAGATTATCAGGAATGCGCGCCGACGGGCGCTTCTGCGAACCGGCAGCCCGGTCTTGCTATGGAGGCAGCGTGCTGGACGCGTCAGTTTCGCTATGCGCTCTTTGGTGATCGCATCTGACCATTGTTCGAACTTCAACGCTGGTTTTTCTCGAAGCCAACGATGCCCGCGATTGCGCTGATCGATTCGATATCGAGCACATGCACGAAGAACGAACCAAGCTCATGACCCACACAAGCGACACGCGTGAGCGCCGCTGTTTTATGAGGAGAGCACTTTTCGAAATGGTGTTCGTGCGGCACAGCGGAGAACATACATCCGCCACGATGGTATGGCGAAAAACTTAAGGAAACCTGAAGAAAATCGCTTTGAAGCCTTTATGACAGTTTTTTTAACGACGCAGTGACAAATGTGTTCTGGCGCACAGTTTGGAACATCTAGACCACTATTCTCGAAGCGGGAAGTGTATGCAGTGCGCGTTGCGTGAACGTATCGAGCATCCAAACACATTCACACGAGGAAATGATGGCCGAAGCGAGCGTACCCCTTTGTGTCGATCTCGATGGAACGCTGACGAGCACCGACCTCCTGGTGGAATCGTTCCTCGTGCTTGTAAAACGAAATCCACTGTACGCGTTCTTATGCATTGGCTGGCTGTTGCGCGGCAAGGCTCATTTGAAGGCGCAGATTGCTCAGCGTGCCGCCATCGACGTGACGTTGCTCCCTTATAACGCGCGCCTCGTGGCGTTTCTGCGAGAAGAACGGTCGTATGGCAGAGATTTGTATCTATGCACCGCTGCAAACCGCAAGTTCGCTGAAGAGATAGCCTCGTATTTCGGCTTCTTCAAAGGGATTATGGCAAGCACTGACGCCCACAATCTGTCGGGTGTTCACAAAGCTTCTGCGTTGTCCGAAGAATTCGGTCCGCACGGTTTCGACTACTGCGGCAACGCGCTATGTGACGTGCCGGTGTGGAAGCAATGTAGACGGGCGATCGTTGTGGGAACGCGCCAGATTGCCGAGGCGGCCGAAATGGTCAATCACAAGGTTCTCTTCTTCGAGGATCGGCGATCGCTAACCGCGCTTACTGTCAGGGAAATGCGTGTTTACCAGTGGGTCAAGAATCTCCTGATTTTTGTGCCGCTGCTTGCATCGCACCGATTTACCGAAGCAGACACGCTACAAGCCGAAGTCATTGCATTTTTTTCTTTCTGCTTCTGCGCTTCGTCTGTATATCTGCTCAATGACATGCTGGACCTCGACGCGGATCGACGCCATGTGCACAAGCGCGATCGGCCGTTTGCGTCGGGGCAGTTGTCGCTGGCTTTCGGCATGCTTCTCGGATGTGTGCTTCTTATCGCGTCGGCGGGATTTGCTCTGCTGCTGCCTTTTACTTTTCAGCTGGTACTGGCCGGCTACTTTGCGACCACGCTTGCGTATTCGCTCAGGCTAAAACGGTTCATGCTTGTCGACGTCTTTGTTCTCGCGGCTCTTTACACCGCGCGCGTCGTGGCCGGCGGCGCTGCGGGGGACATCCTGCTTTCCGACTGGCTGATCATGTTTTCGATTCTGATCTTTCTGAGCCTCGCCATGGTCAAACGCTATGCGGAACTCGACGCGCTATTACGTGAAGCAAAAGTCTGCGCGGTGGGGCGCGGATACGTCACGCAGGATCTGGGCATTCTGCGTTCATTCGGCACGGCCTCCGGTTATGTCGCAGTACTGGTTCTTGCACTGTATATGAATTCATCCGATGTACGCGTGCTTTATCGACATCCACACGCACTGTGGTTTCTATTCGGACTGCTGCTCTTCTGGATCAGCCGTGTATGGATGTTAGCCTTTCGCGGCGAGATGCATGATGATCCAATTGTCTTCACCATCAAGAATCGCCTGAGCTTGCTCGTAGTATTTCTCTGCGTGGCGACGGTGATAGCGGCAAGTTGACCTCTGAGCATTCAATCGATGCAACTAGGTTTCTCTATTCTTTTCGTCAGCACTCCATTGCTATAAGCGCCCCCTCGGTTAAATCTGTGAGCAAGCGGAATGCCCAATCTTCCTCCGAAAGTGCGGGCGCTGCGGCGCGCGCTTTTCCGGCCGTAAATGTCCCCCGCTTGTGCGAGTACTTCGCACGATATGTTGTGTTCAGAGGCAATGCCCGATGACGGCGATTAATCGGCCGACGTCGACTGGAGCGCTTGAGGGCAATCTGAAAGCATTCCGCATTTTGCGGCCCGAGCGGAGATTTTTCTTCATTCTTGCGTGCGCCAGCGCGCATTCGGGAGCCGGTTCCCGGCATCGTACGGTGGCAAATAACATAATCTGGGTGTACCGCAGGCANCAAAGCGACTCGTTGGGCGGGCCTACTCCGCAAGACGGATGGTCACCGTCCTGTCCCAGTACGTACCTTATTGTCTACGCGAAAAATGAATAGCTTCGACACGAGCATCGAGACTTTTTTTAGCGGATTCCATTCTTGTGTCTTGTGCAATCATGCGGTGCAAGCCATCGCGGACATGTACACATTCAAAGGTCTAGTACTGATTCCCGTTTTATGGTGGCTATGGTTTCAGTCGGCCGAGCGTCGGCAATGGCGGCGTGAAGTCGTCATTGCGACTACCGTGAGCGGGTTATTGGCTCTTCTTGCCGGAAGACTTCTTGCGCATTTTTTACCGTTCCGCACGCGACCGGCGTTTTCGCCCGATCTGCATCTTCATTTCCCAGTTGTCCCGCAAAGCGAAAGCTTGTTATCAGCGTGGAGCTCATTCCCGAGCGATCACGCAATGTTGTGGATGTCGGTTGCGGTAGGCATCTTCATCGTTTCTCGCCGCGTTGGCATTCTTGCGCTGCTGTATGTTGCGATTTTCATTTGCATGCCGCGCGCTTACCTCGGCTTCCATTACCCAACCGACCTGTTGGCTGGAGCCGCGATTGGAATTGTCATCACCTACATCATGACTCGCGATTCCGTGAGAGCGCATTACGCGACGCCCATGTTGCGCTGGATCGAGCGCAATCCTGGACCATCGGCCATGTTGGGATTCGTGCTGTGCCTGGAGCTCGTTACCCAGTTCGATGAAATCAGAGCCTTCGCCACTTCCGTCTTCAAGGTTGTCTGATTCGTTTGTCATTCAGACGGTGGACCGAACGATTCAAGCGGAGCGCGTTACGCGAATGCCGGCCCTCTCGACTCTTATCCCGCACGTAGCATGCAGTGATGTGGGTGTTTCGCTGCGCGAATAAGAGCCGAGATGCGCGCCGTCCTTCTCCAGGTGATATCTAAAGACCAAAGGTCTACACAATCTGAAAAGGGGTGTTGATGACTGCTCGAAACGGAACGGCGTATACCGGCAGGCCGTTGTATTTGTGGAGCGTCTGGCTGATTGCTACTGTTGTGGCTTGCACGCCGCTCTTCGTCTCGTCGATTCCGCCATTGGGACAGCACTTCTATAACATCGTCAGAGTAGACATTCTGGCGCATCCCGGTTCCTACGCTGGCAACTTCGTGATTCGGTGGGATCCGTTACCCGACCTTGCGATGGACCTGACCCTGCCGTGGATCGCGAAGCTGATGCCGGTTGAGTGGGCAGCATGGTTCTTTATCGTTGTCGAGCTCTCGTTGCTAAGCTCGGGCTGCCTGGTTCTGAGCCGTGCTCTGAATGGCCGGTGGTCGTGGTTCCCGCTATTCAGTTTTCTGCTTCTCTACAACTGGATCCTGATACGCGGTTACGATAACTTTCTGTTCGGCACTGGCCTTTGTTTGTGGGCGATAGCCTTGCATGTGGCGCTTCGCCGGTTCACGGTCGCGCGGATCATAGCGTCGTCTTGCAGCGCCCTTGTGATTTATTTTTGCCATCTTTTTCCTTTGGCCGTTTTTGCACTGGTCATAGGAACATGGGAGCTTGGTTGCTTCCTGCAGGAAGGGAAATTGCGAATCCGCTCGCTCGTCACGCACGCGAGCGCGAGCCTGGTTCCGTTGATACTTCCCGTTGTGTTGCTGGCGCATAGCAGTACCGGCGGACTTCGTGGCTCCGTCGACTTCGGCTTCGTTCATATATTCGCCAAAGTCAGCCGTTGGCTCGATGTCTTCGCAATCGGCAATCCCCCGGCCGACGTCGCAGTGCTGGCAAGCATGGGCCTGACATTAGCCATCGGCTTTCTAATGAGGTGGTGGTCCTGTAAACCCGAGTGCCGGATCACGGTGATTGCGCTTCCGTTGGTAGCGCTATTCGCGCCGTTCTCCGCATTTGCTTCTTATGGCGTGGTCGAGCGATGCGCGCTGAGCTTCGCATTCCTGCTGACAGCGCTCGTGGATGTGCGGGATTCGGCACCGCGTCTGCAACGGGTCGGCGCGCTAGCGCTCGCGATTGTTTTCCTGTTTCGCATTGCGACGGTAACTGCCGATTGGCGTGCGGCGAAGCCTTCCATTCAGGCGTACCGCGCTACTTTCGCGTCGCTGAAATCGGGCTCGGTGCTGTTTCAATACAAACAGGACACGACGTATCCCTCCCCAAGGACCGCGCCTCACCGCTGGAATCCGTATCTGGATAAGGTCGTTGCGCTTGCAACGCTCGATCGGGTTCTCGTACCGGATCTCTATCTAAAAGCGGGCCAGCAGCCCGTGCTTTATCGCGCGGAAAACGCGGCATTGAGGAAGTTCCAGGACGATATCGAAAACGGTGACACGGCATTCCGGGCGAACGACGGAATGTTGCGCGCATGGGCCGCGGACTTGCAGAACAGGTTCCCAGACCTGCAAACCCGATTCACGGAAGTGTATCTCGCTGTGTTCGATCCGCAACGGCGTCTTTCTGAAACACTAACCGGTTGGCAACTCGTTGCGACGCTACCGGAACATCGACTCTATCGGATGCTTCCTCGGTGAGCGTGGTCATCATGCATCCGATCGGCTAGCCGCTTACGGTGCGTAAGGCCGTTCGAAGAATGTCGTTTTTCTGCCAGCGGACGTCGCATTCGCGGCATGCCGGCGCGGCTGTTGACCATTACATTCGAAGGAACCCCGCCACGTCGCTACAGCCGTGCCGCACAGTAAGAACGAGACTCAGCCCGAATGAAACAGGCACGCGAAACGGCTGCCCATCAGCCGACAGGCGCGTCCTATTTATTGGACACGCAACCGCTTGCCGACGGGTGGGAAAGCACGGGTTCGCTCAGCGCCGCTGTCCAGCCGGGCGAGGCGACCGCAGGCGCGAAGTCCGCCGCTGCTGTCGTCGGGTCCGCGCCAGTCGTCGGGAGCTTGCGCTCCACTGCGGTCCTGTTGTTGGGCTACGCGATTCTCATCACCGGAAACGGTCTGCTCAGCACGCTTATCTCGTTGCGCCTCATTCAACAGCAGGCGCCGTCGATCGTGGTGGGCGTCGTGCAATCGGCGTATTACATCGGCTTTCTATTGGGCGCTGTTTATGGCGGCGCGCTCATTACGCGCGTCGGTCATCACCGCGCGTTCGTCACCTTCGCCGCAGCCTCGGCGTGCTGCGCGCTCGGGTACGCCGTGTGGAGCGCGGCCGCGATGTGGGTCGTTCTGCGCTTCGTCACAGGCTTCTGTCTGGTCGGCATTTTCACGGTCGTCGAGAGCTGGTTGCATCAGGTCGCGAGCAACGCTCAGCGGGGCCGCGTGTTCTCGGCTTATCTGATCACCAACTACCTCGGTGTCGGCACCGGGCAGTTTCTCATCGGCCTTGCGGACCCAGGTGGGTTTGAACTTTTCAGCGCGGTCGCAGCTTTGTTCACGGCGTCATTGATCCCGGTCGCGCTCGCAGGCACAGCGCCCGCAGCCACGGCCGCGCTCGACGCGTCTCGTGCCACATACGGCTCGCGTCTCGCACGCGGGCTGTCGGGGTTGCAGAGCATCTATCGTTGGGCGCCGCTCGGCGTTGCCGCGTGTCTGTCGGCCGGGGCGCTCAATAGCGCGTTCTACACGATGCAACCCGTATTCATGCGGCGCGTCGGCTATGCGGTGCCAGACGTGTCTCACTTCATGGGCTTCGCACTGCTCGCCGCGCTCGTACCGCAATGGCCGGTTGCGCGGCTGGCCGACCGGTTCGACAGGCGCAAGGTGCTGCTATGTCTTGCGGCAGTTACCGGGTCGCTAAGCGTGCTGCTGTTCCTGCTGCACGATGACAGGTTGATCCGGGCCTTCGGCTATCTCTATGTCGCGGTAGCGTTTTCCATGTACGGCGTCGTCACCTCCTACGTGAACGACTGCATTCCCGCCGATGAGCGCGTTGCCGTGAGCGCCGGTCTGTTGCTGATCTTCTCGGTGGGGGCGAGCACCGGCCCGACGCTCGCGTCCGCAACGATGTCGGTCGCGGGTCCTTCCGGGCTCTATCTGTTCACGGGGCTCGTCACAGGCGCGCTCGCCACGCTGACAATGCGCAGCGTGGCGGGTCGGCACGGGCGATAACGCCAAGCCACGCGCGCCGTCGCCTTCCGGCGGCTTCCAGCGAACCCGGCAACTTCTCCGAATTCTCCAGAATCATTCGACCGCCATGACCTGTCGCTTCGAGGACGGGGATTACCCTTAGCGCTTCGTCGGCCAACGCCCGTGCTGTAAGGGAAATGCCGGGCGGCAAAAACGCGATGTCGCTTTTGTGACAAACGAAGTCGAATGCAGATGAAGGGTTCCCAGTTTTGTCCGGCTATCTTTGCCGCATAGCGAAGCACACCGACACGCGCCTGAACAGGCCGTCAACGCCGGAACGGGAGACAACGTGGAAACCCTTGCTTTCATGCTCGATAACTTTGCGTCGATCATCAGGCTCACCGTCGAGCACGTGGAGATCGTCGGCGTGGGTGTCGGTCTCGCCATTGTCACGGGCGTGCCGCTCGGCATCGTGATCACGGCCAATGCGCGCGCCGCGAAGATCGTGTTGTATTCCGCGGCGATCCTGATGACCATTCCCTCGGTTGCGCTGTTCGGGTTGATGATCCCGGTCCTGTCGGTGATCGGCCAGGGCATCGGTTTTCTCCCGACCGTTATTGCGCTCTTTCTCTATTCGCAACTGCCGATCGTGCGCAACACGTACGCGGCGATCACCAACATCGACCCTGCGTTGCGCGAGGCCGCGCGCGGCATCGGCATGACCACGCGCCAGCGTCTGTGGAAGGTCGAAATTCCCATTGCGCTGCCCATCATCATGGCGGGCGTGCGGATGGCCGTGGTGATCAATGTCGGCATTGCCGCTGTCGCCGCTTATATCGGTGCAGGCGGGCTCGGCAAGCTGATCAGCCGCGGCATTTCGCAATCGGACCCGCGTCAGTTGATCGCCGGCGCCATTCTCGTAAGCCTTCTTGCCATTGCCGCCGACTATGGCCTCGGCTGGGTGCAACGTCTGCTGACGCCGAAGGGTCTTCGCAGCCCGTCGCGGACCGGCCGGCTGGCATTACGTCTTGGCGCGTGGGCGTCATTCCGTAAATCTCCTCATCACGCGCAATAATCATGATCAAGCTCTCCAGCATCTCGAAGCGCTATGAAGGCGCGAGCGCCCCGGTGGTCGACGGCATCGACATGGAAGTCGGCGCGGGTGAAATCTGCGTGCTGCTCGGCCCGTCGGGCTGTGGCAAGACGACCACGTTGAAGATGATCAACCGCCTGATCCAGCCGAGTTCGGGAAAGATCTTTATCGACGGCCGCGATACCGACGAGTTCGAGGTGGTCGAATTGCGCCGTCAGATCGGCTACGTGATCCAGCAGATCGGGTTGTTCCCCAACATGACGGTCGAGGAGAACATCAGCGTGGTGCCGCGTCTGCTCGGCTGGGACAAGGCGAGGGCAAAGCGTCGCGCGGCCGAATTGATGGAGATCGTGGCGCTCGATCCTTCGACGTATCTGTCGCGCTATCCGAAGGACCTTTCGGGGGGCCAGCAGCAGCGCGTCGGGGTAGCGCGCGCGCTCGCGACCGATCCGCCCGTCATGCTGATGGACGAACCGTTCGGCGCAATCGACCCGATCAATCGCGAGTTGATCCAGGACGAGTTCCTGCGCATTCAGCAGCAGGTCAAGAAGACCATTATGTTCGTCAGCCATGACATCGACGAAGCCGTGAAAATGGCTGACCGCATCGCGATCTTTCGCGGAGGCCGGCTCGAGCAGTTCGACACACCGGACACGATTCTCGCGCGACCCGCGAGCCCGTTCATTGCCGGCTTCGTCGGCGCGGACCGAGCGTTGAAGCGGCTGCGCCTCGTGCGTGCCAGCGACGCTTTGTCGGCCTGCGATTGCGCCGCACGCGTGGGCGACAGCAGCGAGCGCGCACGGGCGTTGCTTGAACGGCACGGCGTCGAACAGATCGTGTTGCTCGATGCGGCGGGCAAGCCGCAAGGCTATCTGAGCGCTGCCGAGCTCAGCGCAATCGAGGGCACGCTGATGGCAGCCCACGCGAAACCGGTGCAAGGCGTGGCGCGTCATAGCGATGACCTGCGCAGCGTGATTTCGTCGATGTTCTCACTTGGGCAATCCTGGCTTGCTACTGTCGACGACGAGGGCCGCTTCGTCGGCTACGTGAATCAGGCGCACATTGTCGACATGTTGCGTCTGCCAGCGGAGGCCCGCGCATGAATACACTGCTCTCACGCTGCGCTCTCCTGTTCGCTTGCGCTGCGCCGCTGCAAGCGCGTGCGGACAACTGGCTTCTATCCATTGCGCAATATCGCACCGATATCGTCTACCAGTCCATCACGCAGATGACGATGGTCGCCATAGCCGGCGGGCTTGCAATCGTCGTTGCGGTGCCGCTCGGCATCTATCTGAGTCGCGAGTCGGGCAAGCACGCGCGCGCAGGTCAAGCGCTCCTGCAGACGCTCAACATGGGGCAGGCCGTGCCGAAACTCGCGCTGCTCGCGCTCGCCATGAGCGTACTTGGCATTGGCCGCTGGCCGTCGATTTTCGCGTTGTGGGTGGCTACCTTGCTGCCCATTGTGCTCAACACGCTCGAAGGCTTGCGCGCCGTGCCGCGTGCGCTGATCGAAGCGGCCACCGGCATGGGTATGACACCGAGGCAGGTCTTATTTCGCGTCGAATTGCCCAACGCGCTTTATGTGATCTTTGCGGGCATCCGCACCGCGCTCGCTATCACCGTCGGAACGGCGCCGCTTGCGTTTCTGGTCGGCGGCGGCGGACTCGGTGAACTGATCTTTACCGGCATCGACATGAACGACTTTTCGATGCTGCTGGCAGGCGCGATTCCCACCGCGGTGCTGGCGGTTCTCACCGACGTGCTCATCGGCCAGATGCAGGTGCATCTCGTGTCGCGCGGCGTCACTCCCCAACGCTAGTTCAATCACACGCATACGCGTTTCTTCGAGGACATCATGAATATTGCCTTCTTCAAGCGGGCCTGCGCGCTCGTCGCCATTTCCCTTGCGTCGTCGTGGACCATTACTTGTGCGGCGGCGAATGTCGTGGTCGGCGGCAAGAACTTCACGGAGCAGCAACTGCTTGCCGAGATGACGACCGAGCTATTGCAGGCCAAGGGTTTCACCGTTACGAAAAAAGACGGCTTGGGCAGCGCGGTGTTGCGCGCGGCGCAAGAGAACGGACAGGTCGACGTGTATTGGGAATACACCGGAACGTCGCTGATCACGTACAACAAGATCAATGATCGCCTTTCGCCGGACGACACATACAAGAAGGTGAAGGAACTGGACGCTGGGAAAGGGTTGGTGTGGCTCGATCCTTCTCGTGCGAACAATACGTATTCGTTCGCGATGAATCAGGACGAAGCAAAGAAGCTCGGCATCGTAACCCTTAGCGATCTTGCAAAGGCCATCAAGTCAGGCAAGACGCTGAGCTTTGCGTCCAACTCGGAGTTCTATGCTCGCCCCGACGGGCTGCGTCCGCTGCAAAAACTGTATGGCTTCGAATTTTCGCAGGACGAGGTTAAGCGGATGGACTCGGGTCTCACGTATCAGGCGTTGAAGGACCGTCAGGTGGACATCGCACTCGTTTTCGCCACCGATGGCCGCGTGCCGGCATTCAACTTCGTCATTCTCAAGGACGACAAGGGCTTCTTTCCTTCGTATGCGCTGACGCCCGTGATCCGCAAGGCGACGCTCGACGCTAACCCGAAGCTCGGCCCGATCCTGAACTCGCTCTCGGCAAAGCTCGACGCACCGACGATGGCTCGATTGAACGCCTCCGTCGACGTGCAAAAGAAATCGTTCAGCGAAGTTTCGCATGACTTCCTGAAGCAAGCGGGTCTGCTGTAACGCTCGCGATCCGACCCAACCTGAGAGACAAGAACATGCCTTCGTCTTCCCTCGACGCGCCGCGAGGCGGCGCGCTGAAAGTTGCCGCCGCGCAAATCGACAGTTCGTACGGCGATCTGGACGCGAACCTCGGCAAGCACCTGAGCATGATCGGTGAAGCGCGCAAGCACGGCGTCTCGATGCTGCTGTTCCCCGAATTGTCGCTGTGTGGACATAGCGCGGGCAAAGACGCGCTGCAGCTTTCAATGCATGTCGATCACCCGGCCATTGCCGCACTTGCCGAAGCGAGCGTCGGGCTCCATACGTCGTTCGGTTTCATCGAAGAAGCGCCTGGTGGCCAGTTCTATAACAGCCAGGCGACCGTGACGCACGGAAGGATCGTGCACGTGCATCGCAAGATTCAATTGGCGACCTACGGCAAGCTGCGCGATGGCCTGTATTACGCGCCGGGAGCGGAACTCGGCGCATTCGGCATCGACCGCGACTGGCGCGTCGGCACGCCGATCTGCAACGACCTGTGGAATCCGGCTCTCGTGCACGACCTGATGTGCGACGGCGTCACGCTGCTCGCCGCTCCGATCAGTTCGGCGCGCGAAGCGGTAGGCGGCGGTTTCGACAATCCTTCTGCGTGGGAACTGAATCTGCGCTTCTACGCGGTGACCTACGGGGTCGCCGTGGTGATGGCGAACCGGATCGGCACCGAAGGCATGCTGCGCTTCTGGGGCGGTTCGCGCATTCTCGATCCGTTCGGCAACACGGTTGCAATGGGCTCGACTACCGACGAAGAACTGGTTGTCGGCGAACTCGACTACGCGGCGCTGCGCGAAGCGCGCTTCCTGCTGCCGACCGTGCGGGACTCCCGCGTCTATGCGGGCCGCGGCATCCGTGCGGCTCATTCACCTGTCAACACCTGAAGCGTCGCCTGCCATGCAAGATTTTCTCCTTACCGACGAAGACCGCGCGTTCCGCGCGGAAGTGCGGGCCTTTCTGCAGCGCGAACTTGCGCCGCGCGCGGCCGATATCGAAGACCGGCGCGACTGGGAAGCCGTCAAGCACGTGGTGCGCGCGCTGGCCGAAGCCGGTTATCTGAGGCTCATGTTCGCGGACCTTTATCGCGGCTCGCTGAAAAAGCCCGGACTCACGCACGCGACGATCTTGTCGGAGGAAGCGTCCTCCATCAACTATGCATTCGAAACGACCATTGCTACGGCGCTGAGTTGCGCATATCCGTTGCATCGTCACGCGAGCGAGGCGCTGCGCGATGCGTATCTCGAACCGATTCTGGATGGCCGCGCGGTCGGCGCGATCTGTGTGACCGAGCCGGGCACGGGGAGCGATTCGGCGGACATGCAAACACGCGTCGAATACGACGCACGTACCGACGAATGGGTCGTCAACGGCTTCAAGCGCTATATCTCGAACGCTTCGGTAGCGGACGTCTATATTGCCTACGGCATCACGCCGCGCGATGACGCGAAGCCTGCCATTACGGCGGTGGCGGTGCCGAAGGACGCCCGGGGCATTAGCTTTCCTCGCAATTACACGTTCATGGGCCGGCACGGCTGCATCGTCGGCGAGGTCGAATTCGACAATTGCCGCGTGCCAGTCGACCACCTGCTGGGCGGCGCGGGCGAGGGCTCCGCCATCATGCGCGGCATGTTCAACTTCGAGCGCGCGATTCTGGGCGGCTCGGGCCTCGGCGTCGCGCGTAGTGCGTTCGAAATCGCGCGTGAGCATGCGCAAAGACGCAGGACGTTCGGGCAATTCCTCGGCTGCAAGCAACTGATCTGGGACAAGATTGCGCAGATGAGCTGGCGCATCGACGCCGCCGAGCTGATTACCTATCGCGCCACCAAGATGTACGACGCCGGCGCCGACGGCAAGGCGCTGATGAAGGAAGCGGCGATGGCCAAGCTCGTCGCGACTGAGACGGCGAATTTCTGTGTGAACGAAACGGTGCAGATATTGGGTGGCGATGGCCTCACCAAGGAATACGGCCGGGCTGAACAGCTGTATCGCGACGCGCGCGCGCTGACGATTGTCGGCGGGACGTCGGAAATGGCGAAATACCTGATCGCCTTGCGCGATCTCCCGGATCTGAAGATCAACCTCTGAGCGCATTCCATTTCCATCATGCTGACCATTACCTCGCTGTTCGAAAATACGGTCGCGAAGTACCCCGACCGTCTCGCGCTGGTCTGCGATAACGCGCGTTTTACCTACGCACAGTGGGATGAGCACGTGCGCGGACTCGCGCAGGCGCTGTTCGATCTGGGCGTGCGGCAAACGGACCGCGTCGCTATCTTCCAGAAGACCTCGGACGCAACAGCCACCGCTTATCTTGCCTGCCAGTTGCTGGGCGCGATTGCCGTCCCGATGAACTACCGGCTATCCGCGAACGAAGCGATATTCATCATCCGCGATGCCGGTGCGCGTGCACTGATCTACGACCATTCGATGCAACCGGTCGTCGCGAAGATCGAGCAGAGCCTGCCCGATCTTCGCATCTACGTGCGCGTGGCAGGGCACGGGAACCATACGGATGAGCCCGATTGCAACGATGCGCCTTCGTATCACCGCGACTTCGATGCGCTGATAGACAGTACGCGCCATCGCGATGCGCCGCTGCCCACGCTGATGCCCGACGATATTTCCGCGCTCGTCTACACGTCCGGCACAACGGGGCGTCCGAAAGGCGCGATACACACCCATGCCAACGACGTCGCGATCGCGACGAACTGCGTCATGGAGTACAGCCTCACGAGCACCGACTCGGCGCTCCACATCGCGCCGCTTTACCACGTTGGCGGCATGCAGGCGTATTTCATGCCGCACCTGATGGTTGGCGCGGCCAACATCGTGCTGCCGCGCTACGATCCGGCGCGCACGCTCGCCGCGATCGCGCAACACGGCATCACGACACTGTTTGCCGTGCCGACACAGATTCAGGACATGCTGTTTCATCCCGCATTTACGCAGAGCGATCACAGCAGCCTGCGGATGATCACCACGGGCGGCGCGGCCATTCCGGCCGCAGCGATGCAACGCGTGATCGATGAGTTCTGTCCGAACGTGTACAACGGCTACGGCATGACGGAGGCGAGCCTCACGCTGCTGCTGCATCCGCGCGACGCACTCGCGCGCCTCGGCTCCTGCGGCAAGCCGACTTTGATCAGCACCTGCCGTGTCGTGACGAACGACCCGGCGCGCGCCGTGCCTTCCACAGAAGGCGTCGTGCCGGGCGAGGTGGGTCAGCTGATTGTGCGCGGCCCGCAACTCGCGCGTGCCTACTGGAACAATCCGGTCGAAACGGCCAGGAAGTTCCGCGACGGCTGGCTGTACACCGGCGATCTGTTCAGCGTCGACGAGGGCGGCTATTTCCACTTCCACGGTCGCGCCGACGACATGATCGTCTCGGGCGGCGAGAACATTTATCCGCGTGAAGTCGAGGAGGTGTTGTACCACTGCCCTGGCGTTCAGGAGGCCGCGGTAATCGGCGTGCCGGACGCGAGGTGGGGCCAGGCGGTAACGGCTTTCGTCGTGCGCAGCGACGCGCAGTTGACGGAGGACGCGGTCATCGCATTCTGCAAGGCCAGTGACGACCTCGCGCCGTACAAGCGGCCAAAGAAAGTGCTGTTTGTCGAGCGCTTGCCGCTGAATCCGAGCGGCAAGGTTCTGCGGCGCGAACTGGCCGCCTCGGTGCACGAGAATCTTTTGCAAACGGGAACGTAATCATGAACGAACCGGTACTTTACGAACTGGACGGCGGCGTCGCTACCATTACGCTGAACCGTCCTGAAACGCGCAACGCACTGACCGAAATGGAAGTGGTCGATGCGCTCGTCGAGAGCCTCGAGCGAGCGCAAGCCGATCTGAACGTGCGCGCAATCGTGCTCACGGGCGCGGGTCCCGCGTTCTCCTCGGGCGGTAACATCAAGCACATGCGCGACGAGGTGGGAACGTTCGGCGGCAACTCCGCGCAGATACGCGAGAACTACCGGCGTGGCATTCAACGCATTCCGCGCGCGTTTCATGAACTCGACCTGCCTTGCATCGCCGCAGTCAACGGACCTGCGCATGGTGCGGGTTGCGACCTTGCGCTGATGTGCGATATCCGTATCGCAGCGCACAGCGCGCTTTTCGCGGAAAGCTTTGCGAAGATCGGCATCATTCCCGGCGACGGCGGCGCGTGGTTGCTGCCGCGTGCGGTCGGCCTCTCGCGTGCAGCCGAAATGATTTTTACAGGCACGCCCATCGACGCGCAATGCGCGCTGGACTGGGGTTTGGTATCGCGGGTCGTGCCCGACGCGGAGTTGCTGTCGACGGCCAGGGAACTTGCGGCGCGCATCGCGAGTAATCCTCCGAACGTGCTGCGCATGAGCAAGCGCCTCATTCGCGAAGGACAGCGAATGGACCTGCCGAGCCTGCTGGAACTGTCGGCGGCGTTTCAGGGAATCGTGCATCGCACGGCAGATCACCGCGAGGCGCTCGCCGCCACTTTCGAGAAGCGCACGCCGAATTACACCGGCGATTAATTGCGAACGGATCGGTAAATCGCAGCGAAAGAGGCAATGGACCGGCGCGGCGCAATATGCGACAGTTTCGCCACCTTGACCGATCCAGCATGAACATGCGCAGCAAAATCAACGACGAGACGCCGCAATCTGCCGCCGCGCGCCAGGTGCAATGGCCAGCGGCGGGAGAGGGTGCACTCGTCGCCGCGAGCGCGGAAAGCACGGCGACGGAAAGCTCGGCGGATTTGAGCCAGGAGCGGCCGCCCGACACGCAACGCATCGGTTTTTTTCTGGTACCCAACTTCTCGATGATGGCGCTCAGTTCCGCGAGCGAGCCGCTGCGCGCGGCCAACCGGGTGAGCGGCAAGCCGCTGTACAGCTGGCATCTGATCAGCGCGGACGGCGAGCCGGTGTCGTCCAGTTCAGGATTCTCGCTGCAGCCCGAATCGGCTATGACCTCGTCGATTGCCGTAGACCAACTGTTCGTGGTGGCGAGTATCGATGTGGAGAACTACCGCAACGAGCGGGTGTTCGACTTTTTGCGCCGCTATGCCGCGACAGGCAAACCGCTCGGCGGCGTGAGCCTCGGGACGATGATCCTGGCGCGCGCCGGGCTTCTTGACAAGCGGCGTTGCACGATTCATTGGGAAGCGCTGAAAGCGCTCGCCGACGAGTTTCCCTCGCTGGCCGTCACGCGCGACCTCTACTGTATCGACGGCGACCGGCTCACCTGTGGCGGCGGCACAGCCGCGATCGACTTGATGCTGGATGTGATCGCTCGCGCGCATAACCATCGGCTTGCGGCCGATGTCGCCGACCAGTTCCTGCATACGCGTATTCGCGCGTCGCAGGAGAGCCAGAAGATGGCAATTCAGTGGCGTTATGGTATCGAGGATCGGCGCATCGTCAATGCAATTACGCTGATGGAGCAGAACATAGAGCGCCCCGTTCCCGTGCAGACGCTCGCCTCGCTGGTAGGCATTTCGCCTCGGCAGTTCGAGCGTATGTGGCTCAAGCACTTCGACATGGGGCCGTCGCAGTTCTACCTGGGCGTGCGCCTGAAGGCGGCGCAAAAGCTCCTGCACGAATCGACGTTTTCCATTTTCGACATTGCGATGCAGTGCGGATTTGCAAGCGCCTCGCATCTGGGGCGGTGTTATCGGAAGCTCTTTGACGCCACACCCGGACAGGAACGTGCTGCGAGGGGCAAGTGAAGATCGCCATTGCGTAAGAGGCAACGATCCGGTTCCACTTGCTGCGAGCCGGATCAGTTTCGAACGCAACAGCGCGGTCATCGCAAGTTGCGTCACAGACTCCGGCCCTCACGCTATTCAATCAATACGGCCGCTCATTGTGGATGAGCGGCCGTGCATATTCTGGAACCTACATGCCGATGCTCGACCCTCCGCTCGAACTCGTGCCTGTGCTCGTTCCCGTGGCGGAACTCGAGGTCGATGCCGGATTCAGATCGATTCTTCCATAGACGCCGTTTGCTTCGTCATTAGGCCCCGCCGCGAAGAAGAGCGTAGTAGCAGGCTGATTGTTGAGCCCGTTGCCGAAGGCAATGCCCCACAAGCCAGGCTCGACGATCGCACTGCCGTTCGAACTCTTGACGGCACCCATCGACTGGCCGCTCGATGCGTTGAATGCGTTAATCGTGCCGTCGCCGAAATTGCCGATCAATATCGCGCCGCTCAATGAGCCGAAATTGCTTGGCGCTTGCGCGATACCCCATGGTGCATTCAGCGCACCGCCGGTTGCAAAGTGCTGCTTGAGGTTACCTGCCGTATCGAATACGTCCACCATACCGAGTCCCGCTCCGGCGACGTCGTCATGTTTGTCGGCATCCTGCTTCGCGTAGGTGACAAACAGGTTCGATCCGATCAACTGGATGCCGAACGGCGCAAAGCCGGCAGGAATGGCTGGATCCGTAAAGGCGCCGGGCATGGAGACCTTGGCAAAATTGGTGTCGAAGACGTCGATCTTGTTGTTATGGAAATCGGCCGCGTAGAGAAAGTTGTTGCCGTTGTTTGCCGCGAGCGCGAGGCCCTTGTACACGGCGCCGCCGGTGCCGTCGTCGTACATGACGAACGCATTGGTCGGCCCAACGGCAGGCGCCCATGCTGTGACGGTGCCGCCTTCGCCCACGAAGATAAATGCGGCGACGCCGGACTTGCCGTTTTGCGTCACGTTGAAGCTTTGCGTGCCGTTGAATACGATGCCTGTTGGCGACGCTGTCCCGTTCTTGCCGTCGGGGATCGTGACGACGAGCGATTGCGGCACGCCGTTGCCGTCATAAAGTGTCGCAAGGTTGGTTCCGTTGTCGGCGACCCAGACGAAGCCTTTTGGATTAAAGGCCACGCCCCAGGCATTCTTCAGATTGACGTCGGTGTGTGCCGCCGACACGGCGCCATCCGAGACGAGCGCCTTTGCGGTGAACGACGACTGTGCAGGCGGCCCAGAACTGGGAGAACTGGAACTGCCGCCGCATGACGCGAGTGTCGCGATAGCTGCGCTGCAGGCTACGACGGTGAACGCTGCGAGTAGAGACTTCATGGCCGCACTCCTTGTTCCGTCCAAAGGTCACAACGCTCAATGAACGAGAGGGCGATCGGGTTTATTCCAGTGGAGGGAACTTATTTGCGAGTACTTTCTATGGCTGAACTGGATAGATAAAAGCGGGCTACGAGTTCACGTGCTGGCCTTCGGTTCGCCGCATGGCGACTAGCTGCGATGTAGCGCAACGATTACATGCGATGTAATTGGCGTCATGAGCCGCGGCATCTAGTCTGTGTCTGTCGCGCTTCCATTCCGGTTGCGCTCAAGGCCAAGGAGATACCATGTTTCGCTTTCCCACATACACGATCGAATCCGCTCCGGCAGAATCAACGCCCGTGCTCCAGCAATTGCAACAGGCGTTCGGCCTGATACCGAACATCGCGGCCAGGATGGCGCGATCGCCGGTGCTGATCAACGGTTTTATCGGGCTGTTCGAGCGTGTGCATGCGAGCAGTTTCACCGAGCCGCAAATCCAGACGCTGCTGCTGACCAACGCCGTAACGAATGCAAGTGTCTGGGCCGTCGCATTTCACACGGCGCTGGCGTTGAAAGAAGGGGTGAATGCCGCCGACGTAGACGCAATCCGCCACGGTGTCTTGCCTGATGACGGCGAACTGGCCGCGCTATCCGCATTGGCGCGCACGCTGATAGAAAAGCGCGGCCACCTGAGCGAATCGGACCAGACAAGTTTCCTGGAAGCCGGGTTCAGTGCTGAGCAGATACTCGAAGTTATTGCGGTGGTTGCGGCATCGACGATCACAAACTATACGGGCAGCGTCACCCAGCCGCAGCTCGAAGCGCAGTTCGAGGAATTCGTCTGGCTTGCGCCCGCACGCTGAATTATTTTGTTCTTTATCTTGATCAGGGAAATCCGATGAACGCGAGCAGTCCCGATCCGAAAGCGCCGCAAAGTGAGCTTGGCGACTTGCTGCGCTATTGGCGCGATATGCGTGGCGTGAGTCAACTGGATCTGTCGCTCGAGGCCGGCGTTTCGCAGCGCCAGATCAGCTTTATCGAAAGCGGACGCAGCGTGCCGGGCCGGGACACGCTGCTGACGCTTGCACAGACGCTCGACGTGCCGCTACGCGAGCGTAACGCGCTGTTGCTCGCGGCTGGCTATGCACCGGTGTATTCGGAAACGCCATGGAACGCACAGGAGATGCACGGTGTGATCGCCGCGTTGGAGCGCGTCGTTCGCCAGCATGAGCCTTTCCCGGCGATCGTCATGGATTGCCACTGGAACGTTCTCATGACCAACGACGCGGCGCCGCGCTTCTTCGACTGTTTCATCGACATGGCCTCGCGCAAAGGTCCACGCAATATGCTGCATCTGATCTTCGACCCGCAGGGCATGCGTCCATTCGTGGCCGATTGGGACACGGTCTCGCGAAGCTTGCTGCAGCGGGTGTATCGGGAGTCGATCGGGCATGTCGTCGATGCCGGCACGAGGCGTCTGCTCGACGAACTGCTCGCCTATCCAGATGTGCCGCGCGACTGGAAGACGCATCATGCGCCGTCCGCCGGGCCCACGATTCCTGTCATTCCGCTTGGCTTTATCAGCGGGGACGCGGTGCTTCGATATTTCTCGATGGTCACGACCGTTGGTGCGCCGCAGAACGTTGCCGCGCAGGAGATACGCCTGGAATGCATGTTTCCCGCCGATGACGAAACCGAAGCACGCCACCGCCACTTGCTCGCCGGGCATTCGGAACAACGTTGAGCCGGTGTGCGGTGGACATGCTGCAGAGAGCTGATCGTCCCAGCAGTTCCTGCCGCCTGCAACGCCGCGTCCCGCCTGGGCGGGACGCTTCTCACGACCCAACTCAACCTCAATCAAGCTCCGGGCTTTCCGCCGATAGTGTTGCCTTGTTGCCAGGCGCGCTTACCTTCCTCGGACAACTCTCCGCTGCTGTGCGACGCGTCCGGTTTTGTACCTTCTACTGCCATTGAGCCGCCCGGCTGTTCCTGGGCAGGGACGCGTTCACCCTTGCGCGCCGCGGCGCGATCGTCCTGAGTGCGGCCTGCGTAAGTTTCTGTTGCCATTTCAACCTCCGGAAAAGAAAAGAACCATCATGTCTTTGCGATGGACGCGCGAACTTCGTACCGATGGACGCGCTTGCTCGCATCGAGACACCCGGAGTCAACTGTGCGCATTGCGCGTGCCAGACGCGGTGTTCGCGTCGCATTGAAGGCGTTCCATGCGGCCTGTGAGGAAATCGTCACACAATTTTCTCTCCGTGTATGATTCCGGCGTCGAAAGCTATTGCGGCGCGGTTGAATGCATTGTGTGTAAGCCGGGTCTTTGCCAGCGTCGCGGGCAGACCAATGCGCAGATAAACATCTATGCCAATGTGCGAGCCCGGCAACGTGGAGTTGCACAGACTCCGCTTGCAGATACATAAAGCCGTTATGGCAAAAGGCTTGACGAAGAAATGCCCCGCGCGACGACCGCTCGCGGGAAGATGAAGGAACAACGCTGAATGCTCGCAGAACAACGTCACCAATACATCCTGGCGCAAGTCGCCAAAACGGGCGCGCTGTCAGTCGCCGAGCTGGTGCGCGAACTGAACGTGTCGCGCGAGACCATTCGCCGTGATCTCAACGCGCTTGCCGGACGCGGCCTGCTCGTCACCACTCACGGTGGCGCGCTTTCGAGTGACCGGCGCGAGCCCGATCTCGACACGCGTGAAGCGGCAAACGCCGGCGCGAAGCGCGCGATCGGCGAGCGTGCAGCCGAGTTCGTTCCCGACGGCGCGTCGCTGATCGTCGACTCCGGCAGCACGACGCAGGCGGTCGCGCGAGCCTTACTCGACCGGCACCGTCTATCGGTGTACACCAACGACTGGCGCATCGCGCTGCTGCTTGGACGGCGCAACGACAATCGCGTCACGCTGTTGGGCGGCGAGCTGTCCGATATCGAAGACGCCACCTTCGGGCTCGACACGGTCCACCAGCTCACGCAATATCACGCGGACTTCGCATTCATCGGCGCAGGCGGCATTTCGCCGGACGGTTATCTCACCGACTACAGCCGCATGGCCGCCGAAGTGCGCAGCCGCATGATCGCCGCCGCCGACACGGTGGTCGTCGTGGCCGACCATTCGAAGTTCGGCCGCGTCACACCGGTGCGGATCAACGGCATCGAGTCGGCGCGTTATCTCGTGACCGAACTGGCGCCCGAGCGCGCCATCGGCAAGGCGATTACGGCCCATGGCCCGGAAATCGTGATTGCTTGAGTCCACGTGCGCGGCCGGTGCGCGTGGTACGGCGTCAAGCTGCGACACGCGTCGCGCCGACTGCTGCTGGTAGGGCGCAGCCGCATGATCCGATTCCCGATCAGCGGTCATGCAGCAGCGGTTCTGTCAATCTCTTCACGCAACTTCCCGCTACCTCGTTCGGCTTGGCTATTATTGGCGAATTGTGTCAATTTTTGGAATTCGACAGAATAGTCATGGCGTTGTCACCGAAACCTGTGATCCTTGCCGTGCCCATACAGGCATGGCAGGCAGCGCGAACGTGGTAGACAGTTTGTAAGTCTCGCTTGGAAGACGCCGCGAAGTTGTCGGCAATCTGCAATCGGTTGATCGCATCGGAGTCGGCTGCGGCAACATGCAACAAGTCACGCAAGCAGCACGTAAGCGGAACATGAGCGGCAAATAAGCGGCAAATAAGCGGCACATCAGCAACACGCACGCAGCAAATAAAGCGCAAACGGCGCACACCACGCGCCGTTCAATCACAACAGGTATCGGGTTTTCCCGACCGTCTGGTTTTTTTGCCTTTCGGAGAAAGCGACATGACAAAGACAAACTCCCCTCAGACCACGGGCCTCGCACGTAAGCTTCTGCCGGCGCTGGTCGCCGCCGCGATGTTCGGTGGCGTGGCCATGCAGGCGCGGGCTGCCGACGCGGTGGTGTTGTACACCGCCGACGGCCTCGAAAATCTCTATAAAGACGTGCTGCCGGCCTTCGAAAAGAAGGAGGGCGTGAAAGTCAACATCGTCACCGCGGGCAGCGGGGAAGTCGTGAACCGCGCGACAATTGAAAAAGACCAGCCGAAGGCGGACGTGATCGTCACGCTGCCGCCGTTCATCCAGCAGGCGGATCAGAGCGGTCTGCTTCAGGCATACCAGAGCGCGAACTACAAGAACGTGCCGGCGATTGCCAAGGCGCCGAACGGCTCGTGGGCGACCTTCGTGAACAACTATTTCTCGTTCGCGATCAACCCGGAAGTCACGAAAAACCAGCCGAAAACTTTTGCCGATCTGCTGCACCCGGACTACAGCGGCAAGGTCGCTTACTCAAACCCGGCGACGGCGGGCGACGGCATGGCCGTGATCATCCTGACGTCATCGCTGATGGGTGAGGACAAGGCATTCGACTATCTGAAGAAGCTGGAGCAAAGCGCCAAGTTCCACACCAAGGGCACGGGTTACCTCGACGTTCTGCTGTCGCGCAACGAAATCGCATTCGCGAACGGCGATCTGCAGATGGACCTGGACGACGCGGCTAACGGCGGCCTGTCGCTCAAGCCCGTGTTCCTCGCGGCCGCGCCGGGCGAGCAACCGACAACGTTCCAGTTGCCGTATGCAATCGGTCTCATCAAGAACGGTCCGAACCAGGCGCAAGGCAAGAAGCTGATCGACTATCTGATGTCGACGGAAGTGCAGGCCAAGGTGCCGGACATCTTCGGCATTCCGGGCCGCACCGACGTGCCGCTCGCCGGCAAGAACGGCGAGACCGTCAAGCAGGCGATTGCGGGCGTGAAGCTGATTCCGGTGGACTGGAACCACGTGATGGCCAAGAAAGCCGACTGGACCGCGCGCTGGAAAAGCGACGTGATCGGTTCGTCGGGCAAGCAGATCGAAGTCGTCAAGCCGAAGTAAGCCGCTTTTTAGGCTTTCCAGTCTTGCTTCCCAGTCGAAGCACGCAGCGCTCTCGCGATCGGTGTGATCGCCGGCGCGCTGCCTGAGCATCAATCTTGTTGGAGGATGAATCCGGTGAATACGGCCAGTCTTGCTGGGCGAGGCGCGCTCGACGCCTCGCTGGACGCGCTCGGCGCCGCGCGTTCGGACGCGCCTGGCGGCGTGCAGATCGATCACCTGACGGTGCGCTTCGGCTCGCGCACCGTGCTCGACGATCTGTCGCTGACCATCCAGCGCGGCGAACTGCTCACCGTGCTCGGCCGCAGCGGCTGCGGCAAGACTACGCTGCTGCGGTTCATCGCCGGGTTTATCGAGGCGGACGGGTTGTCCGGCACGCTCACGGTCGCGGGCCACGATCTCACGCACGTGCCGCCGCATAAGCGCAACCTTGGCCTGTTGTTCCAGAGCTACGCGCTGTTTCCACATCTGTCGGTATTCGAAAACGTCGCGTTCGGCTTGCGGGCGCGGCGCGTATCGGCGAAGGACATCGCACGACGCGTGGCCGAGGTGCTTAAACTCGTGCAACTCGGCGACGCCGGACATGTGATGCCCGCGCAGCTTTCCGGCGGCATGCAGCAGCGCGTGGCTCTTGCACGTGCGCTCGTGATCGAGCCGGACGTGCTGTTGCTCGACGAGCCGCTATCCGCGCTCGATGCCAATCTGCGCGCGTCGGTGCGCTCCGAACTGAAGGCGCTGCATGAGCGCCTGCCCAATCTGACCATTGTCTGCGTGACGCACGACCAGGATGACGCGCTGGTGCTGTCGGATCGCACGCTGTTGATGCGCGACGGCCGCATCGCGCAGCTCGGCACGCCGCAACAGTTGTACGACGCGCCGAACGACGGCTTTGTCGCGCGCTATCTCGGTACGGCGAATCTGCTGCCGCCGCAAGTCGCTTTCGGCATGGACGACGCGCGCTACAACGAACGCGAGCGGGTCGCCTGTCTGCGGCCGGAAGCGCTGCGCATCGTGCCGCTTGGAGAAGGGCAGTTGCACGGCGCAATAACATCGGTCGAATGGTATGGCGCGGTATTGTCGGTGTCGGTCGCTTTGGACGCGATGCCGAATGAACCGCTCCTCGTCACCATGCAGCGCGGCCACGGCATGATGCCGGAGAAAGGCGCGCGCGTTTCCCTGCGTTACGAGGCTGACGATGTCGTCCTTATCCACCCCTGAGGCGTCGAATCCGCTTCCCGCCTCGGCAGCAGCCGCAGCCGACGCCCGCCGCAGCGCGAGCGCCGCTTTGCATCGGGCCGCGGTAAAGCGCCGCGAGCGTATGGCGCAATGGCATCTCCTGTTCATCGCGGTGGTCGTGCTCGGGCCGCTCGTCATTTACCCGCTCGTGCGCCTCGTGTTGCTGAGCCTGAGCGGGCCGCATGGCATCGGCCTGCAGGCGTATGCGGCGTTCTTCGGCAATCCCGAGACACGCGGCGTGATCGGCACGACGCTATGGATTCTATTCGCGAGCGCCGGACTTGCATCGCTGCTCGGCGTCGCACTCGCGTCGTTGCTGTTTTTCAAGCCATTTCCGGGCGCGCGCATGGTTACGCGGTTTCTCGAACTGTTCGTCGCGTTCCCGTCGTTTCTGGTCGCCTTCACGCTGATTTTTCTGTACGGCTCGCAAGGTTCGGTCAGCATCGGCTTGCAGCGGCTCTTTCATCTGGAGGCGCCGCCGCTCGATTTCCTGTTCGGCGTGGGCGGCGTAATTCTCGCCGAGGTCGTGTTCTACGCGCCGTTCGTCGTGAGGCCCACCCTGGCTTCGTTCGCCACGCTCGACATGCGTCTGATCGAAGCCGCCAGAAGTCTCGGCGCTAGCGGCTGGATGGTCGCATTCAAGGTAATCGTGCCGCTTGCGTGGCCGGGTATCGCTGCAGGCACGATCCTGTGCTTTCTGCTGACGCTCAACGAGTTCGGCATTCTGCTCGTGCTCGGCAGCGCGCATCTGATCACGTTGCCGGTCGCCATTTACAGCTCGGCCACTGTCGACCTCGATCTGCCGACGGCGGCAGCCGGCGCGGTCGTCATGCTGATCATGTCCTTGTCGCTGTACGCGTTGTATCGCCAGGTCAACCGTCGCAAGGTAAAAGGAGCGGGCCATGGCCGTTGAACTCGACCCGACCGTGCTGCCGGTCATGCACAAGAAGGCGCGCCCGGTGCGCCGGAGTTTGCTCGTGCGGATGCTCGGCGGCCTGTTTCTCGGTTTTGCCGCGCTGTTGTGCTTCTGGCTTTTCGTGTTGCCCGTGATCGTGGTCGGCTTGTCGAGCGTGGCGGCGCACTGGTCCGGCACGATTCTGCCGGCCGGCTTCAGCACGCGCTGGTTCGAGCGGCTCGGTTCCAGCGACTTCGACGCGCTCACAACGAGTCTCGAGATCGGCATGGGTGTCGCCGTGCTCGGCACGATTCTCGGGTTGTGGCTTGCGCTCGCGCTCGAAGGACGCGACCGGCGCGGACTCGGCGCGTTCGTCGACACCATCGCCATGATGCCCAACGGCGTGCCGAGCGTGGTGCTCGGTCTCGCGGTACTGATCGCCTATCACAAGCGGCCGGTTGACCTGTCGAGTTCCGCGGCGATCGTCGTCTTTGTTCAACTCGCGCTCGTGCTGCCGTTCTGCTACCGGTGCGCGGCGGCGGCGTTGCGCCCTGAACTGACGATTTTGCGCGAAGCCGCCGCGAGCCTCGGCGCGCCTCCGTCGATGGTGCTGCGCCGCGTCGTGCTGCCGCAACTCGTGCCGGCAATCCGCGCGAGTCTCGCGCTCGGGTTCGCGCTGTCGCTCGGCGAACTGGGCGCGACGCTCACCGTTTATCCGCCCGGCTTTGCGACGGTGCCGATCGTCGTGGTCGGTCAGGTGGAGCGCGGCTACTACCTGCCTGCTTCCGCGCTGTCGCTGATTCTGCTGCTCGTCTCGCTCGCCGCGCTGCTGCTGATCGCGGCCCGTGTGCCGCGCCGTCGGATCGACTGAACCTGCGTTTTCCTCGTTTCCCTGGTTGCGTGTCGTGCGGCGCGCAGACATTCCACATACTTTCGATGTGGCGAAATTTGTCAAAATGACCGAATATATGCAAACTGCTTCTGTCGATCCGATTGAGGTTGTGCGCAGGCATTCGCTGACGACACTGGTTCGCGACGAGATCGAAAGGCACATCGTCGAAGGCGAACTGGCGCCGGGCGCCAAACTCAACGAAGCAGACTGGGCGGCGCGCCTTCAGGTGTCGCGCGGGCCGGTTCGCGAGGCGTTCCGCGCGCTCGAGCAGGCCGGGCTCGTGCGCACCGAGAAGCATCGCGGCGTGTTCGTGCGGACGGTGTCGCTCGCCGAAGCCGACGAGATTTACGCGGTGCGCGCGGTGCTCGAAGAGGCGGCGTGCCGGATGTTGGCCGCGAACATCGACGCAAGTCAGTTGGCGGTGCTGCGCGATTGGCTCGATGCCATGCGCGCGGCGCTCGATGCGCAAGATCACGATGCGTACGCGCGGGCCAACGTCGCCTTTCATGACGCGATCGTGGCGGCGGCGGGCAATGTGAAGTTGTACGAGACGTATCGAAGGCTGGTGAGCGAGTTGAGTCTTTTCCGGCGCGCGGCACTGGTGGTGCATGCCGATGCGATGGAGCGCTCGCTAGCGGAACATCGCGCGATTCTGACCGCGCTCGCTTCGCGCGATGCCGCGCATGCCGCGGCGCTGATGCACGCGCACGTGAACGGCGGCTTGCAGCGCGCGCACGAGGCGTGCGAGGGAGGCGGCGTGGCGGCCGGGCAGTTGGGAACGGCGCGCGGCGCGTCTGCTGCGGGCGACTGAACGACGACTGCAGGGCGACTGCAGGGCGACTGCAGCACGACTGAAGCGATCGCGTTGTCGTAACGCATTGGCTTGAGGACGCGTGCGTAGCACGCAGGGACGGAAACAATGGCAAGCGCAAACGAAAACGCGAAGCAACGCACGGTCGAGGTCAACGGTCGCGGCTACCGGCTGCCTGAGCAGCCGACGGTTGTGATCTGCGTCGACGGCTGTGAGTTCGATTATCTGGAAGCTGCGGTCGCGGCGGGCGTTGCGCCGTTCATCGGCAAGATGCTCAAGGGCGGCGCGGCCTTCAAGGGCGATTGCGTAATTCCCTCGTTCACCAACCCCAACAATCTGTCGATCGTCTGCGGTGTGCCGCCGTCGGTGCACGGCATCTGCGGGAATTACTTCTGGGACCCGAATGCGAATGGCGGCGCGGGTGCCGAAGTGATGATGAACGACCCAGCCTATCTGCGTGCCGGCACCTTGCTGGCCGCGGCAGCCGAAGCGGGCGCGCGCGTCGCGGTCGTCACCGCTAAAGACAAGTTGCGCCGGCTGTTGGGCTGGCAACTGAACGGCATCTGCTTTTCCGCGGAAAAAGCGGACACGGTGACGCGCGAGGAAAACGGCATCGACGAAGTACTGGAACTGGTCGGCTTGCCGCTTCCCGACGTGTACAGCGCGGCGCTTTCGGAATTCGTGTTCGCTGCCGGCGTGCGGCTCGCGCAAACTCGCGAGCTCGACCTGATGTATCTGTCCACTACCGACTACATACAGCACAAATGGGCGCCGGGCACCGAAGGCGCGAACGCGTTCTACGCGATGATGGACGGCTATCTGGCGAAGCTCGACGCGCTCGGCTGGGTGATCGGTCTCACCGCCGATCACGGCATGAACGCGAAGCACGATCCGCAAAGCGGCGAGCCCAACGTGATCTATCTGCAAGACCTGCTCGACGAATGGCTCGGCGCGCGCAAGGCGCGCGTGATCTTGCCGATCACGGATCCGTATGTGGTGCATCACGGCGCGCTCGGTTCGTTTGCGACAGTTTATTTGCCGCGCGATGTCGATGTCGCGCAGGTGATCGAGCGGATTCGCGGGCTGCAGGGCGTCGAAATTGCGCTTGATAATCACACGGCGTGCGAGCGCTTCGAACTGCCGAATGACCGCGTCGGCGATATCGTCGTGATCGGCACGAAGCATGTGGTGCTGGGTACTCGCCGCGATGAGCACGATCTGTCGGGGCTCACGGTGCCGTTGCGCTCGCACGGCGGCTTGTCCGAGCAGGAAGTGCCGCTCCTGTTCAACCGGCGTGTCGACGGATTGCCGGGCGCGGAGAGCGGAAAGAGACTGCGCAATTTCGATATCTTCGACGTCGCGTTGAACCGCGTGTCGGCATCATGAATGCGACGCTGCGGGACCATCCGGCGTTCCGCGCGGAAGCGCTGCGGCTCGAAGGCGAGCGCGCGGCGCGTCCACGCTCGCTCGATGTAGTCGATCCGTACACGGGTACGCGCGTAGGCACGGTCGCGCTTGCGAGCGTCGATGATGTGCGCGCCGCATTCGAATACGCCGCTGCTTATCAGGCAAAGCTCACGCGTTATGAGCGCTCGCAGATTCTCGAACGCGCGGCCGCGTTGCTGCGTGACAGGACCGAAGAGGCGTCGGATCTGATCTCGCTCGAATCGGGTTTGTCGAAGCAGGACTCGCGGTATGAAATCGGTCGTGTGGCCGACGTGTTCAGGTTTGCAGCAATCGAAGCATTGCGCGACGACGGGCAAAGTTTCTCGTGCGATCTGACGCCGCATGGCAAGCGGCGACGCGTGTTTTCGCAGCGCGAGCCGCTTGCGGGCGTGATCGTCGCGATTACCCCGTTCAACCATCCAATGAACCAGGTTGCGCACAAGGTTGCGCCGGCAATCGCGACGAACAATCGCGTGGTGCTGAAGCCGTCCGAGAAAGTGCCGCTGTCGGCGCTTTATCTCGCCGACATTCTCTACGAAGCGGGCTTGCCCGCGCCCATGCTGCAAGTATTGACCGGCGACCCGCGCGAAATCGCCGATGAACTTATCACGCACCCGTTGGCTGAACTCGTCTCGTTCACGGGCGGCGTGGCGATTGGCAAGTACATCGCGGCAAAGGCGGCGTACCGCCGCGTCGTGCTCGAGCTAGGCGGCAACGATCCGCTCATCGTGCTCGAGGACGCCGATCTCGAGCGCGCGGCGACGCTCGCGGTGCACGGCTCGTACAAGAACTCCGGGCAGCGCTGCACGGCGATCAAGCGGATGCTCGTGCAAAAGCGCGTCGCCGCCGATTTCGCCGACCTGGTCGTCGAGAAGACGCGGGCCTGGACTTTCGGCGATCCATTCGATGCGGCCAATCAGATGGGCACGGTCATCGACGTCGCCGCGGCGCAGCTATTCGAGGCGCGCGTGAATGAGGCGATTGCCGGCGGCGCGCGCTTACGTATCGGCAATCGACGCAATGGCGCGCTGTATTCGCCTACGGTGCTCGACGGCGTGGAGCCGGACATGACGCTCGTGCGAGAGGAAACCTTTGGGCCAGTGTCGCCGATCATCAGCTTCGACACGCTCGACGACGCGATACGTATCAGCAACGGCACATGCTTCGGGTTGTCTTCAGGTGTATGCACGAACCGGCAGGACGCGATCACGCGGTTCATCAACGAACTGCGAGTGGGAACGGTCAACGTGTGGGAGGTGCCTGGCTATCGGACAGAGTTGACGCCGTTTGGCGGTATCAAAGACTCGGGGCTCGGCTACAAGGAAGGCGTTCAGGAAGCGATGAAAAGCTTCACTAACCTCAAGACTTTTTCGTTACCGTGGGAGTAATAGCGTGGCATTGAGTGTGACGGACATCCGTTCGCTGTTCGAGCAATACGGCGACATCGCTTATAGCGGCGAACCGGTGACGCAGCTTCAGCACGCATTGCAGAGCGGCGCGCTGGCCGAAGAAGCGGGCGCCGGCGACGAACTCGTCGCCGCTTCGTTTTTGCACGATCTCGGGCATCTGCTGAATCTTCAGGGCGCGACGCCGACGGAGCGGGGCATCGACGATCTGCACCAGTACTTTGCGCTGCCGTTCTTGCGGCCGGTGTTGCCCGATGCGGTATTGGAGCCGATTCGTTTGCACGTCGACGCAAAGCGCTGCCTNTGCGCGATCGANCAAGGCTATTTCGATCAGCTTTCNGCCGATTCGGTGCGGAGCCTGGGTCTGCAAGGCGGCATCTTCAGCAGCGAGGAAGCGNAGAGATTTCTGCAGAAGCCGTACGCGCAGGACGCGCTCCGGCTGCGCAAGTGGGATGACCGCGCGAAAGAAGAACACCGCGTCACGCCGGGTCTCGATCACTACCTCGATGTGGTGGAGCGCGTGATGCGTAAGAGCGCGATGGTGTAGTTCTGGCTTGTCTATGTCGTTGTCCTGGCGCTGCTTCTTGCGCAATTTCCGTGTGTCGAAATAACGCTTGCAAGGCGCTGGCCGGCTCGCTAGAATCTCGCTCTTTCGCGCTCCGGACACCGGGGCACGGGAAGCGGGAAAGCCAGTAGTGGCAAGGCTTCGAGCGGTGGCAGCAGGTTCAGGAAGTAACAGAAACCTGTTGACGGCGCAGCCGGAGTTCTTCATAATCTCGTTTCTCTGCTGCAGATGCAGCGACGCAGAACGAAGCGGTGCCGGGTGGTGGTA
>Ga0055533_1000201_pt1 | contig 47550 bp, 50 predicted proteins | sample AraplaCvi_mMS_r2_FD_54991 | JGI IMG/M metagenome (GOLD analysis project Ga0055533, IMG submission 54991) | Arabidopsis root microbial communities from North Carolina, USA - plate scrape CL_Cvi_mMS_r2 | ecosystem: Host-associated > Plants > Roots > Endosphere | place: USA: North Carolina...
GCCAGTGAGATCGAGATGAGCACGAAAGTTTTTGTCGACGGACAGGAAGGCACGACCGGCCTGAAGATTTTCGAATACCTGTCGCAGCGCGCCGACGTGGAGATTCTGCGCATCGACGAAGCGAAGCGCAAAGATATCGAGGAGCGTCGTCGTCTCATCAACGCGTCGGACGTGACGTTCTTGTGCCTGCCCGATGTTGCGTCCCGCGAATCGGCCTCACTCGTTGAGAACGAGCGCACGGTTCTGATCGATGCCAGCACCGCGTTCCGCACGTCAGCAGACTGGGCTTACGGACTGCCGGAACTTGCCCGTTCGCAGCGCGAGCGCCTGCGCACAGCCAAGCGTATCGCCGTTCCCGGCTGTCACGCGTCGGCTTTTGTGCTGGCCATGCGCCCGCTCGTGGAAGCGGGCGTGGTCGCGCCTGACTTCGACGCGCACGCTTATTCGATCACCGGCTATAGCGGCGGCGGCAAAAAAATGATCGCCGACTACGAAGCCGGCGGTAACGCGAAGCTGAAGAGCCCGCGTCCTTACGCGCTGGGTCTCACGCACAAGCATCTGCCGGAAATGGCGGCGCACACCGGGCTGACATCGGCGCCGATCTTTACGCCGATCGTCGGCGACTTTTACAAGGGTCTCGCTGTCACCACCTACTTCTCGCCGCGCCAGTTGGCGAGGAAGACCACGCCGCAACAGGTGCAGGCACATCTCTCCGAGTACTACGCGGGTGAAGCGTTCGTGCGCGTCGCGCCGTTCGACGCAGAAGCGAATCTCGACAGCGGTTTCTTCGACGTTCAGGCGAACAACGACACGAACCGCGTCGATCTGTTCGTGTTTGGCACGGCGGAGCGCTTCGTGACCGTGGCTCGCCTCGACAACCTGGGCAAGGGCGCTTCGGGCGCGGCGATTCAATGCATGAATCTGGCAATCGGCGCGGCTGAGGAAAGCGGTTTGAAACGCTAACAAGGTTAAATAGCGGCATCGATTTGCCGTTTGTCAGCTTTGCGAAAGCCGGTCTCAAGAGACCGGCTTTTTTGTTTTAAAAACCCCTCCGCTGAAACATTTATTTACAGTTATTCGAAACCGGCTCCCGTTATTTGAAACCACCGAATCGCGAGTTGGTTTTTTTCGGGTAACTCTTCCCCACCCGTCATTCGATCAGCATAGTTTTCCGCATAGGGAAACTCCGGATTTTTTGTCGAACGATCGTTCGCAGATCATAGAGCCATTTTGCTCTCAGGCTTACCTGGTAAGGGTGTGCCGCCGAGCAACGAAGCGTGCTTTCGCGTCCAACTCACGTTTTTGTTTAAAAGCGCCGCTTGCGCCCACTCACTGCGTGCATAGCCAAAATGCCGTTGTTTGAATCGGCTTTTTTAGACGGCTCATTCAATTGACAGGCGTTAATCGCGCAGCGAAATTAGCTCGCACAAATACATGAAGGGAGACAACAGTATGGCGGACGCCATTATTCGAGGCCTGGCAATGGCTATTGCCACGACGCCTTTACTAATAGCTTGCGGCGGCGGCAAAGCCGATAATCCCGGCCCGATCAACTCGCCGCAATGCTCGGGTTCCAGTTGCGGCGTGCAGGGCCCGCCTGCTTCGAACGGCACTGCGGCCGCCCTCTGTCCCGCCACTGCGGACATCGTCAAAAGCACGTTCCTCGGCGGGGCCGGCAGCGGCGAAGTGGTGCAGATCAACATCGACGCCACTGCGATGACCTACACGCTCAAGTGGCTCGAGTCGCCGATTCCGCTGCGCACCGGCACGGTCACACCCACGCGAGCCGGCACCCAGATCACCGGCGCGGTGATTCACCCGCCCACCGGCACGCTGCCGACCGCTGAACAAACGCGCTGCGCGTTCATTCTCGGCGCGGGCACCGGCACCGCGGCCGGCGACGGCCAGCCCTACACCACGCCCGGCTTTGCTAACAACCCGAATCCGCCGATGATCTTCGTCGGCCAGGGCGTGGCGGGCGGCGGCATCCCGGGCGCGACGGTCCAGTTCGACGGATTGTCGATTCCGCTCATCGGCTCGGGCATCGGCGCGGTGCCGAACCGGCATTTCGACTTTTACCCGTTCCTCGGCTTCGCGAGCACGACCACCGACATCACGAAACTGCCGGGCACGTACAACGGCCTGCTGTATCACCTGGCACCGTCGGGCAATTATTCGACGGTCGCGACCAACACCGTCGAAACGTTCGACGCAAGCGGCACCTGCACGAGCAGCAACACGGCCAATCCGAATTACTCACCCAACGCCGGCGGCTGCCTGACCACCGGCAACCCGTTGACGCTCAACAGCAACGGCTACTTCGACAGCCAGCAGGCGCCGCAGATCGTGCAGCAGTTTCAACTCCCGCTAGTCGGCGCGACCGGCAAGTCGGGGACCGCGCACATGATTCTCGGCCAGGTGAACGGCGCGACCGTGCCGCTCGTCGTGCGCACCGGCTTCATCAACCTGGGGACGGCGCCGCTTCATCTCGACGCCAAGGTCGACGACGAGTCCGGTATCGCGATGCTCGCCGCGGCAACGCCGCTCGCATCCGGCGGCTTCGACGGCGGCTACGTCGGCGCCGATTCGAACTTCAAGTACACGGCGACGCTGATCCAGGGCGCGGTCGGCACGTTCATCAACCCGAGCACTTCGGCGGGCGAAAGCGGCTTCGGCCTCGGCTACGGATTGCCAAGCCCCGGACTCGTCGGCGTGCAGGACGCCAAAGGCAAGACCGGCTTCGCGATCGCCTCGGGCGGTTTATACGCGATCGAGATCCAGGGCGCGGAGAACGACGGCATCGCATCGACGTCGGCAAATGCGGACACGCCCAGCACGCCGTACTTCGGCATAGGAGCGCAAATCAGCAAGTAGCGGGGAAGCAAACCAGTTGGCAGGACGAGACATAAAAGAGCAAGCGGTGGCTGGACTGGGAGCCGGCCACCTACAACGAAAAAATTCTGGAGGCGATATGAAATGGAGATTCCTGTCGGTGCTCGCACTTGCGGCACCGTTACTGGCGGCATGCGGCGGTGGCGGCGGCGGCGACGGACCAATGACGGAAGTTCGACTGTGCCCCGCGTCGCTCGACTACAGCACGGTGTACACAGGCGGCGGGGGTGACGGCGAACTGGTCAAACTGCAACTCGACACCGCAAAGATGACGTGGCAGGTGACCTACGTCGAATCTCCGATTCCCGCGACCACCGGCACCGTCGTCCCAACGCGTGCGGGTCAGGTCGCGAGCGGCACACTGACCCAGGAAACGCTGCTGCCGACCAACAAGCTCAACCAGTGCGCGTTCCGCCTGAACGGTGCGAGCCTCGATCCGAATCGGCCGGCACGGATCTTCGTCGGCGAGGGCGTTGCGGGCGGCACCATTCCCGGTGCAGAAATTTCATTCGGTGGCATTCTCGGCGTCGGCGCCGTGCCGGACACCAGGTTCCCCTACTACCCGTTCATCGGGTTTTCGTCGATCGAAACCGACATCACGAAGGTGGCCGGCACCTACAACCAGCTTGGCTACCACCAGGTGCCGTCGCAGAATTTTGCGCCCGTCGCCGTGGATACGAAAATCACAATCAACGCCGACGGCACGTGGACCGAGTGCGACAACTCCGGCGTCAACGCGGGCAAATGCCAGCAGCCGGGCAGTAACTTCGCGCCGGCGGCCGACGGCAGCGGCGCATTCCAGACCAATAACTTCCAGGGACAGGCGAAGCCCACGCTCGCCACCACGCCGAAAGCTCGCGGCTACATGATCGTCGGCAGGCTGCGCAACCAGTTGGTGCCGATTCTCGTGCGCACCGGTGCGGCGAACTCGTCGGTCACGGTGCCGCAAAACGGCGCGCTTGGACCGTACGCGGACGACGAATCGGGCATCTCGATTCTCTCGCCGCAGAGTCCGATAGCGGTCAACTCGCAGAACGGCGAGTACATCGGCGTAGACAGCCAGTTCGACTATCGCACGACCGCACTGGCAGGCACTCAGGCGACGCTGCTCGATCCGTTCAACGCGTCGCAGGCCTCGCTTGCTACCGCGCTGAATCTCGACTTCACGCAAGCAGTGCCGGGCGTAGTCACGACGACGCATGTCGGCGCATCCACGGGCAATACGGCGACCGGAAAGATGATTTTCACGGGCGGCGTATTCGGCTACCTGGATCTGACCAACGCGGCCTCGCCGTACTTCACGATCGGCGCCTTCGTTCAGTAACGGGCACGCCCGCGCCGTCATTACGCAATGGCCTTTGCGCCGAGGTCGCCGCCCGCTCCTGCAGCGCGGCGGCCCGGTTAGCGACGATCATGCGCGCCGGCCTTGCGGCCTGCGCCATCGCTCGACGCGCGCCTCGCGCCTGACGAGCGCCCTAGAGGAGCAACAACATGAAAAAAATCTATCTCGCGATGCTGGTCGCGTGCCTGTCCGCCAGTGCGCACGCACAACATGCGGGCGACAACGTCGCCGCGCTCGGCTGGTTTCACGTCATGCCGCAGGATTCGAGCACGCCGCTGACCACCCATGTCGCGCCCACGCCGATCAACACGCCGCTACGGTTGCCAAGTTCGTTCACCTCAGAAGGCACGAGTCTGTCGACGAACAACGCCGACACGGTCGGCCTTGTGTTCAGCCATTACCTGACCGATCACATTGCCGTGACGACGGTGGCGGGCGTGCCACCGGTGTTCAAGATCTACGGGCACGGCACGATCAAGCCGCCGGGACCGGCCGGCGCACTCGGCCAGCAGGACATCGGCGATCCGCAAGTGAATCCGATCGTAAAGAGCGTGCGCCAGTGGAGCCCGGCGCTGCTCTTCCAGTACTACTTCAATGCGCCGACGGCTAAATTCAGGCCATTCGTGGGCGTCGGCGTGTCGTACAACTGGTTCTCGGACATTCAGCTGAGCCCGAACTTCGTCCAATCGACGCAGGAAAACCTTGGCGCCATCCTCGCCGCCGGCGCGGGCAAGCCGGGCAAAACACAGGTGTCGGCGAAGGCTTCGTCCTCGTGGGCGCCGGTTTTCAACGCGGGCCTCGCGTACAACATCACCGAACATTGGGGCCTGGTGGCCTCCGTGACCTACATTCCGCTGAAGACGACATCGTCGGTCATTATCAAAGCCGCGGACGGCACGGAACTGGGCGTCTCGAAAGCCGAGCTCAAGGCTGACCCGATCATCTCGTTCCTCGCGGTCTCGTATAAGTTCTGAAAGAACCGACGCGCGACCGAGCCGGCCCACCGCGTGCGGAGAGCCGGCTTTTTTGCTTGTAGGGACAGAAGGAATTCGAGGCAAAAAAAAGCCCGCCTAAGTTGGCGGGCTGAATCCATATCAGAGGAGACATGGAGGAGACAAGACAAACTATAGCAAAAGGTTTGGTGCGACGCAACATCAAAATCAGGGTTGTCCCCTCTTGTTGCAGTTTCGCCACATGTGCTTAAGCAGGCCGGAACACGCTGCCGTCAGTGCCGCACTAGCGCCATCATTGCGCCAAAGCCGACGAAAACACCGCCCGTCAGGCGATTGAACATTCGCGCGACATTGCGGCTCTTCAGACGACTGCCGATGCGCGTGCCGAATCCGGCGTAGACGAAATACCAGCTCACCTCGAGAACGGCGAACGTCGCCACCAGAATGCCGAACTGCGGCAGCTTGGGCAGCGAGGCGTCGATGAATTGCGGCAGCAGCGCCGCGGCGAACAGAATCGCCTTCGGATTGCTGCCCGACACCAGAAAACCGTTGCGGAACAGCGCGAAAGGCGAGCGGACCGGTTTCGCGGTCCGGTCGTCGGCATTGGTCGCAGCTTCGGTCGCCGCGGTTTCGTCAGCGGGCGCGCGCCACGCCTTGATGCCTAAATACACCAGATACGCCGCGCCGATAAAACGCAGCGCGTTGAAGAGAGCCGGCCACGCTTCGAGGAACACGCCGAGCCCCGCCGCCGACACCGCCAGCATCAGCACCAGCGCCGACAGACATCCGGCCATCGTGGCGCCTGTACGGCGCAGGCCGTGCCGGGCGCCGTGCGTCATGACGAGCAACATGTTCGGGCCCGGAATGGCGCACACGACAAAGACAGTGGCGGCAAACAGCCACCAGGTATGCAAACTCATGACATCACCGCAAAAGGTTGGGCAACTAGTGAACGTGAAGCGGCACCGCCTGTGCGGGCCGCGTTGATCAACGGCCGGCGCGGCGGGCCGCCACCTGGCCCAGCACCGCGAAATCTTTCTCGCCGTCGCCATGCGCGACTGCCTCCAGCAGGCTGTCCCGAACGACGCTCGCGATTGGCAGCGGCGTCGTGACTGCGTCGGCTGCGGCAAGCGCCAACCGCAGGTCTTTCAGCCCCAAGCGCGCCTTGAAGAGCGCCGGCTCGTAGCTCTGCTCCGCGATCATCTTGCCGTAGCCTGCGTAGACCGGGCCGGGGAAAATCCCGCTCGTGATCACGTCGAGGAAATCCTGAATCGCGAGGCCATGCCCCGACACCAGCGCGGCCGCTTCGCCCAGCGTCTCGACCGCCGCGCCAAGCATGAAGTTGGCGGCAAGCTTGATGACGTTCGCCTGTTGCGGCAGCGAACCGATGCGCCAGGTTTTCTGCCCGATCGCGTCGAAAACGGGCTGCACGCGATCGATCGACTCCGCAGGCCCGCCGGCCACGATCGTCAGTTTGCCGGCGGTGGCCACGTCCGGCCTGCCGAGCACCGGTGCGGCAACGTAATTGACGCCGCGCGACGCATGCGCGGTCGCGAGTTCTTCGGCGAGCGCAACTGAGATCGTCGCCATGTTCACGTGAATCAGGCCACGCGGCGCATGCTCCAGCAGCGATGCCGTTACGACCTCGCGCAACGCGGCGTCGTCGGCGAGCATTGAAAACACGGCGTCGCCGGCGAACGCTTCGGCGGGCGTCGCGACGAGTCGCGCGCCTGCGTCTACGAGAGGCTGCGCGCGTTCCGGCGAGCGGTTCCATACACGTACCTGATGCCCTGCTTTCAGGATGTTTGCAACCATCGCGGCGCCCATCTCGCCGAGACCGATAAAACCGATGTCCATCTGAGGCTCCGTCTTCTAAAGAACTGGAAGTAAAGCACACCCGTGGGACATATGCAGGAAAACGACGCAACCGCGGCGCGCAACCTGGCATGTCACTGCGGCACGCAACGGCGCACGGTGCGATACTTCTGCGATGGTCACCGCGACTTTCCGCTTCTATGAGGAGTTGAACGATTTTCTCGCCCGGCCGCTGCGCCGGCGAGCGTTCGCCTACGCATGCGCGCGCGACGCCACGACAAAACACGCAATCGAAGCGCTCGGCGTACCGCACACCGAAGTGGAACTGATCCTCGTGAACGGCGAGTCGGTGGGATTCAATCATCCTCTCGCCGAGGGTGATCGCATCGCCGTCTATCCGAAGTTCGAAGCGCTCGACATCCGCCCGCTGCTGCGAGTGCGCGAACGGCCGCTGCGCGTAGTGCGCTTCATCGCCGACGCACATCTGGGCGGCCTCGCGCCGCTGCTGCGCCTGGCGGGATTCGATACGCTCTACGACAACCACTATCCCGACGCGGATATCGAAGCACTCGCCGCCGCCGAGAACCGCATCGTCCTCACCCGCGACCGCGAGCTATTGAAGCGCCGCTCGATTACGCATGGCTGCTACGTCCGCACGCTCCGTCCGCGCGAGCAGTTGCGCGAAGTGTTCGAACGGCTGGATCTGGCGGGCAGCGCGCAGCCGTTCCGTCTATGCCTGATGTGCAACGCACCGCTGCGGCGGATTCCACGCGACGAAGTCGGCGACCGCGCGCCCGACGGCGTGCTGCAGCGGCATAACCAGTTTGTCACTTGCGACGTGTGCCGCCGCGTATTCTGGGAAGGCACGCACTGGCAAAGAATGCGCGCGCTGATGGACAGCGTGGCCGCAGCACCGGTCGACGCCGATGCCGATGCCGACGCCGACGCTCGCGATGCAGATGCGTCGGCCGCCTCGCCTTGACGTGCAACGCCGTTCGCTCGCGCGACGCAACGCGCGGTGCGTACAATGCGGGATTACTTATCTGGCAGAGGCCTGACGTATGGCGATGAAAAAGACCGACCTTGAAAAGAACAAGGCACTCAAGCTGAACAATGCAATGAAGCAGTCCACGGCCGAACGCTTCGGCAAGGCTTCGGCTGCGGAGCCGAAACTGGATCGCCGCGAGCAGCGCAAACTGGATCAGGCGCAAGGTCTCGTCGCGTTCGCATGCAAGCTGAACGGCGACCTGGTTGCCGAGCTGAAAGAGCGCGCCGCGACGCATCCTGAAGGGATGACCGGACTACTGAATGAAGTGATCAAACGCGGCCTCGCGGGCTAAACACCGCTAACGCAAAAGCGCGGCGCGGTATGCGAGCGCGCTCGGCGAAGATCGCTGTGAAGCGTTGAGACCCGTGACAAACGCGACCGGAATACAAAAAGGCCAGAGCAGGAGCTCTGGCCTTTTTGCTTGCGACGCCTGCATCGAACCCGCATGACAAGCGCCGACCGTGCGGCGCGTGCAGCAGGCGAAGCGGCTCGCCTGACGAAGGGCGCCAGCTTAGTTCTGCGTGCCCTTGTCGTTCGTGCCGGCAGCCGACGCTGCTGCAGCAACCGGAGCGCGCTTGCCGTGCGTCTTCAGCTTTTTCACGTGATGCTTCTTCGGTGCGCTAGCTGCAGCGGCCGGAGCGGCTGCGTCCGATGCTTGTGCGAAAGCTTGAACCGAAACCAGCGCGATCGATGCTGCTGCGAGCGAGACGATAACTTTTTTCATGTGTTGTTCCCCAAACCTCAACGACTGAGTCAGTGTGAATGAAATAACTGCGCGGTGAAGCAGGGAGCGCTACAGGCGCCTTACCGCTTCCCGCGGGAGAGTATTACCTGGCGTAGGCGGTTTGTCATGCGCAAAACGGGATATGTATTTTCCGGGAGACAGCTGGCTTTCGAGCCGCTTTCGCTCATAAACAGCCGATATCAGGGATATCCCTTAGGTCTTTCTACACCAGGTTGCGCAGCAGGCTAGCGGTCTCGAGCAGCGTCGGAAGAACGCGGTGCAGCGCCGCGTTCGCCGACTCCTGACCGATCGGCATGCTCACGCTAATCGCCGCGACGACGGTGCCGTGCCGGTCGCGCAGCGGGACGGCAACGCCGCGGACACCGAGTTCCAGTTGCTGGTCAGTAACCACGTAACCGTTGCGCCGAATCTCACCGAGCACTTCGCGCAGCCGTTCGATGGTGGAGTATGTGTGCGGCGTGAACACCTTGATCGGATACGACGCGAGCCATTGTTCGATGTTCTCCGGCGCCTGGAACGCCAACAACACCAACCCCGCGGACGATAACGGCGCCGGCGCGCGCGAGCCGAGCACGAAGCCGACTGCCATCGCCCGGTTCACGCCGTTACGGGCGACGTAGACGACGTCGTGTTCGTCGAGAATCGCGACGAGCGCGGTTTCCTGGAGCGTCGCCGTAATCCGTTGAAGGAACGGCTGCACCGTGCGCGGCAAGCGCGCGGAGTCGAGATAGGACTGCCCTAGCCGCAACACGCGTGGCGCGAGCCAGAAGAGCTTGCCATCGGTGTCGACGTAGCCAGAGTTCGCGCAGCGTCAGCAAATAGCGGCGCGCCGCCGTGCGCGACAAACCGGCGCGTCCGGCTACCGCGGTCGGCGTCATGCGCGCGTGCTCTTCGTCGAATGCCTCGATGATCGCGAGCGCTTTCGCGGCGCCGGCGATCCAGTCTTTGTCGTCCATCGGGTTGCCTGGGATTCGGGCTGCGAGCTAAAGCTCTGCTGGCGGCTCATTTCTGTCTACGCCGCTGGCGCCCTTAGTCGCGTGATTGTGCCCGAAGCCGCCTCACTCTTGCGCGATTGGCGCGCGCGAGGCGTTGGATCAGTCGATGGTGAGGCTTGCGGTTGCATGAATCCGTGCTTCAACGAGCACCGGAGTGTGGGATAAACACGGTGGGGAAAAGCGGCACGCTGGGTGCGCCGTTCAAGCGGCGCGCGGATGCGCGTACAGGTGCCTTGCATCGCCGGTGGGCGGGAATACGCACCAGCAGCCGTCGTCGTGACGAAAGAAGAATAGAGCGCGCGAGCCTGATTCCGCCGATGTCTCCACGCGCACGTAGCGCCGGCCGCCATCGCGGGTACGACTGAATTCGGTGACGTGCACAGCCGCAGACGGAGCGGGCGCCAGCCATTTCTCGACGAGAAAACGCAACGACTGTTCGCTCGAGGCTCTCATGATCCGCTCCGGGCCGGCTTGCTCTCGCGAAGCTCGCGGGTCGTATCGGCGCTTTCATTGCCTTCGTCGCGTTCGTGACTCTCTTCCAGCCCCGCATCCCGCTCGGCCGATGCGATCGCAATTTCCCGGTTGGTAGCCGCCGCCCGCAACGTGCTGCAATGGGCAGCATGCCTGATATCCGATAGAAGACGGACCAACTGTCGTGCTGTTCTGCGTTTCATCCGACACCCCCGCACTGCACCAAGAACTTCATAAACCACTTTAACTCTATGCCCGGATCGGGCATTTACCAACCTGTTTTGGCTAAATAGCAACGGTCGCGCTGCAGAAAGAGAGACGCAAACTTCGTTCCGCCTGCCTTACTCTGCGCGCGACGGTGCGTGCGATCTGTACGCTCGCGAGCCCTCGGTCGCAATAGAGGCCACGCCTTGCGCACGCCTGATGCGACCGGGCCCTCCACTACTTATCCACAGCGGCCTTTGCATAACGTAGGGATAGCGCATGGAACAGCCTGTGCGCGAAATCTTGATAAAACGGAGAAGGCGTCGCCGACGTGAAAAGTTATCCCAGCCTTGTAGATTTTCTACAGAGAAGAGCCCCACAGTTATCGCGACCGCATTACTTTGATCTAACGGAAGAAACCGCGGTTATCCACAGACAGGACTAACCCTTGTTAACTACTACTACATATGTATACGTCTTAAGTAAAAGACCTAGGAGAACTGCGGCTTGCGCGCTGGTTTTGCGGGCTGCAACCGCATTGAGCGGCGACAGCCCGACGACTTATCCGGCCTGACTCAGCGTACTAAGGCCGCTTCGCTCGCCGGTTGCACAGAAGCGGCTTTGCCGATCGGGTCCGCGATGTCGGGCGAAGGCGAAGCGGAAGGCGCCGCTGCCTCGACCGGCACCGGCAGCAGATGTGTCTCGATACGGTCGCTGACGACAGGCTCAGTGCGCACCACGGTCTGCAGATAGTGGCCGACGAGACCAAAGAATCGGTCGTAGAACTTGCCCGAGGGAATCGTCTCGCTAGAGATCTTCACCATCGCGTCGCTGTTCGAGCGGATTGGCAGTGACAGCGAACCGAGCACACTCAAACCGACACTTGCCGACGTGTCGCTCTTTTTCAAAGCGAAGCCGTTCTGCACCGCGTTCACATAGACGATGCTGCTACTGCTCGCCTCTTCGCCCGGCGTGCACACCACGTGAAATTCGACGACCACGTGGGTGTCGCCGGTAGGCTGGAAGTTCTTCGTGCCGTCGACGGTATCGTTGCGGGTCATCGTCGTCAGATAGCCCTGGCTCAACAAGGCTCGACGCGCAGCTTCACATGTGTCCGTGACGCTCGAATTGAAATTGCGCGCATAGGGGCTCGCGCCGGTTTCGAATAGCTCTTGCTGGAATTTGGGCGTCGGGGCGCTGCTGCAGGCGGCGAGGATCAGCAGGCCGCACAGCGAGGCCGCAGTGGTCTTTAGAAGCGAGGTGGACATGGTCAATCAGAAACGCTGCGTGAATGCGAAAGAAATCGCACAGGAAACGCATTGTAGAGCGGTTGTCGCCGGTGCGTAAAAAGCGAGCAGCGAATCGGCCGACGTGCGAGTTGCGCCGTCTTTCACCGTGCATCAAGCGATGCTGATAACCGTCGCCCCGCGCAATGGGGTTGCGACGAAGAAGAGTGGACGTTCAGTTGGACGTCGTGGGAAGTGCCGCCGACGTTACCGCCCTGCTTGGGCCCGCGCCGCCAGCACTGGACGCTGGAACAGTGAACGCATCGGACCAGTTGCCGGGTGCCGGGCAACCGTCGGTCGTGCGAGCGTCGCAGGAGACCGTTCGGCCGTCCGAATTTTTGGCGGAGTCTTGAGGTGTCGCGACGCCGGCAAAATCGCCCGCACGCATGCTGACTTTTTGCGCGTAAGCTTGCGAGCCGCCGTAGCTCTTGAGCGCGGCGTTCATATCGCCGTTAGCCGAGCGCATGTAGCCGTACAGAATCGCGGAGCCGGCTTCGATATTGGCCGTCGGTTCGGTGAGATCCTTCACGTTTCTCAGAAGCCCGCGATGAGCGCTCGGCACGACCTGCATCAGCCCGGTCGCGCCGTTGGCGCCCTTGGCCTTTTCCTTGAAGCGCGACTCGATCGAGATAATCGCCAGCAGTAGTGCCGGCGGTAACGAGTATTTCGATGCGGCGGATTGCACGGCGTCCGATATCTTTGCCGCCTTCTCCTTGGCGAGGCCGAACTTCTGCGTCAGATAGACGGACATGCGGTCGCCGTTCTCCTCAGCCAGCGCTGGTTGGGCGAGGCCGAGCGAAAGCAGTATCAGGCAAAGTAACCGACTCATGGCATAGGTCTGAGGAAAAAGTTTGCGCATTATAACCCTGCCTTAAAAATAGGCATCGGTCGGCCAAGTGCGGGCCGTCACGAGTAGATGCTGCTTGGGAGTACCGTGTCCCGGCGCTGTACGTGTCGGCGGTCCGATTGCACGCTGCGTGTCTAAATGCAGAAGTTGATCCGTTAGTTGCGATTGACGACGTCTGTGTGCTCCTCGTCGCACACGTTGGATCTTGAAACAGCCTCGCTTCCGCGGATTTGAGACAATGACGGTCGCCGGCGATCTTCCGTCCGCGACAATCGCAGGTTAATCGAACACGAGATGTCTTCAGCATGAGCAAGACCGCATTTATTCCCAGCGTCCCCGCAGCATCGGAGGACGATTTCGAAATATCGGCGAAGTCCAAGCTCGCGGGCTACCGGCGTTTCTACGGCGTATTGAAAGTCGTTCGAACGACCGACGGCCGTGTGCTGTTCCCGTTCGATGGCGCACCAGAGCTCGGCCCGTATCCAACAAAGCTGGAGGCGGTCGCGGCCGCGCAGGTCTACGGCGAACACATCGCGTTGTCCGACCTCGCCCGGCCGGAGTTGTGAGCCCAAACGGGCGCTGACGAGCCTCGCGGGTCGCCATCAAGGGCAGAGCTGTGCAAACAAAAAAGCGCCGGCTATATAGCCGGCGCTTTTGTCTGGTGAGCTATCTGAATCTACAACCACTGGCCATCAAAAACGAAAGCCTCCCTCAACGGTCGTTGCAGTCGCTACAAGCCCCGCCGGACATACTTCTCCTCATTTCGGCGGACACTTCTGACTTTGGTCAACACCCCGGAAAAAGCCAATTTTTCCTAAAACGAGGCGGTGCGGTTTGAAAGACTCCCTCGTGCTGTCTGGCGAGGCACAGACGGGCGAGGCAACCCTAATCGTCGCCTGGTAGCTTCGAGAAGGGCCGGGGCACAATTCGGAATGAAAGTGTTCCCTACTTGCCAGCAATGGTCTGCAAACCGACGACGGTCGCTTTACCATGGCAGCGTACTTACCAGTCGATATCAAGCTGTTGCTGATTGTTGAATGAGTCATACGCGGGTTCTCGGTCGGCGTTTCGATTGCCCCCATTGGTCGGCCCTCCCGTCAGCCGCTCGAGAAGCGCTGCGGCATCTTCCCCTTGAGCCGTCGCCGCGGCCGCGTCCCTGATGACTCGTTTTTGAGGCGTTGGCAAGCCGTCAATTTTTGCCATCCGCTTTTGCTTGCTTATTGGTATGACGTTCTGGGGCGCATCCTCTGGCTGAGGATGTTTGCGAGCCTTGTCGAGCGCTTTCCGCAGGTCAGCGTTGGACAACATCGAAATGTAGTCGTGCAAGAACTTGTATCCGTCGCCATACACGGCCACCGACCCGTCTGTTGCATCAAGTAGCTCAAGCTGGCCGTCGTCGTCCCAGAGGAGATGCAAAGGCGAAATGAACATTTCGAATCCCTCCACCTGAAGGGACTTTCCTCCGTTGCGAATCTCGTACTCCCTTGCACGTTGCTGCAACAAAGTCGATGTATAAGACCGTTTGGCGATGGTGACAATGCCCCCTGGAGCAGGCCGCTTGAACGGAACCGACAGGTTCCGGAAAATCTTCTCTTCGGGCCAGTCCCATGACCTATCTCCTCGACGCAGACTCTTGTTGTACAGGTAAACCTCTTTTGGAACAGGAAGCACGCCTTCTTCTGCCATCGCTTTTGTGCGCAGGTGCCTCACATCCGCCGTCAGGTTATGCTTGCTGATGGCAGTCAGTAGTGCCTGCATGAACTGACGCATGGTCAACACGGCGCCTTCCGGCGCGTTCTTCAGTTTCAACCGGTTCCGCCGCCGCGCTGCGTCCTTTTCATCGCCCACCCCTCTCACTGGTTCGCGATAGCTTGAACCGGGAAGATTGCCAATCTCTTTTTGCAAGATACCTATCAGGTTCTCTACATCTCCCTTGCCCTTCGGGTTGCCAGGTTCGGCAATCAGAAGACGTTGCCTCATGTTTCTGACGATAGCCCTTTGCACCTTCTCGGACATCCCCGCGTATCGGTCGACAAAGATTGCTTTAGCGCATCCGAAAACCATGCCGTCAAGATTCGGGACACCCCAGCGTAACAACTCCCGCTCTTTGTCCGTATAGGCGCTGAACACGCAAGCAAGGTACGCGTCCGCATTCTCCACACCGAACGTCACATACCATCCCAATATAGCTCTGCTGCCTCTGTCAACGGCAATCAAAATCGTCGGTTTCGGAGCACCCTCAAGCATCACAGTGTCATTCCCGAATCGAAGGAACTGGTCGGCCACCGTTCCATCAATGTCCAGAACGTCGAGGTCCGAACGGGCTAGCTGGGCCGTGGTGCCGCGCTGTCTTCCCGCGTTCTTTCGACGCTCCAACTCAATCTTCGCCTCGTCAAACGCTTGCTTTCCTTTCTCCAGCATCGATTCTTCGGGGGGATAGTGACGAGGGTCGATGGGATAGCTCTTCAGCGAACCATCAGTGCCCCGGTTCTGGCTGACCAGCTTGCCCTTGAACCGATGAAGCAATCTTCTGACGGTCATACCCCGCTCTTCCGCATGCTCCCAGATGAATTTCATCCAACGGGTGAGCATCCTCACCGAAAGGCGCTTCCTCTTGAATTTCGTGTTTGGGTCCAATTTCTCCGCGTCGGTCTTCCTACCTTGCAGAACAGGCTTCCCGTTTATCCCTTTGAGTCCCAATCGCGGTGCCCCACGACCTCCCTTGCGCCAATTTTGGTCGACGGTCGCATTTTTGTGCGCACCATAGAAAAGGTGCCGCTCGTAGTACTTCCTCACGGTTTTCAGGTCGACACGAAATATCGCACTTGTGCATTGGACCATCTCGGTATAGACCGACGCGTCCATGAAGGCATCGCCAAAGTTGTCATCGATATACTGGACCAGTCTACGTCGCTTCGCCGACTCCACGGACCTGAGCTTGCTTTCGCCGAACAACGTCCCGTCGGCGTCCTCAATCCCCGTGGACAGCCGATTATCTTCTGGACCGGCCCTATCCTCTGCCTCCGCCTGCATCATTTCAGACGGAATCCCGCGTTCGGTGACTGGCATCAAGCACTTGATACGAAGCAGCCTGAGGACTTCCAGTCTTGACAGGCGAACTCGGTTTTTCACCTTGTCGTCGTCCTTTATGATAACAAGACGACCGTCTCTTGCTGTACCAATTTTCACCGCGAAAACGAAATCGTCGTTCTCTCCCAAATATCTGTATAGAACCTCGTTTCCACTTGGAAGCAGATGTGTGAAATTTTCGTACTTCCTAAAAATCCCATTGTTATCTAATTCGTTATCCTTATCAAACATGGTGTTTTCCTTGACGATTTGATTGAACACAATCTAGCAGCGACTATCGGAGCAAAAACAGGGGTTCCGTGTGGAAATAGTCATGCGAATGGTCCCATCTGAGATGACCCAGAAAGAAAGCGACCGCGGACATTCTGTAAGCGTCACGGAAGCTCAATCCCATCCTCCTCCCCACCATTCCCACGACACGGTCCATGGGGCCTTGAGCGTTTGACTTCATCAGCTTCCTGGCGAATAGAGCAGCGGGAGCCGCGAGCTCATCGATTTCGTCTGGTTCGGTGTGCTGCAAAGCGGCCAGAATTCGTTCGTAATTCTTCGCCTCCCTCTCCGACACTGTTTTGTCCGTCATTACTTCGTGTGTACCGCCCCATTCCCACAAGCCCTTGGCTTCCTTCTCATGCCGGGACATGACCGTTGCATCCCCCAACTGCTCAAATGGCTTACCCGACACGCCGTGGTACACGAGGTACGGAATCCCGGGGATAGCTAAAGTCAGCATGAAATCGATTGTTCTCAGTCGAGGCTCCGCATGCTGGGAGCCAGAGAGCACATACTCCCGGAATTCTTCCCTGTTCCACTGCGGATACTGGGTTCTGATTTCAACAACAAGAGGACACATTTCAAAGTATTGAAGCAAGCGGGCTTCAAGTCTGGAGTGACAGGCAACCTGGCCCCTACCTTTCAAACTGTAGTAATAGCCGGCCACTCCCACCCTGCTATCGCACGCTTTCTTCCAACACTCGAAGAGATTCGCGCTCAAGACTCCACGCGGGTCTGTATCTGGTAGTTTGATGGGCCACGTCAGGATTGTGTTGCCGACCCACTGCCTCAGTCGTATCGAAGCAGGGTCATCCGGGTGGTAATCCATCGGCGTTAGCGCCACGTGGATTTCCGGCTTCTGGGATGGAAGAGCCCACTCAGCAAGATGCGTCGGCCTGATACCGTCGACCTCAGCTTGGCCCCTCAATCTAGCTCCTTCCGCGCGAGAAAAGGGCAGATGTGAAACTTCGCCTATTCGTCTTTGTGTTTTCTCAACCACTTTCTTGCCCTCCAAAGCCTGGATTTCAACTGTTGGAATGTCAGTCCGTCGTATGTCGACCTGTCGCCATAATGGGTCGGAAGCCCGCATGCGTTGATGGCATCGCACAGGAAATCAATGCGCCGGCGATGGTACGATTCTTCGGTATCCACGCAGTCGGCCAGAGCTTCTGACACACCTTCAAATCTCTCCGCATACCCCGGTATCGATTCGCATGCTGAGTTATTGAGTAAAGCAGCACGCGTGATGAAGCAGGATGGTTTGTCTTTAACCAGTCGCTCATGTTGTTGGTAAATGTGCGTTACAAGTTCTTCACCCCTCCTCGCGTGCCAAGACTCGTTTGTCGCTCTCGGCCGCCTGGCTCGCTTCGCAGGGAGCACCTTATCGAACCAAGTGGTATCCAAGTGCAACGCAAAGGTATAGTGCTCTGAACCTCGGGGAAATTTTCGCAATCCGCCGCGGGTCAGCGCGGGCTCTACGCGCAAAGCGTCGGTAATACATGCTCTGGCGGCTGCACGAGCACTCCTGAACTCTTCCTTGCTGAGTCTCCTGTAGTGCGTGACCCGCTGCTTCAAGGGCAGAAGCCTAACGTCCGCTCGGACGCGCTTGTGAATCCGGCGGCATGAGCGCTCGTAGGCTTCAATATCGCGAGTTCGCAGCCCTACCTCCGCACCCAGCTCCGCCCAACTTCCGAAAACCGCATAGACCATTGCAATATTGGCCAACGCGTTCCTGACAAAGCCGTGTTCGTCTTTTGCCCCCAGCAGCCGTCGAATTGATTGGCGGGAGATTCCGAGGATGCGCAACCCTTCAGGTCCGATATTCTCGTTAAGAAGTTCCGTGGCCTCCCCCAGTGCGCCGGCCCTACCCTCAATGCCGTTGCGCATTACACGAGTTCTCGCGTAAGTCGGAACCAATCCGTGCTCGAATACGACGCTTGTTTCTCCCCGGAGAAGCTCGCCAGCCATAGTCTCAATGGCAATCAGTGCTTCTTCAGTCTTGGCACATTGAGGCCGCCTTAGAGGCTGCAGCGACCCGTTACACAAACAAACCAAGGCGGGCTCCAACGCCCTGTTAAAACGCCGGTGACCAAGCTCACAGGAAGCGCAGTAGGTAAAGAGCGGCGACTGATGTTCTGCGCAATAGGACGCTCCGGGCACGAGATGCGCGCGTCTCCAAAATGCAAAGCCCACGGCTATTAAATCGTTCCGGACGCACTCCATGCACATAGCCAACCTTCCTCGATGAACGAACTTCGTCACGCCAACCAAAGCACTGGCACCTGGCCGAGCCAATCCCCGAAGATGACCGTGCAGCCGCTTACGGTCTTCTTCGCTGAGAAACGGCGCAGCTAACGGATAGCGAGTGTGCAAATTCATAAACTGCGGAAACGGAGGAAGTCGTGTCTGCAGATGGTTTGTTACTTCTTCCAATCTCGATGGGAATGCCCAAGCTACGCGCCCTGAAGTGGTGCCCAAAAAATGCAGCAGTTGCTCGCGGCTGCCAGCGAAACGATAGTCCAATGTCCTGCAGAGAAAGCCGACTGCGTCTTCTTCTTTCTGAATCGGCGAATTGATGAAAAGCAATCCTTCGAGGCTACTTCTTTGCACTTTTATCGACCCTCTGGAGCTCTTGCGTAACCGTCGACTTACGTAGGCCGGCTTCCTTGGCTAGACGCAAGACCGGTACGTCCCTCTGCGAGCGCAATTTGCGGGTTGCCCCTCGAATGCGGTTTGCCACGTGTTCGGTACGTATCTCGACGAGCCTTTCGGTACCTGCTGCCGATGAGCTCGTATTCCACGCATACTCCGAGAGGCCGAGGTCAATCCGCATCCGATATTGTGAGCATCGGACGGACCGCTTGTTCGCGTATCGGCATCTCGTCGACGCCGTCCGTGTTGCGGCGTCCACAATCCGGAGCAGCGCCGCGTCACGAGTCCGAATCGGTCGCGGTCGCCTGTTCGTTTCGGCCGGACTTTGTTCCACCAGCCACTCTCGTGCTCCCCGCCAGAGTCGGGCATAGATTGCTGGTGCACGATGACGGAGCAGCGCTACCCCATCGTTCGGGTATCGCCGACGCAGTGACAGCCATACCTTTTTCGCCTGTTCGATTCGACCTGTCGTGCCCAAGCGCCGGGGAAAGGTCAGGCCGGGAATCGCCGCCATCACCCGATAGATGGTCGCCAGCGAAAGCCGGGTACTACGAGATATGTCAGTGGGCTTGTCACCTCGCTTCAACGACGCAACGACGAACTCGAGTTGACTGTCGTCGAGGATTTTTGGACGAGCGGAAACATCGATACCGGCCAGTCGACATTTGAGTGTAAGTTTGCGCACATCAAGTTTTAGCGTCGCGGCAACCTTGCTCAGAGAGCCGAGTTGGGTAAGGAGTTCGCGGATGCAGTCGTTGTCGGGCACGACGTGTCGAGCGGCGGTTGCAGATTCGACTCTTCGTGCTCGGGCAGCAAACGAACATTCCTGCGCGAACCAGGCAATGAGAATGCACCAGACAGGATGCAAGGCACGGTCTTCACGCATCAATGTGCGCAATGCGTTATTCAACTGCTCTCGCGAGCTCGTCAAAATGGACAGCCTGATATCGGCGAACGAATTTGAGAAGAATTTTTCGAATGTAACAATCAGTTCCGCGAGCCGTAAGCGACCGCCGTCGGTAACCCATCTTGCGTCCCTCAAGGTTTGCTTGACGTTCTCGCGTTGATAGACAGCTCCCAACAAGTCGTCTTCGACGCACTCCGCGGTGCGCCTGGCAAACTCGCACGCCTGCAATAACTGATAGCGGGTAGGCATCGACCTGCACGTTTGGTCGAACAGCAAGGCTTGCTTAGAGGCGACTTCCAAGGGCCGACCATGCAGCGAGCAAGCGCTGACGAAGGGTGCCACGCTATTCCTATGGACGAATTCAAACCCGAGTGACTTGACCGCCCGGATACGGCAATCAGGGCACACTATGTATTCACCTTCGGATGGTGTGAACAAAACCGGAAGTCGGCACAGCCGGACGGGGCCGTCGAACTTGCCCAACAATCGTTGTCGTTGTTCTCCCTTCTTGTCTGCGGGCAACCCTCGGCTGTAATAGTGGTAATGCGTATGGCGCGCCACGAGAGTGTTGATATCGCAAAAAAGGTGTCCGATTGTCGAATGAAATTCATCGAGGCAGCTTGGCATGCAGTCGAGCCCAGTCTTCCTCGCGAGAAGCTGGCGGCACAGCCGTCTAATCGAAGGGAGCTCGTGCATCTCGCTTATGCGCCTCAAGAACGGATTAACAAGTTCACCGTCTGGAAACGCTGTCAGCGGATAAGGGAGGGGCTTATTTGTGCGCACGACTATTCCGTGTCGCAGGGAGGAATTTGGTCATATTGAGTGACTCAGCTGCCGAGAGTGGCAGGTGGTCCATATGTCGCAGAAACTCTGATTCCGAAATCCCGCCTTTCTCCCCTAGTGTGCGAATGACTCGTCGGGAATCGCTCGAAGCCGCTAGCGCATTTTTGAAGACGTTCTGGACAAGTTCTTGGGTCAGGTGCTCGAGCAACTCCGGCTTGTTGATAAGCTCTTCATGCAATGCCCGGAACCCGGCCGCCAGCCAACCGATTCGGCCTAGACAGATTTCATACGTCCAGTGAATCAGGGCAGCCGGCATGGGGTAAGTGAGCTCGCAAAACATGCCTGCGCGCCAATACCAGCGACAGAACTGTTCCCACAAAGAACAGTCGTCATTCTTGCCCTGGAGTTTGCTGTTTTTTGGTTCGACTGAGGGCACAAAAGAAGCGGGGTCCGGCAATACGCCGAACGTGGTGATTTGCGTCCCGAGGGCTTTTTCGATGGCAGCCCCGCCCATTGAAGCTCTCAGAAAGAAAGCTTCGGAGCAGGACAGCACGACGGGGATGCCAAATCGATTCAACTTCTCAACCAATCCGAATATGGCTTCGTATTCGCCACCGATGTGCTCCGCATTGGCACCGTCCAACACAAACAGCCCGACGTTGAACAGAATGCACGCAGCGACGGCAGCATCGGTCGCAGCTTCGCCGCGCATTTCATAAAGCACGTTGAGCTCGTCGGCAAGCGGGTCCCTCACCTCAGATGCGATTTTTTCACGAAAAGATGCAAGGAGAGCTTCGACCGAACTGCACCACGGCAACATAACCATCGGAAAGTACCAGACCTGCGGCGGCGCAGCCACGTCCTCCGGTACAACGCGGAACGCCGGCCCAAGCACCTTGCTCAGGCGCTTCAAAAATAATGTTCGACCGGTTCTAGGCCGGCCTTTTAACACGAAGGTAGTTGCCGAAGCGTCATCAACGCTCCCCCTTGCGGAAAGCGCTTTTCTTCCGCGCAAGACCTTGGGCAGTTGATAAAAGTACCGGCGAAACCGCGGATTCTCCACGCTATGGGACCTTGCGTTTTCCACCACGGCGGCAATGATGGATGTCGCCAACCGACAGTGCTCTTCCATTGGCAAGAATCCTTCCATGAATTTTGATATAGCGGCGATTTTTACAGCCGGCTCAGCGTTCCAGAGGCTCGAGTCATTTGGCGAACAGCGATGCCTCAGCTGTTCGCGGAGCCACTTCGCGCTGGGAGGTTGGATGATTTCGGGAAACTGAGACGTCGTATTGAAATAGGCTTTCTCATTTGCCAAAGGGTCGCTATTAGCGACGTTGTAAAGAGTTTGCTCAGGGACATTGGCCTCGTAACTCGCGAGCCGAGTCCGTTGCATCAAACCGCCGTTCAAGCTGATTGGATTCGTGTCGTCCGTCATCGCGCGTTACCTTTTTTCATAGCAGTCGTCGACTCAGCCGATAGTGCAACTCCCGCCCATGGCGCCCATCGACTTGAGGACTTTTCGCCGGCTGTACGACCGGTACATGATGGGCTGCGTCGCTTCGCGATTCGAAAGACCGCAGCCAACTGCGGGCCAGTGGCATCGGTCGCTCGAACGACCGCGTCTATTAGTGCGGACAACATTCCTGGATTGGGCATTCTTCCCTCTTGCGCTCGTGAAGGCAGAGCGAGTCTTGTCGGGCTTGGGCACTATCGTGGTGATTCGACACCCCGCGATGTCGCCGCTGCAACTGATATGGGCGCGAGCATATGGCCGCACTTACGTGTGCCACATTGATGCCGGGCGCCCCGACATCTTCCCGCCCCCGTGAGAGCTAGCGTTCCACGCTCGGACGGGCGGACGCCGCAGTGCGCAGTCGGCGCGAACCCCAGATAACCCTATGAAGGTCGGCAAGGGCCTTTCGCCTCGAGCGCAGACTGCGTCCGACGAGCGCGCTGCTGGACGTGCAATCGGAATCCGAGCTGTGTATTTGGCCCCTTTTCTTCTCGCGGTTGTTTGTGGGGGCGCGGCGTGCTGTTGTCGGCCTTGCTAATCCGCAGGCATAGGCGGGCTGTGCCCTGCGGGAAAGATTGCCCGCTAGCGGAAGCCGCTAGGTTCGCGGCATTATTGCCTTCACGAAAATGTGCCTGAAGACAGGTCGGATGACGACTGGAGGGGGCAATGGGTGTCATAGGGTCTACATTCCATCGCATGCTTTCAGATAGCATACGAATAAGGGTTGACTCGACGCCCCCCTTTGTGAGACCCTACGCGCGCGCAAGCGGTGGGGCATCCTCCAAGGGGGTGCGCCATCACGGCCAGACGGTTGCCGCCGTCTGGCCGTACTTTTATGCGGGTGCGCCATCGAAGATGGCTGTTTTTGAAGTTCTCCGTTGAGCGGTAGTAGGAGCCAGGTCGTCGTCGTGATAGACGCGTTGGCAACGCCTTCCAACCTAAAATTGAACAGCGAAAATCTCGAGCCAAACACCTCATCTAAAATGTCGTTGCACATTTTAGATTTCTGAGCTAAAATTTTAGAAAGTCCATCATTGCAACTTTCACTGACGATGATTATCCATCGGTGGAAAGCTCGCGTCAACTGTTTGCTCGCTGCGAACGCTTGTCTATCTCTCCAGCACCCGCGCAGACAGAGCGGCACTCCCAGTGCTGTAAGGCTTTAGACCTCCTCGCCTCTTCGCATCAGCAAGCTTCTTAAACGCTGCCAGTCGTCTTCGCTTGCGCGCCAAAGCCCTCTTTCAGCAATAAAACATGCGTCCCGAAGCCGAACTGGGACGTAACGAAAATCGAAATCGAGAACGGTCACTTGGCTCGGCTCCCGTCGTTTTAGGTCGTTTTCGAGCCAGGTCGCGCGACCAACGACAGCGTTTATCCGACGCCCTAAAATTTTGCTGCCTGGAATCGTGGCGCCGGCAGTTCTGCGCCGTATTCCGGCGGGAAACAAGCCAAGAACAGTGCGGAAGCCTGCGGTTAGTACCCACGTGGAGTTGACGACCACGCTCACGTTCGCTTCATCAAGCAGCTTCTCAAGCCTGTCGACGTGGCTTTCAATTGGAGGTACCGCGAATGTCTGGGCGGCTTTAGAGGATGGAGGCAGTGAGGTGCGCGGAAAGAGCACACCTTCGACCGCAAGATAGAGGACCGGAGACGCGAACATTGGCGCACCCATTTGGTCGGCACAAGAGCTCGCCAATCCGAACTAAAATCGGAAAGGAAGCTTGAAGTTTTGGGGCGGCCGGTCGTGTCAAGACACGTTTCTTCTGCTTCTTCCTGCCTTGTTCTCAGGTGCGATGTTTTTCGCACTCCAATGTAGACGACGATTTGCAAAACGCAAGGAATTTTTGTGAGCGAAGCGGATACCCCGTGGTCCCGGCTGGCGTCGCGAGTGGCTCGCGTGGTTCTGGCGCGAAAGGACGTTACCTATGCAGAGCTCGTCACTGCGCTTGCCGCAGAGGGAAACACAGACGGCGAACGGGCACTGGTGTCCCGCATTTCCCGAGGCACCCTTAAGCTCCACCTTTTGCTACAAATCATAGCTATCACTGGCGCCACTCCTCCCGAAAGATGGGCTAAGGCGCTAACTGTCAAAGGCACTTGGGAGCATAAGGCGCGAGAGGTAATCGCTAGCGAGTTGGCGCGCCAACCCGCCATTGACTCCGCAGAACTCGCACGCCGTTTGGCCATCATCGGTGCGTCAGTGTCCGAAAAATCGCTGCAAGCCAACCTTATCACCGGCAGTATGCCGCTGGCGCTATTCCTCCAACTTCTTCTGGCGCTTAGCTCGGACTCTCTCGAGCGCTACGTCGACTACGGCGACCTCCTTGACGCGGCGAAGGCAACATCGGTGGACTAAGAAAAGTCGGACAAACGCGAGCCCTATTCCGCCACCTGCGCTCGCGTTCCGAGTTCCAATCTACACTAAAAACGTGCGAAAAATACCGCACATTGAAAAGCGCCCAAAAGCAGAACAATCGATGCGCTTCCGACCGTCCGGAGCGGCTAACGCTGGCGTTGTGGGTATGCCGAGCTGCTGCTGCACGGTTTGCACCCTCGTGGAGCCACGGCGATGCCCTTCTGGTCTCCTGCTTCCGTAGACGTCGAGCCAGAACTCACGCTGCAGTACTGGCGCGTCATGCAGACAGAGCGCGACGAACGCCACCTCATCGGCATGCGAACCGATACGGGTGTGGCTCGCGTCAGCTCCCCGCTTAGGGAGTTCGATACCTTTGCGTTAACGGCCGTCAGTTACTCCGGCCGACGCTACCGCTTGGTCAGTGAGCCCGGCTGGACGCGCGACACAGTCTTTCTGTGGCTAGCGTGGTGCCTGAAGAACGAAGTGCGCTCGTGCTCCGACGTGACCGCTGCGTATCTCCATCCGGCGTCCGGCCCGACGGTCTCGCGGTCCAAGTTGCATTCCGATACGTGAGTTTTGCCATGCCAGTCTGGAAATCCGTTGCCCCAGCACAAAGGTTGACCATCGCGCCGCTCGACCGGTCTACCCGCCGGCCCGACGTCCGAGTACGGACAGCGCGGCGCGTTGAATCCGAACGTGAGCGACAAGAGGCGACAGTGGTCCTTAACTTCTCGCGTCGTGTGACACGTCGACGTCATGTGGGATTTTCCGTGCGGAGCGCGCCATGACGACGCCTGACGAACGGACAAAGGCCGTCAGGGAAACCCGGCAGTTTCTTGAGACACTGCGTGGGACCGAGGATGAAATTCTCTGGGACCTAGTGCGAACAATGGCCGGCCAGTTGCTCCGCCACTACCCTCTGGACGCGGACATTAGTGGCTCTGCAAAGGCTTTGCCTGGCGTGTGGGGGCCGCCGTGGGACACGCAGATTATGACCGCGGCAGCCGATAGACGGCGGAGCGCCATGGCAAAAGCGGCACCCACAGCGAAGCTGGACGAACACGCGGGCGTCGTCTTCCTCGACATTGACAACACGCTGCATGCTTCGGATGCGTTGATTTTCAACGGCAAGGTTATCCCGGAGTCTCACACCAGCACGCTTTTCGAATTCGCTCCTATTCTCGAGCAGCTACTCGAGCCCTACCCGGCTCTCGCAATCATCCTCAGCAGCTCCTGGGTCGAAGTTCTTGGATACGACCTTACGGTGGCGCAGTTGCCGAGCGATTCATTGCGAGCACGAGTGCGCGGCGCCACTTTCGAAAAAGAAGACGCTGTTGATGGAGGCTGGGCCGCATTGCCGCGAGGGACTCAGGTCCTTCGTTTCGTTCAGCGTCACAGGCTCCAGCGATGGCTTGCTATCGATGACGTGCGCTCGGGATTCGATGGCTACGAGGTCCGCCTCGTTCATTGCCAAGTGGGTATCGGCCTTGGCGACAAAGATGTGCAGCAAGTGCTCGCACGTCGTTTGGAAATCATATTTGGACAGCCCAATTCATGCACGCTATCAAGTCCATTTACCTCGGATGAGCGGACATGAAGTCGAAGCGACAGAAATGGCCGAGTTTCGTCTGTCCCGAAACTTCGCGGGTTGCCGCATACGCGTTGAGAGGGATTTGCCTGAACCGTGCTCTCCGGAAGAGGCGTGTGTCCGCGCCGAGAGCCTTCGCCCACGGACTATCGCTTCTCTGTTATCAACATAGTCGGGGGTGTGACATGCGCTTTCAAATAGCCTCCGACCTTCATCTGGAAATGCTATATCGGCTCACAGGATATCGTGTCATCGAGCCGGCGCCCGACGCAGACGCGTTGATTCTTGCAGGTGATATTCACTCACATACGCATGCAATTGAAACGTTCTCCGACTGGCCGGTCCCCGTGTACTATGTGCATGGAAATCATGAGGCATATCGTTCGCATTACTACGGAGTAACCGCAGAGATTGCGCGCAGAGCGCAGCGCGCAGGTATCCATTACCTTGAACGCCACGCCGTCGAGGTGCCGGGCATTCGGATACTCGGTTGCTGTCTGTGGACTAACTACGCCTTGGACGGCAAAGCCGCCGCAGCAATGCGCGAGGCGCAACGCTGCATCCGCGACCACAGCGTCATACGCGTCGGCGATGGACAGGACTTTACTCCAGCGATTGCGCGCGCTGAGCACATGAAATCACGGATGTGGCTGCGGCAACAACTCGCGTTGCCCTTTCACGGCAAAACGGTCGTTGTTACGCATCACGGACCTCATCGCCAATCGGTGCATCCGCGGTATGCGGGAGACCTGCTCAACGCGGCTTTCGTTAGCGACCTGACGCCGCTTGTCGAGAAGGCTGACCTATGGGTGCACGGTCACGTGCACGACTCGTTTGACTACAAGGTCCGCAGATGTAGAGTCGTGGCAAATCCGAGAGGCTATGCAATCAACAGGAGGATTGCAAACTCACCGGACGAGCTGGAATGGGAGAACCCGGCTTTTGACCCGGAACTGGTCATCGAGGTGAGCAACGCAGGTCAAGAAGAATGCGCATCGCGGACCATGTGACGCGCTCCGCCTCGGGCATCCTGGAAGCTCTCGCCAACTTGCTAGGTTGCTGGCAAAGATGGTCGATGCCCGGAAGCCGGGACCAGGGGCCACGAGCTCTGTTCTAAGGCGCCGTCAACAATTCACGCAGGGAGTGGCACCTGCTGGAACGTTCCACAAAATTGCTGAGGGGCGCTTCCGGAGGCTTGATGCTAACGACGGAATACAACGCTGACTCAATTACTCAAGTGCGGATGAGCAGCGTCGAGGACAAGGACCGGTGCCCTATCGTCCGAAGGATTCAGGCGGGGAAACGGGTTGTGACGCATGAGCGTGGTAGTGCGCAGCCCAAGCAGGAGAGACCGTGATGATTGTTCGAGACTTAATGAAATTACTGCGCAACGCGGCGCCCCTGGCCACGGTGATGCTGTTGGACAATTATAAGGAGTGCAATGCGCAACCCATCATGTCCCTTAGAGTCAGCGAATTGCAATGGACCATCGAAACTGGGTTAACCAAAGGCCGCCCCTATGAACGCTTTTATGCCGGCGAGCCACTCCCGCAGCTTGGCCCCGACCTCGAGCAAGTCAAACGCAAACAAGTCCCGGTACTGTTGCTCGTCACTTGGTAGCGACCAATGTCCGGGGGTAGCAGCAAACTCGTGACTCTTTGAACGGCTTTCGGGAGGCGATGTGGTCGACAGTGGTTGGGACATCGCGATGCGTCGAATCGATTCCGAGTACGACCTCCCACAATTCGTAGCGTCGTCACTTGTCCGCAGAATCGCTGCAAACCAGTTCCGGCTCCCGGCGACAGACCGAGCCAAGTATCAGCAACTGCCCGACCACGTAATTGTTCGCATCGAAGAAATTGTGCGCGAGGCCTATCTCGAGGCCGGCGAGGATGTTGGCGGCGACCTTTTGCGCGAGCACCTATGGCAGCGAGCACTCGAAGGCCGTCGGGAAATGATTGCAAGTGAAGAACTGCTGATACCCACAGAGTTCAGACGGCGAATCGGTGTGACCGAGAAGCGACTCGAGCGACTGCTTGGCGATGGCAGACTGTTTGCAGTTGAAGTAGACGGAGTCCAATACGTTCCCGCTGCGCTCGCGGACCCTGCGCACAATCAGCGGCGGCTGCAGGCAATCTGCCAAATCATAGTACCTGCCCCGCCGATGAGCCGACTGGACTTCCTCGTGTCGCAGAACGGAAGTCTCGGCGACCGGCGCCCGCTGGACATGCTCGAAGACGACGGCGATTTCAACAGGCTGCGGCAAGCAGCAGCGGCTTGGGTGGCCGAATGGTCGCGGACCTCGGTAAAAGTCTACGGGGGCGTGCACGAGACGGAGCCAACTGACGTCTCTCCTTTGTACACAGCAACCGCAGAAATTAACCCGCGCCGTCCGTTGTGGGAGCGCGCGTCGGAGGCGCTTCACGCCCACGGATACCAATGGCCGCTTGGCCCTTATATGGACGCCCGACAGTTCACCCTTTTTGTTGAGCGACAAACAGCTGGCGATGCCGCGTCAACGCCGGAGGCGTGCATACAAATCGTAGTGGACGGCGAAGATGTCCGTATCCGCATCGTTGCCGCGCCCGGTGCGACGCTTAAGTCACAGACGTTTCCGGCCTTGAGGCAAACGAATCTTATTGACCTCGCTAAGCGAGTCATCGCCCACCTGAGATGAGCCAACATGTACCTGACGACTTTCCCCGAGACGTGACGCCAGCGTCGCTGTCCGGAGCGCAGCCAAAACTGGCCGGGCGCCTCATTAAGGGGAAGTTTGTCGTTGGGCAGACGGACGATGAGCGTTACCAACGATGGGAGGTATGTGAAGACCTCGCGCAGCAACTGGTCGCGAAGGCTCGAAAGGACGCAGTAAAGTATCCGCAGCATTCGCGGGAGGTTACTTTGCAACGCATGAGGCGTGCAATCGAGGTCAAAGGGTGGGTAACAGTCGTGGAGGCGGATTGGCTTGTCGAACGGCTGCGAGCGTTGCTCCACTGGTAGCAGCTAACCGAACGTAGGCTCGATTCTGCGTCGATTCTCCACAGATGCTGAGCAAAAGTCGGAAGCCGTTGACGACGCCGGCTTGCTCACTGTTCCCACGGGTATGAACAAGAACCAAACCATGACCGTTGCCGAAGTGGCAGTGTTGCTGAACGTCTCACCTGCCTATGTCATCAAGCTAATCCGTGACGGAAAATTACGCGCGAGCGCAAACGCAGATGGCACACACGCCGTCGCAATCACAGATGCGGAGGCCTACCGCTTGAGTGCAAAACGGCGCGGCCGCAAGGCGCTGGAAGAACTTGCACGCGTGTCGCAGGAGGCTGGAATCTACTGCAAACGAAAGTGACGGAGCAGCGGAATGCTGACAGGAAAAGCCGCTACATCACGAAATGCAGATATGGAATGAAGTTCAGCGCCGCAAGCCCGCTGGCTGGCTAGGGCTAGATGGTGACAATCTTCGCTGCCCCACTTGGTACCGCGAAAACCTGGTGCGCGGCACCTACCTCCTCGGTATAAGCGAGCCCGCGGCGCTGGGGGAACCTAAATCAAAGCTGGAAGATATGCGATACGAGAATCTGATTGCTGATGCACGCGACCCCGAGCTGACAGAGTCTACGCGCGTACGTGCCGCTTTTGATGCCATTTATTGCTGCTCTCCGGACTTGGAATCGATGGTGCAGTCGTTGACGGTGCTCGGGCTGAACGCAGACGATGCCTCGCTTGTGAGCCGGTTGGCCGACTGGGTCTTGAACGTAGCGCCGCTTGGGCCGCTGCCAATGTCGCCAAGCGAGGCAGTGGCGCTCGCGGAGCGCGTTCACAAAGTCGTCGGTGGCAAGTAATGCTGCGCGTGATAATCGCATTATGTTGGGGCGGACGTTAGTTAGGGCGCCGAGTCATTGCGACGGCAGACATTGGCCGCATACGGGATGGTGCGTTTGCGGATATCGAGTGCGTCGCGACGAACAGGTGTAACGACGTCGGTGACGAAGTAGTCGTGGCCGACTAACTGGATTGACGCGTTGCTTTCTTCGCTGCAGTGCCGGCGCCTAGATACCGAAAGCAAAAAACGCGACTGCGACGAGCCTTGGCGCCCGTGCTATCGATAGTTGTCGGCGCAGAGCAGCATCAGCGCGAAACTTCACGCGTTCTGCTCCAATTTTTTCTAACGACAATCGTCCGTTTACCGACGGCGCGTTGTCCAGCACAGAACGGGTGCCTCGTTGTTCACTTTCGTGCATCCGATAAGCGCAACTGCCCCTTACCAGAACCAATAGCAAATGCAAAATGGGCAAAAGCCCGGCTATCGGTCGTTTGCTCAATTTGGCATGCAACTTGCCTCTCGATACGCGGCGCTATCAGTAACGCTAGTCTTGGCCGCCGGCTCGATGGGTTGATGCAAACGCCTGGGGCATGTTCGTTTTCTTCGGGAGAGCTACCACATAAGCATCCACTTTCAGCAGTGAGAAACCGCAGGAGGGCTTCATGTCTCGGTCCACGCCAGTAATTGCCAGCACAACCGTAGGCGGCGAAAAATTTCACGCTGAATTTCTCAGCGATACGGGCCGACTGCGAATTATCGGCGGCGTAACAGTGCGGGCGGAATGGTTTCCGCCGCATTCGTGGTTTGCCATTGCATCTGTTGCGGGATACAGCCGATGGGGTACGCGGCCGGACGAAACGGACTTGCTGCGGCTCATCGAAAACTTCATGCGGTTACCAGGACTGCCGGCTCGCTGAACAGAGCTGTGAGCGCGACCGGCGATTGCGCCTTCCGCCTGGCCCTAAGTAAGGCTCCTCCTGCGGTGCCGCAAATTTTTAGTCTGGGAAGCCGACAAGGGGCCAACTGCCTTCCGCACCTGACGTAGCGGCTACTTGCGAATATGTTGCCGGGCGCGCAGACCGTGAGCCTTCTGGCGCCGGCAAACCTTCAAGCATTTACTGCCCAGTTTCTTTAGACATAGCGCTGTTGTCGGGAGTCATGCCGGGCATACCGCTGCAGACAGCGCGACAGCGCGACAGCGCGACAGCGCGACAGGGCGACAGGGCGACAGGGCGACAGCGACGAACATAGTCCTGTATTTAATGGTGTACTTCCCCAGAGTTTCCATGCGTAATTGCGCGGGTATGACCCATATACGGCGAATATTCGCTACTGGATTCGAAAACAGGATGTTCGCGATGACGCAGCCTGATGCCCCAGCCGGGGTGGCCAACGGTTGAGGTGTGCGGCCGATGTGGCGTGAAGGCCATCGCCAAGGCTGCCGCCGTCGAACCCATTCGCAGCAGTGGTGTCTTCGGCTTGGGCAAGAGGGGTCCGTGCGCCATACTCCGCGCTGTAAGCGAAAGCGTTTTACAGGCGTAACTCTCCGAAGCGAGCCCCCGCCCCGACGACCACTGATGAATGGCCGACGTTTCGAGACCTTCCCGGGCCGCAGCCAGATGCGCATGAACCCCGCGACCCAGGCATCCTGCTTGCTTAAGTAAGCTAGCTGTATGAAAGGCGCGGCGCACGTTACGTCGCGTCGGACTCCGGAGCTGGTTATGAAAACGCTGGATGCAACGTCGCGTGCGGGCGGCGTCGTTGCGGTGGTAGTCCTGTCCGTAGCTTTGTCCGGTTGCTACTACTACGTGCCCTACGGCTACGTTCCGTACGGCGAAGTGCCAGCGGCAGCGCCGCAGCAGCAATATCCTTTCTCGTTGACCGACGCGGCCACGACCGGTGCGGCCGCGTCAGATGTAACTGCATCGACGACCTATGTCGCACCAGTCGCGCCCGTCTTCGTCGTGCCTGCGTATTACCCCGTCGCGTATCCGTACTACGGCTGGCCCGCGTGGTGGGGACCATCGGTGTCACTGAGCTTCGGTTACTGGGGCGGATGCTGCTATGGCGGGGGCCGGCACGGCTACTGGGGGCACCACGGCTATTGGGGCCATGGATATCGGGGCGGTTGGGGTGGTCATGGCAGTTGGGGTGGGCACGGATACCCAGGGCGTGGTATGGGCGGCGGCCAATACTGGGGCGGTGGCGGCGGTCACGGGCGTTCGCATTGAACGCTAACCGACATGCGCTCGTGTTCAACAGTCCCCGACAGCTGAGGCCATGGGTGAACCCGACGCAGCTCGCCAACGCGCGGCAGCGTCGGCCCGTGCGGTGACCAGTTTCAGCCTCCATTGCATGTCGACGAGTCTTTGCACATCAGGGACTAATGGAAGCAGCGGAGCCCCGAAAGCCCCCGGTTTCGCTTCAGTCGCGCGGGACGTGCCGCCGCATAGCCTCTGCCTCTACCTTCAGCGGCGCTCGCGACGGTGACGGGTGCGGTTTGCCCGCCTCTAGCCGAGGCAAATATGACCATCAATGAAGTCGCGAAGTTTCTATTTGTGAGCCGGCCACACGTTAGGCGACGGCAGGAGAACGGAAGCGACACTAGCTAGGCCTCAATAAGCGTCTGCGCTTGGGCCAGAAGCGCCGATGCCGCGAGAAACTCGTTGCGGCCCGCCATCGTGAGTGCCGCGGTCGCGGTTTCCCTGAAGAGGTTCTGGTTCGAGATGCGTGGCGCGCCGTGCTCCGCAATGCGTAAGCGCTGAAGTCGAAAGAACGTCAGCATCCCGAGCGCATCCAGTCTCTGCTCGTCCGATGCACTAGCCACTACCAGTTCTGCCGCTGCAACCAACCGACTGGTTGCACCTTCATACTCCGCTCGGTCCATGGCATCTCTCCGTGCTGCCCAGTACTGTACGTTCACCGACTGAGAGCGCGTGCTGCACTCTGATGTCCTCTTGCTGGGACATGAAATCAGTAGCTCCCATGGAGAGGCGGTAGTCTTCGCCAACTTAGACGATGCAACCGCCTTACCATAGGATATCCGCTCGCGACATTGGAGGTCGTCTTGTCTACATTCGCTCTTAAAACAAGTATCCGCCGTTTTCTGTCGTTGGTCGTCGCTAGTTCATTGACGGTTTTGTCAAATGCGTATGGCGCTAGCTTTGATTGCAAGCAGGCCAAGTCTCCAGATGAGAGGGCTATCTGTGATTCACGGCAGCTAAGTGAGTTGGACGTCGAGATGTCCGTGCGCTATGAAATGCTGACCGGTCTGGTCGCGATGGGAGCCAGAGGCGCGATGCAGGATGAACAGCAAGCGTGGTTGAACATGAGACGAAAATGTCATAGTAATCAAGCATGCCTGCTTAGCTCATACCGACATCGCATCGAGATGCTTAAGGAAGACTATGCGCGACTCGCGAGTCGTGGTCCGTTTTGATGAGCGCCGCATGACCAGGCGACGGTATGTATGGCGCCCTTGGCTTTACTTCTTTTGTGCAGCTTCGCTTGCAACGGCTTCGAGTTGTCCCCAGAGGTGGTCGTAATGCTCACGTAACCACGTCGAGATTGCATCGTTATTAAGGAGTCTGACGATGAAGGCCAAGGAAACAGCCAGCTCAAGGTGCTCCACGCTGTACGTTTCCTCGGCCTCTGAATGACTTGCCTCTAGCGTGGCTATCTCATGCTCCAACTGCGCAATCTGCAATGAAGCTTCCGTTGCATCGCGTCTTGACCGCCGCACCCGGGTTACCAATTGCTCTGCCGGTGTCGTTGACCTGATTGCCTTTGCAAATGCTGACGTGAAGTTGGCCTGGCTGCACATGAGCTCCGCGGCCTCAATCTGCCTGAGAGGCGTCAGCCACCTTAGTGTCGAGTAGACCGACGCTGGACAAATTTTATCTGCGAGTAGCGCTGCAGCCTCCCCACAGATGCCGTCGAGCAGCGCAGCTTTCTGCTTCACGGTTCTCTGAACGACTCCAAGGACGCTCGCTATCCTAGCGGGGCTGACACCTCTGCGCATGGCTTCGGCAATCATCCGCGCGTCCTGCGCAGGCGTCAGGCGATTCACGTGCCGGTTGTATGTGTACGTCTCGTCGTCGGTGGATATCAGGCAGACGGCCTCGAGCTTCCCGAGTCGCTTTAATGCTTCCAGTCGAAGGCGGCCGTCGAGGACGACATAGCACCGGGGCCGCGTTGCGTCCTCGACAACGACAAGCGGTTCCACGAGTCCCACGGTCGCGACCGACGCCAGGACCTGAAGGTACTTTCTGCTAGAGATGGCGGACGCGGGAAGCGGACGATGTGGACGAAGTATGTCGACACTCAGCGTCATCAGGTCGGGCCAGAACGCCGGGCGCAGCGGCGCGGCAGTTTCCGCTTGCTTATCTGCACTGTTCACTGTTGCTTCCGGATTCGTTGTTCAAGCACCTTCGGTATGCTCGAAATTGCTTCCTGACGCAGCAGCCCAACGAACCTCTCATCGTTCAGGAGCGTCTTCATCACATTGCGGATGATGACCATACGCGCATGGACCAGGTCCGCCTTCTTGCAAAGCAGCTGATGCGATTCGCTATCCTTGACGTACATTTTGCGTAGCTGCTCCGGGGAAAGAGGCCCCGATGATGTACCCCGCTTGCCGGACTTTTGCAGTGAGCGGTGCTGCAACCTTTGCGCTATCAGCCGCCGGACGGTCGCCAATTGCCGCCCTTTAAGCAAACCTTCTGCGTAAGCATCGGCGAGCGCGCACTGAACTTCAGCCTTGTCTGAGCGAGCAATGCTGACGGCGAGCCCGATTGGCACTGTGCCGCGTTCGACGGCATGAAGCAGTCGTTCTTCGCCGTGCTCCAGCAGGACGAGCAGGCTGTGCAGATAAGAGTGGGTAAGTCCGACTTTGTCTGCGACTACCTCCGTTGAGTAGCCGTCATCAATGAGCGCTTTTATGTCTCGAAGCAGCTCCGTGGGGTTGTGGTTTCGTCGCGCAACATTCTCCACAAGGCTCATTTCGAGACACCCAGCCTCGTCGCGCTCGACTATTCTTGCCGGAATTGTTTCGTGCCCGAGTAGCCTGACGGCTTCAATGCGGCCTTGCCCGCACACGAGGTCGAACCGTGGACTAGCATCGGTTGCTTGCCTGCGGCTAACGGTGATGGGGCGCTTAAGACCTACAGCCGCAATACTGGCGACTATCGCCTGATGTTGAGCTCGTGCGCGCGCTCGCGGATTAAGCACGCGAATGTCGTCGAGCGGAATATCGACAATCCTCTCATCCACTCGTCCTTTGTTGCTATTCATGTCCCGCCTCCAGTGCGCTGCGTTCGGCAAGATAGCGAAGCATGTCGAGATTTGGCACATAGAAGCGGCGCAGGGCGGGGATATGCAGAGGGCAAACGACGGTCGCCTTGCCGGGAAGAACGACGCCGCGGGGGAATACGTAAAATCCGTCAACGCGAACAGGCATGCGGCTGAACAGCACAATGACCATTAAATCGACCGGGTAGTTGCCGGGCCATTTGAGTGTCCACGTGCGCGCCCCGGCACCGCGTGGCGCACTGAGGCGCGCGATGAATTTGACACTCAGTTCATTGTTCACTTGCAGCAAGGTACGGCATCGGTACAGTACCGGATGGTGCCCGTCCTGTGAGAGGCTCGTAGACATTGCCTCGATGAGTGAGTGGAATACGGCGTGCGCCTGCCGCCGCAGGTCGACATAGTCGTACTGGCACGTCGGCTTGAATCCGACGCTTCGGTAGGCGTTTGCCAGACATCCGAAGCGCTTCGCAAACCCACTCTTGCCGTTAACGCTCAATCCCTGCGCCATCGCTCTGACATTCAGATAGCCGGCGCTTTCCCACAGCCGCTTCAGGTCCGCATTCGTCTCTGCTTCGACGACGCCTCGCGCGTACCGGGTCAACCGGAGCTGCGCGGCCTCAAAAAGTGCCGGTTCAACGATGGCGCCAAAAGCACCAACGGCCCGAATCCACTCTGAAGGCAAATTAGTGACGCGAGGCGCGTGCAGTTTCATCGACGACCTGTTGTAGACGTTGTTGCCCAGATATTTTTCGTTCATCAGAAGCCGGCGGATTGTGGGTGTACTCCAAGGTCTGTCATAGGCGTTGTACACACCTGTGTCGTTAAGGCGTCGGGCGATGCGTATCGTGCTTATTCCGCCGTTCACGTACCACTCGAATATCCGACGCACCAGGGCGACTTCGTTCGCGGGACCGGGAACGAGGACGACGCGGTCGGTGTGGATGCTCTTGTATTCGAACGGCGCGAGTGGCGCTTTCAAGTCTCGATTCATGTTGACAAGCATCCGGCGCAACCCAAGCCCAGGCGTTGACCCCTGCCAGAAGCCCAGGCGCACCAACCTGCATTGACCGGCGAACACCTTAGCCGAGAGCTCCCGGCTAAACTCGCCCGCCATCGCGCGCTTGATGGACTTGTAGACGCTTGCAAAAGGGCTACTGTCATTCTCAAACTGCTCGGAGCAATAGATAACGCGCACGCCCACGCGCCTGCACTCATGTTCGTGGTACGCCGCTTCGTCAGTGTCCTGGAATCGTCCCCATCTCGACACGTCGAATACGAGCACAGTGTCGAACTCGCGGTCCGCGTTGCGGACGTCGAGCAGCAACCGTCGCAGTCCCGGGCGCTCGCGCAGCGTAAGGCCACTCAGGCCAGAGTCTTCGTACGTGCTAACGATTGTGATGCCATGAGCTTCTGCATAATCAGCAATAGCCTGCTTTTGCGCCAGAGGCGAATATTGCTGCTGGTCAGTCGACATCCGAACGTACTGCGCCGCCGACACGGCGCGGGCAGGTGTCATCAGGCATGCGACAGGAAGGGTATCGTCGGTTGCCATTGAGGGGACCCTCGCATAGCAAATCTTAGTGATAGATGCCGCCCGCGCGAAGTCAAGGCATATCCCCGAAGGCTAGTGCTATCGCCCTGAGGGTTTCCGGGCCGCAACCTCGTTGCGGTGTGCCGCTCCGCCACTTACGACGGCTCACGCATTTTCTTGCACGAGGAGTTCATTCGTCTGCGAACGACGAACAGTGCGAACTGCGTGACATGAAAACAGGCGTTGGTCTGGTACATCTACAATGTCGCATATTGACTGTCAGACATCGATGTCATTGCGATGAGCAACCCGCTAAACCTTGACCTGCGCGCTCGCGCGGAACTGCTCACCTATCTTGTTGTATCTCATCTTCTCGCGAGGCAGATGACTGGCGAGTGGCTATCCGTCGAACATCTGGTGGAGTCAACGACGCTATGGCTCAAGACGAACGGTGGGGGAGCTGACGTGATGCAGCGCGTGATGCTTTCGACCCGTGCCCTGGACGTCGCTCGAGGCCTCGAACAGACGTTGGGCCCAGCCGTCGCGCCGGGTTCAGTGACGGCGTTGTTCTGCGAAAATCTGCGCCTCGATTTCCGTTCCCCCGTCGCCAGAGATATCTACCAGCACTGCCTCACACACCTGGTCGACTCTGGCTGCTTCTGAACCCGAACTTCCTGCCGTCTACGAGCGACGCTTTTTGCGCCTTTTGTGTGTCGACGTGGCGATGGCGCCAGCAGCGGCATCATAGGGAAGCTTCATGTGGCGCCGCGGCGCTATCGCAAAGTCCGCCTCGTTGACGATGCCCTTTAGGGCCGCGAGGTGGGCGGGCAGGCGGGATGCAAGCCACTGTCCAATGACGTCGTCGTGAATCCATGTCCGCGTCCAGCCTGCGGCCAGTGTAAGAAAAAGCAGATTGGCATCATGGTCGGCCCGCAAGACCTCCGCGCTCTCTTGAGCCTCAGCGAGCCTGTTCACAATCCGGGCAAGTTCGCGAATGCAATCGGGCCTGGAGCTACAAAGATGTCCGTTATCAACGCGCCTGTCCGCTGGCGTTGCGGCCAGCAGTGCGCGAGCGAAATCGCCGGTGAGATTGTCCTGCCGAAGCATGAGCGAGACAGTGCGCACCTGATGCGCTGGGGACATGCTTTCGAGCGCATGCGCAGTCCGTGCTGGTAGCGTCTGTCCGGCGACAATCTCTGCCGCTTCTGCGCACAAGCTCGCCAATGTCCCATTTCCGGGCTGCGCCAAGCTTCGGCAGATGAATCGCGGACTCTGTGCTTTCTTCATTACGGCCTCGCAGCGAGGCGCTCGAAAAGGAGCCGGGGGATGTTGGTAAAGCCTCGCGTCCTCATTAGCGCCACAAACGCTGCATCACGCATGAGCGCTCGCAGAATCGCCAGCACCTCGTCGGCTTCGCGTTCAGTATTGCGCATGCTCCTGACGGCGCTTCGTTGCCGGGCCAATTCGAGCGTGAGAACTGAGCGTGCCTTCGCCTCTGGTGGTCTGCGGCCGCCCTGAAGGGAAGACTTCGTGTTGCCATGCGGTCGCCTTGGCTCTGCAGCAGGCGTCCTCTTGTGAGCGACGCGGTTCGGTGGCCTCACGATGAGTCCCCAACCATGCCGTCCACCTGCATCGCATCAAGGGACACGGTATCGGCGATGAGCAGCAGTGACTTCAGGTCAGCCCGCTGGTACTGACCGAAGTGTGTCTGTCCATGCCGGCAAACAACGGTGTAAGCCCCTGCCACCAGACTTCCTCGAGGAAAAATATGGAAGTCGAGGAGGTCTGTACCTGCCCGCTCAATGCGGCCATAGACCAGGAAGTCGACAGGGAAGCCGTCTGGCCAGCGCGCGACCCAATACGGTAAGTGACCGCCGATGAGCCATGGACTGCGCACAGCAAGCTTGAATCGGAGCCAATTATCGACACAGAACGTAGTCGTGTGCTTTTCGTAGCGTACGTCATGGCCCTGGCTCCTTAACGCATCGAGAGTGGCGTCCGCGATGTGGTGTTCCACATTCTGCTCGGTGCGTCGGTTCAAAGACCGTTCGGGCGCCAGCCTCGGTACGTAACCTACCTCGTCATACGCCTTGTAAAGGCTCCCAAACTCGCGCATGACCTGCTCAACCGACGGAGCACTCCGGTAATACCTCAGGGTCGCCTGGTCGAGCTTGCCGGCTTTCGCTATGACTTTGCGCAAGCCGTCGAGTATCTCTTCGCGCGTGGACTGCCTGCGGTTCGCCTCCATCTTTTTCTGCACGGCCGCGAAGACCCGCCTGTCGACTACGGGCTCAAACGCGTTCTCGAGACGTATCCAATCCTGTCGTGGAACCTGCTGCCATGCTCCATCGAGCTTGGAGGACGTCCTGCTGTAAACGGTAGTCCCGACGTACGCTTCATTGCGAAGGATGCGCAGGATGTTCTGGGCGTCCCAGCGCCGTCCCGAGCAGTTGCGCAGGCCAAAATCATTGAGGCGCTTCGCAATGCCAACCCCTGTGACCGTTTGCGTTGCATACCATTCGTACATCTTCCTGACGAGTGACGCTTCAGTCGTGGATGCGGGCGCGATGACGACGCGGTCGTTCTGCACGCTCTTGTATTCGTACCGTGCAAGGGGGCGTCTTGTCTCTTGCTTCGAATCAATGAGGATGCGTTGCAGACCATAGCCGGGTGGGCCACCGGCATGAAACCCGCGCTGCGCGTTCAGACATTGCCCAAGGAAGACCTTACGGGACATCTCCCGGCTAAACTCTGCCGCCATCGCCCTTTTGAGTGCTTTCATGACAGAGGTTGCAGGGCTCGCATCGTTCGAAAACGACTCGGCAACGTAAATTACGTTCACGCCGGCGCGTCTGCACGCGTACTCGTAGAAAGCCGCCTCATCCACGTCCTGGAAGCGGCCCCAACGACTCACATCGAAGACCAGAACCGTATTGAATTTACGGCGCGGATTCTCAACGTCCAGCAGCAATTGCACAAGCGCCGGACGCTGCCTGAACGTGAGCCCGCTCAGGCCTGCGTCTTCGTAATCGCAAACAACGCGGAAATTGTGAGCGCGCGCATATTCCGCGATAGCCTCCCGCTGGAACAGCGGTGAATACTCCTGATGGTCAGTCGACATGCGGATGTACTGCGCCGCTCGCTGAAGCGCATGTGGGTTGGTTCCGCTTTTCGTCGCAGAGGCCATGACGTATATCCGACAGCAACACACGTCTGTAGTAGTGACTTCGAGCAGGAAGTCAAGCCAATTCGTTTCCAGCGTCCCGACGGACCTCGTTCGCAGCCGCCAACCCCTTCCCCAAGTGCGCACTATCCCGTTGCACGCCCATACACTCAATTGCGTGCCTCGCGCGGGTCTTCGCAGCGTTGCGAATACGGGCTGTGCGCCCGTTGCGGAAGCGGACGCCGGGGGGCACAGACAGCCGCCGATAGACCCTAGAAGGACAGTGCTCCGCGAGTCTGTGAGGCAATCAACCTTGGCAATGGCTCCGCGCGCCTTGTGGGGCTACCCCGACCGTTGCGAAAGTGACGACTTTGCCTGCCATTTTTCAAGCAGTTCGAACATCGTTTTGAACCAGTTGCCTGGCAAATTCTGAGTGCCGACGTACGTCGCGTTGCCGGCGTATTCACCGAGTAACCAGAGCTGGCGTATTGCTACGAAAGTATAGATGGCATTGAGGTCGGACTCCGCGATGTCGGCAACCGACCGATAGCCATCAAGAAAGGCGTTCCACATTGCGCCCACCTTTTCGTCCGGCTCGCTCAGATTGCCTTGCAGCAGCCTGGCCCAGAGGTACACGGCGAGGTCGTAAGCTTGATAGCCTGGGCCGCTGTCGTCAAAGTCAAAAAACCACGCCCGGTTCTGCCCAGCGGCGCTCCTACTGACGAATGTGTTACCGCCGTGGCAGTCGCCGTGACACACGACTTTTGTCAACGCGGCTCCTTTAATGCTCTCCGCAAGGGTCTGTGCCGCCTTCGTAAAGTCGTCTCGGAGTGCAAACTCGAGGTGCTCTAGCAGTTGGATGCGGGCGAGCGGTTTTGAAATCAAGTGGTCGGCGTCCAGCGTATATCTGCTCGCGGGGCCGTCGTAGGCCCGCGCGGCAACATGAATCGTCGCCAACGCAGCTCCGGTCAAACGCACATTCTCAACATCGTCTCCGGGCGGCTCGCCGTCAAGGTAGTCAAAGAGCACGAGCGCGCGGCTCCCTTCGGGGGCGATAACCCTTGCTGCGAGGTTCCCGCTTCGGGTTTTGTGAGGGGCCGCGACAGCAGCGCCCTTGTCTCTCAAGTGCTCCAGCAGCGAAACCTCGAATTCAATATTCGCGTCCCCCCGAGAACGCAATGCGCTTAGTCGCGCAATACGACGGTCCCCGTTGGCGAGCCGGACCTCGTAGACGTCGTTGAACCCACGGCGAAGGAGAATGCAGTCGTTGATTTCGTCAATGCAAAACTCCCTCTCGACGATATGACCAATGCTCCGCGCATCAACCGTAGACCGTACGATGCAAAGGTCAACGGTCTCGGTTTTGTTTGAAAGGTTCATCGCTATCGTCCAGTGTCAGCGTGGCCAGGTGGTTGTCAGGACGCGGCGCGTCGTCACTGCAGTTGAGGAGTTGAGGGGCAGCTCCTGCGTAAAAAAGCGAGCGGTTGCGCCGCACTGTGCTTAACAATCGCGAGACGTTGTGGCGTTTCACTTACGGACGGCCGCATCCGCAGCTGTCCGAACACGCACTGGAGACTGGAGAGAAGAAACGAACTTCTTGAATCCAGGCTCCCATATTGATATTGCATCGTCCACTGCGAACATCCCGTGTCCGTCGCGGCCGAATGGTTGCTCAAAGACAAGCTGTCCATTTCCGCCCGCCGCCTGGAAGGCGTTGAACCACATCTGCACGACATCAGGGGAAAAATACATGTCGTTCTGTACGTAATGCCAGAGCACAGGAACGCGCGTCGTGGCTGCAAAATGGCCGATTGCATCGGCCATTCTCTCCGGCGCACACGGCTGTCCGGGATGCGTAGCGGGGCGGCCGCCGCGCCCGCCCGAGAAATTGGCCACTCCGATGAGGCCTTTGGGGGCGTAGCTTGCCGCAGCAAGTGATGCGAATCCGCCTGCGGATTGGCCAACCAGAATCACTCGCTCGGGGTCGACTTGCGGGAGTGTGTCTGCAAAGTTTACGGTAGCTATCAGGTCCTTCGCGGCTTCGGCGCCGGCCGTTTCAAAATCGGGCGCCCGACAGGAGCCAGTGTCCTCAGCAAACGTACCGCCCGTGGCCCCGTATCCACGCCGTATTGGGACGATAACAGCAAATCCCATACGGACAAATTCGCGAATCTGCGTGAGCTTGCGATATCGACCGATTTTTATCCTGTCGTGCGCATTTGGCGGATTGCCATGGCTGAGAACGATGAGGGGAAAGGGGCCCGGTCCGTCTGGCATGTAGGTCGTAGCGACGAGCTCGCGCTGGCGCATGCCGAAGAAGCCTTTCTCCGACATTGGTACCGCGACGACGGTTTCGTTCAAGTCTGTCGCAACCGGGTCCGATTCCGCAGCGCCCGCAACGGGCAAATGCAAGATAACCGTGACGCTCACAAGCTTGCACAACATCCGCAACCAGGTTTGCATAGCTTCCTCTCAATGGTCCGCTATCAGCATTGTCAGTGCGGCGGTTGCAGCGAGCGCGCAGAATCTAACGATAAGGGGATTGGCACCGCTCCCCGAGAATCCAAGAGACACGCTGCCCCGTCGCTGCATGATACGAAGACGTTGCTCTTAGTCGCCGACGCTAGGTGGTTATAAAGATGACCTGTACGCCGTCGTCATTCACGTCGAAGGTCACATATGCGGAGTCGTCCAGTACGTATTGATATCCCTGCATCACCAGAAAGGCAGGGAAAGGGTTCTTGATTGGTTTCCCGAGTTTAGACGTGACCTTCTTCGTGTCGTCGCCTAGTCTGATGCCAAGAACGGTGCCGGCGAATGGCGCATCAAGGCGGATGGACTCTACGTTTCCCGACGCATTGAAGAACGCCCACACATTTCTGGTTCGGAGGTGCAAGACCGATTTGCCTTTGTTTGGGTCAGGGATGCCCGGAGGTAGAGCTACGCTCCTTGCCATCGGCTCCGTTTCTGCAGTCGTTCTCAGTGCAGATTTGACCGTCGACACATCGTCCGCCAGTTTGAAACCCAACCCAAGAACAGGAACCATCTGTGCGAAGGCGCCTTGAGCTGATGTAAGAGCCGCCAGCAAGGCGAACTTCGCCATTATCATTTTTGACATTTGCTATTTCCCCGCCGTCGTGCGGCCTTAGTACTAAACTGCTTTTGAGCCTGCTATGTTCTCTCTCGCAATGAGACCATTTGAACGTCTATATGGTCAAGGGAATGAGGAAATCACGGACGAGAATGCAGTTGTAAGTAATGCATAGTTTTTGCGTTGTTTTCATTGGCTCGCGCCCACTTGTCCGAATTGCTGCGCGCTGGTTACGGTGGATGTGCGCTCAGGAGTAAGCGGTATGTCAGCAAAAGAGTTTCTCGGTTCTGAGAACGACTTATATGTGATACGGGCATGCATGTTCATTGCGACGGCAAGTCCGCTATAGTCGAATTCGCGTCAACTCTCGAAGCAATCGCATGGACGCTCAGCTGGTGATTATCTGTGGGCTTACATTTGTAATCCACGTCATCGCGACATTGGCCTACGCGGTCCGTATCGCTGGCGTCCGCACCCGCCGGATTGCACTGTCGTTTTCGCTCTTTGGAATAATCGCCCTCGTGTCCCGAACGGCCAACTCATTTCAGGGCCCGTTTATCGCCAAACGTGTGGAACTCGACATCGCCCGGCATATGGAAGGTGGCCTTCTTGATGACTTCCGTCTATTCCTGATGATGGCGACAGTGGCGACCATAGCGGGCACATTACTGATACCGACGTTTCAGCGATACTTCAGTCGCGCAGTTGAACACTTCCAAGTTCATCGCTCCGTTCCGCGCCTCCTGCTTCATGTATTCAGTCGAGGAGGCGTCAACTATCTGCGATATGGTGTGCGGCTTCCTTCTGCACGAAATGTCGTGCGGCTGACCTCTGGCCTCAGCGTGTCCAGGACGGTCATTGCACTGAATGTCTTCGCGATGGCAATATGGACAGTCGGTGTTTTTGCCACACTTTATGCGGGATATATGAAACCGGAGCTGCGGGTGACCTGCGCGAACCTCTCATCTGTCATCAACGGGTTCGCAACTGTCGTATTGGCAGTGGTCATCGACCCGCACGTTTCCGTGATGACTGACGACGTCATTGAAGGTCGGATTACAGAGAGCAGCTTCAGGCGGGCCATCACTGCGCTTTCAGGTGCCCGTATCTTGGGAACGGTATGCGCTCAGCTTCTGCTCGTACCGGCAGCACTCATCATCACGCGAGTTGCTGAGCTTATTTAGCGGGGATTCAGCTGTGTAGGCCGAGAAATGGAGCCCCACGAGCAGCAATATGCGTTGCGAGATGCATCCTTTAAGGATGCTCCTGCGCGACCTGCTGGCGTCTAACCATCGGCCTGCCAAAGCGCGCGAGCCCATCAAAGTGGCCGTTAGAAAAAATTAAATCCTCATTCGCTAGATATGTCTTTGCTTATTCGTATCTTCAAAGAGTAGCGCATAGTAATGTCGAATGCTCCAGGCGATTGCCGCATCGGTCCCTTCGCCTTCTTCCGGCGTCTCATCCTAGCCCTGGCAGGCGCCGCGAATGCAACGTCGTCGTCTCTGAATCAATTGGCACGTAAGGTGTGTGTAATATTATGACGGAGTCATCAACACGAAAGCGTCTCCAGCACTCCGTTCAATGCCCCATTCTGTTGAAATTTCTGCCGCCATCATCTTTGCCTTTGCGCTCATTCATACGTTCGCCGTAGCACGCATTGAAAAGCTCTCGCACCGTTTTCCGCGGCATGCGGGTGTCTTCCACTTCCTCGCGGAGGTGGAGGTCGTCTTCGGATTCTGGGCGCTGATTCTGTGTCTTGCGATGTGGGCGCTCGTCGGGTCACACGTGACCATCGAGTACCTGGAGCATCGCGAGTTTACCGAGGCGCTGTTCGTCTTTGTCATTATGGTGGTCGCCGCGAGTCGACCTATTCTCGTACTGGTGACGACCATTGTGATGCGGCTTGCGCGGTTTCTGCCTGTTCGCACCGAGGTTGCCGTTATCTGGTTCTCTCTATCCGCCGTTCCCCTCCTGGGCTCCATCATCACTGAACCTGCGGCGATGACACTCGCCGCGCTATTGCTGCGCGACACGCTGTTCTCCGCGCGAAGTTCCGAGCGGGTGAAGTATTTCGGCCTGGCGTTGCTTTTCGTGAATGTGTCCATCGGTGGGGTCATGACGGCGTATGCAGCACCGCCGGTGTTGATGGTCGCGAGTGCCTGGGGGTGGAGCACCGGATTTATGGCGGCCACCTTCGGATGGAAAGCAGCGCTCGCAGTTGTTTTCAATGCTACGGCTTTCGTCGCCCTGAGTGCCAGGAGCGTGCCGGCGTCCCAAGGGAGCGGGGGTGGTACAACCGCACCGTCCCAACGCGTTCCGGTTGGCGTCACGCTAGTCCATCTCGGGTTTCTCGCGCTTGTCGTCATCAACTCGCACCACGCTGTCGTGTTCATCGGGGCATTCCTCTTCTTCCTAGGCTATACGCACGCTTACGAGCGCCACCAGTCGCCTCTCATGCTGCGCGAAAGCCTTCTAGTCGCTTTCTTCCTTGGCGGCCTGGTTGTGCTCGGCGGCCTACAGCAATGGTGGCTTCAGCCGATAGTGCGTTCCATGGATGCGTTGACACTGTATTTCGGCGCGACAGGCCTGACGGCAGTCATGGACAACGCTGCCATTACGTATCTCGGGTCGCTCATACCTGGCTTATCAGACAGCGCAAAGTATCTGCTCGTGGCAGGAGCGGTAACGGGCGGAGGATTGACGGTGATTGCAAACGCTCCGAACCCGGCCGGCCTTGCGATACTCGGGAACCGGTTTGAGGGAGGCGCAGTCAGTCCGATTAAACTGCTCGGCGCCGCGCTCATGCCTACCATAATCGCAGGTGTAGCCTTTCTGGTTTTATAGGCAGGTCGAACAAAAGCGACACGGACGGTCGAGGCGTTCAAATGTCCGCATGCGACGTGTCGGGACAACGACGCAAGAGCGTACGAAAGTTCTTGTTTGGTGGCCGACTAGCTTTGCGGATGGCGGGTGACGCAGCAAAAGAAGCAGAACTGTTGCAGGTGGTTATGCAGTTCGTGAACCGGATGGAGCATGCCGACGCACCGCAGCGGCTGGAGGCGCTCGACGTCGGCAAGTACCAGTCCCAGATGCTTTCTAAGGTTGCAGACTTCTGTGCGACCGTGCGCCTGGCCACGGTTGAGTCTGGTGGCGAGTCGACAACCTGACCATTGCTGTCAGCTGTCCAGTGGACCAGCGATGGCGTTGGGAGCCGTCAAGTCGGGCAACCCAGTTGCGTCGCCAGGTCGTTTAAGTCTGCCGCCTCATAATCCCACGGTTGTTCAGCGTGTAAGTCGCTATGTTGGTCCGGGCCATGTTCGACAGGGCGAAGCACAAACGCGGTCTTTAGGCCGCACTGACGCGCTGCCGCCAAATCTCCGTTATGCGCCGCGACCATGCAAATCTCGGCGGGGCTAAACCCAAGAATTTCGGCAGTCTCAGCATAGACTTGGGGCGATGGTTTGTAGGCTCTGACGACCTCCGCGCCGAGAATCGCGTCCCAAGGAAGCGCAGCACGCTTCGCCATGTCCACCATCAGTCTGATATTGCCATTTGAAAGGGGCGCGATAATGAATTGACGCTTGAGTCTCAACAGCCCTTCCACAGAATCGGGCCACGGGTCGAGCCGATGCCAGGCAAGGTTCAGTTCGTCAAGTTCGTCGGGGGTGACCGAGTCGGCATCGATGCCGAAGTTGCGCATGACCTTGACCAGATTTTCCTTGTGAAGGACGTCGAGCCGAACAAACGGTCGTCGTCCACTTCGAATCTCTTCCATGGCGGGCGAGTATTCGCGGCGCCACGCGTCGGCGAACTCGGCTGCTTCAACGGCGAGGTTGTGACGACTGAGAAACGGCGCTACGTCTCGCGCGACGCCGCTTCGCCAATCGACGAGAGTGCCAAAGACATCGAACAGAAGAGCCTTGATTGTGGAATCCATGACCATTTGCCGAACCTCTCAATCGGTGCACTGAGACAAGTCTAGCGGGAAAAACGGGCATGCGAGCGGTGGCAGTTGTGCCAATTGCTCATGTCAAGTGCTTCCGACAGGCCTAAGGCGGACGGGTCTCCCTCAGGCACTAAACGACGGGTGGGGCGCTGCCAGGTCACCTAAAATGGAGATAGCTGAAAAATTAAAACATCATTCGCTAGATATGTCTTTACTCATTCACATCATCGAAGAGTCTCTTGGACATTAAAGCCATTCAATGGATGGGACTCTTTTTAGGGCAGGCAACCGCATCCTGCGGATGCTCGAAGGAAGCCTCATGCGCAGGGAAAGAAGGCGCCACCTTGGCCCGGCTCAACGCATTGCCGCAACGCAGAGCTGCCGATGGCTCTAGCTGTGAGCATCGACCCACGCGCGAGCCCAATCCAACCCTGCGAGTTCAGCTTCCTCCTCACTGTCAAAGTGACCAAGGACACCTGAAGCATGGACAAGCTTGCCACGAAAAGTGATGGTTCCGCTCGCCGCATAACGTTCCCTCTGCGACTGGCCTTCCGGCTCGACAATCGAGTGTCCGCATACTTGATACCCGTGGTAGCTCTGCGACTGCATCAGCGCACGACGTGAGCGGATAGTGCGTGGCCTGTCACGCGAAGGACGTTGCCCTCCGGTGTGACCTGCCGCGGAATTTCGGACATGTCCGGTTCGGGTCCAGGCAAAGTCCCTGGCGCATTGCCCTGCTTCGCGACGAGCCTTGATTCAGGTGCCGATGTGCGCCGCGAATACGCCTTCTTCGCATGCAAAGCCACGTGCCGCCGCACGGCGGGTTTGTGCAGGGCAGTCGCCCTATGTGGCGCAGTCCCGCGCGCCTCCGGCGGATTCCAGACTTCCGAATATGTGCCGGCTCCGAAAGCAGTCGGCGCGAGCGC
>Ga0055533_1000223_pt1 | contig 39225 bp, 40 predicted proteins | sample AraplaCvi_mMS_r2_FD_54991 | JGI IMG/M metagenome (GOLD analysis project Ga0055533, IMG submission 54991) | Arabidopsis root microbial communities from North Carolina, USA - plate scrape CL_Cvi_mMS_r2 | ecosystem: Host-associated > Plants > Roots > Endosphere | place: USA: North Carolina...
GCCTCGACGAGCGCGCGCGTGCCGCCGGCCTGGTCACCGAGTACGAGCGTGGTCGATGCAAGATCCGCAGCCAGCGTATGTTGCGAATGCAAAGCGCCGGTCGCCGCGAAGGCGGGCATGGCACCCAGCAGTTTCAGCATGCGCCGTCGCGTTGAAAAAGAAGTTGGAGCGGAATGAGCCATAAGCCCTCACGTCAGGTCGATACGTCAGCGTATCGAGCCGCGCGCGGCATGGGAATGAATCGATTTCGATAACGTTATTTGCTGGCGCGCTTTGGCGTCGGGCGCGCGCTATGACCGTCGAAGTCGAAGGGCATGCAGGTCGTTGCGAGGCTTGTATGTGAGTGCTCCAGTACACGCAATAAACCGCCACTGTGCCGTTTGAAGTGCCGCTTTGACTACCCGCGATTCAAAGTTGAAACGAATCGGTCCGACGCCGGCCAAAAAACCACCTCAATTCGTCGGGGAATGCCGCGAACAACGCACCTGGGTCAAATCCCTAAATTTGGGCTGCACAGCACAGCCATGGCCTGAAAGCGCGATTTTCCACCGCGGCAAGAATGACCTGCAGATGAGGCAGAAGTGATTCAACTCGGTCAGAACTACGCGCGCCGGCATCTTGCGAAGTGCGATCAACGGGCTGCAACCCCGGCGCGCTATGGAATCGACCATGACTGGCCCACTCCTTGCCTTTATCTTTTCATACAGCCGGCGACACGACCATCGACCAGGTCTTGCCAACGGGGGCTTCTCTCAAACGCTCGAGAACGAGCGGCGAGAAGAACGATCCGGCTGCGAAATAAAAGAATACAAGGAGTACCAGAAGATGCAGTCTCTCATCCTCATTCAAACGGGCTTGCGGTGTGCCGTGCGCATCGCGCGTCGTCTTCTGGCATCGCATCTCGCGGTCATATTCAATGCGCCGCTTACGTTCCCTGTTTCCCGCAAGCTAATCCCGCTGACAGTCGCGCCGCGGCACAGCCACCACACAACTCGTAGCGGGCCGTTTTCGGCTCCTGCCCGGCCGCTCTCATCCGCAGCGCCCGGACGCCATTTTCTGTAGCACCCTTGTAGTGAGCAGTACGTTGTACCNAAACCGTAGTTATTCGATGNCANTTAAGTTAGCCATCCTAAAGGGAGNTCAATCATGAAATCGTTTATCAACAGCGCCAAGGCATTCATTCGCGACGAAGACGGCGTGACCGCCATCGAATATGGCCTGATCGCCACGCTCATCGCGCTCGCCATCATCGTTGGCGCGACGGCCGTTGGTACCAATCTCAACGCGAAGTTCAACTTCATCGCAGGGAAGCTCGCGTAAATACGGGCCGGTGCCGGCGGACGAATCGTGCAAGCGTACCGTCCGCCGCCACCGCCGTTAGCCGCTGCCCGGCCCGCAAGGCCGCCATCCAGTTGAACGGGAGTTGATCATGCAATCGCTCATTGAATCCATTGACGCATTCGCCCACGACGAAGAAGGCGTCACCGCAATCGAGTACGGCCTCATCGCCACGCTCATCGCGCTCGCCATCATCGTTGGTGTGACGGCCATCGGGACGAACCTCGAGGCGAAGTTCATCGCGATCTCCGGCTATCTGGCCTAGTTTCGCGCGAAGTGCCGATGGGCGNGCCGCGTTCGCGCCGTCGTCCATCGCACCGCCCTTTTTNAGTCTGCGGTATTGCCGATAAGAGCTNGCCATGTTGATTACCAGCAACGTCCTGCCACCGATCGCCCCGTGCGTCATCGCGCTCGTGGTCGCTGCCGCNAGCACGGACATCCAGTGCCGGCGTATTCCGAACATGCTGGTCGGCGCCGGTCTGCTCGGCGCGTTTTTTGTGCAGTGCTGGCTCAAGGGATTAGGCGACGGTGCCGGCGCGTGGTTCACGGGCGCCGTTGTGGGACTCGCGCTGTTTCTGCCGTTTTATCTCGTGCGCGGCATGGCCGCCGGCGACGTCAAGCTGCTCGCGATGGTCGGCGCATGGATTGGGCCGCTGCTCGTGTTCCATGCGGCTCTCGCCACGTGCGTGATCGGCGGCATATGGATGCTTGCGCGCACCGGGCGGCGTCATCAGTTGGGAAAGGTGTGGGCAAATCTTCGCGTCATTGTCCAGCCCGCGTTGCGCAAAACAGGCGCGGCTTCCATCGAATCGGTGGGATCGGTCCCCTACGGCGCAGCCATCGCAGCAGGAACCATTTCGGTGCTGCTGACGGCAACGGCATAACGGAATCACAACCGCGTGCCGGACGACGATCCGGCATCCGAAGCGATAAAGCCGTGCTCAAAATAGCGCGCGGCACCGGGGAGCAGGACATGAACACGAATGTTACGGCCACAGCCCAGGCAGCAAGCGCACCTCTCGACATGGACGCCGGCCAGAGCTGCACGAACGACATGGTATTGCGCGCGCCGCGCACTGTTGCGGACACCGGCTTGCCCGCGCTCTTCGTCGCGCATCTGGTTCTGAAGTCCCTTTTGCAGAACGGCAAATCGTCGCTCGGCGATCTGATTGCGCGGCATTGCCTGACAGCAGCGGCACTCGAAGAAACGATCGGCTTCCTGGTGCGCGAACATCTTGTCGAAATCGCCCATCGCGGTGCCGCCGATACCGATGTCTATCTGCGCCTCACCGATGCCGGCCGCGCTCTCGCGGCTCACGAAGCAAGCCGCTCCACCTATTGCGGCCCCGCGCCGGTCACGCTCCAGGCGTATGTGAGCATGGTCAACGCGTATTCGGTAAAACGCATCCGCATTGCGCAGCACGACGTGCGCGCCGCGTTCCCGGACCTGATTGCCGATATGCCCTTGATCGATTCCGCAGTCGCCGCGTTGAACGCCGGCCGCCCGGTCATGCTCTATGGCCCGGCGGGCGGCGGCAAGACCTACCTCGCCGAACGGCTTGGCGAGTTGCTGCAAGGCGCTGTGCCGGTTCCCTATGCGATTCATGTAGCGGGCGATGTCATCCAGTTGCACGACCCGCTGATTCATCGCGACGCTTGCGCTAACGCCCTGCCTCACGTAACCGATCGCCGCTGGCGAGTATGCGAACGGCCGGTGGTGATGTCCGGCGGCGAACTGACATTGGCGATGCTCGATCTTCAGTACAACGCGAACAGCGGCTTTTATCAGGCGCCGCCGCATATGAAGGCGAACATGGGCCTGTATGTCGTCGACGATCTCGGCCGCCAGCGCGTCGCGCCCGCCGATCTGCTCAATCGCTGGATCACGCCTCTTGATCGCGGCGTCGATCAGTTCTCGCTGCAATCGGGCGCGCGCTTCGTGAGCCCGTTCGATGTGTGGCCCGTATTCTCGACCAACGTTACCCCTGCCGAACTGAACGACAACGCCTTTCTGCGCAGGCTCGGCTCGAAGCTCCATGTCGGCCCGCTGTGCCTCGACGACTACCGGCGCCTCTTCGACGCTCAATGCGCAGCGCACGACATTGAACAGGCACCCGGCGTGTTCGAGTACCTGCTGCACCAATTGCATCTGCGCAGCCGGACACCGCTTCTCGCCTGTTATCCGGCCGATCTTCTCGCCGTGCTGCGTTCGTTCGCGCTCTATCACGGCGACGTACCGGTCGTCACCGAATACCGTCTGGCGCATGCATGGCACAGCTATTTCGGCAGCACGCCGGAACATGAAGACACGCTTTTATCCCATGCCGGGGAAGCCGGCAAACGGTACGCCGGCGTCTGATCAGCAGGTGCCATCGCAACTCACGAAAGGAGTATCAACATGAAGACCAGTCGCGCAATTGTGATGTTAGGAATGGCTCTGCTCGCGGGTCTTGCCGCCGTCGGTTTCGCGTCGCGATGGTTGCTGCAGGCGTCGTCGTCAGCCGTCACGCCGGTTGCGGTGGCCACCGCCGAAGTGAGTCTCGGGCAGCCGCTGAATCCGAACATGATCCGCACGGTGAACTGGCCGTCCGCAAGCGTCCCACCCGGCGCGTTCAAAGATGCCAAAGCACTTGACGGACGTGTGGTGCGCACGAGCCTCGAACCCGGCGAGCCGGTGATCGAATCGAAGCTCGCTCCGCAAGGCACCAAGGGCGGGCTCTCGGCGGTGATCGGCGAAGGCAGGCGTGCGATCACGGTGCGCGTGAACGATGTCGTGGGTGTGGCGGGTTTTGCACTGCCCGGCAACTATGTGGACGTGATCGTCAACACTCAGGAACCCGAAGCGAAGAACTCTGACCCGCAGCAGAGCATCTCGAAGATCGTCCTCGAAAAGATTCTCGTGCTTGCCGTCGCGCAGCAGGTCAGCCGCGACGACACGCAGCCCAAGGTCGTCAACGCAGTCACGCTCGAAGTGACGCCTGACCAGGCCGAAAAACTCGATCTCGCGCGCAGCGTCGGCAGCCTGTCACTCGTGCTGCGCAATCAGATTGACGACCGCGCGTTGCCCACCGGCGGCGCGACTAAGGTCACGCTGCTAGGCAGGCCCGCCGCGCCGGCGTCCGCGTCCGTTGTCGCGGCGGCGCCTGCGCGCGTCAAATACGCGGCCCGCCCTGCGCCGAAGCGCGACTGTGTCGGCGTGCTGTCCGGAACGCAAGGTAGTCAGGAATGCTTTTGATCACATAACAGTCGGGCAATGCCGCCGCGTGTCGCGCACGACAGTTCGCTCGCAACGGGGCTACGGGGAGATAAAGAAATGAAATCGAGTCAACGGAAACTCATGAACGGCCGCGGGGTGCGCGCCGCGTTGCTGACCACAACGATATGCGCATCGCTGCTCGGCACGCAGGCGGTGCACGCCCAGGAAGCGCTCGATCCCGGCATGTCCGGCAAAGGCGTTGCCGTGCCCATGCCGCGCGGTCCAGTACAAATGACCATCAGCATGAATCCAACGGCGGCACAGCCTGCCAGCGCGATGCAAAGCGCCGCCGCCCGCGGTCCTGCATGCAGTCGCACGCAGAACGAGCAGAGCACGGTGGTAGTGCCAATCGGCAAGTCGACGCTGATGCACACCGCAGAGCCGGTGCGCAATCGCACGCTGGGCAATCCGTTGATCGCGCAAGCCACCATGGTGTCGCCGCAAACGCTGTACGTGGTCGGGATGGCGGTCGGCACCACCAACATGATCGTGCAAGGCAAGAGCGGCGCGTGCGAGGTCATCAACGTGGTAGTCAACGCGGATTCAGGCGGCCTGCAGACTTCGCTGTCGCAACTCATGCCTGATGAGCCGAACATCCGCGTCTCGACGGTCGCGGGAGACCTCGTGCTCGCCGGCCGCGTATCGAATGCACAGGCCGCCAATCAGGCACAGGAAATCGCCAAAGCATACGCACGCAGTTCGCTGCCGGCAGCCAACGGCGCGTCGAATGGCAACGCCAAGGCCGCGACCGTGCTCAACATGATGAGCGTCGACTCGCCGCAACAGGTGATGCTCGAAGTGAAGGTCGCTGAAGTGTCGAAGACCGTGCTCAACCAGTTGGGCTCGGCAATGAACATCCAGGGCGGCTTCGGCTCGTGGAGCGGCGCGTTGATCAGCAGCCTGCTCGCGGGCGTGTCGAGCATCGTCGACGTGAACAAGGCGAATAACCGGCCATTCAATGTCGCGATCGACGGACAGCACGGCGATAACCTCGTGAAGATTCTGGCCGAACCAAATCTCGTCACGTTGAGCGGGCAGGAGGCGACATTCCTCGCAGGCGGCAAGGTTTTCATTCCGATTCCGCAAAGCAACCTGAACGGTGTGGCGACCATCGTCCTGCAGGAAGAGGAATTCGGCGTCGGCCTGAAGTTCACGCCGACTGTACTCGCCGGCGGCCGCATCAACCTGAAGGTGGCGCCGGAAGTGTCGGAGCTGTCGTCCACCGGCGTCACGGTCGGTGCGACGAATACCAACAATCTGACGATCTTGCCGCTGATCACCACGCGCCGCGCTTCCACGACGGTGCAGATGAACGATGGGGAGACTTTCGCGATTGGCGGCCTGATCAAGAACAACGCGTCGGGCACGTTGAAGGCCATTCCGGGTGTCGGCGAAGTACCCGTGTTGGGCGCACTCTTCAGAAGCACGTCGTATCAGCAGGACCGCACCGAACTCGTGTTCATCATCACGCCGCACCTCGTGAAGCCGTTGCAAACGGCGGCGAATCTGCCGCTGCCCACCGACCGCCTGAGAACGCCGAACGAGGCCGACGTTTATCTGATGGGCAACATGGAAGGCCGCGATCCGGCGGGCGACAACAAGCCCGCGCCGCCGATGCCTGCCCCTGCGCCGTCGCCGACGATGGCTCCGGCACCGTCGCAACCGCAGGTTCCTGCAGTCGTTCCCGCCGCCGAGCCGCCCGTCTCCGCCATGGTGCCGAATCCGGCAGCGGCGAGCACACCGCTGCCTGAGGCGAAAGCCGCGCAAATTGCTGCTCACAACTAACGCAACCCCTCGGAGAACGTCATGACGAACCACACCATTTCCTCCTTGCGCTGGGCTGCGTTACTCCTGCCGGCGTGCCTCGCGCTCAACGGCTGCATGTCGACGACGCCCGACTTCGACCGGCACTTCGGCGAATCGGTGCGCAGCTACACCGAGGCCCAGATCATCAACCCGGACGCGGCCTCCAGAAATCCGTCGACGGCGGGCGTGGACGGCAAGGCTGCGGTCGCGGCGATGTCGAACTACAACGCGTCGCTGAAGGCACCGACAACGTCCGCCAATGCATTCGTGATCGGCGTAGGCCGCAGCTCTGCCGGCGGTGCGGGCGCGGGCGCGGCCATGCCTACGCCTGCGAACGGCGAGTAGGCAATGTGAGCCTTGCAACGGCGCGAGCCGTCGCAGGGCCAACCCGGCAACGATTCCGCGGACGACAACATCATGATCAATATCCTCATCAACTCCGAGCACACGGGCCGAATGTCCGAGGTCGTTCGCCTCGTCACGGACTGCGGCAATTGCACGACGACCCGCATGCAAGGCGTGCCCTCCACGTTGCTGGAGCGCGGCGACAGTCTCGATGCGTTCGACGTGCTGATCATCGACGCGGCGTCGATCGAGCGCGCCGAACTCGATTCGGTCAACCTGCTGGTGCACCGCTATCCGCGCCTCACGTGTCTGTTGCTGTTGCCGCAGACGTCGCCCGACACGCTGATCGCCGCGATGCGCGCGGGCGTTCGCGACGTGCTGAACTGGCCGCTCGACGCACGCGCGCTCGGCGCCGCCGTGCAGCGTGCCATGGCCCCGCACGCCGACGAGACTCGCCACGAAACGCATATGGTGTCGTTCATTTCGTGCAAGGGCGGCGCAGGCACGAGCCTGATCGCGGCGAACGTGGGTCACGCGATCGCGACGCTGCACGGCAAGCGGGTGCTGCTCGTCGACCTGAACCAGATGTTCGCCGACGCCGCGTTTCTCGTAAGCGATCAGGAGCCGCCGTCGACGTTGCCGCAAATCTGCGCGCAGATCGAACGCATCGACGCCGCGTTCCTCGATGCGTCGCTCACGCACGTCACGCCCGGCTTTCATGTGCTGGCCGGCGCAGGCGATCCGTTGAAGGCGCTCGAGATCCATGAAGAGCAGCTTGAATGGATTCTTGGCGTTGCCGCGCCGCGTTACGACGTCGTGCTGTTCGATCTTGGCCAGAGCATCAATGCGCTGTCCATCGTCGCGCTCGATCGCAGCGCCGAGATTCACCTGGTGCTTCAGGCAAGCATGCCGTATGTGCGCGCGGGCCGCCGTCTGCAGGAGATGCTGGTGTCGCTCGCGTATTCGCCCGACAGGATGCGCCTGCTATTGAACCGGCACCGCCGCAACGACGAGCGAGCCGCGAGCGCGCTCGAACAGGTGCTCGGCAGGCGTCCTTCGCATCTGATCGCCGACGATCCGCAAGCGGCGGCCGAGGCCGTCAACCTCGGTGAGCCGTTGCTGAAAAATGCGCGCAACAGCGCGCTCACGCGCAGCATACAGGCGCTCGCACAAAGCATCGTCAATCAGTCGACAGGCGTCGTCCCGCAGAAGAAGCGCGATGACCCGTTGCTCGCCCGGCTGTTCGGCCGCTCGGCCACGCAGCGGCAGTCGACGGCGTCATAACGTCAGCCAGGAGAATCTCATGTCACTACGCGAACAGATGTCGTCACAAACGGTCCATGCGCTGCCGGAACGCCAGGCGGGCATGCGCGCGCCGCTCGGTCTCGCGCGAGCCGCTTACCAGACGCTCAAGCGCAAGGTTCACGAAGCCGTGCTCGATCGGGTCGAACTGGAACGTCTCGCGCGGCTGCCGGCCGAGCAGGTGCGTCAGGAAATCGGCGGGCTGATCGCGCGCATCCTCGAAGAAGACAAGGCGCCCGTCAACGACCTCGAACGCAGGCAGTTGATGACCGACATCCACGACGAGATGTTCGGTTTCGGTCCGCTCGAAGCGCTGCTGCGCGACCCGAGCGTATCGGACATTCTGGTCAACACGTACCGCACGACGTACGTCGAACGCGGGGGACGGCTGGAACTCACGGACGTGACCTTCTACGACGACGCGCACCTCATGAAAGTGATCGAGAAGATCGTCTCGCGGGTCGGGCGGCGCATCGACGAATCGAGTCCGATGGTCGACGCGCGCCTGCCTGACGGCTCGCGCGTCAACGCGATCATTCCGCCTTCNGCCGTGGACGGGCCGCTCATGTCGATCCGGCGTTTCGCAGTGAACCCGCTGCAGATGAGCGACCTGGTGGCGTCGCAAAGCCTCACGCCACCCATGGCCGAGCTGCTCGATGCGCTCACGCGGGCAAAGGTCAACGTGCTGGTGTCGGGCGGAACGGGCAGCGGCAAGACCACGCTGCTGAACATTCTGTCGGGCTTCATTCCCGAAGGCGAGCGCGTGGTAACGATCGAAGACGCAGCCGAGTTGCAACTGCGCCAGCAACACGTGCTGCGTCTGGAAACGCGGCCGCCGAATGTCGAGGGACGCGGCGAAGTCACCCAACGCACGCTCGTGCGCAACGCGCTGCGGATGCGGCCGGATCGCATCATCCTCGGCGAAGTGCGCGGCGCCGAAGCGCTCGACATGCTCAATGCGATGAACACCGGCCACGAAGGATCGCTCGCGACAATTCACGCCAATACGCCGCGCGACGCACTGACGCGCCTCGAAAACATGATCAGCCTTGCCGGCCTCGCGCTGTCGCCGAAGAATCTGCGCCAGCAGATTTCGTCCGCGATCTCGGTGGTGGTCCAGGTGGCCCGCTTGACCGACGGCCGGCGCAAGGTCGTCAGCATTCAGGAATTGACGGGCATGGAAGGCGAGATGGTGAATATGCAGGAGATCTTCACGTTCAAACGAACGGGCATCGATCAGAACGGCACGGTACGCGGCCACTTCTGCGCGACCGGCGTACGGCCGAAGTTCACCGAACGGTTGCAGGCGTTCGGCATTGCGCTGCCCGACCAGCTCTACGATCCGGCCCGGCGCTTCGATACGGCGTAACGGTCGGCGCGGCACACGCGGCTCATCTTTGTGAGGCATCTATGAATCCGATCTTTTACGCCTTCGCTTTCCTGCTGTTCGTTGCGGTGGTTCTGGGTATAGAAGGGGTGTATCAATGGTGGAACAGCCATCATGGGCCCACCGCGCGACGCCTCGATCAACGGATCAGAGCGCTGTCGGCGGGCGCGCATGTGCACGGCGAACGCCTGTCCATCCTGAAGGAGCGCATGCTCAGCAATTCCGCGCCGCTCCATGCGCTGATGTTGCGCGTGCCGCGCATCCACGCGATCGACCGGATCGTCGTTCAGTCGGGGTTGAGCCACACGGTCGGGCGGCTCGTGATGCACAGCGTGGCGGCCGTTGTTGTCGTATTGCTCGCGGCCAGTTTCTCTCCAGTGCCGGTGCCGACGCTCGTCATGGTGCTCGCCGTCGCGGCGGCCCTCGCGTTCCCAACACTGCGCGTGCTGCGCGCTCGCGCTAGGCGCCTGCGTGTTCTCGAGCGGCAGTTGCCCGAGGCCGCCGACATGATCAGCCGCGCATTGCGAGCGGGCCATTCGTTTTCAAGCGCCATCGGCATGCTCGGCAACGAGTTCGCCGAGCCGACGGGCGGCGAGTTCCGTACCGTCTTCGACGAAATCAATTACGGCGTCACGATGAACGAAGCGCTGCTCAATCTTGCGACGCGCGTGCCGGTTCGCGATCTGCGCTACTTCGTGATCGCGGTGCTGATCCAGCGCGAGACCGGCGGCAATCTCGCCGAGATTCTCGACAGCATTGCGTCGCTGGTTCGCGACCGGCTGCGTCTGTTCGATCAGGTGCGCGTGCTGTCCGCCGAAGGGCGCCTGTCGGCATGGATCATCGGCCTGTTGCCGTTCGCAGCGGCGGGCGCGATGAATCTGTTGAACCCAAGCTTTCTCTCGGTGCTCTGGGAAGATCCCGCCGGGCTCAAGGTCATCGAATCGGTGTTCGTGTCGATGCTGTTCGGCGTGCTGTGGATGCGGCGGATCGTGCGGATTCGCGTATAACGCCGGCCGTGCGTNAAGAGAACCCANTTGGAGAGTCACGATGGAAACGCTCGATTCAGGNACCCTGTTGCTGCTCGGCGGCGTGTTCGTCGCCACATTCGCCGGCGTGGTCGCGCTCATGTGGTGGATGACGCCNAAGGATATGCAGCGCCGCATCCAGCAGGCCGGAGGCGNGTCGCTGTCGCGGCAAACGCAGTCTTCAGCCGGCTCGGGATGGGCCGAGAAAATCGCGGAGATCTCGCGGCCGATCTCGCAACTGTCCATTCCAAAGGACGGCTGGGAAGACTCGCCGTTACGGCTGCGTTTGATGAACGCGGGCTGGCGCTCATCGACGGCGGCCGGGCTTTATTTCGCGGCGAAGACCGTGCTCGCACTGCTGCTGCCGCTTGTCGGCCTCATCGCATTGATGCGCACGCCGGTCGTCAACGGACAGTACGCTGTGAGCGCAACGATTCTCGCCATACTCGCGGCGATCGGCTACTACACGCCGAACATCATATTGGCGCGCTGCCGTGCGCGGCGTCAGCGCGCGATTGTCGAAGGCTTCCCGGACGCGCTCGATCTGCTGACGGTTTGCGTGGAAGCGGGCCTCGGTATGGACGCCGCACTGATGCGAGTAGCCAACGAAATGCAGCTCGCAAGTCCCGAAGTCGCAAGCGAACTGCAATTGATGCTGCTCGAACTGCGTTCCGGCTTCACGAAGGAAAAGGCGCTGCGCAACCTCGCGTTGCGCACGGGCGTCGAGGACGTCGACAACTTCGCTTCGATGCTGGTCCAGGCGGATCGCTTCGGTACGAGCATCGGCGCTTCGTTGCGCGTGATGTCCGACACGCTTCGCACGCGCCGCAGAATGCGCGCAGAGGAACGCGCCGCCAAGATCGCATTGAAGCTGTTGTTCCCGCTGATCTTCTGCATCTTCCCCGCATTGATGACGGTGCTGATGGGACCGGCGTTCATCCACATCTACCGAATTTTGCTGCCGACGCTCGGCACGTGACGCATTCATCGGCACGCGGGCGCACGCATTGGTTGAAAACAACAACGCGCACAGGGGACGAGAAATGAGCCATAAAACAACGCACTTTTCATCATTTTCCGGAACGCGCCCGGCCTCGCGCAGACGCGGGCGGCGCCGCGAGGCGGGCGTCGCGGCCGTCGAGTTCGGACTCGTCCTGCCTCTGCTGTTGCTGATCGTGTTCGGCATGGTCGAGTTCAGCATTGCGCTGTACGACAAGGCGGTGATCACCAATGCGAGCCGCGAAGCTGCACGCGCCGGCGTGATGTACAAGGTACCGCCACTCACGGCCGCTCAGATCACCACTGTCGCGCAGAACTATGCGTCGACGTATCTGATCAGCTTTGGCGCGTCGCCGTCGCCGGTGAGCGTAGCCGTNGATCAATCGTCGGGCACGACGACCGGTCAGCCGCTCAAGGTCACGCTCACCTATTCGTATAGCGGCGTGGGGCTCGGCACGATCGTCAGTCAACTGGTGGGCTCGGTGCCCATCACCGCCATCACCACGATGAACTACGAATAACGACGCGCAACCGGCAGGCCGCCACTGCCCGGCGCAATCCACACGCGATGGAGGTTCACATGAGACCCCGAAGAAATCCTGCGCCGGCGCGGAACCGGCAACGCGGCGCCGTAGCGGTGATGACCGCGCTGTGCCTGACCGTACTGATCGGCACGACTGCGCTCGCGGTCGACCTGGGCCGCGCGTGGGTCGTGCGCAACGAACTGCAGAACGCTGCCGATGCGGCGGCGCTTGCCGGCGCTGGAGCGCTCGGGCCGAACTACGCGACCCCGAACTGGACGCAGGCGGAAATGAAGGCACAATCCGCGATCACGCTGAACCGGACCGAAGGCTCGCTACTGCTGACGGCCCAGGTTCAGAGCGGCTACTGGAACGTGACGGGCACACCCGCCGGCTTGCAGTCGCTGCCTGTGCCCTCGCCGGGCGCCTACGACAAACCCGCCGTGCGAGTGACGGTAAGCCGCGCGGCCGGGCAGAACGGCGGACCGCTTCCGCTCGTGCTGGCGCCGATCATCGGCATCAACACAATGCCGATCAGCGCAACGGCTGTGGCGGTCATCTCGGCGCCGGGCTACGCCGCGCCCGGCGCACTTTTTCCGACAGCCATCTCGAAGTGCCTCTATACGGCCTACTGGAATGCAACGACGGGACAGCCGGTAAACGATCCCGCAACCGGCCGCCCTCAGGAGTTCAGCATAGGATCGACTTACCACTATCCCGGCTGCGCGGCGAGCGTGGGCTCCGGGCAATGGACATCGTTTCAGTACAACGTTCAGGACGTGACATCGATCCGCAATCTGATCGCCAACGGCAATCCACTGCCGCTCAATATCGGCGATACGACATGGATTCAATCCGGCGTGAAGAATACGATCTACAACTCGGTGCCCGCTCCCGCCGATGTTCTGCTGCCGGTGGTCGACACGCTCGATACGGGCAGCCCCGTGCCCATCGTCGGGTTCGCGCCTTTTCATATCGACGGTGCGGTGAACGGCAGCAACCCGTACATTTACGGCCATTTCATTGCGGGCTACAAGGCGCCGTCGGCTAGCGGAGGCTCCGGCGCCGCGACGTATTACGGCGCCGTCACAGCGCCGAGCCTCGCCAACTAGCGCACATTGCCCAACCTCGCACGCCGCGAAAACACCTGCCGGGAACGGTCGCTGCGACTGTATAGCCTGGCGCCCGCCATCGCGGTGACATACGTCATACGCGAGACCGGCGCCGGTCATTTTTTTCAACGCTTCAAGTAACCCTTTCATACGATGCCTTTACAAAGGGTTGCAGCGGACTTCGCGGAACGGAAAGAGCGGCAGACATTGCGCGCGCTCCGACCGGGGAGTCCCCAACGGCAGGAGTAGCGACATGCAAAACGCGGAAGACAATCCCACGCAGAAACAGCAGAACGAAATGGCCGCAAAGAGTCCGGTGCATACCCCTGCAGCCGGAACGGCTTCTCCAGACGCTCATACGCAGGCGAAAGAGTTCGGCAGCTCAAGTAACGCCGGCGCGGCCGAGCCGACGCGGCGCAGCGACAACGCGCAGAATCTGCCGCCTATCGATCTCGACGCGCTGACGGCCGATTCGCCCGACCCCGTGCACCGGGCGAACAGCCGCACGGTCTCGGTGGACGCGGCCAACACGGCGTCGACCGATAACACCGTCGACACCGACGGCAAAGGTCTTGAAGCAAAGCGAGGACTGTCGCCGTGGCACGACAATGTCATCTCGTCGAACGCCACGCTCGAAAACAACGTTCCCGCGCCCGCAATGGGCCTGGGCGGCATAGACAGCCGCGCCGGTGGAAACATGCCGCTGATTGCGGCGCGCGACGGCTGGCAAGTGTCGTATCGCGGCACCGTTTACATCGAGCGAAGGAACGGTTCGCTCGCAGAACACGTCATACAGTTCGACGCCCGCAGGGCAAGCGGCAACGAGCCAACGTAAGCTGCGGTAATCCGGCGGGACTGCGCAAGGCATGGACCTTGCGCAGCGTTTTCGCCGGACACATGGCGCGCCTCCCTCCCCGGAAGCACACCGCTGTCGCCTGCCGGCGCACCAGTTCGGGAAGGCACCATGGAACTCGTCGATCGGAGCGATCGGAGTCGCGCTAGCCGCGTGCGCGGACGGCGGCGCTCACGCGTTTTATCCCGCTATGCGGGTCGGCCGGTCCGTCTCATCTGGCGCTATGTCGCGCGCCACAAAGTGGCCCACGTCATCATGCTCGTCAGCGTCGTGGCCGCGGTCGGCTTCGCGCTCGCGTCGCAATACGGTATCCGCAATCTGATCGACGCGCTGCCGCAAGGGCGCGCGCATCCACAGACGGTCGAGTACGCGTTTGCCGTCCTCGTCGGCCTCATTTTCGCGGACAACCTGATGTGGCGCGTCGCCGGCTGGGTCGCGGCACGCGCATTCGTGCGTGTGACCGGCGACATCCGCCAGGACATGTTCGAGTATCTGACGGGACATGCACCTTCGTTTTTCGCGGACAAACAGCCGGGCGTTCTTTCGAGCCGGGTGTCGGCCACGGCGAACGCGGTGTACATCATCGAAAACACAGTGGCATGGACCGCCTTGCCGCCGACGCTGACCGTGATCGGCGCGATCGTGATGGTGGCCACCGTGAGCGTTCCGATGAGCGTCGCGCTCGTCGCCGTTTCGGCAGCCCTCAGCGCGTGTCTGTTCTGGCTCGCGCGCAAGGGCACGTCGCGGCACGAGGCGTTCGCTAGCCAGGCGGCTTCCGTAGACGGCGAACTGGTCGATGTAATCGGCAACATGGGGCTCGTGCGTGCGTTCAGCGCGGTCAACGCGGAGCAACGGCGCTTCGACGGCCATCTCGAAGCCGAGGCCGTTGCTCGCAAGCGCAGTCTGCTGTATCTGGAGAAGCTGCGCCTGCTGCATGCGTTCGCCACCGTGGTGCTGTCGGCGGGCGTGCTCGGCTGGACCGTGTGGCTTTGGACGCAAGGCAGAGCGAGCACCGGCGACGTGGTCCTCGTCGGCTCTCTGGGCTTTTCAATTCTGCATGGTTCGCGCGACGTGGCGGTGGCATTCGTCGATTTAACGCAGCACGTGGCGCGCCTCGCGGAAGCATCGCAAACTTTGCTGACGCCCTACTCGATGCCGGAACCGCCCAAAGCAATACCGCTCGCGGTGCGCGAGGCGACAGTCGATTTCGACAACGTCTCGTTCGCTTATCCGGGCCGCAGGCCGGTATTGAACGAGTTGACGCTGCACATTCAGGCAGGGGAACGCGTGGGACTGGTCGGACCGTCCGGCGCGGGGAAATCGACGGTGCTCGCGCTGCTTCAGCACTTCTACGAGCCGGCCACCGGATGCGTACGCATTTCCGGCCAGGACATCTCGCAAGTGACGCTGGAAAGCCTGCAAGCGGCGATCTCGGTGGTTCCGCAAGACGTCACGCTGCTTCATCGCTCGTTGCTCGACAACATCCGCTATGGCTGCCCCGATGCAAGCGAAGCCGACGTGCGGCGCGCGTGCGAAGACGCCAGCTGCATGGATTTCATCGGGGCATTGCCTGACGGCTTGAACACGATAGCCGGCGACCGCGGCGCGAAGCTCTCCGGCGGACAGCGCCAGCGCGTCGCAATTGCGCGTGCAATCCTGAAGGACTCGCCGATACTTCTGCTCGACGAGGCGACCTCGGCGCTCGACACCGCTTCGGAAATCGTCATTCAGGCCGCGCTCGAACGTCTCATGCAGAATCGCACGGTGATTGCGATTGCGCACAGGCTGTCGACGTTGCAGTCGTTCGACCGGATCATCGTGATGAACCGCGGCCGCGTCGTTCAGGAAGGCACGCCCGCGCAACTTGCCCAAGTGCCGGGCATCTATCGCGATACGCTGGCGCGCCACGGCCGGCGCACCCCCGCCCCTACGCTGAACTAAACTGCCTGCGCATCTGTTGCCTGGAAACGGGTTCGCGGCAAGGGCTAGCCGTCCACCCGCTCGCCTTGTGTCCTGATCAACTCGACGAGACGCTTCGCGGGCATCCGGTAACTGGTCTGCTGTTGAATACCCCATTCGGAGCGCTCCGTTTCGACGAGCAAAACGTACTTGCCGTCCGGGCTCGCTTCCAGGTGCTGCATGTTCAGCATTTCCTCGCCGGCAATATCTGTTTCCTGCCCGAGCGTCATGACACCTTTCGCGCCACATCCCATGCCACGCCTCCATGCCGTTGCTGCCTGCGATCGCGGGCCCCCTTCGTCGCCTGCATCGGTCCAGCAAAGCGCGTACCGGCGAAGCAGTCACTGGCAATTGACGGATAATCGGGCTGCGTCTTGCGCGCTCGCTGCGTTGCGCCAGAGCGTTCATGGTTTACCGCACTACTGTGCTTGCCTTCGTATGGCGAGCATCGGAACACTTCACAACCGCACTGAGAAGACTTCACCATGCGCATACCACCCGTCAAAGCCATCATCGCCTTTGAGAGCGTGGCTCGAACTGGGAGCGTCAATCGTGCGTCGGAGGAGCTTGGGCTGACCGCTTCGGCGGTGAGTCATCAGATCAGCAATCTGGAGTCGATCATCGGCCAGACGCTGTTCTACCGCTCGGGCCGAGGCCTCGTGCTTACGCCGACAGGCGAGCGCTATCTATCGGACGTCACGGGTTCTCTTGCGGACCTGAGCCGCGCGACCGAGCGCGCGTCGAGCCGCACCGAGGTCGACATTCTGCGCGTGCATTCGAGCCCCAGCTTCGGGCTGATGTGGCTGCTCCCGCGGCTCGCATCGTTTCAGGAAGCGAACGGGGACATCCAGTTGAACCTCGCATGCTCATATGAAGATGTGTCGTTCACGAGCGGTTACTATGACATCGACATTCGTCACGGTTATGCGAACTGGCGTGATCTCGAAGTGCGGACGCTGCGCAACGAGTTCATTGCGCCGCTGGCGTCGCCGGCCTATTTGCGGAGCCACCCGGTGAAGACGCCGGAAGATCTGCTCGCCCATCGTCTGATCTACTCGGAAACGCCGCTTGTTCAGTGGAAGCAATGGTTCGGGCGTACCGGCGTCTCCGCCGCGCACAAGACGTTCGATTTCTCGTTCGACCGCTCGTACATGTCGCTCGAAACGGCGGCGCTCGGACTCGGCATCGCGCTCGAAAGTCTGATGCTCGCGTCGGTACGGATCAAGGAAGGCGCACTTGTGCCGGTGTTCGATCACTCGCACGCGGTCGAGGTCGGCGCGCATCATCTGGTGTGCCCGCCGCAGAATGCGGAGTTGCCACGGGTCGCGCGATTCATCGCGTGGATCGACCGGGAAATCGGTCAGAGAGAACGCGCGGCTTAAAAACACCGGCAGATCGACACCAGGGTATTCCAGCACCCTGCTCATTCGGCGGATTGCTTCGCAGGCTGCCAACCCGCGCGCAGCAAGCGTCGCGTCCGCCCTCCCGAACACCTGAAAATTTCTCAAGCATAGTTGAGCCGTACTGCGTTGATGCCACGCGCGGCGTGCCGGACACTGGCTCCATCACATCAACATTCAGGAGACAAGTGATGCTGCTCGAGAACAAGGTGGTTATCGTCACGGGCGCGGCTTCCCCGCGTGGAATCGGCAAGGCGACGGCGAAGGCACTGGCCGCCCAGGGTGCGCGCGTCGTGATTCTCGATCTGCGCGAAGAAGACGCAAAGGCAGCCGCCGCCGATCTGGGCGCGGCACATCTCGGCCTTGCTTGCGACGTCACCAATAAAGCTGCATGCGTGCGGGCCGCAACGGCCACGCTCGAACGTTATGGCCGCATAGACGGCCTCGTCAACAACGCCGGCATCACGCAGCCAGTACGCACGCTAGACATTAGCGCCGAAGGTTTTGACGCAATCGTCGATGTGAATCTGCGCGGCACGCTCTACATGTCGCAAGCCGTACTGCCTGCGATGAAGGAGCAGAAGCGCGGCAGCATCGTGTGCATGTCGTCTGTGTCGGCGCAACGCGGCGGCGGCATTTTCGGCGGCCCGCATTACAGCGCGGCGAAAGCCGGCGTGCTCGGTCTTGCGCGTGCAATGGCCCGCGAATTCGGCCCCGACAGCATCCGCGTCAACTCGATCACGCCGGGGCTCATCCAGACCGACATCACCGGCGACAAGCTGACTGCGGAAATGCGCGTGGACATCATCAAAGGCATTCCGCTCGGCAGACTGGGCGACGCCGCCGATGTCGCGAACGCGTGCCTTTTTCTCGTGAGCGATCTCTCGACGTATCTGACGGGCGTCACGCTCGACGTCAACGGCGGCATGCTCATTCATTGACGACAGCGCTCGCCCGTGAGGCGGCGCTGTGTTCCTGGCACCCGGGCGAACCCGGGGCCCATGGAAGGAGACAAACATGAAATCGAAATACACCGCTTCTGCTATCGACGGCGAAGTGTTGGCGCACTCAGACGCGACGAGCTTCGAATCGCGCACCTACGCCAAGGTAAGCCGCAGGCTGATTCCGTTTCTGATGCTGTGCTATCTCGGCGCGTATCTGGATCGCGTCAACGTCGGCTTTGCGAAGCTGCAGATGCTGAACGATCTGCGCTTTAGCGAGACCGTCTACGGCATGGGCGCAGGCATCTTCTTTCTCGGTTACTTTCTTTTCGAGGTGCCGAGCAACCTGGTGCTTCACCGTGTCGGCGCGCGCAAATGGCTTGCGCGAATCATGCTGACGTGGGCGGTGATTTCCGCGTCGTTCGTCTTTGTGAAGTCGCCCACCGCGTTTTATGTTTTGCGCTTTCTGCTCGGCGTTGCAGAGGCGGGTTTTGCGCCCGGCGTCATCCTTTATCTAACGTACTGGTTTCCCGCTGCCCGCAGAGCCAAGGCGTTGTCGCTCTTTTTCATGGCGATTCCGCTTGCGGGCATAGTCGGCGGTCCGCTGTCGGGCTGGATCATGCATTCGCTCCACGGCGCAATGAATATGGCCGGCTGGAAGTGGCTGTTCATGCTTGAGGCTCTGCCGTCGCTCGTGCTTGGAGTCGCGATTCTTCTGTATCTCGACGACGGCATCGCCAAAGCGAAATGGCTCACCGAGTCGGAGAAGAATCTGCTGGCACGCAATGTCGCCGGCGACAANGTGCACACCACTGCCCATATTTCGATTCGCTCGTTCATTGGCGACCGTCGCTTGTGGCTGATGGCAGCGATTTATTTCTGNGTCGTGCTCGGTCAGTACGGGCTGACTTTCTGGCTGCCGACGATCATCCGTAAATCAGGCGTCGCCGATCCGCTGTGGGTGGGTGTGTTCACCGCGATTCCTTATCTTTGCGCGATCGTCGCATTGCCGCTGATCGGCATGAGTGCGGACCGCCGGCGCGAACGCAGACTTCACCTGGCCATTCCGATGCTGATCGCGGCAGCGGGGTTTGCGGTCCTGCCCACGCTCGGCAGCGTGCCGGCGTCGATCGTGTGTTTGAGCATTGCGGCTGCCGGCATCCTCGCGTCGTCGTCGCAGTTCTGGTCGCTGCCCACGGCGCTGCTCGGCGGCATGTCTGCCGCGGCCGGCATCGCGGCTGTGAACTGCTTCGCCAATCTTGCGGGCTTCTTTTCGCCCGCCATCGTGGGCTGGCTCAACGACATGACAGGCCGCTCGACAGCGGGACTGATCTTCATCTCGGTTGCGGTGACGCTCGGCGCATGCCTGGTCTTCCTCGTGCCCGCGAAATCCGTGAACCGCTGACCTTTCCAACTATTCCGCTTAAACCTCAGGAGACGACATGAACAGTCCATCCAATGCGTCGACGGCATCGCTTGCCGAACACGCTTACCGCATCCGCAGAAACGCGCTCTTAATGGGCGAGGTGCAGGGCCAGGGTTATATCGGGCAAGCGCTCGACATCGCCGATGTACTGGCAGTCGCGTACTTCGGCGCAATGCGCTATCGCCCGGAAGATCCCGAGTGGGAAGAGCGCGACCGCTTCCTGCTCTCGAACGGACACTATGCNATNGCGCTGTACGCGGCGCTGCTCGAAGCAGGCATTCTNCCCGCCGAAGAACTGGAGACNTACGGCAGCGACGACAGCCGTCTGCCCATGTCCGGCATGGCGAGCTACACGCCCGGCATGGAGATGTCCGGCGGCTCGCTCGGACACGGCCTGACGATTGCCGTCGGCCGCTGTCTCGGACTCAAGCGCAAGGGCTCGAAGTCCTTCGTGTACACGCTGTTCTCCGACGGCGAACTCGACGAAGGCGCGATCTGGGAAGGCATCATGTCCGCGAGCCACTGGAAGCTCGACAACCTGATCGCCGTTGTAGACGTGAATAACCAGCAGGCCGACGGGCCGTCGACACAGATCATGGCGTTCGAACCGCTAGTCGAGAAGCTCGAAGCATTCGGGTGGTTTACGCAACGTGTGGACGGCAACGATATCGGCGCCGTGGCCGCCGCGTTCGACGCGGCCCGCAAGCATCCCGGCAAGGAGCCGCGCATGATCGTGGCCGACACGCGCATGGGTTGCGGCGTGCCGTTCCTCGAAGAGCGCGAGAAGAACCACTTTATCCGCGTCGATGCGCACGAATGGCAATTGGCGCTCGAAGCACTGGAAGCAGGGAGACAAGCATGAGCAACGCAACCATGAGCAAACCGCGNCTGAAGACCTCGGCGATGATCGCGTCCATTGCGGGCGAAGGCCAGCTCACGCGCTCGGCGCCTTTCGGTCACGCNCTCGCCGAATTGGCTCGGCAGAAAACCAACGTTNTCGGCATGACGGCCGATCTCGGCAAGTACACGGACCTGCATATCTTCGCGAAGGAATTCCCTGAGCGCTACTACCAGATGGGCATGGCGGAGCAATTGCTGATGGGCGCAGCGGCGGGCCTCGCGCACGAAGGCGCGCAGCCGTTCGTGACTACCTACGCGGTGTTCGCGACGCGCCGTGCGTATGACTTCATGCACCAGGCCATTGCCGAAGACAACCTCGATGTGAAGATCGTCTGCGCGCTGCCTGGGCTCACCACTGGCTACGGTCCTAGCCACCAGGCCGCGGAAGACCTCGCGTTGATGCGCGCGATGCCGAACATGACCGTTGTCGATCCTTGCGATGCGCTCGACATCGAACAGATGGTGCCGGCCATTGCCGCCCACAACGGCCCTGTATATGCGCGTCTTTTGCGCGGCAACGTGCCTGCGGTGCTGGACGAATACGACTACACGTTCGAACTCGGCAAGGCAAAGATGCTGCGCGACGGCGCGGAAGTGCTCGTGATCTCGTCGGGCATCATGACCATGCGTGCGCTCGAAGTCGCGAAAGCGCTGGAACGCGAGAACATCGGCGTGGGCGTGCTGCATGTGCCGACCATCAAGCCGCTCGACACGCAGACGATCGTGCGCGAAGCGAAGCGTTCGGGCAGGCTCGTCGTGGTGGCGGAGAACCATACGACGATCGGCGGTCTAGGTGAGGCCATTGCGGCCGAACTGATGCGCGCCGGAGTGTCGTGCCCGTTCAGACAGGTGGCGCTGCCCGATGCATTCCTCGCTGCGGGAGCACTGCCGACACTGCACGACCGCTATGGTATCTCGACCTCCGCAATGATCGAGTCGATCAAGGGCTGGCTCGGTTAGATCCGCACATTGCGGATTCCATTACCTGCGAGGTAATCGACGTGCCTCCGGGCGAGGGCAATCATACGCAGCATGCAAGTTCCGGTTTCTTCATGCATGGAGGAGTGAACATGACTGCGTATGCGATTGCCCATTTGCACGACGTTGAAATGTGCGCTGAGATTGTCGAGTACCTCGAGGGTATCGACGCAACCCTTGCGCCATTCGGCGGCCGATTCATCGTACACGGCGCACGGCCGCACGTCGTGGAAGGCGAGTGGCACGGCGACCTGATCGCGATTGAGTTTCCCGACCTTCCGACGGCGCGCGCCTGGTACGCGTCGGACGCGTACCGGCGCATCCTGCCGTTGCGCATGCGGCATGCTCGCGGACCGGTAATCCTCGTGGAAGGCGTGGACGGGCATCACAAAGCGACCGACATTCTGCGTTGAATTCCGCGTCGAATTCGGCCGGCACCGCGGTTCCGCAGCGGGGAACTCCGAAGCGCACGGAGTCGACAACCCTCATAATGCGATCATTCGAAGCCACAAATTCGCGCCACAATGATCGACCTTCAAGCCCAAGCAAGCTCCTCGCCCCGCCTCACCAGCCTGTCGCACGGCGGCGGGTGCGGCTGCAAAATCGCCCCCGGCCTGCTCGCTGACCTGCTCAAACGCAGCGCGCCGCTGCCGTTCTTCCCGGACCTGCTAGTCGGCAACGATACCGCCGACGACGCCGCCGTCTACAAGCTGAACGACGAGCAGGCGATCGTCGCGACCACAGACTTCTTCATGCCGATCGTCGACGATCCGTTCGACTTCGGCCGCATTGCGGCGACCAACGCGCTCTCCGACGTCTATGCAATGGGCGGCAAACCGCTGATGGCGCTCGCCATCGTCGGAATGCCGATCAACGTGTTGCCGCATGACGTGATTGCGGCAGTGCTGAAGGGCGGCGAGTCGGTGTGTGCGGACGCCGGCATTCCGCTCGCGGGCGGACATTCGATTGACTCGGTCGAGCCCATCTACGGCCTCGTCGCAATCGGTGTGGTCGATCCGCGGCGCGTGAAGCGCAACGCGGGCGCGCAGGCCGGCGACGTGCTGATTCTCGGCAAACCGCTCGGCGTCGGCGTGCTTTCGGCTGCGCTGAAGAAAGACCGGCTCGACGCGAACGGCTACGCCGCCATGATCGGCGCGACGACCAAGCTCAACCGGCCGGGCGCGCAACTCGCCGGGCTCGACGGCGTGCACGCGCTCACCGACATCACGGGCTTCGGTCTGCTCGGCCATACGTTGGAACTGGCGCGCGGCTCGAAGCTCACCGCGCGCGTGCGTTACGCCGACCTGCCGTGGCTGCCGGGCGTAGTCGACTTTGCCGAAGCCGGCGTTTTCACGGGCGCCTCCGGTCGCAACTGGGATGCTTACGGTAAAGATATTTCGTTGCCGGCGACNTTGCCGCCGAGCGCGCGCACCTTGCTCACGGACCCGCAAACCTCGGGNGGCCTGCTGGTTTCGTGTTCACCCGACGCTGTGNACGACGTGCTGGCGCTCTTTCACGCCGACGGTTTCGGCGACGNTCGCGTGATCGGCGAAATGGTTGCAGGCGAAGGGCGCGTAGAAGTGATCTGAAAGAAGGCGGCGGCTGACAAGGCGCGGTGAAAGGCTGCAGAAAGCCGCGCGCTGCCGCCAATCGCGCCGCATGCGATAATTTCGGTCTATCCGGCACCGCTTTGACCGCTTTTCCTCCGTACGCCCTTGAAAAACCTACTCGTCAGCCTCGATCAAGCAGGTGATTTCGATGAAATCATCGACGTACGCACGCCTCTCGAGTTTGCCGAAGACCACATTCCGGGCGCGATGAACGCGCCGGTGCTCAGCAACGAGGAACGCGTGCTGGTCGGCACGATGTACAAGCAGGTGTCGCCGTTCGAAGCCACGAAGGTGGGCGCGGCGCTGGTGGCCCGCAATATCGCGCTTCATCTGGAAACAACGTTCGCCGACCGGCCGCGCAACTGGCGGCCGCTGGTTTATTGCTGGCGCGGCGGCAAACGCTCGGGCTCCGTCACCACGCTCTTCAACATGATCGGCTGGCCCGCGCGCCAGCTCGACGGCGGGTACAAGACTTACCGGCGCGCAACCGTAGAGGCGCTCACCACGCTGCCGAGCCAATTCCGTTATGTCGCACTGGTCGGCCCGACCGGGAGCGGCAAGACGCGGCTCCTCGCCGCGCTCGACGAAGCAGGTGCGCAGACGCTGGACCTCGAAGCGCTCGCCGCGCATCGCGGGTCGCTGCTCGGCGCATGGGCTGGGGTCGCTCAGCCGTCGCAAAAAGGCTTTGACACCTTGCTCGTGAGCGCGCTGCGCAGCTTCGATCCCGCGCGCCCGGTGTTCGTTGAGGCGGAGAGCCGTCGCATTGGCGCAATCACGCTGCCGCTCGCTCTGCTCGACACGTTTCATCGCGGCGATTGTGTGGAAGTGGCGGCGAGTCGCGAAGACCGCTCGGCGTTTCTGCTTCACGACTACGCGCAACTGTTCGACGACCCCGGGTCGTTAAAGGCGCAACTGGAACGTTTGATCGGCTTGCATAGCCGCGAACGCGTCGCCGGGTGGCAAAAACTCGTCGACGAAAACCGGCGCGCCGAACTCGCGAACGAGTTGATTGAACTCCACTACGATCCGGCATATGCGCGCAGCAGCCATCAGCATTTCACGCAACTGCCGCAAGCGCTGAAAATCAGTTTCCGGCCGAACGACGCAGACGTCGTCGATCAGGCTAGAGCGCTCCTCGCGCAACTCGATAAGCGTTCAGTCGCGCTAGTCTGACCCAACCTTAACGTTACGAACAACATGCAATCAACCCTTCGGCAGCCCCGCGTTGCGCTTGGCTGGATCGTGTTTCTCGCGATCGCCGTCGTCGGACTCTTCTATGTGAAGTGGTTTCCGTATTACAACCGCGCGTTCGTCGCCGCGAGCCAGCATTCGATCGGCAAGTCGATCCTGATGGGTACGTCTGCGAGCGCGCCCGCAGCGTCGTGGCAGTCCGCAATCGACTACGCGTTTGCCTACGGCAAGGCCATCTGGCAGGCAATGGTGCTGGGTCTGTTGCTCGGCTCCGCGGTGCAGGCGCTGATTCCGCCGCAATGGGTCGCCCGCGCGCTCGGCCGCAGCGACTTCAGCAGCGTCGTGAAAGGCGGCCTGATGTCGTTGCCCGGCATGATGTGCACCTGCTGCGCAGCGCCGGTGGTGGCGGGACTGCGCGCGCGGCAGGCGGCGCCCGGCGCGGCAATCGCATTCTGGCTCGGCAATACGGCGCTCAATCCGGCCACGCTGATCTTCATGGGTTTCGTGCTCGGCTGGCAGTGGATGGGCTTGCGGCTCGCTCTCGGCCTGGTGATGGTGTTCGGCCTTGGCTATCTCGTGAACCGCATGGTGACGCCGAAGGAAGCCGAGGCAACGCGCGAAGCCATCGCGCAACTGGTCACGACGGATGAACCGGGCACCGCATTTACGCGCTGGGTGAAAATACTCGGCACGATGACGCTGCGTCTCGTGCCCGAATACATCGTGCTGGTGCTGATTCTCGGCGCGGCACGCGCGTGGCTCTTTCCGCACGTTGGNCCGGACATCGACAACAGCGTGCTGTGGATCGTCGCGCTGTCCATCGCCGGCACGCTGTTCGTGATNCCGACGGCGGGCGAAGTGCCGATCATTCAGGCNATGCTGTCTTTCGGCATGGCAGCCGGGCCTGCGGGCGCGCTGCTNATGACGCTGCCGCTAATCAGCGTACCGTCTATGGCGATGCTGGGTCGCTCGTTTCCGAAGCGGGTCNTGACCGTCGTCGCGTTGGCCGTGGTGGTCTGCGGCATAGTGAGCGGCCTGCTCGCCGCGTCTCTGGGGTTCCGATGAAAAAGCTCGCGGCGTTTACGCTCGCGTCGTGGTCGGCTGCGGCGCTTCTCTACTTCGGCCAGCACTCGGTCGCGCTGATCGCGGTGACCGGCGTACTCGTGCTGGCGAGCTTCGACCTGCTTCGTCCTTGACGCGGGTTTAACAACGCGGGCTTAACAACGCGTGCTAGCGGCCATGCATAGACACGGCCGCGTCACACCGCGTCTAGTCGCGCTAACGTACCGTTGCTGCTGCAAGTGTCGTGCGACGGCGAGCGCTGATCAAAGCAGCGATGCCCGTACCAATTCCCAACGTCAGAAGACACGCAGTAGGCACCAGCATCGGCGCAATCTGGCTATGCGCCGCTTTGCCGACATAAGGCATCAGATTCTGTCCCGCGAAGCCGCCGAGATTCCCGATCGCATTGATCGCGGCGACACTCGCAGCGGCGCGTGCGCCCGAGAAAAAGCGCGGCGGCAGCGACCAGAAGCACGGATACAGTAACGGAATGCATGCCCCGCCCAGGCACAGCGCCGCAAAGCGCAGCGTTGGGGTCGGCAGCACGAGGCTCGACGCGAAGCCCACCACGCCGACCGCTGCAACAATGCTCATCGCCCTCAACACCACGCGCTCACGCTTGAGCTTGCCGGGAAGCCACAGCAACAGCAGCGTGGCCAGCGCCCACGGAATCATATTGAGCACGCCGTTAAGCGACGACGACACGCCGTCGCTCTTGAGCAGCGTCGGCATCCAGTAGGTCACGCCGTACAGCGACGTCGACATCAGCATGTAGGTCAGCGCGAACATCAGCACTTTGGGATCGAGCAGCGCGGCCCACGGATGCGTCGCCTTGGCATCGCCCGCTGCCTCGCGCTTGAGCGCGGCGAGCACCACATCCTTTTCCTGTTGCGAGAGGAACGGTGCGTCGCTCACCGAATTCGGCAGATACTTCAGCGCGACAAATGCAACCACCACAGCCGGCAGGCCGGTCGCGATGAACACCCACTGCCACCCGGCAAATCCCCATGTTCCGCCCAGCGTGAGTAACAGACCGCCGATCAGCGAGCCGAGCATATTGGCGAGCGAACTGCCGAGCGTGAAGAAGCCAAGTACTTTCGTGCGATAGCTCTGCGGGAACCACTGCGTGAGGTAATAGATCACGCCCGGATAGAACCCTGCTTCAGCGACGCCCAACGCAAAGCGGAACGAATAGAACACCGGCAGCGACCGGGCAAACGCCATCAGCACCGTTACGATGCCCCACGTCATCATGATGCGGGCGAGCCATGCACGCGCGCCGAAGCGATGCAGCGCGAGCGTGCTGGGCACCTCGAACAGCAGATAGCCGATGAAGAACAGCGACGCGCCCAATCCGTACGACGCTTCGGTCATGCCGAGGTCGTGCACCATCTCCAGCTTGGCGAAGCCGACGTTCTGGCGGTCGATGAACGAAATCAGGAACATGACGATGAGTAGCGGCATTAACCGCCACGCCATCTTTTTCATGACCTGCTGCTCGAATGCTAATTGTGTGGACATGATTTCTCCGCTTGCCCGACTGCACGGCAAATAAAAATTGATACAGTCATATATATGATTGTAGGAATTTCAGCCGGACGCCATGGGGTGATACCCGCATGACGGGCAACGCCACCCTGAGTGGGAAGCTGTGTTCGGCGGAAACAGGCGGGCTAACTTGGGTCTAGCGGATTTCGACCTGGTACTGGAATGTATCGGCCGCGCCACGCGTGCTGCGCCATTCGAACGGTGTGCCGGCGAAGTCGGAGGCGACGCGGTGAACCAGAATCACCGGGCTGCCGGTTTTCATGCCGAGCAGCGAAGCCGTTTCGGCGGTAGCCTGTTCTACGCGGAGAATTTCGGTCGCCGAGGCCACCATCTGCTTGCAGAGCCGTTCGTAGAGCGGGTACAGCAGGTCTTCGAATTTGTCGAGCGGCAACGCGGCAAGCGCTTCGAAACGGGCGCGCGGCAGCCAGATTTCCTCCGACAACACCGCCTGCCCTTCGATCATTCGCACGCGCGACAAGTGGATTGCCTTCTCCGAGGCCTTCATACGCAAAGCGTTGCGGATCTCTTCGCTGGGCTTCACCACCTCGCGCTTCAGGACGCGCGCGGTGGGACGCACCGGCTGGCCGTCGCGCGAGACAAAACGAAAGAAGCGGAACAGCGACGAGTCGAAGCGCGGCCGCCGCACGAACGTGCCTTTGCCTTGGGTGCGGGTGAGTACGCCGTCGCTGACCAGCAGGTCGATCGCCTTGCGAACGGTGCCGGTCGAAACGTTGTAGAACTGGCCTAGTTCCGCCTCGGTGGCGATGGCCTCTTCGGGCGCCCATTCGCCGGCGGCAATGCGGCTCACGAGGTCGTCGCGCAATTGCTGATAACGGGGCAGCCGGTCGTCCGGCCTGGACACGAAAGACGCCGTATTCATGGATTCATACAGTTATGCAGAGGAGTAACTACTGTACCGCATTGAATCGATCGAAAGCGAGCAAGGGTTATTACCCAATGACCCGCANTCCGANTGGGCGCAAGATTCATACAGTCATATATATGAATCANCGGAACAGCAGGACGAACGGACGGAGATGGCTATGTTCAATTGGTATAGGCAGGGTACGCCTGTCGAGCGCAACACCTTCTGGGGGTGTTTCGCGGGATGGGGTCTGGACGCGCTCGACGTGCAGATGTTCACGCTTGCCATTCCAGCGATCATCGCGGCGTATGGCATCGACCACACGCAGGCGGGCGCGATCAGCGGTGTGACCCTGGTCTCGTCGGCGCTAGGCGGCTGGATTGCCGGCGCGCTGTCGGACCGCTTCGGCCGCGTGCGCACCTTGCAGATGACGATTCTCTGGTTCGCCGGCTTCACCTTCCTGTGCGCATTCGCCCAGAATTTCCCGCAGCTGTTGCTGCTTAAAGCGCTGCAAGGCTTTGGATTCGGCGGCGAATGGGCTGCCGGTGCTGTGCTCATGGCGGAGACGATCCGCACCGAACATCGCGGCAAGGCAATGGGCGCGGTGCAAAGCGCGTGGGCCGTGGGTTGGGGCGCCGCGGTGCTGGTCTACGCAGCCGTATTCTCATGGCTTCCCTCTGACACCGCCTGGCGCGCGATGTTCGCAGTCGGCCTGCTGCCCGCCGGCCTCGTGCTATTCGTGCGGCGCAATCTGAAAGAGCCGGTGCGCATTGAGCCCGCCGGCGCGAGAGTCGGTCTCAAAGTCTCAGCGTTCGGTCAGATCCTGCAAGTGTTTCAGCCTCGCGTGCTTCGAACCACGATCATCGGTGCGGTGCTCGGCACGGGTGCTCACGGCGGCTACTACGCGATCATGACGTGGCTGCCCACGTTTCTCGCGAAGGAAAGGCATCTGTCGGTGTTGAATACCGGCGGTTACCTCGCCGTCGTGATCGTCGCGTTCTGGTGCGGCTGCATGCTGAGCGCGCACCTGCTCGATCGGATCGGCCGGCGTCGCAACATCGCGTTATTCGCTTTCTGTTGCATCGTCACCGTGCTCGCATACGTCATGTTGCCGTTGACGAATATGCAGATGCTCGTGCTTGGCTTCCCGCTCGGTCTCTTTGCCGCCGGCATTCCGGCAAGCCTCGGCCCGCTCTTCAACGAACTCTATCCCGCCGACATGCGTGGCACCGGCGTCGGCTTCTGCTACAACTTCGGGCGCATTGCATCCGCAGGCTTTCCGGTTCTGGTCGGCTACATGAGCCATTCGATGTCGCTCGGCGCGGCCATCGGCATCGACGCGGCCATTGCCTACGGGCTTGCGATGACCGCGGTACTGCTGCTTCCGGAAACGCGCGGCAAGCGTCTGCGCGATACCGCGCCGGAGCAGGCCGCAGATACCGCCGATGCCGCCGACGCAGCGCGCCTCAACCTGAACTCTCCGCGCAGTTGAATATGAACGCACACGCATCCTTACCGTCGTTTGCACACGGTGGCGTCGACACCCACGCACACGTCTTCGAGCAGGGCTTGCCGTTGACCGGCGATCGCCGCTACGCGCCCGCCTACGACGCAACGCTCGACGACTATCTGCCGCTGCTGAACGCNCATGGCATGACGCATGCGGTGCTCGTGCAGCCNAGCTTTCTCGGCACCGACAATCGCTATCTGTTGCAAGCGTTATCCGCCGACACCGAGCGTTTGCGCGGCGTTGCTGTCGTTGCGCCGGACATAAGCGCGAAGGAGCTTGATGATCTGCATAGGCATTGCGTAACGGGCGTTCGGCTTAACCTTATCGAGCAGCCGCTGCCGGATTTGCGCGCACGACCGTGGACGTCGTTGCTGGACCACGTTGCCCGACTGGATTGGCATGTCGAATTGCACCGAAACGCAGCCGATCTGGCACCGCTGATCGACCAGCTTCTGGAGCGCGGCGTGCGAGTCGTCGTCGATCACTTCGGCCGGCCCGACCCGGCATTGGGCACGCAAGACCAGGGTTTCAAAGCACTGCTCGGCTATGGCAAGACGCGGCGGGTGTGGGTAAAGCTGTCGGGCGCATATCGCTGTACCGCACCGGACTCTGCGTTCGTTGCAGACGCGACACGGCAATTAATCGAGCAGTTCGGCCCGGGCCGTTTGATGTGGGGCAGCGACTGGCCGCACACACAATACGAAGCGGTGACGAGTTATGGTGACACCTTGTCGACGCTGCTCGACGCCGGTCTCGATTCGACCGCTCTCGGCGCGATTTTGCGCACCACTGCTCGTTCGTTCTATGGATTCGACGTTGAGTCTGTCGAGAATGCGTCCGCAACGACGGCAGCCGTGCAACGCGCGACGTACTGAATGCAAAGAGAGGAAAGCGAGGAGTTACAGCGACTGTTTTGACAGGACAGTGGACGAAAGCGGCACCGCTTTCGTCCACCTCACTGATGCGTTGGTAGGCTCGATTGGATTCGAACCAACGACCCCCACCATGTCAAGGTGGTGCTCTAACCAACTGAGCTACGAGCCTGTAGAGGCGCGAATTATAGAGAGTCTGTCGAAACTGTACAAGAGCCGGACGGCATTCTTGTTGTCGACGCTCGCGCCACTCATTACGACGCGCTCCATTCGGCATCTGCATCGAGTGGAAAGACCGGGCGCCGGATATTCTGGAAAGCGAACAGGCCGTAGTCCGAACTCGTCACGCCCCGGCTGTCGCACTCCACGAGCCCGGCGGAGATCGGCACAAAAACCGGACGGCAATACATGCGCGATTTGAGTAGCAGGAAACGCGCGCGACGCGGGTCGATACCAACGCTTTCGAACACACCCAGGTCCCACGGCTCGTGCGTGTGTTCGGTCACGACCAGTTTCACCGTGCCCGTATCGAGAACCGCGGCGCGTCCCATGTGGGCTCGCTGCCCGGTGTAAGTCGGCCCGCTGATTACATATTCGCCGTCGGTCAAGGCTCGCACGACACCGGTCATCGCGACGGGCGCGCGCGGCGTCACCGCACTGCTTCCAACCTTGTTGCCGATCGTGATGGTCACCGTGCTGCCGACGCCCGCGGCCATCAATGCGGCCACCGCCTGCGGATCGCACAACGGCCCGGTGACGATGCCTTCCAGATTCTGCCGGAGCGCTTCTTCGAGCAGATCCATCGTGTCGCACGTGCCGCCCGACATGCAGTTGTCGCCATGATCCAGCAGAAGCACCGGCTTGTCGGCGTCTTTTGCGAGAGCAGCGGCTTGCGCAACCGATTCCGCGAGCGGCGCGCTGCGATAGACGAACTCCTCGCGCTCGTTCCAGATTTGTTGCGCGATTCGCTCGGCCACTGCCTCCGCTTGCGTGCGATCGCCATTGCCGACAACCACGACGCTGATACACGGCGCAGCGATATCCGCGAGCGAAAAGCCGGACAACACCGAGACCGCGAGCATGCCGTCGGCCTCGGCGGCGCGCGCCGCGTCGACCGCACGCTTCATCGCGCCTTCAGCGGTCGCGCTGCGCAGTGTGTGGGTGAGCAACGGCGGCTGGCGCCAGGCGATGACCGGCTTCGCCTTGCCATGTATCAGATCAAACAGCAGACGCGCGGCGTGCGCGCCGGTTTCATACATATCGACGTGCGGATAGGTCTTGAAGCTGACGATGACGTCCGCGTTGTCGATCATTTTCTGCGTGACATTGCCGTGCAGATCCAGCGCGACGGCAATCGGGGCATTGGGCAATGCCGCGCGCACGCGTTCGAGGAGATCGCCTTCGCCGTCATTCGAATTTTCCGCGACCATTGCGCCGTGCAGGTCCAGCATCACTGCATCGCATCCGCTCGCGGCTGCCAGAATTGCGTCGCAGATTGCGTCGTATGCTGCCGCTTCGACCGGCCCGCTCGGGTTGGCCGCCGCCGACACCGGCGTAACGATCTGCGCGCCTTCGCGTGCAGCGGCGTCGATGAACGCGGCCATTGCGGTCTGCATGCCCTTGTTGTCGTTGAACGCGTCGTCGTTGAAGCTCGGGCCGGCGTTCGCACCGTTCTGGCCGAAAGCGGACAACGGCGTCGGCACCGGCGAGAACGTGTTGGTCTCGTGATTCATCCGCGCGATGAGGATTTTCATACGTTCGAACCCTCCGACATCGGCGCTGTCTGGACAACTTGTGCCGCTCTCAACATCGCGTGCAGCAACACGTTGCAGCCGGCCTCCAGATGATCCGCGCGCGCGTCTTCGATCTCATTGTGGCTAATCCCGTCCTTGCAGGGCACGAAGATCATCGCAGCAGGCGCGACGCGCGCGAGATACACGGCGTCATGGCCGGCACCGCTGATCACGTCCATTGACGAGAGGCCCAGCATTTCCGCGCCGTGTTTGACGGCGGCCACCAGTTCCGTCGCGAACGGTTGCGGCGCGAAGTACACGACCGGCTCGACATCAACCGCGATGCCCGCTTTTTCGCTCGCGACCGTGCAGGCGTCGCGCAGTGCGCTATCCATTGCGGTCAGCGTGGTGTCGTCGGCGGCGCGCAGATCGACCGTCAATTTGACGCGGCCCGGAATCACGTTGCGTGAGTTCGGATGCACGTCGACCCAGCCTACCGTGCCGCGCCCATGCGGCGCATGGTCGAGCGCAATACGGTTCACGGCGTGAATGAGGTCGGCGGCAACGAGCAGCGCATCGCGGCGCAATTCCATCGGCGTCGGTCCTGCATGCGCCTCCATGCCGTGCACGGTCACGTCGTACCAGCGTTGACCGAGTGCGCCTTGCACGATGCCGATAGTTTTATCGTTTCCTTCCAGCACCGGACCCTGCTCGATGTGCGCTTCGAAATACGCACCAACGGTATGCGGTTTCGTGTTTTCCCCAACGTAGCCGATTGCTGTCAGTGCGTCGCGCACGGACACGCCGTCCCGGTCCTGCTGTGCAAGCGCATGTTCGAGCGTGAAAGCGCCTGCGAACACGCCTGAGCCCATCATCACGGGAACGAAGCGCGAACCTTCCTCGTTGGTCCAGACCGCGACCTCGATCGGCGCGACCGTTGTAACGTTTGCATCGGCCAGCGTGCGCAGCACTTCGATGCCGGCGAGCACGCCGTAGTTGCCGTCGAACTTGCCGCCGGTCGGCTGCGTGTCGATATGGCTGCCGGTCATCACCGGAGGCAGATCGTCGCGCAAACCGGCGCGGCGCGCAAAAATGTTGCCGATCGCGTCGATGCGAACCATGCAGCCTATCTCCTTCGCCCAACTAACGACCTGATCGCGTGCTATGCGATCCAGGTCGGTTAGCGCGAGCCGACAGACGCCGCCCTTCTCGGTCGCTCCAATTTTCGCGAGCTGCATGAGACTGTTCCAAAGCCGTTCGCCATCGACGCGCAAACGACTCACTGCCTCGGTAGCCTGCGATTCATGAACTTGCATCAGTGCTTCCTCATAGTGAAGTCGGCGCGGACTCAGACAACGCCGACGCCCAGATAGCGGTCCTTGATCGAGTCGTCGGCGGCGAACGACGCATTGTCGCCCGAATAAACGATCACGCCCTGTTCGATGATGTAGTGACGATCCGCGAGTTGCGTGCAGACTTCGAGGTTCTGCTCAACGAGCAAGATCGCCACACCTGCCTCGCGAATGAGTTTGAGTTGCGCGACGATTTCTTCGACGATCACCGGCGCGAGGCCCTCTACCGGTTCATCGAGCATCAGAAGACGCGGATGATTCATCAGCGCACGGCCAACCGCTAACATCTGCTGTTCACCGCCGGACAGTTGTCCGCCGCCGTTCGTGCGTCGCTCTTTCAGCCGCGGAAAAATGCGGTAGATGTCGTCGAGTTGCCACGGCGAATCTTTGCGCGCGCCGAGCCGCAAGTTTTCTTCCACGGTGAGCAACCGGAAGATACCGCGGTGTTCGGGCACGAAACACACACCACGCGAGGCGATTTTATGCGGCTGCAGCCCGCTAATGGTCGCGCCGTTGAACGTCACGCTGCCGTTCTTCGGTGCGACGACGCCCGCGATCGCCTTGAGCGTGGTCGATTTTCCTGCGCCGTTGCGGCCCAGCAGCGTAACCGTCTCACCTTCCGCGATCTGCAACGAAACGCCTTGCAGGATGTGACTTTTGCCGTAGAAGCCGTGAATCTGCTGCACGTCGAGAATCATGCGCGGCCTCCGGTNATCATGTTGCCGAGATAGGCGCTGCGCACGCGCTCATCGCCGCGAATTTCGTCGGGCCGCCCTTCCACCAGCACGCGCCCTTGNTGCATGACGGTGATCGTGTCGGAGATGTCCATNACGATGCCCATGTTGTGCTCGATCAGGACGACGGTGTAGTCCTCGCGCAGGCCGCGAATCAGTTGCTTCATATCGTCGAGATCGTCGATACCCATGCCCGACGTCGGCTCGTCGAGAAAGATCGCCTTGGGACGCGCCGCGAGTGCCATGCCGACTTCGAGCCGCCGCTGCTGACCGTGCGACAGAGCGCCTGCTGACACTTTGCTGAAACGCTGCAACGCGAGGCGTTCGAGTATGTCGTCGACGGTTTCAGTGTGAGCCAGTGCGCCGCGCGGCGGCGACCATGCATTGAGCGCACGCACCGAATCGACACCTTGCGCAGCGAGCCGCAAGTTTTCCTGCACGCTCAGATTGGCGAACAGACTCGTCACCTGGAACGATCTCGCGACACCGCGACGCACACGCTTGTGATCAGGCTCGTGCGTCACGTCGTGTCCGTCGAAGACAATTGTTCCCGCGGTGATCGGCAGAGTGCCGGTGAGCACATGGAAAAGCGTAGTCTTGCCGGCGCCATTCGGACCGATTACCGAGTGCACGGTGCGCGGCATGATGCTTAGGTTGACCTCGGAGAGCGCCGTGAATTTACCGTAGCGCTTCACGAGGCCGCTTGCGTTCAGAATCGCCTCGCTCATGCGCGCTCCTTTGCGGTGTCGTCGGCTGCTGCGTCTGCATCGGTTTTGTCATTGCGGCGCAGGGCGTGCCAGATGCGCTCGCCGAGTCCCCATAGACCGCGCTGCATGTACAGGCTCACCGCCATCAGCACGATGCCGAGCAACAGCAGCCAGCGTGGCCACAACGTCGACAGCCAGTCGGCGAAGAGCACATAGAAAGCGGCACCCAGCACGGACGCGAAGAGATTGCCGGTGCCGCCGATCACGGTCATCACGAGGATCATCTCGCTCGTGTGGTAGTCGATGTTGGAAAGCGGCGCGATGCCGGTCATCAACGCATGCAGTGCGCCCGCGAGTCCGGTTACGGCACCGGAGATGACGAACGCCATCAGCTTGAATCGCTTGACGTCGTAGCCGACGGCGGCGGCGCGCGCTTCGTTGTCGCGGATCGCAAGCAGCGTGCGGCCGAATACCGAGTGCGAGACGCGCATCAACAGCCAGAATACGACGAGGAAAAGTACCGCGACGAATCCGTAGTACTGCCACGGGGAAGCGAGCGGAATCAGCGCTTTGCCGGCCAACCCGAGCGCCGGCCGCGGAATGTCGAGTAGTCCGTTGTCGCCGCCGGTCAGGTCCGGCGTGGTGTAGGCGAGGAAGTAGAACAGTTGTCCGAATGCGAGCGTCAGCATCACGAAGTATGTGCCGCGCTGTCGAATCGAAAACCATCCGACCAATGCGGCCGCTATCGCGCCGACCGCGATTGCCGCCAGCAGCGCGACGGGCACCGGCAACGCAGCCCTGGTCAGCACGAGCCCCGCGCTATAGCTGCCGAGTCCGAAGAAAATGCCCTGCCCGAACGACAGCAGTCCCGTGTGGCCTAGCAGAAGGTTGCAGCCCAATGCGGCGAGCGCGAATACGAGCACTTCTGTCGCGAGCGAGCCGGAGCGCAACGTTAGCGGCAAGATGCACACGACGAGCAGCGCGAGCAACAGGAACCGATAGCGATGCAGCGCGTGTCGCGGAACGGGCTGCGATGCACGCGTAACTGCTTTAGTGTCGGCGGCTTTGGAAGTATCGATCATGCGGCTCTCCCAAGCAGGCCATTGGGCCGCAGCAGAAGAACGGCCGCCATCGCGACGTAGATCATCAAGCGCGCGCCTTCGGGCCACAGCGTGCTCATGACGCTTTGCACGATGCCGACCAGCAGGCCGCCGACCAGCGCGCCGAGAAAATTGCCCATGCCACCCACCACCACGACCACGAACGCGACGCCGAGCGCCTCGATACCCATGAAAGGATCGACGCCGCGAATCGGCGCGGCGAGCACGCCGGCGAGCGCGGCGGTTGCGGCACCGAGCGCGAACACGAGGCTGAACACCCGCAATACGTTGATGCCGAGCAGCGAGACCATCTCCGTCGATTCGCTGCCGGCGCGCACCGCGCTGCCGAGACGCGTACCCTCGAGCACCCACCAGAGCAACGCCGCGAGCACTGCAGTGAAGCCGATCACGAACAGGCGGTACTTGGGATAAACAAAACTGCCCCAGATCACCACGCCGTTCAGCATGTCGGGAACGGCCACGTTGTCACCGAGCGGCCCCCACACGAGGATCGCGCATTCCTGCACGACGAGCGCGAGGCCTACCGTCACGAGAATATGGAACTCGTGCTGCTGCGCGTATACGTGCCGCAGAATCAGCTTTTCGACGACCCATGCCAAGGCGCCGACCGCAATCGGCACGACGATCAGCGCTGTCCAGAAGCTCATCGACCACTGCATCGCCTGATAGCAAAAGTAGGCGCCGAGCAGATAGAAGGCGCCGTGCGCGAAGTTCACGAAGCGCAAGAGGCCGAACACAATCGACAAGCCGACCGCGAGCAGGAAATACAGCATCCCGACCCCGATGCCGTTGACGATCTGCAGCAGATAAACGTTCATGGCGTCCGTGTGAGGAATTGGCGAAATTTCACTGCGTGTGCTTGTGCGTGCGCTCCGTGCTCTCCTGCGCTCGCACGTGTACGTGCTGCGGTGCGCGAGGCACCGCGGCGCCCGCGCGAATCACGCCAGCTTGCAACCAGTCTTGTCGAGCGGCAGAAACGATTGTCCTGAACTGACGATATCCGCGTAGTCGTCGGCGTTTTTCATCTTGCTCTTCGCCTTGCCCTTTAACAGATAATAGTTCTTCAGCACCTGATGATCGCCCTTGCGAACCTCTTCAGGTCCTGTCAAACCATCGTATTTCATGCCTTCGAGCGCGGCGACCACTTTCTTCGGATCGACGTTGCCGGCCTTCACGATGCCGTCCAGCAGAATCTTCGTGCAGATGTACGAGCCGGCCAGGCTGTAGTTCGGATTCGTCTTGAAGGCCGCCTGCGTGCGTTTGACGAGATCGCGGTTGAGCGGCGAGTCGATTGCGTGCCAGTACTGCGCACCGAAATACACGCCGTCGCACAGGTCGGCACCGAGCGATTCGAACTGCTCGAGACCCGAAGCCCACGCGAGCAGAATCGTGCAGTTGTTCTTCATGCCGAAGCTGACCGCCTGGCGCAGCGTGTCGGAAGATTGCGAACCGAAGTTGAGGATGAGCAACACGTCCGGCTTGGCGGCGACTGCGTTCGTCAAATAACCGCTGAACTCTTTTTCGTTCAGCGAGTGATAACTGTTGCCCACGTGCTCGATGCCCTTCTCCTTGAAGACGGCTTTTGCGGCGGACAACAAGCCGTCGCCGAATACGTATTGCGGCGTGATCGTGTACCAGCGTTTGGCCTTCGGCATCATCTGGATCAGCGGACGTACGGTCTGTTCAATTGCGCCATACGTGGGCACCGACCAGCGGAACGTCGCATCGTTGCAGTCTTTCCCCGTGATTTCGTCCGCACCCGCTGTGGTGATGAAGACGCCGCCGGCTTTCTGGACTTCCTTGCCCATCGCCAATGATTCGGACGACAAAATACCGCCGGCAAAGAATCGAGCATTCTTCTGTTGCGCGATTTCCTGAACGCGGCGTACTGCTGTTGCCGGCTTGCCTTCCGTGTCGAGCACCGAATAGGCGAGCGGTTCGCCGAGAACCTTGCCATATTGTTCGATGGCGAGCTTCATACCAAGGTCTGCATACTTCCCGTTGGCGGCGAACGCGCCTGACATCGGCACCGGACAAGCGAACTGCACGCTGCCTGCCTGTGCGAAGGCGCTGCGCGCGACGAGCGACCCCAGCGTGCCCGGAACGGCCGACAGCGCGGCCAGCTTCAACATATTTCGGCGATTCAAAATGACGCTCCTTGGAAGAGACACGCACTGAACGACTGCGAAAGCTTGCTGGCCTGGGTGAACTTTCCACCACGTCGGCTTTGTTCTATTTATCATGATAAATAGGTTGAATCCGATCGTAGGTACAATAAATTCCGGTGTCAATAAGGCAAAATTCCTGGCGGCAGCGAGGTAGCTTTGCTTGCAACGCAGTGGGCGCCGGCGGAACGCCGATGGTGCAGTACACAAATGGGAGCATGAAGATGGCCATGGATCGAACCAAGGCTGGCGCAGCGATTGAGATCAAGCAGCAGAAGCGGGGCGATCTGGTCGCGGAAGAAATCAAGCGACTGATTACGGAAAAGGACCTGAAGCCGGGCGATCGTCTGCCACGCGAGGTCGAGTTGCAACAACTCTTCTCAGTGAGCAAGAGCACGATCCGCGAGGCGCTGAAGTCGCTTGAAGTTCAAGGGCTCATCAAGGTGACGACCGGCCCTGCCGGCGGCGGCATGGTGGTGGAGGTGCCGCTCGATCGGACGTTGCAGCTTCTGCAGAACTATCTGTTCTTCAAGGACGTTTCGATCGACGACATTTACACCGTGCGCAAACTGCTCGAGCCGGAGCTCGCGGCAGGCGCGGTCCCGCACCTGACAGAGCAGGATTTCGAAGCGCTGGAGGCGAGCATTGCTTGCTGCGATCGGCCGGCTTCAGCGCACGGCGGGCAGGACATCGTCCGGCAGCGCCAGGAGGACGTGAACTTCCACGACATTCTGGCGGCGGCTAACCCGAACCCGTTTTTGCGTTTCAGCTGCGAGCTGATTAACGAGATGATCCGGCAGCTCATCGAATTTCGTAACGATACGCCGCAGGCCGAGCACGAACGGTTCGGCCAGGCCAACGTCAAGATTCATAAGGCGATCACGAAAGCAGCGCGTGAGCGTGACGTCGACAAAGTGCGCGAGCTGATGACGGTCCATATGACCGAGGCGCCGCGTTACGTGAAACGGATGAAGGGAAAGCTGCGCGGGAGACTTATTCTCGACTCGGAGATCCGCCGCCGGGTGCGGGCGCGAAGTGCTGGTCCCGTGGAGGCGGAGGGAGATGGGGAGTGATGGGGTTGGTGGCCGGGGTTGGTGGCCGGGGTGGGTGGCCGGGTTGGGTGGCCGGGTTGGTCGTTCGGGTTGGTCGCCGGGGTTGGTCGCCGGGGTTGGTCCCTGAGGTTGGTCGCCGGGGTTGGTCGCCGGGG
>Ga0055533_1000227_pt1 | contig 37820 bp, 36 predicted proteins | sample AraplaCvi_mMS_r2_FD_54991 | JGI IMG/M metagenome (GOLD analysis project Ga0055533, IMG submission 54991) | Arabidopsis root microbial communities from North Carolina, USA - plate scrape CL_Cvi_mMS_r2 | ecosystem: Host-associated > Plants > Roots > Endosphere | place: USA: North Carolina...
CAAGTTGGTCCGCCGGGACGCTAAGCCGAATGTCTTTGCGCGCCTCCACGAACCAGCGTGGCGGGACAAACCGGTCGCGCTGGGTGACAGTGCTGATTTTCCAGACAATCGGGCTGTCGCCCGTTATTTTTCCAACGCATGTGCCCACCTCGTTTTCATTTCCGGTGGGCGTATGGCAGTCAGGCGCATTTTCGCCGTCAAGCGGAACATTGACCTTCAGTCGAACGTTTTCCCACGTCAGTGCGACGTCACGCCAGCTGATTTCAGTTTGCGCAGGCGTCGCCGGAAGTGGAGCCGGAGCTGGAGCAGACGTGGTCGGTTCTGAGCTAACCGACGGAGCGTTCCCGCTCCTATGATGAGGGGACAAAAGGGCGCCTGTTGCAACGGCCACAGCCAGTGCAATATAAGCCGGTGTTTTGCTTGCCTGCATGCTTTTCCCGCTGCTATTATCAGCATCCAAAATATTACGAAAACCGTCGCGGGACGAGTTTACACCGTGGCGCCGAGGAAAGACCATGATCGAAAACGAAAACCCGTTTGCGATGCAAACGGCATTCGGCACGGACAGCTTTGCAGACAATCCGGAGCCGCGGTGCCCATGTGTATTGCTGCTTGACCGCTCATATTCAATGAGCGGCGCTCCAATTGATGCGCTTAATGCGGGGCTCGCGGACTTCAGAAGCGAATTGCTGTCGGACTCGCTCGCTGCCAAGCGGGTTGAGACCATGGTTATTTCGTTTGGGCCCGTGACGATGGATACATCGTTTCACACGGCGCATAATTTTATCCCGCCGGTTCTGACCGCGGGCGGTGATACCCCGATGGGTGCCGCGATCAATTTGGCGCTTGACGCACTGGAATCCCGAAAGAACGAATATCGAACTGCAGGTATCGGTCACTACCGCCCGTGGATTTTTATGATCACGGACGGCGCTCCCACTGACGCCTGGCAGGCCGCAGCGCAGAGAATCCGTGACGGTGAGGCGCAGAAGAAGTTTGCCTTCTTTGCAGTCGGTGTGAATAACGCCGACATGAAGGCGTTGAGACAGATCTCTGTACGTGAACCTCTGAGCCTGACGGGACTGAAGTTCCGGGAACTCTTCCAGTGGCTGTCAGGTTCGCTCAGTTCTGTTTCGCAATCGACTCCCGGTACCGAGGTTGCGCTGAAGAACCCGGGCGGCTGGGCGTCTGTGTGAACTGGCGCTATGTTAGCGCGTGTGTTGCGGGCACGTCCCACATACGCATGTCCTTACCATGTCAGGACAACTGCTTCGTCACCGTGGTCACTGGGCCTGACGGCGAGGACTGGCTAATTGCAATTGCGTCTGACGGCGCGGGAAGTGCGGTGCGCGCGGAGCGTGGTGCGGAACTCGCGTGCGAGACGGGCGGGCATGCTCTTTCTGACAGATTCTCAGCTACCGTTGCGGTGGCCGACGACTTGAACGTAATTGCCCGGGAAACACTGCACGCGATCCGTCTTGCTATCGAGGAAGAGGCGGTCCGGGCCAATACTTCGACGAGGGATTATGCATGCACGCTGGTCGCCGCAGTCGTTGGACAGCGACGGGCGTTCTATTTCCAGGTAGGGGACGGGGCGATTGTTGTGCGGCGCGATGACCAGTTGGAATGCGTCTTCTGGCCAGAGTCGGGCGAATACGCAAACATGACGTACTTCGTTACTGATGAGCGTGCCACTGAGCATTTGCACGTATGCGCTGAGGAAGCACCCGTCGAATTCGCGGTGATGACTGACGGCTTGCAGCGTCTGGCGCTGGTGTTCGCCGATCGTAGCGTCCACAACCCGTTCTTCGCTCCCATGTTCTCGGTCCTGCGCAAGACAGCTGATACCGATTGCGACGACCTGTCAACTTCTCTCGCGAATTTTCTTGCGAACGACAACGTAAATGCGCGCACGGATGATGACAAAACCCTCATTCTTGCTGTAAGACCGCCTGAGGTCGAACGTGACGCAGCTGTTTGACGAGGCCGGTAAACCCGTTCTCCTTGGCAAGGAGATAGGGCGAGGAGGCGAGGGCAGCGTCTTTGAGTCTCACCACCTCAGCGCTGATAGCGTCGCCAAGGTCTATCACGGACCACTGCCCCCAGAGAAGCAATCGAAGCTGCGCGCCATGGCGCGGCTGGGGAACGGTTACCTTCATCAGATTTCCGCATGGCCGACGCAGGTTCTGCTGCGCCAGGCCGGAGGAGCGGTCGCTGGATTTGTGATGGCCAAGATTGAGGGCTATCAACCTATCCACAATCTTTCAAGCCCCGCGAGCCGGAAGCAGATCTTCCCTGACGCTGACTACGCTTTCGTCGTTCACGTTGCGAGGAACGTTGCGGCGTCATTCGACGCGGTGCATGCGCATGGCCATGTGGTCGGCGACGTGAATGAGAATAACTTCCTCGTCGGCCGCAACGGAACGGTGAAGTTGATTGACTGCGATTCGTTCCAGATAGCGGACGGCTCCAACCGGTACTTGTGTGACGTCGGGGTGCGACTGTTCACACCACCCGAACTGCAAGGTCTTAGTACCTTCCGTGGCAAGGAGCGAACCGCAAATCACGACAACTTCGGATTGGCGGTTCTCGTTTTCCAGCTTCTCGTGTTGGGCAGACACCCTTTCGCCGGCGTTCCACTCAGCAAAGGTGATCTCTCGATTGAGGATTCGATAACTCATTTCCGGTTTGCTTACGCGTCCGATCGACGTCAACGGCAGATCGATTCGCCGCCAGATGCGCTGACCCTTTCATTTTTCCCGCCGGAGATCGGACGCGCCTTCGAGCGCGCATTCACAGAGCAGGGATCGAAGGTTGCGCGCCCGACTGCGAAGGAATGGGTGAGCATGCTCGAGAACTTGCGGGCATCGCTGCGTGCCTGTGGGCAGGCACAGAATCACAAATATCCTTCGCATCTCTCCCAGTGTCCGTGGTGCGAGATGGAAAGCAGAGGACGCCCTCCGTTTATCTCGCAGTTGGTGCACCGGTCATCGACCAGAACTCATACGGGAGGGGATGTTGCGTCCATATGGGCGCAAATTCAGACCGTCGCAGCTCTCCCGGCTCTCGCGCCGTATGTGAGACCGCCTTCCGCAGCAGTGGGCAGAGCAACGGCTTCCACTAAGGCCGCGATTTCGAAATATCGTCTCGCTGTGACTGCCATTGTCACCGTGGCGTTCTTTTTGACGCTGGCTGCTCCGCCTCTGTGGATTCTGTCATTGTGCGTCGGAGGATTTTTGCTGACTGTCCTCCGGCATCCAGAAGGCAAGAAGATTGGGCAGCTCGTCAAAGCGGTAGCGACAACCAAGGCCGCGTTCGATACCGAGCTGGCGACCTACCAGAAGCTGACTCAGGATCCTCGGATGGCGGATCAGTTGCGCAAGCTGCAAGGTACGAAGAACGCCATCGACGCTCTGCCGGCCAGGCAGCAGAAGTTGATGCAGGACCTTCACGCGACCCTCCGGGACAAGCAGCTTGCCGCGTTTCTTGACCGATTTCTCATTACCGAGGGTGAAATTGACGGAATCGGTCCCGCCAGGATCAGTGCCTTGGCATCATTTGGCATCGAGACTGCGAAAGATCTCGAATACAACGCAATCATTCGCGTTCAGGGATTTGGCGATGGGCTGGCCGGGCGTTTACTTGCGTGGCGAAGCCGTCTGGAAGGCCGATTCCGGTTCGATCCGTCGAAAGGCGTACCCCAACAGGACGTCAATGCTGTTAATGCGAAAATTGCATCGGAGCGCACTCAACGTGAGCGCGATTTGCGAGACGGGCTTACTCAACTTCAACAGTTGCATGCATCTGCGCTAACAGTCAGGCAATCGGCCCGCTTGCGGTTGGACGCCGCATCAGGCCTGTTGGACCAGGCCGAGGCTGACCTCGCACTGAGCAAGTCATGATGAGTTATCGAAGTGGCTTTGGTGGTCTCGGCGGAGTAGCCTTAGGGATCGTCACGCTCGCTATTCCCGGACTCGTGTTCGCCCAGACAAGCGCGGCTGCCTCGGTGACGGACGATGGGCTTGCCTCGTTTCTGTCTGCATTTCGCGGTCGGCCTGTTGCCGTCGTCCCAGAGGTATCTCCATCTTCGTTGCCTGCCGTTTCCGCACCGGCAGTCGCGCGACCCACTGTGAACCCGAGTGGGGACACCGGGCAGCCGGCTGCGGCGCAACCGCGACCATATCAGCAGCCAGCGTGCCCTCCTGGCTATCAGCAGGACCCGACGGGGTGCGTTGTGCCCGCGATGCCACCAAACGCACATCGACAGGGCGCCTACGGCGGCTGGGTCTGCAACCTTGGGTATGCTCGGACCGGCGATACTTGTACCGCCCTGGTAACACCGCCCAATGCGCATCTGGCAAATACGGCCTCGGGTTGGGAATGCGACCGCGGATTTCATCCATCAGCGAATGGCTGTGTGCCAGTGTATGTGCCGCCGAACGCGCATTTGAGTACCGATGGGGGGCGTTATGAATGCAACTATGGGTACCGGGACATGGGCATGAGTTGCGCGCCGTAATGCGCTCAATCACACAGTTTGGATAACGCTACCTAACAGTCATCTGTCGCTGAAATGGTTACGCCGAGAACAACGAAACGACCGCTGAACAAGTGCGGTGACTGCGGGCACACCTGGTATCCGAAAGGTAGGTCCGTTTCATTGAAATGCCCACATTGCCACAGCTCAAAGACCAAACGCGCCGGGATGGGCGCGGGTGTGGGTGCGATTGTCATCGCCGGCCTGATTATTCTAGGATCGGCTAACAAGCATGACAAGGCGACGACGGCTATCCCGGAAGCTGCGTCAACGCCCGTCGAGGCATCCGCGCCACTGATATCGACGACGCCCAATGCTCAGGTGCTCGAAGGCGATTCGAAGAATGCTGACGGTGCTTCGGTAGTCGAGGCTGCCGCGCAGCCTTCGACGCATCCCGATGCGCCAGGTGAGGCGCCGACAGGCGCCGAGTCTCAGCAGGAATCCGACAGTTCAGCTGAGATGGCCGGACAACCGGGTGTACTCCCACCTGAACCGGCACCTTCGGAGCAGGCACAGGCGTCAATACATCGCAGCGAACATCATTGATGACGCTCCCCGAACGCCGAAGTGGCAACTTCACCTTCGCCGCCACTTCGTACGGTGACCGGTAAGCGGCGCAACAGTTTGCGAGCGCAATGTCGTTAGTTGCCTGGGCTTGCCGTCCCAGCATTCAAATTCAGATTGTCAGAAGGAAAATTATGTCTGCGATTGCAAGCTTTGCAGCACTGGTGTTTGGCATCCTGATTGGGACGGTGCTGACGTGGATAACGTGCAGCGCGAGAGAAAACGCGAAGGTGCAGGCTGCGATCGCGGAATCCGCCGCCACGTCGCGGGTTCAGATCGCGCAACTTGAGGAACGCATTCGCTTTGCCAGTCAGGAGTTGCAGGTCACACGTGACGCGCGCGATTACTCACAGACGCAAGAAAGCAACCTGCGGGAGCAACTAGAGCAGACGCGGAATGAACAGGCACGGCTTACGGAGCGTTCGCTGCGCGTCCCTTCGCTCGAGGCGGATCTTGCTGACGTCGAGGAGCAGCTACGCAAGATTAACGAAGCGTTGCGCATCTCCTCCGCCAGTGAGGCTCAGAAGCAACAGCTGGTCACCTCCTTGACTTCGCAAAACGGGGAACTTGAGGCGCAGGCAGCAGAGGTCAAGACAAGGCTGGCCACGGTGTCAGCGTCTTTGCTTGAAAGTAACGAGAGGCGCGCAGCGTTGGAGGAACAAGCCGCTCGCATACCCGAGCTGCAACGAAAGCTCGACGACAATGAAGGCCGGTTGCGGGCAACTGACCTTCAACTTACGGAATTGCGAGAGTCGAGCGGGCGGCAAAACGGGGCACTTGTTGCAGAACTGGATGCAACACGCGAAACGCTCCACCAAGTCCGTCTCGACCTCACTTCCGTTCAGGATGAGCGTGCAAAGACCGCTGCCGAAGCCAGCCGTCTGACCGACGAGCTCACAGAACTGCGTACGCGCTCGGACGCGGATCGGCAGAACTCGGAAGAGAAGCTTCAGTTGCTCCTGCGCGCCAAGGAGGCACTGACCGACCAATTCAAGAGTCTCGCAAACGAAATCCTGGAAGAGAAGTCAAAACGCTTTGCTGAGCAGAATCAGACAAGCCTTGGCCAGCTTCTCGAACCGCTCAAGACAAAGCTCTCGGAATTTCAAGGGAAAGTGGAGGAGGTCTACGTCCAGGAAGGCAAGGACCGAACCAAGCTTGCTGCGCAGGTCGACCAGCTTGTAGCGCTCAATCAGATGCTGAGTCAAGACGCTAAGAATCTAACACAGGCACTGAAGGGATCAGCGAAGACGCAGGGGAACTGGGGAGAGTTGATTCTCGAACGCGTGCTTGAAGCGTCCGGGTTGCGAAAGGGCGAAGAATACTTCGTACAGGATACCCAGCATCGTGAAGACGGCACACGGGCGCAGCCAGACGTGGTGATCAACCTGCCGGAAAGCCGCAAGCTCGTGGTCGATTCCAAGGTGTCCCTTATTGCCTATGATCGTTTTGTATCGGCGGAGTCGGACGAAGAGCGAACGCTCGCTCTTCGGCAGCATGTCGACTCCGTGCGCAACCATATCCGTGCGCTTTCCGATAAGCAATATCAAGCGCTGTACGGAAAGTCGTTGGACTTTGTGCTTGCTTTTGTTCCGATCGAGCCGGCTTTCATGACCGCGGTGACAAATGACAGCGATCTGTTCATGGATGCGTGGCAGCGAAATGTGCTCCTGGTCAGCCCATCGACCCTGCTCTTTGTCGTTCGCACTGTGGCGCATCTGTGGAGGCAGGAAGCGCAGAGCCGCAATGCCCAGGAAATTGCTCGTCGCGGAGCCGAGATGTACGACAAGCTGTGCTCGTTCGTCGAGGATCTTCAGGCGGTGGGTACGCGGATTACTCAGGCACAAAAATCCTATGATGCCGCGCACGCCAAGCTCGCGACTGGGCGGATGAATGTCATCCGTCAGGCAGAAAGGCTTCGCGAACTAGGCGTTCGTCCTGCAAAGGCTTTGCCAGACCAGCTCCTCGAGACATCATTGGCGGACGAGGAGGCGATCTTGCTTCCAGGCGGCGTGGTGCCCTCCACGTCTGTCGTGTCAGATAACGGGGCAGAGTCGACCGTTGCTAGTGGACCAGATTCGAGAAGTTGACGTCCGTCCCGCCCATAAGGACGGCGTTTACGGCGCTGCCGGATACACATCAGATGTTTCCGCGACACAGAGCGAGCACCCCGCACGGACCGTCGAGACACGCTAAACAAAAAATTCAAGGAATGTAGCGGCTATGAGTGACAACAATTGCGCTAGGAGGAGCGCAGTAGAAGTCGGCGTGAAGAACTTCTACGAGTTGTTTTCTGCATCTGAATATCCCGTAGCGGTTGATACGTATCAGCGAGGGTTCGTCTGGCGTAGCGACAAGGTTGAACAGCTCATTCAGGATCTGATTGACTTTCAGGACCTGCCCGATTCCGCGCCACCGTACTACATGGGTACGCTGTTACTCCATGTCAGCACCGCCACTAGGAAGCGTTTCGTAATTGATGGTCAGCAGCGGCTGACCGCGTTGTGTGTACTGTACTACTGCATTCACAACGAGCTACCACCACAATGTGGATTGCGATATTCGCCAGCTTCTGCCCGTTTGATTGCAGCAGCTGCGAAGCGGGTTGCCCGCGAAAAAGAGAGGCTCGAGGCGGCGCTGTTCAAGCGCATCGTATTTACCTGTGTTGAGGTCGATCAGGTCGACATGGCTTTCACCTTCTTCGATACCCAGAACAATCGTGGTGTGCCATTGCATGCGACCGACCTGTTGAAGGCGTATCACTTGCGGGCGGTTACAGGCGAGACGGCGGCTCAACAGGAGAATATCCAGAAACAATGTGCCCAGCGCTGGGAGCGCTTGCAGAAGGGCAAGCAAGTCCTGTCGCAAGAACGGACTCTGGTTCAGACCCTGTTCACGCGGTTCCTCTGGCGGGCCAGGCGCTGGACTGGCAAGCGGGCGTTCGAGGGAGACCACGATGCGCTGCTGCACGAATTCCAGTCCCGGAGCGTCAAAGCGAACGACGGCCACGATATGATTCCGTTGTATCAGGCCCGCAGCAACCGCCGCTCCATATCTCTGACGCTGGCCCCGGACGGCCATAGCACCCTGCAACTGGCGGAGATGCCGCTGAGTCCGCATGCCACTGACTTGCCATTTGCAATCAGGCAACCGATCCACCGCGGTCTTGGCTTCTTTCTGTATGCGGACAAATATGCCGCCATGCTGAAGTGGTTGATGAAGGATGATGACGTCGACGAAGACGTACGTCGTTTCCGCGATGTCTATCGACGGCTGGTACGGAAGAACTCGCTGTTCCTTCAAGAAATCTATCTGCTTGCATCGATGGTTTACGCTGATCAGTTCGGCAGCGACCGTCTATGGGCATTTTCTCTATGGCTTGAACACGCACTGGGGGCGATTCGAATCGAGAAGCAGCAGGTCAGGCAGGAGTCTGCGCAAAAGTTCTTCCGTGATGCACCGGAGATGAATCTGCTGGACGTGATTGCCGGCGCGTTTCGCCCGGAGCAGGTAATCGACCATCTGAAGAACCAGAGTTGCGATACGTATCGGAGCGAGAAAATCGACATCACGAAGGACGGCGTCCAGGCAACGTACAAGAAAGCAGTGCTCGATTACTATGGCCAACCAGGCATCTTGGTCTGGCCACCAAGCATGAATGGGTGACGCAGCTGTTGGCGGCGAGGTGAGCATGTCGATTACAAATTTGAAATCTGAGCTTTTGAGTCTCGCGGATCTAACGAGCCAGCGTCCTCACCGGCGCTTTAATGTGCCAATCTATCAGCGGCTGTACGTGTGGGGCGCCGCCCAGGTCCAGACGCTGCTGAATGACCTGATTAACGCCTTCGAGCGTGGGGAATCGCTTTTCTATTTGGGCGGCGTGCTGATGGTCGAGCAGACCACGCCCGGAGCGGACGGGGCGACACCTGCGCGCGTATTTGATTTGATTGATGGGCAGCAGCGATTTACAACACTATGGTTGCTGTGTCATGCGTGGAGGCGCGGTCTCGAGCCATTTCTGACCGTGCCGGTCGGCCAGACAGTAGAGCCGAGGCTACGCTTCGCAATCAGACCCGAAGTCAACAGGATGCTCGATATCTGGTCCAATCAGGGCGACGCGTCCGTTGAGTCGGATGAGACCGGCCTTGATCTTATGGGTCAGGCTGTCGAGCGAATGACACAGATTTTTTCTGCGCGCGCAGAAGCAGCTTCAGGAATCTCGCCGGCGATCGATTGGAGTGGCCTAACCCAGTTTGTTTTTCACAACGTCAAGTTTGTAGTGACTGAAGTTCCCCGCGAGACCGACTTGAACAAACTGTTCGAGGCCGTCAACAATCGCGGAGTTCAGTTGCAGCACCACGAGATCCTCAAGGCGCGGATGCTGGATGCGCTGGATGAGCATGAGCGTGCGGGTTTCGCTGTTCTTTGGGACGCGTGCGCCGACATGGACAGCTATTGCGAGCGCAACCTCGCTGCGCTCTCCGGCATGCCTGCATACGAGGTGCATTCTCTCTACGAGGCCGGTCGACTGGGTAGCGGCAGTGCTGTAAGGGCCGCGTTGGCTAACCGTATGAAAGTAAGTGGCGACGGCCAGATGCTGGATTTGGCGACGATTCTTGCCGAGAAATACACTGACCTAGACGACGAGGCCAAGGGTGGCGGGGGCCTCGCGCCGACGCGAGTGCGCTCAATCATCGGATTTCCCCTGTTGCTCCAGCATGTTCTTCGTATCTGGCTGTGCAGGGAAATGCCGGACGCTGGCGATCTGCCGCGTATCCTGGACCGCGAACTGCTGAAACTATTCGACGAGCACTTCTTTCGTCATTTATCAGGCCCAGAAGCTGTTCGAAGTTATATCGAGTTGCTCTGGCAGGTGCGCGTACAGTTCGATCTCCATATCATCAAGTGGGTCGACCAAGGTGATGACGAGATTCACCTGATTAGCAGCATCACGACTAGCACTACGACAACGAACAATGCCGTCCGTCGCTACATCAACCGGTCGCGAGATACCGATTCGGATCGAGGCTTTGCGTTGTTACAAAGCATGCTGTATCACTCACAGGAAATCACTACACACTACTGGCTAACGCCGTTACTGTTGTTCATGGTGGAGCGCCCGGACGCAAGCGTCGACACATACTTCCGATATCTTCAGCATCTCGACAATCAGTTACTTTGTTCGGAGGCGGATTCGCCGCTCGTTGTTCGCACGCGCTCGTTCATGGAAAAGCCGTGGCAGCGCCGACGCCTGGTATATAGGCAGATCTTGGGGCGACCTGCCGGAGTGAGTTTCGCACACTATTGGTTCTACAAGCTCGAGTTCGTGTTGTGGTACCAGAAGTTGTGGTCGTCGGAAGACTGGCTGAATTTCCGGCTGACGGCAAAGAATTCGGTCGAGCATATCTGCCCGCAGACACCTACCAAGCGGGACGATGACCGGCTCAACCAGATGATGGACCGGTTCGGCAATCTGGCGCTCGTTTCTCGCAGTGTCAATTCAGAATATGGAAACTGGCCATTCAACGAGAAACGCCAGCGCTTCATCAATAACAACAAGGCCAGGCTCGACTCATTGAAGATGGCGCTGATCTACGAAAATGACACTTGGAGCGACGAGTTGGCGGAGCGTCACGAACGGGAGATGCTGGATTGCATTGAACGCTACGTCAGCTCGTGCGAGGCGTCGGCAGACTCATGAGAGACACGAGGGGGCATCTGTGAATTGGTAGTCGAACGGTTCTCACTGCCATCACGACTCGGCCGTTAGCGTATGACCGCGTGATGCTACGTGAGAGCGATACCTCACCTGCAAACAGGTGAGGCACGCTCGCTATGGAACCAGCTCCGACTCCGGTCGGCCTTTCGCGAATTCGCGCGTCAAGAACCGCGGCTGCTCGCCGGCCCATTTATAAGGCTCCTCCAGCGGCTCAATATTTCCAACAGTGAGCAGATTCGCGAGGACTATCGTTCCCCTTGCTTTCGATTCACCTGTAACAGCGACGCGAAGATTCGCCTTCGGGAGTGCGATGCTGCACCTGCCAGCAGTGGCAGCCCTGTAAACTGAGTTCCAGGTTGCACGGGCGCTCGGAAAGAAGTACATCCATCGCAGCAAATCGAACATGTGGTCTGGCGTGCTGCGGTGCCCTAATCTGCGGGACAACTCAATGGTCTTGTTGCCGGCAACCTCAACTGGCCGGCAAAGGGTTTCTAAACCAGTCGGATGAAACAGGTGCTGGTAGCTGGCTGGATGCTGCTTGAAAAGTGCTTTGATGACAGCCAGTGCTGGGATCCACACCTCACGTCCATCCGTCTTGACTCGGAAAACGTCGTGCATGGCCGCAGCATCCGCAGGATAGCCGCACGCTTCGAGATAGCGCTTGCCATCCTCAATTTGCCAGTCGCCAGTGTTCGTATGGAAATTCACCGACCTGCTGGCGTGGGGCGGAAGGTGGATTCCGCGTATGGCATCGAGCGCGATTTGGTTCTTGAGGCCGTCTTTTGAGGCCGTGATGGCGCAAAGGCGACCATTTACACGCTGAAATCCTTCCAGCCAGCTCTTTTGGTACCGACGGCGGCTTTCGTTGCTTGAATATATTGTCATCGAGTTTTGTTTTAGGCTGGCAATTTAACTTGTGCGCCGACTCTTACGTCGAGTTGCGCCAGTGACGACTGACCCTCGGTCTCTACGGTGGATTTGCCGAGCATCATCCGCAGAACCTTTTGTATGCCTTCGCCTGTCCACTTGAAGCGAGACGCAGTCCAGCTTTGGTCGTGTACAAACAGGACAGGCAGGTGGTCCCCGAGCAGCAGGTTTGTCTCCAGGGAATCCATGTCGACGGCAATGGATGTCTCGCCGAGTGAAATGGTGATGCGGTCGGTCGCGCCTGGTCCCAGGTGGCGCCGAATATGAACTTCGTCGGAGAGTGCTAGCGCGACGTCTGTTGGCGCGACAAGCGCAATGCAAAAGCGCGACTGCAACGCGAGCTTCACGCCGTCTGGCAGGTCCTCGTTCCACAGCTCGAATGCGTTTGTTGCCGCGCATCGTCCCAACGCGCGGATCGCATTAAGAGCGGCTGAAGTTGTGTGACCTACAGTCACGCGTGAAGTAAGTTCTGGCGCGCAGTGGTCAGTTGACGTCTGGTGCATGGCTTGCCCTTGATGCGTTCAGTTTCTCGATGTTGCGGACAGTCGAACGCGCTCTGATTGGTCGACAGAAACTAGCCGCGGTCCAGCCTTCCTTGCCGGGTATAGGGAAACGAAGATTTCTAAATCGCAAGGTCGCCACCACATCGCGTTTTAGATTCGGCAAGTGCTCTCCAACTGACTCGGTTGTGTTTGATGAGCGTTCCGAGGTTGTCGCGCCTGAGCTCGTAAAGGCTCACCAAATCCGCCGTCGTGTCGGAAAGCAGAAACGAGGCGCAATTGCTGCCAAGAAAAGCGCGGTGGTTCCGTCACCGACAAACGGCTCGATGGGCCTGCGTCCAGCGGGCATCCGTGACAACAGGGTTGGAAGAAGGCGCTGCTTGCCCCCGCCCCATTTGGGAAACGGGCGCGAGGGCGAGAAAGGCGGCTGAGTGCGAGATGGGTATGTTCCATCCCGCCTGTAGCCAGGCGGTTTTAGATTGTCGAAGCAATGCTGTGCGCAGCCACGAGGATGTGTGGCAACTATGCGGTAGGACGAGCGACTCGCCCATCTGCGCTATCGAAATATTCGACTTAGGAAAGGGCGGCGGGACCTGTAGTCGCCGCTAAGAGCTCGGAGGACTAGCGAAGATTTCGAATGGCAGCCGCCTACCTGATGAGGTCATCGCGGAATCGAGGTCAAGCGACATCATTCCGCGAATTTGGCGATCAATAGACTCTCGGCCTCTCGTAGTACTTAGTCTTTTAGAGCCCACTCCGGACAACCGGCTTCTCGAACCTCATCCCGATTCGACAGAAACAGCTGCTGCGCGCGCGGATTGCGTGAGGCGTCAGGCGTGTAATCGACGTGCCAGTGGCGCAGGAAGTATCCAACGAGACAGGCTCTCAGCTGCACCGTCTTGACACCGTTATGCATGTCGTAGTCCGCGCATATCGTCTCCGGATGGGCTGCTTTGGGATGCGGCGTTAGTCTCAACGATATCTCGGTGTTCCAATCCTTATCTTGAGACAGGGCGACGACCGACTCACCGCCACGCTCAACACTCTTGAACCGGGTCAACGCGAAATCACGGAACTCTTCACGTTCGTGATCAAAACACCGGATGTGCCAGCGCAGGCCGTCGTGTACGAGAGCCAACGGTGAGAGTTTTCGGGACCGTGACCCAGTCGATAGCGACGAATATTCAGCAGTCACCCAGTCCCGTTGGTCGATCGCACGAGTGAGAGTCGCCGCGAGTTCAATTGGCACTTGTCGCTTGATGCTGGAGTTGACCCATCCAGGAATTCGCTTTGTCCTGGATGGATCGTAGTCGACCGCACCGTCTCCCGCCAACGCATGCAGTGCCTGCTCGACGTTGTGCTCAAAGTACGGCTGACCACCATCAAACACATAGCACTTCCGGCGCAGGTCATATCTCAGCACGGACGGAGCAAATTCTCCATAGAGCGACAGATCTTTGGTCGCAGCGGGTTCACTGATCCCAAATTTTGAAGTCAGGTCCTTTCGACTTACCTGTCCGGAAAAGAGGGCAAGAAACTCTATGTAGTACAGGCGCTCGCGCTGAATGTCTCGGGGCAGGTTCATATATGTAACTCCGGTTTGCCTGCATTGTAGGTGAGAATCAATATTATGTCGTCACATAATTTACGTGGTAATAAAAAGTATTTGTGTTTTTCGGTTTTGTCGGTAGAATGCTCGTACCGGTCGCAGGGGCGATCGGTCGGCATTGAACAAGATGCCGCTGGAGATCTCTTTAGGAACAACGAACATGAGCGAACACGAACAAAAGCACGCGCATGACAAGCGCGATCACGATGGCCGTCATGAACACGTCCACCATCACGAGAAAGAACATCACGGCCATCATGAGCACCACGGCCATCAGCCGCCGCCGCCGGGTGGCTCTGGCGGTCGCCCGAACCCCGGTTCCGGTGCGCCGAAGCCCCCGGGTCACCGTCCGGTGGGCTAATCATGGAAGCGTGGTGGGACCGCTACCCGGCCGAGCTTCGTAGGGAGAAGGCGGCGCTGGACGCTCTTGGGTACGCCTGGTCAATCGACCAGGCGGCCATGGACGCAGGCCAGATGGTCGTACGTGTCGACGTCCCGCACGACGGTGGCGTGTTGGCACTTACGGCCGTCTATCCCGACACTTTCCCTTACTTCGCGCCGATGGTGACGACTGATTCGGCCCGATTCCAGCGCCATCAGCATCCGCTAGGTCGAAACCTTTGCCTGCTGGCACGCGAGGGGGAAGACTGGCGTCCCGGACATGATTCGCTGGCAACCCTGATCAAGGACCAGCTGCCGCCCCTACTTGAGGTCAACGGCGAGGCTGCGGTGCCTGAGATCGTTGCGCAAACAGAGGACCACGTTGGCGAGCCTCTGTCCTCATTTTTGCCGTACGTTCCGGAATCTGCAGTCATTGTCCCGGACGAAACTCCGCCCGCGGATGTGTCGTCGGGACGACTCAGCCTATTTCTACGAACCACTCCGGCGGGCTGGTTAGGACAGTGCTTCGTCAATGGCGTAGTCGGCTCGATCGACGACATGCATGGACAGCCGCTCGTCCTCTTCAAAAAGTCCATCCCCTCGTTTGACCGTCCTGCCCGCGGGTTCTGGCTGCGGCTTAACGAACGGCCGACTGTGAGCACGTTTGAGAGCGCTGGGATCGATCTCTTCAAACTGGTTGAAGGGAAACTCGCGCCGCTGACGAAGGCAATCCAGACGGCGAAACGCGATGAAGTTTTCGTTGTCGGGCTAACTTATCGTGATGAGGTGTCGTGGCGACACAGTGCGGACGACTGGGTATTTCTTGCGATTCAGGTTGTCCGTGAAACGAAGCGCTCCCGGCGTGCGGAAATTCGTCCGCACTTCGTGCGTGCCGATTGGGGAGGCGAGAAGGCCTGGCTTCGCAGAGCGCCGTTCTTGATGCCGCTAAGGAAAAAGACTGCCTTAGTGGTCGGCTTGGGCAGTCTTGGCTCTCCGGTTGTCTTGCAATTGGCGCGCGCTGGTATTGGTGGCCTTCGTCTGGTTGACGACGACAATCTCCAGGTGGGTAACACTGTGCGATGGGCTATGGGGTGGCAGTATGCTGGATTTCAAAAGCTGTCTGCACTCGTATCGCATGTTGCAACCGACTATCCGTACACGACCATCCGCTCGTTCAATCACATGAGAATCGGTGCGCTGCCCAATCCGCCTGCGGGCCAGCCATCGCAGTACGACATTCTTAAGCAGCTGGTCACCGAGTCGGACATCGTCATTGACGCGGCGGCGAGCCATCGCGTAAGTCATTTCCTTGCTGACCTTGCGCGCGAGCTCGTTAAGCCATATTTGTGGTTGACGACGACTCATGGGGCTGCGGGTGGGGTTGTCGGACGTTTGCAGCCGTCGAAGAAGATGGGCTGCTGGCACTGCTTTCAACGTGGTCTGACAGACGGTTCGATTCGTTTGCCCGCGGACGCAGGTACTGATGAGGTACAACCGGGCGGATGTTCACAACCTACATTCATTGGCGCTGGAATCGATAGTGATGCTGTTGCCAATCAGGCCGCGCGCCTGGCGGTGGCGACGCTTTGTTCAGGGGAAGAGGGAGGTTATCCGGACTTTGCGTGGGATGTCGCGGTCGCCGATCTTCAGCGCGGTGGTCTTTCTATTGCGCCCGAATGGACACCCTACGATCTGGCAGCAAGGCAAGATTGTCCGGATTGCAGCGCGCAAGCATGAGCCAGTTGTGGATCGCTTCGACTGCTTTCGACGAAATGCTTGGTGAGGCTCAAAGCGTCTATCCGCTCGAAACCGGCGGGGTGCTCGTGGGATACGCTGCCGACGACGGTGATCTCGTCGTCCAGCACGTTGTCGGTCCGGGTCTGAGCGCTCAGCACAAACGGCAGCGATTTCACCCTGACCATGACTGGCAGTGTCGCAGACTCGACGAGATCTTCGAAATATCTTCGGGGCAATCGGTCTATCTGGGTGACTGGCACACGCATCCCGACGGCAGCCCGAGTATGAGTTGGCTTGACAAGCGAACGCTGCGAGGCATTGCCCGACATCGGGAAGCGGTGCTTGCGCGACCGTTGATGCTCATCGGCGCAGGCGGGGCCGGTCATTGGACGTGGCAAGCGCATCGATATTCTGGCGATCGCATGGCCGGTCTGAATATTAGTGTCGATGTGCTTGAGCTGCGTTTGTTTGGCAGCTAAAACGCGGGACTCGAAACCGCATGCACGTAGTCTGGTTTCGCAACTCTTTGAGTCATAACGAGAACATCTTGGATCAGGAACTGGTCACGGCCGCAAAACATGGACTCTACTGGGGTGGGATGTGGCTAGAAGATGAAGATGGTGGTCTTCTGGCAGACGGACGCTACCTCTACCAGCCGCTCCGAGCATCTGAAACATTCTTCCTGTTGTTCGATAAGCTCCGTCAGCTTAACGACTATTGTTTTAACCAGCTCATCTCTTCCGAGGCGAAGCTCGCCGAGCTCTCGGAACAACGAGACGCCGCGATTGCCGACAGGTCATGTGGCGCCGAGGTTCTCGACTATTTCCATGACGAGATTCCCCTATGGGAGGACAGCGTCTCCGTTGTGGCGAAGGCGATGCCGGTTGTCCTCTTGTGCAGCTTTGCCGAATGGGGCTTGAAGCTCGTCTCGAAGGAGATTTGTGGCGATGTCCCCCGAAAAACCAATCGGACGATGAGCGATATCGAGTTCCTCGTGGGTCACATAGAGAACGTCGGCAATTTGCAGCTTGATTCGAGCAGTGAACTCGTATCTTCCATCAACTCCTTCCGTAGCATCAGAAACTCGTTTGCGCACGGTCATTGGGACGAGCTACGAGTCGACTTTTCTGGCCTTTCGTTGCGTTCGTGCTTCGAATCGGTTTCAGAACTTTTTCAACAGATCGAGGAAGCGGCGTGGCGAAGTCCATGGGGTGCAGTGTGAGGCTGATTTACGGTTGCGCCGGATCGACGGGCAGGTGAGCCACCCTGCGCCAAGAAGCGAAAGCGAGCAAGCTCGGAAAAGTCGGGGTCCTTTAGACTGGTTGAAACCGGCGTTCGCTCGTCAGCACTGTACTTGTCAAAAAACTTGGGCACCTCTCACCGGCGGCTCTCAGCCACTACACCGCGGCGTCTCCCGCGGCGCCTTTCCGGCCCATCAGAATTGAGCGGAGATCAAGCGGCGAAAGACGACGGTTCCTGTCAGCTACGAAGAGACCAATGCCTCACCTTGCAAACAGGCGAGGCATATCGCACTCCCGGGGGCGCGCGACAGGCATGCGTTGAGGACACGGTAGCTCGCTTCTTCTGGCGGTGGACGCCATCGGCGTATGGGGCCTACTTTTCGGACTGTGGCCGCTGTCGCTGCGTGCCAGGTCTCATAAGAACTACCCGGCAGAAAGCACACTCGTCCCCCAGGGAGGTGGCCTTCCATTGAGTATATGTACTTAGTCGCATACTCCGAAGTGGCCAGAGCATACAATGAGAGGACATACAGGGGCGAAGCGGGAATCCGACTCAGTAGGCAACTTGCCGCAACAACTTTAGACGGCGGCGCGAGCCTCAGCGTCACGCAGCCACGCCTCAACGACATCTTGGCGCCAGCGCAGCAGTTCCCGCTCATATAGCTGAGCGCGTGGTGGAAGCAGCCACGGACGATGTCTTGCTCGCAGGATGACAGTCCGCTCTGAAACGTTCAAGACCTCAGCGAGTTCACTGACGTCGAGATACCCAAAGCTGGAGGCAAGTTCGATTGATGTCATACGCCGTGGTAGCGCATCACTTTTAGATGCGAGTGCTCAGCTACTTGTCTCCCGGTCGCTGTTTTCGCGACAGCAACGGAGACTGTGGAATCAAAGGTGGATGCGTACACTCAAGACTTCCCCGACAGACTCAGGTGCCCGTACCACGCAGGACGAACCTTCGCCTGCCGACCGTCATTCGGATTTTCCGCCATCGTCGTCGGCTCATATTGGTCCACATCATGTAGCGGGCGGAAGTTCTGTCCCGAGGACATCAATGCGCATTGGAGCGCGTCGCCGTCCGCATTGGAGTCCCACGGGTAGACCACGATCGCCCATGACGATTCGTGGACGAAAACTACAGGAAGAGTGCTATTGAGGTCCTCGAAAATCGGCAGGTTGTTCGCATTCAGCGCGAACGCGCCCCCGACCAGTATCGTGGTTTGCGAGTCCATACCGTCTTCGCCGGATTCGTCGTACAGGTCGAAGTGATTGGGTGCAAGCAGACTGTCGGCAAGTTCCAGGTCCGGCGGCACCGTAAGGCAAATACACGCGAGTTCCTGGACGGCCTCCTGGATTTCTGCGGGCAAGTCCTCTGTGGAAACCTGGGCGCATAGGATGGCGTCGTGGTCCTGGCTATATGTCCGGAGGTAATCCAGGGCGCGTGTGGTAGTCGTTCCAGTAAAGCGGCTGAGGCTGGTGTCGGTCATTGTTGATGTTCCGTAGAAAGGCGAGCATGTCTCGCGGGCGCAGGTTGGTGGCATCCAAACTGCGGCTGATCAAAAATAGCTCCCCGGTTTTAGACATTTTCTCTGGACGCTGACAGTCATCGGAAGTCGTGATGGCTGATTACCTGGATCAGAAGGCTGCATCTTTCGCTGAGCGCGACACAACCTCCGGTCTAGTGGCAACCGAAGGTCGTTGAACAATAATGGAAGCGCAGATACGGCTTCAGTCGTCGAACATAGGGCAGGGATTAGTGACCTTTTGCGGCTCCGACCGTACACGCGCTGAAGGCTGAAACTCAGACAGGCTGCCGTCGGTCTCGACGTCAAAGTACGCTGCGGGCGCGAGTGCTGCCGTATCGGCAGAACCGTACGTCGGACGGGCCATGACGATGATGGCTCTCGCCGCCATCTCGTCGTCGTGCTTGTAATTGTCGCCGGCCGACGCATTGAGGCCATCAATCGTCGACAAGAAGCGCTCGTTCCACCTGTACCGGACGAGCAGCGTTTTGCCTCGATGGAGGAAGAGGACGAACAGCGCACCGCCGGTCCCAAACAGCGGCTTGACGGTTTGACTTCTCACCGGCCTAGAGGCCGGTGCTTCCAGCTTCGCAGCTGTCAACTTTCTGCTTCGTTGCACACGCGCGCCGGTCATCTTGCGATGCCGGCACGTCTTACACGCGCTCCACAGACACATCGGACGGTCCCGCCCTGCTCGAATTCTTTCGGAACGACACACGTTTCGTGGACTTCTTTTCTGGCACACCGAGCCGCAGCAGCTTGATGCCGCGGCGTAGGATCGTACATGCGGCATTGGTGTCCGCGTGCGCCGAGAAGCCACAAACGTCACAGAGAAACCGGTTACCCTGCCGGTTCTCTGGATGAGTGCGCCCGCAATGGGAGCACTCTTGCGAAGTATGGTGGGGCGGAACAGCCAGCACCAGCTTGTTGCGGCGTTGCGCCTTGTACTGCGTAAATTCGAGCGTACGACCCCAGGCGCTCTGGAGAATGGCCTTGTTCAGCCCGGCCTCCTGGCGTCGGCCGTTCGGCAACCAGCGGCCGCTTGCATCCTGCCGAGCCTTCGGCGCACGGACCATGTTCGCGACCTTCAGGTCCTCAAACACCAGCAGCTTCGCGTCCGATGCGGCGAGTGCGTAGCTGGTCTTGTGCGCGACGTTCTTCAGCGCATTTCGCTGGTACGCGTGGCTACGCGCCAGGCGCGCAACCGTTTTCGCCCGGTTCGAGGATCCTTTCTGCTGGCGGGCGAGCTTGCGCTGGTAGCGCTTGCGGCCGTTCGCCTTACGGTTGAGCCGCTCCTTGACAACCGCGGGCACCGAAAAGAACGCTCCGTCACTGGTCGCGGCACAATTGTCCCGAACGTTGCGGTCCGCTCCCAGGCTTGCAAGCTCGAGCTCCTCATCCGACAGCCCGTTGAGTTCGTAGGCGAGTTCTGCGGGCGTGCGAATAATTTCGGCACTCGCGTGCTCATAACTGAAGCGGACGTACCAGCGGTTGTCCGACTCACGTCGAATCGTGATCGCCTTCGGAACACCAAAAGGGCGATGCGCCTTGAACTTCAGTTCGCCAAGTGGACGGGATTTCGTGCCGAGGAACAGTCGGCAGACAGGTTCCCCTGTAACCGCGACGACGTCAGGTCGGAACTCGAAAAGTTCGGACGTCAGCATCACCGAGTTGAAGTTGGTACGATTGCGCCGGCGCGGCGCCCGGGCGAGCCCCTGAAGCTGACGCTGCTTGGCCGTTCTCCATCGCATGGCGCCATTGCGCAGAATCTGGCTCGGCACCTCGGCGAGCCACGGACTCAGTTCGGTCCTGAACTGCGCGTACCGCTGGTCCAGCGGTGTCGCGCACTCTGTCACGCCGTCGCGAAGCATCATGCTGCGCTGCGCGGCGAAGAGCCGGTCTTCGTCGACCTTGCCGTTGTAGATGAAGCGCTGGCATCCGATCCATTGGGCCAATACCGAAGCCTGCTGTTCTATCGGAAAAGCAGGGAACCGTACGCCGGACTGGAGATGGAATTGGGTTTGCGCCATCCCGAATCTAGCGCAAACCTTTTAAACTTTGCGAAAACTCTTTCTCCGCTCGACCTCGGCCTGACGACCGCGGAATGTGCGGCGAGCCTGTTCAATTTCGTGAGCAATCGCGAAAACGACGATATGTGATTCATTGACAGCGCGTCCACGAATGCGAAAGAAGGCATATCCGCACGCGCTACGCTTCGGCGGCGCGAACGGCGAGGAACAGATCGATGAGAATCCAGCGTAGCTGCGGCTGGTCCAGGTCGAAAGCACGGTCGGCGGCGGCCATTGCAACCGGCCACGATTTCCGAGTAAGGCGTGTCAAGGGGACATCGATTTGCCGAAGGAAGTCGCGCCCGAAAAAGGTCCCAAAATCGACAGAGAACTGATGAAGCCCATTTGGGTTACATTCATGCTGATACCCGAGCCTGTAAAACGCTTCCTTGTGCGGAATCGGAGAATAGTCGCCGCGCAGTATCATCGCCGATGCGTCTGCTATTGCCGACAATAGCGCGACATCTGCAGGTTCGGTAGATGCCGTTCCATGAGTCTCCTGCGGAAGCACATCCCATTTTAGAAGACCGCGCTTTAGCAGCGGAATTCGGGTGACGTGTAGCCTTACCTGATGAAGAGGGCATACGAACACACCGGGTAATGCATGATTTCGGTGCCAATACGTCTCTCCTAGATCCCTGTATTCCTCGCTAGCGCAGATCGGGCATAACTTTCTGAAAAACGTCGCGTTGAGGCGGTTTGGGAAGACCCGACCCAGTTTAAACGTCGCCGTCAGCGGTTCGTCGGTAAGTTCCTGGACTTCCAGTTGTTTGCGCGCGTTGAGATGAGGCGCCCAGACAACGTAAGGGAAGAGGGTATGCTCCCAGAGAAGTTCCGATGCCTCTTTCGCGCACAGTGTCGCTACGCGGGCCAGGCCGCGCGGGTAGATGAAGCTCGGGATTTCCCAATTGGCCAGATCGAGCATAGGCCCAAACCTGCGCGTTGACATGCCTAGATGATGGGAAGCTCGAATCATGAGGCTCCCCATCAGTTCGTCCGGGTAAGGCTTGGGAAAATACATGGCAAATTCCCTCGCAGTTACACCTCTAACAAAAGCGCGCCGGCTTTCCGACGCGCTCGTACCTCAAAGCTGCAGTATTGCGTCCAGCCGACAAACGGCCCCCATCGCCTGGAGGTGGCTGAAGACCGATTGGCCATCTGCACGGGAGCGCCGGAACGCATTCCGATAGTCGTCAGGTGCCAGTTCGACGAGCGGCTCGTCGGCTTTGGGTTTCGCCGATTTCGTCGCCCTTCTTGGCCTGGTGAGAGCCAGCGCCGCTTCCGCTCCAGCCGCGATGCCGGTCACCTTGCCGGCAGCCTCCACTTTTTTAGCCGCGGACACCGCGCGGTCTTCCGCGATCCCAGCCTGAACAAGTACCCCTGCAACTGCCGGCACAAAGGATGTGTTTCCTGGGCGCACGCTGGCGCCTCGTTGTCGCACACCCTCGTACGCGGTAAGGGTGTCGTCCAGTAGCGACTCGAGATGGGCCGGCGGGATGTCTTCGTATCGTTCGAGAACGGCGATATTGCCGGTCCGCATGGCATCAAGCATTGGCCTGACCGTTTCAAGTTCTGCGTCAAGGATGGATACGAACGTCTCCGCAGAAAATGTCTCCGTTCCGTCCAGCATCGCTCGCCACTGTGCACAGGCAAGGAGCTTGATAGCAATATCCGGCACGCCTTGACTGCAGGCGTAAAGCGTATTGGACAGGAACTGACTGAGTGCAACAGGCTGGCGAATCCACTGGTATTCCCACAGCACTGTAATGAAATCTTCCCATTCTCCGGGCTCTTCCAGATTTTCGCTCGGTACGAGCGTTCGCCAAGTCGGAAACCCGTGACCAGCGCTTCGACGGCCGGAGCTGAAGTCCAGGCCCAGTACCTCCGTCGCCCGATGGGTGCCGACGAATAAGATCGGCACGCCCAGCTCGTTTGATGCCGTCACAAGAGCGGCCATAAGCACCTGTTTAGACCTGCCAGCATTCTTGAGATTCTGGATCTCGTCGACAACGAGGACGCCAACAAAATGGTGATGCATTGCCCGCGCAGCGTGGTTCAGGAGGAGGTCGCCACTCGGTGTCTTCCGTTCCACATACACGCCGTAGTAGTTGCTGTCGGGAACCAGTTGGTCAATCTTGCGCAGGATAGAGGTCGCGAGGCCCCTGACAGAGATGCCGTCAGACGGGGCTTCGATGTGCAGATACGGGACTTGAAAGATGCCGAAATCCCTGTGATGGATGACCTGTGGATACCGGGCCAGGATCCTCCGGATCGCAGTGGTCTTGCCAGTTCCGGACATCCCGACTACGCGAGAGGACAGCTGTTCCGGCGTCGGCGGAGCCATCTCGCTGTTGAATGCGCGGCCCGCCTGCTGGGCTTCATACAACGACTGATAGATTCGAACATGCTCGGCCGATGCAGGTCGGCGGCTGACGTAGCCAGAACGGATGAACGAATCCAGCGCGCGGGCAAGTTGCAGGTGACGAGGCAACGGCACCAGAAAGGAAGAAAGCCCCGACACCATCTGAAGTCGCTCGTAGGTCGGCCACTCGCGCTGTTCCGGCGAGAAATCGGGAAGGCTCAGCAGACTGTCGGCAAGAGCCTCGTCGTCAAGTGCTGGTGGCAATGCCTCGATGAGCGGATTGCCGCGGTAGCGAGGGATGCGCTGCTGCGTGTAGCGGGCCTCGACAACGATAACGTTACTCGAATGTTTGTCCATTCTGCTTCTCTTGCGCTTTGCGACGAAGCATGTCGCGAAGCGGATTTGATGTGACCGGAGCAGGACGCGCGTCCGCGGGAGCCTGATCCACTGGATGCGGTTGGTCTGCCCGTTGGTCTGGGTATGCGGGCGGCACGGTTGGCACGGAAGCGGAATGGGCCGGAGCGCGCGGCGGCATAGGGATGACATTGCTCGAGCCTGAGGCCGGCAGAATCGGCATGCTGACTTCGTTCTGGCGACGCATGTTGCGCTCGGCCGCACGGGCGACCGCCGTGTCAGCACGTTTGCCGGAGCGGGACCTGCCCTTCGAGGCGGCCTTGCGTTCGGCAATTGCCGGCTTGCTGATGCTGAGAATGTGTCTGATGAGACTGGCCTTCGCCTGGTCTGAGGCGCCCTTATAGTCAAAGTTGTTCAGGTTAGCGAGACTGTAGACATACTCGACCTCAGCAAATGAGTATCCCTTGAACGGTCTGCTGGCGGACGCGAGCGTGCAGACGAAAGCCTGCCTGCGGTCGTTTGGATTGAAAACGATGATGGAGTCGGCGAGCCGCGGGTCAAAGGAACACTCGATGTCGAAAGTCTTTTGCCGTTTGCCCGTCCTCACGTACCATCCCAGTGCATGCGCTTCAGGGCAGTCATATACAAGCCGCTTGAACTTGATGCCATCCTGAGTGACTTTCGCCGTGTCCCGCGGCATCAACTGCATTTGCAGGAAGACATAATCATAGCGGGCGAGTGCGCCACTGCGTCTCTGGATGTCGTCATTCCAGAGTTCCAGGGGCACCGCAGGCGTGTTTGACAGGACATGCTGCGGCTGCAGGCGGTAGCCTTCCATTACCTTGTAATTGTGGGCGATGATGTGCTTCAGTACGATCGACGTGAACTCATCCAGCGTCAGGGTTGCGTCTTTGTCGTAATGTTGGGCACGCCGCTTTGTTGCGTTCAACGGTGGCTCATAACCGGGCGTTACCTGGGCGATCGAGGCATGAAAGAGCTTGAATCCGCATTCGACGGTTCCTTTGCGATGCGGCAACAGGGATTGCGTATTCGTGACTGTCGACTGCATCCCGTCGCAAATACGATAGCTCTGGCTCGACGCCATTTCGCCCCGGTCGCCGACAAATTTTTCCGGAAAAACGCCGTCGGCCGGCCATTCGTCCGGGTCATATGGGACGCCATAGCGCTCGCATAGCGCGCGTTTGTCCGCCGCAATGCTCAGAATTGCGAGCATCGCACCGGTCCAGGACGCGTTTTCGAGTCCCACGTAGAACCCCACTACAAGTCGGCTGAACCGGTCGTAGACAAAGTACAGCGTCGGTTTGCCTATAATGCTTGCACGATCCTCGATGGCCACAAGGAAGACGTCCGCAATCGTGGCGTCAATTTCGAAGATGTGTCCGATGCCAATGCATTCTTCCAGCGCAGTGCCGACATGGGGACCATGCTCACGGTCGAACTCCTTCGATCCGCGCTTCGAGCGGAGAATGTCAGAAAGCTTGAACCTTGTTCGCGCAACCTGTCGGAACTGCCATATGGAGGGACATTCACCTTCGGGCCGGAGGAAGGAGTCGCCATTCCCGTCGAGGTATGAATAGCGCTCCGTCCGCATCAGGAGATGCGCACCTGCGAGAGTGGAAACCTCACCGTCCAGATAGTGCTCCCTGATTGCATCTTCGATGTTCTTGACATCAACCTCCGTCATCTGGAACGTCGTGTATTTCCCGAACTTGGGACTACGACCGCGACCAGCTGTCACCCCTTTGACGGTCCGCCCAATCTTGTCGAAGCCAGGGATGAGCGCAAGGACAGTTTGGCCATTGCGCCAGTATTGCCGAAGGTACTTGTAGAGAGTCGTCTTGGACTTTCCGGTTTCACGTGCGCGTTCCTCGACGAGTGCACCGCGCATGCTGGCATCGAAAATTTGCGGATGGCTTATCAGAGGCTGAATTGCGTCGTACGCCTCACGCGCACGTGCGCGTGCAGTCTCCGATTGAAACGCGATGTCGGGAACCCCGGAACCCAGCGGCTTTCGGATGGCCCGTGGCTTGGCGTGTCCTGTCAACACGCCGAACTCGCGATAGACGGGCCACAGGAGCGGCCCGGAGAGTGGGATAACCCAGCCGCGCCGGGCGTCAGCATCGATAGCAAGAACGCGATATCGTGTCGCGTCCTTTGCGTCAAAGAGGTCGTTCTTTACAAGCATGGTGGAATGCTTCTTGTGGCTGTCACGAAGGTTAGAGTCCCGAGGCTCGAGGCAACGGCGAACGTTCACAGACGAAACTGCTCAAAGGTGCACTCTCCAGGCGCGGCGTGTCGAGATCGCAACGCAGCGTTTGCTCCCAAAGAAGAATGCGGGCGACTCTCAGTCCAAGGCCGGGCGTAAGGCCATGCCGCTGTTCGAAGGCTGCACAGTAATCCGCAAGCGAAATCGTGCGTGAGGAGCCAGCAAGCTCGTAGGTCATCAGGTCAGCGACTTCGCGCAGGATTTCGCGCGTGGGGTCGATTTGTCCGGGTTTCCAGATTGCCTGGCGGAAGTATTCGATGTTGCGCACCTTCTGTATCGGCAGGGCGGAGTGAAAGACGAGATGATGAGCGATGTCGCAGCCGGCGAGATACGTGCGGGCAATCTGCAGCTTTTCCATTGCCCGCTCGTTCTCGGCATCTTCTGTGCGTTTGCAGTCATAGGCGACATATCGCGTCTCGCCGGCGATTTCCATCACGGCCACCATGTCGACCGTGATAACTGCCGGGATGTTGGTCTTCGGGTAGAACGGGTGCTTTATGCCGAGCGCGGCCGCAACCTCCAGGGTATTCTCGCGCGGGAGCGGGAAGCTCTCATAGAGCTGTTTCACCGAGCGGCACCACTCGAACAGGACGAACGTATTCCACTCGACGTCGGACACGAGCTCCATAGTGCGTCCAAATCGTTCGCTGTACACGCGGTGTACTCTGCCGCGCGAAGAGAAGGTGGCCGTGCTGCACCACGGCTTGTAGTTCGGTCCTTCACCGTCACCGTATCCTTCGCGGATTCTTCGTGCGATGAGGTCCTCAGTCCAGTTTTGAATGCCTCGGGACATGACCCGGGCCCTCCGTTGCCATTGCGCGACGGCGCCGCGCTCGTGACATATAGACACTGATGCTGTCGCACTCTGGGTTCGCGTCGTTTTAGGTATCGTTTTAGGTTTCAGGCATGTCCGCGAGCAGGTATCGCTCGCGCATAGATGGGAAAGTCGACGGGAACACCAGCGGCAGACCGGCTCGCTCGTGGTCTAAAGCCCGCTGAGGTCTCCTGCTGAGCCGGCGGTGCCGGGAAGCGGAGTGGCGAGCGATAACGGTCTCGCCAAGGCCAACTTTCGTGGCTTCGCCTGTTCCGTTCGGATGGGCATCGAGGAGGCTACGTATGATGGAGGCGGTTCACTAACGATAGTTGCGATGGGTGCGGTCCTTCTGCGGCCATTAAACGTTTAGCGACATTCGACGTCGCAAATGGGGTATTGGCGTCCGTTGATGCTGGCGTTCGATCATCTCAAATTCGCGCCCGTAGTCGCATATGTGAGATTATAGGCCCATGAGTATGAAGAGCAAGGAATAATCTGCCTTTTGGAATGAGGCCCGAGGCGGATGGTCGACTGGTATCAGCTGGCGGGGAACGTCTTGCGCGCTGAGCTCGCGCGCCAAGGTATCAGCTATCGACAACTCGCGAGGCTGCTTGCCGGTATTGGCGTGAGCGAGACAGAGAGAGCGATTGCGAACAAGATGTCTCGAGGCAGCTTTAGCTTCGCATTTTTTCTTCAGTGCATGCGAGCCTTGGGTCGAACGGACATTCGTCTCGATCTAACCGATATCGCCTAGCTACAGCTCTCGTCGCGTTGCCTTGGATATTGATTGTGCTCGCAGTTAATAGCTCGCGCTGCGACGCTCGTTCGTTGGTTCGATCGCAGTTTCCGTCAATTAACGCGTGCATCAACCTGCAGACCTGCTCACGCAGATTTCCGTTGAAGGGCAACTTTCGCCCCCGGCTGAGGGGACGGCGCGAGCGTGGCTGTCAGGCATGCCTTCGAACTTCGGGGCGGTGAGTCGCCCCGGCTCGTGCACCACGCCTCTGTAAGCTGCGGGAACGCCGCGCCAGGCAGCCCGATGCGCATCTCCGTATTTCTTGCACCGAAGCACCGACAGCGGGGGCCCCGCGTAGTCGACGCACAGTCGACGTCTGACGGAGTGGGTGCGGCATCCAGATTCATGGGGTCGCATCGGAGACACCTGCACCACACAGACATCTTGAATATCTCATTTATGCGGCTAAAATCTCATATGTGAGATTGAAGAAAGGCGTATGAGGTCGCTTCTGGTCGCTCGACGAAGATGATCAGCGATTGAGCCCGGAGCTCGGAGAGTGCTGTGACGTCACCTCGCGAACGTACGCGCTCAGTGCGCGGCACGAGAGATTTTCTGGAAACGCTCGCGACGAACGTCGGGCCGATCAGCAGCGAGCTGGTTCGTACTTTGGCTCTGCAGCTTTTGCGACATTTCCCGTCCGACGTGGATATCGCTAATTCGAGTGATGCCTTACCGAACATCTGGGGACCTTTGCCGAATTGCAACTCCTGCTCACCATCGCGGAAGCAGGACACCGGAGGAGCCTGATGTCCGTCGGCGGCTGTCTTCGTCGACGCCTGATTTTGCCCGGGGCGCGAGGTCGTGACGTCGACAGGGGCGACGGTCGCTAAGGCCAGGACCTCGTCGCGTGGAGAGTGGACATGCCGGTCTGGAAAACACGAACTGTCGACGAAGAGCCGGTTATCAGATTGCAACGCTGGCGAATCTTACGAACCGACGTAGGTTCCGAACACTTTGTCGGTTTCCATCGCGACGGGTGGTCGGGACGTGTCAGTTCGGACATCGAGCAGCTGCATCCGGCGGCGCGAAGAGGCGTGACATCGACTGGCCGGATATACGTGCTCGACGGACCGAGCGCGTGGCATACGCAGGCGGAATACGTATGGAAACGCTGGTGCCTCGTCAACCATATCCTTGAGTATCAGGATGTGACGCTCGCACTGATTCCTGATGCCGAAAGCGATCAACACTAGCGGGTCAAGGTTTTGTCCGATGTTGTCAACTTTCGACCGGATATCGCCTGAACGGGACCGTTTCGCAAAAGCGGCCACTGAACGGGTCCAACGTGATCGATGATGCGCATTCAGCTGGCTTCTGACCTCCACCTCGAATATCTCGTCCGGCAGTTTCCTGGCGAGCGCCTGATTTCACCGGCCCACGGTGCCGACTTGCTCGTGCTTGCCGGCGACATCGGTCTCGGTAGCACGGCCGTTGACCTCTTTAAGGACTGGCCGGTTCCGGTTCTGTACGTCGCCGGGATCCACCAAGTACGGACAAGTACTCCATTCGATTCAAACCCGACAAGTTCTACGCAAATGGACAACGTCGTTCGCTGTTCAGTTCACTAACAGTCTTTCAAAATGCGGATACAACTCGCTTCCGACCTTCATCTAGAGTTTCTCGCCCGCCAGTTCCCTGGCGAGCGGTTGATTAAGCCTGCGCACCAGGCCGACGTACTCGTTCTTGCTGGCGATATCGGCCTTGGCAGCTCCGCGGTAGACCTGTTCAAAGACTGGCCCGTTCCCGTCCTGTATGTAGCCGGAAATCACGAGGGGTACCACGAATGCTGGGAAGAGGTGAAGGAAGAAATTAGGAACAAGACTCAGAAGACGTCTGTACGCTTTCTCGAACGCGAAGTCGCCGACTTTGGCGGGGTGCGCTTCCTGGGGTGCACACTTTGGACGGACTACTGCTTGCTTGGTGCGCAGACCCAAAGTCAGGCAATGGAGAATGCGCAGCGCTGTCTTCATGATCATCGCGTCATCCGGACCAGCGATGGCGAGCGGTTTGCAGCGTCCGACGCGCTTCGAGACCATGAGCGGTCTCGCGCTTGGTTGCACGAAGAACTCTCTCGTCCGTACGACGGAAAGACGGCGGTCGTCACGCATCATGCGCCACACCCTCTCTCGGTTCATCCAAGGTACGCAGGGGATATCACCAACGCCGCGTTCTCCAGTGACCTTTCGGAACTCGTACAGAAGGCGACCTACTGGTTTCACGGCCACACACATGACAGCTTCGACTACGTGGTGGGCGATTGCCGCGTGGTGGCCAATCCTCGAGGATATGCCCTTAACCAGTACTCGGTAGCAAGCGTGAAGAATCTGGAATTCGAAAATGCAAATTTCCACTACGCTTGCGTCATTGATACTAAAGCTGATTAGCGTCGTTACGCCGTGAGTCGACTTGTTCGAGACTGGGCTCGCCCACCCTCTCGCCTACAACTGAATTTCCCGATAGATATGGCCAGCCCTGCAAAGAAGGTCACCTCCTTGCCACGATTCACGCTAACGCAAGTCGATGACGGACCGGCGACCAACGCGGCACGGCTTGTCTCAGATCCCCCCCGTGAAGATCCGCTCGTATACAGCACTGTTTCACGAGTGAATCCCGAAACCGGGCGCCGGCACGACGGTAAGCCGCAGTGGGTCGCCGGCACCTACCGTCACTTACATCTTAGCGGCGCGGATTTTTGTTGCCCGATGGCGATTGCCGACCGTGCGAGGGATGGAAGGCTATGGACGACGACAAGCCAAAGGAAATGAGCTCGCGTCTCTCAATGAGCGGTGAGTTTTTACGGGATGCGAGAAGTAGTTCTTTGTCGTCAATATCGCGGCTGCGTTGTGGATTTGAGTCTGCCTATCTGGTCCTGTGTGAGATAGCCGAGGCCCGTGGAGTTGTGCTTGACGGCTTGACACATCCGGCGCGGCAAGTCCTCGAGCAGGGGATGGATGGTCTCGATGCAACAGATGAGGAACGTGCCTGTATTGAAGCGCTCGTCGAGTGGATTGAGGCCCACTGCATCGGGCCCCAACCTTGCAGCGCTGATGACATTTGCGACGTTGCGGAAGGCTTTCTGCAGCGGTATCGGTGAAGCTTGGTGGGTCCGGTGTCGCTGTCCAATTGAGATCATAGCGTGAACACGGTTAATTTCTGCGGAGAGGGCAGCGAAGCGCACCAATGCGAGCGAGGCACAAGGCGGCGCGGGGCAGGTAGCCTCAGGTCAGAGCGCTGATTGGAGGTTGTCATTTGCGTCGGTGGTTGGGATGCAGCACAGGTTCGAGGTTGCTGAGTGAGTTCGCCTCGTCTTGTGTCATCGCGGTACAAACGTCCAAAACGCCCGGAGGTTACGTGAACGTGCGCGACCTGATGAGCCGGCTCGGAGATGCCGACGAGGATGCAGTAGTTCTGTATCTTCAGGAGGGCGCGGACCCGAGCGAGGCAAACGAGATTTGCCACGTGGAGCTCGTTTCCGCGCTGTGGACGTGCGAGTGCCAGATTCGCTCCGATGCCTCAACGAAGTACATCCACCATCCAGCAAGTCACGGATTCTCGATCGGGTGGAATTCGACTTCAGACAGCTACCATCCCGAATACGTGTTCATACTCGGTCCACTTTGCAGCTCAAAACCATGAAGAGCAAGCGTTCGATTCTGGACGATCTGCGCGACCAGGGGCTCGAGTCGAGGCGTGAGATGGTCGAATGTGGGGAACTGGTATCAGCGTGCGAGCTCCGGGCGCGCCTTGGGATCAGCGAAGCGCGCTTCGAGAGGCTGTGCAATGACGGCAGCGTTTTTGCCCTTGATGTCGATGGCAAACCGTACTATCCGTCGACGCTTGCCGACGCGCGCCTGCCTCGGACGAGGCTCCGGGCAATCTGCCGTATTCTTGCGCCGGCGCCACCGGAGGCCCGCTTCGATTATCTTCGGTCCGCACACGGCAACCTCGGCGACCATACTCCGATCTCGATGCTGGTTGACGACGGCGAATATCGAGCGCTTCGGGAAAACGCCAAGGACTGGGCGGCGCAATGGTGGCGAACAGCGGTGACGGTGTATGACGGCGAATGCGGGGCGCCGCCGGCAACTGCCAAGCCGGCATACACGGCCATGACCGAAATGGATCCGCGAACGCCGATTTGGCGGCGCGCGTCGCAAGCGCTTCGTGAGGGGAGCTTCGCGTGGCCGCCGAACGGACCTTCTCGGGAGGTATAGAGATTCACATTTTTCGTCGACAAAATCAAGAATGGCGATTCGGAGAGGTTCGGGAGGCTCGGGTGAAGGTCACCGTTGCGAACGATGTGCTTCGCGTCCGTGTAAGGGTTGTGACGGACGGGGCCGACGTCGATGAATCATATGAGCTGCCGACGCGTCGACGAGAAGGTGTGGTCAGCGTCACGAAGAGAGTCGTTGAGCGTCTGCGCTGCGGTTGTGGGAAGTCGGAAAGGTAGAGTGGCCAGAGCGACCGCTGCTTTTACAGAAAGTCATCAAGGAATGTGATCGGCGGTTGCCGACGGAGTCGCCGTGGCTGACGGCGTCGACGACGGTCGCTTCGGCAGGTTGGGTTGAGGCGCGCTATCGGTCGTCGCTCGGCGCGCGGCCGCAGAAGAATCACCGGAAGAGAAGCGGCGGGGGTGAGTGGAGCGTGGTGCGACGTCAAGCTTCGCGATGCGTTGCGAGTGACGCATCAGCAGTTCGGTTGTTGTCGACCGAGCACATAACGCAGAGTTGTACGTTGCCGTTCGGAGCGCGAGCGTTGGGCCGCCAGTCGCCCGGCCAGTGCGCAACTCGGTGGCATGCGAAGCAAAGATTGGCGTGGCAAAGACAGGCGCATCGGCTGAGTTGCTGAGAGGTATATGCAGGAGTTCCGGCGAGGTGCGAAAGTTCGAGGTTGTACCCCGCGTTTAGCCTAGAGGTTTTAAACGCGGTATTCGGGGGGGCATTGGCAGAGATCCTTTGCCTTCTGCGCCCTAGCGTTAACGCCTCATATCGGGTTGATTAAACGGCTCGTCGCATATCGGCGAATAGGATGTCGCGGCTAATACATGTGCAGTGCCACTGTTAACGCGTGCGCGTGCGCGTGCGCGTGCGCGTGCGCGTGCGCGTGAACGAAGGTGTTAACTAAGAGGAATAGTTAAAGACTCTCTTAGTCTATAAAGAAAGAATAGGTTTTTTGCGCGCGCGTGCATGCGCGTATACGCGCGAAAGCCTCCCGACCTTGCTGCGAGGCGTTGTAATGCCGATGCGGATTTGTTTTAAGCCGCCTGCGGCGGAGAGGACCTCTCGGGCAATCGGGAAACGGGTAATTCGCGGGGGGCTAGACCTCCCGAGCAACGGCCTTGAACGGCGCGCGGGGATCCCATCCGATTCGGCTTGCGCGAAGTTGCCTGCGGTGGGAGAAGCCCTTGGTCAAAGTGGGAGGCGTTGGGATAAGGGCACAGGGAGGCTTTGCCTCCCTGAGCATGAGCCTTGGACGCGTGCGCCAGCCCGATGCATTGTCAACGTCCGATTTGCATCGGCGCTCGTGTTGCGCACCTCTCGACGCCTCTTGCGTCGTGGAGCGCACCTTTGGGTTCTTGTCGAGCCGACCGTTTTAGACGGCCATGGTGCCTTTCGCGTGAGCTCGGTGATACCTGTCTGTAGCCGTTAAAGCTTGGGGACGGCAGGTTCGGCGGCGCGTTCTCGGGAAAGTCGGCGTGGTTTCGTCTGCGCGATCCAGTCCATCATAGGTGCAACTGCACGCGCCATACAGATGGGCGTTTGTCATTGCAGTTCGGACCAGCTCGGAGGATTCAGACTTCTTGCTGCTGAAGACCGGGGATTTGGGCGCGGTGAAGCGCCTCGCGCGATCTCCCGGAGATACCGGTGTGACCATCGAGGTCAGCGAAGGGCTGAAACGTCGGCGCAAGCCCGAGAAAGTCGGGGTCGCTTCGACCATTTGAATCCGGGTTCATTCGCCGGCCCCGTACCCGTTCGAAACAGGCATTCCGTGCCGGCGGCTCACAGCTATTACGCCGCAATGTCTTTTGTCGCTGCCTTTCCGCGGAATTGTGAGAGGTCCAGCCACGCTGTGGGCGACTTCCAGCCCATCAGACTTTCGCTCGCATTCGTTCCACTCTTGGAATGAACGTCCTTGATAGCCCGCTCAAGAGCGCTTCGGGCAAGCTGCAGATGCAGCAGTTTTCTTCGCGTCAACGGCGCGAATTCGTCTGCCCCGGGCAGACCCGCCTGCATCCATATCCATGCCCGTGCGTCTGCGCACGTCAGAAAGACCTGCCAGGCAGCGTATGCCGACTCGTCGTCGTTTGCTTCAGCGAACTTTTCCCACCAGTAGCGTGCATACGCGCGACGATTTCTCCATAGCTGTGCTTCGCGCCGCACCTGACGCCATGCTTCGTCTGCATCGCCCTCAAACCACTCAAGTTCGTCGATCGGCACCTCATCAGTCAAGCCACGCATCATGACGGCCCGCTTCTTTCGCCAGTCTTCAGCTGACGATTCGTCTTCGAGGATTTGTGCGTTTAGCCAACTGCTGCATCCGTTGGCGGTGGCACATATGACGGTTTCAAGATAGTCGGTTACAGTTGCGTTCCTGCACAGGGCATAAAGTTCGTTCCGCAGACTGTCGATTTGCGGGCTACCGGCCACCCGAAATGGCATGTGCATGAGGTCGCTTATGTCAGCAAGCCCCGTATGTTTGATATGCAATTTTTCTGTCAGTGCGCGCCACAACAGTACCCCGCGACTTGGATCGGACGCAAGTAACGCTTCACATAGTGCGCAGAAGAGACCGCTTGCGAGGTTGATTCGTTGAATGAAGCTGTTAGACATTTCTTCGAGGCCGTCGAGCCAGGCGTCGACTTCCGCCGACGCACTGTGGACGAGTGCACGGGCATCATCGACGGAGATGACGATGGTATAGAGGCTTGCCCCGGCGGCGCGGGCTCCTTCCAACTGGCGAAGTGCACTTTGACGCGCCTCATGCTGAAGCTGCCGCTGTCTATCGAAATTGAATGCATCCGCCAGAGATTCAGAGGCTCCGTTCGCGGACGCCTGAGGGCGCTCTCCCAGCGTAATGAATCCCGGTCGCCCAGTTACATCGACCATGATCTGGCAATCGAACGCACCAACATCTATATTTTGTGCGGCGCTCAAGGACGCATGCAACGACCGCGCCGCAAGTTTCACGTCCTCGTCGTTTTTCCCGCGGTTGCATGCCTCGCGCAACAAGACCCAGGGAGCAACGAGGGCTGCGAGGTATTTGAGGGATTGCGTCGTGGAGGCAGCAACGACAGCAACACTGCCGTACTGCTGTTCAAAGATTGTCTGGCCAGCGCCGAACTTCCAGCCGTTTCGCAGAAGGAACTCCCCGAACTTTGCTGAATTCTCTCCTGACAGGCAAATGAATGCCTCGTTGCGGAAACCCTCGGACTCTTCTCCTTCTACGAAGGCGTATCGCGCGAGCTGATCGACCAGCGCGTCTGGCAGTTGCACATCGTGCGCCGCCATCTGGTTGAATAGCACTTCAACAGCACGTCGGTGGTCAACGCCCCAATGACCAATGAAGTCACCGAGTGTTTCAGCGTCCGCCGGCCTGAAGGCATATCGTAGCGTGTCGAGTATCGGTACATCGGGTGCTTCGACGAGCGCGTCGAGTTGTCGTCTCGCGCATAGAGGTAGGAGCTCCAGATGAAATAGTCGTGACGCGATGAATGGTTCGTCCTTATGCAGCGTCGCCGGTAGATTGAGGCGCAGCGCGCGTGCCGATTCAGCAGCTGTTTCATCCACCAGCAGAATATGGTCTGGTGCTCGCAGGCTCGCCCAATGTCTTGCCTCATCGCTCCGATCGCGCAGCGTTGCAAGCCTTCGCCGTGTCAGCGCGCCGAACTCGCGCGGAATAAAGCGGGCGAACGCCCCCTTGAGCTGCTCGAAATGATGGTCTTGCAAGGTTGGGGAGATTCGGGTGTCAAGCGAAGTCACATCAAAGCCTTCCGCCACCCCGCGCAATTGATCGACAAAAACGGGCGGCGCTTCAAGTGAGGGAGAGGGCAAGTACCGAACTATCCGATTGACGCGGCTGACGAGGGTCACCCCGATGTCGCCCATTGTCATCTCGGCATGCCGAAACTCCAACGGCATGTAGCTCTTCGAAGGCTTTGAGAGATAGTCGTCGTTGTAGTCGAATTGATCTTCCAGTGTACTCTGGCGGGCCAATGCCTCCAGCTCCGATGCTTCCGATCCTGCAAGCCAGAGCAAAAATGCCGAGGTCCTCCGGGTAAAGTCTGGACCGATCCCTAGCTCCGCTGGAACGTGAAGCGCAGCGTCAGCGACTTCCCGTAGTTTTTCAACTACCTCATTCCGATCCACCTCGTTCAGCAGCACGAGCCAGCGCATACCGGTCCATGCATCATTGCCGAACATATCGATCGCATGCGCGACGCAGGCGGCGGCCAGTACCCGAATGGCGCCGATCAGGGGTTTGCCCTGCAGCAACGGCGGGACCAGTTGCTCAAGCCCTTCAGACTGTCCGTAATGCAGGCGGAACGGCAAGCCCATGACGGTATGAGTACCTGGCTCGTCGGTACCGAGTCGTTCGACCAGGTAATGACTGTGCGAGCCCGGCGACCCTTGGGACCGTTCTTTGTCGGCTGTCGTAGGACATGTTGCGTGGGCAATCCACTCGACAAGGCGTCCTTCGATCTGTAGCCAGATTTCTGCGCTTGAAGATGGGATTGACCGTAGCGCCTGAACTGCCCACCATCGGGCCGATCCCTGGGCACGGGCGGCAGATCGTTCAATCACATCAATGAGTGGCATCGCCAACGGTGGCGCCAACGCCTTTACTTCGTCTCGATGACCATCGCTCACGTTTTGGCTTTGCAGCAGCGCGGTCAGAACGGTTGTGGCGATATCAGACTGATTGGGCTCTTCTTTGGCAACCAGAATGGATACTGCAGCAGCCAGAATGTCCGCGGCCGCAGAAGTCGCTACGATGGGATCGAGCCATGTAGCGAGTGCTGCAGACGGACTATTCCCGTTTGCTGCGGCCGCTTCCAGATGGCTGAGTAATGCCGCACCCAAAGCGAGAGCGATTGTGGATTCCTTTGGACGCAACACTCCGTTGGAGCCCGGTACCGGCTCCATCCATGTGCCGGAGATGATTTCGCCGAGCCGCAGGGAATTTTCTTTCGCGCTGCGATAGCTGGCTGATGCAGAGGTTGCGAGGTCGCTCGCTGAATACGATATGCTTGTCGCGACCGATCGTACATCAGGCGTTCGGGCACACATTTGCTCGAGAAACGTTTCTGCCAGTCCGACGAGCCACTGCACCCATTCTGTCTCAGAAAAGGCACGTTGCTCTCTTAGACCATGCTCATCGCGCCCGTACGCCCAAAGGAGCCTGTTCACCGTGACGCCGCCTTTGAGCGTCGCTTCTTGCCGGAATCTGACTACAAGGTCAAACAGCCGTGGAATTCGCGCAAGGCTGATGAGTTCCGGCGTCAACTCTGCACGTTCGATCCCGTGTCGGGCCAGGAGCTGGTCGAGTTCCCCGCTAGGGGACGCGTCGTATGGCTCGATACCAATACGTGAAACTGGATGTGCAAATGAGCGCAAGCCACGAAGCTCGTTTTGAAGAAAATGAGTCTGCGCCGTCAGAAGCACTCTCAGGGAGTCGCAGAACGCATTTCCTTGCAACACCTGCAGCAGTCGTCGCCAGTCTACGGACGGTTCCTGGTTCAAACCATCCAGAATGAGAAGGAACGTCGGCCCTTCACCTGCAGGGCGAGCCAGGTGACGGCGAACTCGCTGTTCCCAGTATTTGCGATTTCTCGTGCGCGTCAGACTGTAAAGTTCGGACGCGAGGAACTCCGTCACCGTGACATCGGAAATGTTGCCGATATCTGCCAGCGCGGAGGACGGAGTTACCAGCACGATGGGCAGTCGGTCGAGTTCCCGTATCACCCACTGCATTGTCGCCCAAGTTTTGCCTACACCCTCGGCACCATATGCTACGCAGGGCTTCTTGGCTTCGTTGTTCCACCAGTCGTCAAGCAGCGCAAGGATCGCAGGACGATTCAGAAGACTGCCGGATGCGCCGCCGGCCACATTCTGGCCAAACATCGCTTGCGACTGACTGCTACTCGTCCACATTTCCCGAATACGGACAGCGGCGGCGTCGCGCAGCTTTTCATAGCCGATTTTCCACGGCTCGAGTTCTTCACGGATCCTCTTGATGGCGGCCCTGGCTGCTGGGTGAAGCGCCTCGGCCGCTTCCGCTGCCTGAGCGCCATAATGACGCTCTACCAGCGACGGCGAGAATGCGCAGAGTGCTGCAAGCTCGGGAAGGTCGCCGTGCTGAAGATCCCAGTCAATCACAATGACGGCAAGGCCCTTTTCGTC
>Ga0055533_1000246_pt1 | contig 33950 bp, 28 predicted proteins | sample AraplaCvi_mMS_r2_FD_54991 | JGI IMG/M metagenome (GOLD analysis project Ga0055533, IMG submission 54991) | Arabidopsis root microbial communities from North Carolina, USA - plate scrape CL_Cvi_mMS_r2 | ecosystem: Host-associated > Plants > Roots > Endosphere | place: USA: North Carolina...
CGACAGAGGTCATATACGTCAGTTAAGCCTTGACGGAGTCACGACGTCCGGGTCGAAAATCTAGTGAATCGCCGTAGTGCAGCGTGTTCGTCCGCGTCACTATGGTTAAATCAAATGACAGAACTAAACATGTAGAACTGGTCGTAGAGTGCTTCTGGACGCGGGTTCGATTCCCGCCGCCTCCACCAGACACCTTTCAGGCAAATGGCAATGCCTCAACGAATACCCCGACGGCGCTAGCCGCTCGGGGTTTTTTGTCTTTAGATCGCCAGCGCTTCGGCATGGCGATCCCACCCACCACGAACTGTGCAGCGCAGATTGTGTCGGCGCTTATTACGTCGACGCTTATTGCTGGCGAATAGAGCCCAGCGCGCGTTGCACGGCCGCATCAATCGCTGCCGGCTGCGGATCCGTGCCGGCTACGCTTTGTGGAGGCTGGGTACCAACCACCGCCAGCGGCATCTCATTACCCGCTGCAGCCGCCTCTATCTTTGCCTCAACCGCCACCCGCTCCACTTTGGCATCCACCACCGCGTGTTGCACATCCGCGCGAGTCGCCGGCTGACGGTCTCCAACGTTCAGCACCAGTTCATTAACGCGCGCCACTTCGTCGAGATTCAGGCTCGCCGTTGCCGCCTTCAGTTGAAGAAGCCCAACGACTGTTGCATACCGCGCCCGAATGAGATCACGGCGATTCGCGAAAAAGGCGTCGGATGCCCGCAGTACATCTGCGCTCCCGCGACTGCCCACGCGATAGCCGACCTTCGTCGCGTTGAGCGCGGCGCGCGAACTCTGCACCAATCGCGACAGTGCTTCCACCCGGGCGACGCCGGCAAGAAAGCGCGACCAGTATTCGCGTGCGCTCGCTCCGGCCAACCGTGTCGCCGCAACCAGTTCGTCCTGCGCCTTGTCTTCGAGTGCCAGTTTTTCGTCGATGTTCGCGCTCGTTGCACCGCCTTCGAAAATGGGGATGCTCACCGACAGCATCGCCGTGGTTGTCGTCGTCGGGCGGACGTAGCCGGATGCTGCGCCGGCTGGCGTATGGCTCGCCGTCAGATCCACGACCGGTAACCGCGCTGCGCGAGCCTTCTCGACCTCGAGTTCTGCAATGCGCCGGTCGATCTGCTTCAGTTGCACTGTGTAATCGTGCGCCTCGGCCTGCGAGGCCCAGCTTTCCATATCTTCCGGGTACAGCCCTGGCATGACTGCGGCGTCCGACAAGCGCGACAGCCCCGCAAACCGCTGCCCCGTGAGGTGTTCCAGCGCGAGCCGTTTCAACTGCAAGTCGTCCCGGGCGTCCAATTGTTGCGACCGCGCCTGTTGGCAAGCCGCCTCGGCTTCCTGCACATCGATCACCGTGGCCTCGCCGGCACGCCGCCGGCGCCGCAGTTCTTCCAGGTGCACATCCAGCGCCGCCGTGTAGTCGTCGGCGCGTGTCAGTTCGTCTTCGGCTGCAAGTTCGTCGAAGTACGTTTGCACGGCTCGCAGAATGGCCGATTGCTGCGCACGCGCGAGATCGACCGCGCCGCGCGCCTGAACGAAATCCGCCTGCTTATAAGTGGTCCATCTGCTCCAGTCGAAAACAGGCTGCGTGAGCGCGACAGTCCACCCGTTCTGCCAGTAGTGGGTGTTCGGAACGCCCTCGGTTACCGTGCTGTTGTACGCCCGCCCCCAACCCGCCGCCACTTGTGGCAGCAGCGCCGCGCGGGCTTTCGGCAAGGCCTCTCCCGCGGCTCTCGAACCGGCGCGAAACGCCGCCAGATCCGCGTCGTGATCGGTGCTCTGCTCCACCACGGTGAGCAGATCGACAGCCTCTGCGGCCTCTGCGTAAACCACGCTGCTGAACATAAGCAGTGCGCTCGCGATCTTGCGTTTATTCATCCACCAGAACTCCATCGCGAGCCTCGCACACCAGTTCACCATCGACCAATCGATAGCGCGTGTCGAACGCCGAAGCGAGCGACATGTCATGCGTAATCACGACCACCGTGCGTTCCAGACGCAGCAACAAGTCGACAACGTGCCGCACGGATGCGGGATCGAGGTTCGAAGTCGGCTCATCGAGCAGCAGCAGTTCCCGTTGCTGATACAACGCTCGGGCAAGCAGCAGCCGTTGCCGCTGGCCCGCTGAAATATTCGCGATCGTGTCGCTAATCACCGTGCGCGTGCGCATCGGCAAGCGCATGACATCGGACAGCAAGCCGACGTCGTCCAGCAATGCATGAATGCGCGCCTCGTCCGCATTGCCCGCGAAAAGTGAGACGTTGTCGGCAATCGAGCCGTGCAGGATCAGATCGCCCTGCCGCATATGAACGGCATGTCGTCGGATTTCATCGACGCTGAGATTCGGCCACGCGATCCCGTTTAGCGTGACCTCGCCTTCCTGCAGCGGCTCGGCTGCGGCAAGCAACTTGAAGAGCGTCGACTTGCCGGTTCCCGAGGCGCCAGTAATCACAATCTTGTCGCCCCGCCGGATCACGATGTTCGCGTCCTTGAGCACCGGTTGATCCGAAACGCCGTAGCGGAACGTGACGCCGCGCACGTCGATGCGCTCGAACGTTCGCACCTCGACGGCCTTATGCATCTCGCCGGGCTCGGTGTACCGCTCCGCTTCGCCATCGACGATATCGCCCACGCGCGCAACCGGAACACTCAGCATGAAATATTCGAAGGCTGCGTTGACGGCTCGCGCAAAGCGCTCGGACAGCAACGACTTGTAGATCAGAAACGAATAGAAGACGCCCACCGAAATCGTGCCGCTCAACATCAGACGCGCGGCGAACCAGCTCACCGCGATCATGTCCGCGTAGTCGACAAGTTTGAGGATCGCGTCGCGTGCGCTCGCGAGGCGGCTGTTCTTCACCAACGCCGCCATATACGCGCGATATTTCCCCATGAAGATCGCCGTGCGCCGCGCCTCGCCTTGCGACAGCTTGATCAGCGAAGCCCCGCGGATCGTTTCGATAAGCGTGTCGTCGCAGCGCGCCGACTCCTCCAGCACCAGTGCATGGGTGTCGCGCATGCGCGAAAACAGCGCGAAGGACACCGCCACGTAGACCATGAAAATCAGCACGGCGATCACCGTGAGCTGCCTGCTTTGCACCAGCATCAATGCGAGCGCGAGCATGCCGACCGCGACGTCGATACCTGACGAGATCGTTGTCCGCGTGGTGAAGGCGCTAACTTCGTCTTGCGCCTTCACGCGTGCGAACAGGTCGCCGACGTGACGCTTCTCGAAGTACGGTATGGGGTTGCGCAACAGTTGCGCCACGATCCCCTCGGTCATGTTCATCTGCACTAATCCGTGCAGAAGCTCGACGAGGTAGGTCTGAACGTACTGGCTCAACGCACCGACGATAAAAATACCGCCGAACGTCAGCATCAACACATTGAGCAGGTTCAGGTTGTCGGCGGCGACGACGTCGTCGAGCAACAGATTGCCGAGATATGGCATGGCGAGAATCGCAAACTGGCTGCCGAGCGCGACGAACATCACCTTGGCGATCTGCGCGGTGAGTTGCGGATTGAGCGCACGCACGCGAGCCAGCGCGCCTGGCACACGCGACTTGTTGCGCCCACGCGGCATGGCTGGCGTCGGCGCACATTCGAGCAGGTAGCCGGACACATTCGCGACAAAGGTGTCCATGGAGATGCGCCGCCGCCCGCTCGCCGGATCGATCACTTTCACATAGCCGCGCCCGCAATTCTCGAAAACGACGAAATGCGCGCCGCCGAAATGCAGAATCGAACCGCGCTTGATGCTCGGCAGATCGCCTGCGTCAAAGCGGTATGCCTGCACGGCGAGACCGAATTCGACTGCCACGTCGTATAGGTCCATCAGCGAGAGGCCGTTGGCTGAGATCGGCCTGAAAGCCTGCAACTCACGCACTTCAATGGCTCGGCCGAAGTGCGACAGGACCATGGCGAGACACGCGTAGCCGCACTCGGCAACTTCGTTTTGATAGATAGCGCGCATCGTCAAGCTCGCAGCATGCGGAAAAATGGCGCGAGCACCCATTCGGCGATGGTGCGCCGTTCGATCACGATGCTCGCCGTCGCGGCCATGCCGGGCAGAATGTCGAAGCGTTGCTGTTCGAACTTGAACTTGTCGTCGCTCAACGTGGCCCATGCCATGTAATCGCCTTGCGCACCGCGCGGCTCCGAAGCGCCCGCCGGTGACATTCCTGATCGCACCGTGGTGCGGGAGATCGAATCAATGCGCGCCGCGTAGCTGCCGAATTTTGCATAGGGAAACGCGTCGAACTTGAGCCGCACAACTTGCCCTTCGCGGATAAAGCCACGCCGTCGCGAAGGAATACGCAATGCAGCGCGCAGCGGCCCCTTCTCGCCGGTCGATATCACGAGTGCGACGTCGTCCGTGGACAGCGTGCGGCCGGGAACGAGCCCAGAAAAAGTAACGACGCCCGCCTTCGGCGCGGAAATGGTCGCGTCCTGGCGAATCTGCTCGAACCGCACACGAATGTCCTGCAGTTCGCGCGCATGGCGCGCTTCGAGTTCAGTTAACTGCGCACCAAGCCCGGTTTGGGTGCCGAGCGCCGCGCCGAGTTCGGCGTTCAACTGTTGACGGCGCGCGGCGCTCTGCGCGACCGACACTTTCGCCTGATGCGTCACCGCCCTCGCCTGTTCGACGCGGTCTGCGGTGACGTAGTCCGCCACCGATTCGAGCCGTGCGACCGTACGTTGCGCTTCGTTGGCTAATTGCTCGTTCTGGCTCAATTGCTCATCGAGCGCGAGGATCTCCGCCCGACGGCTTTGCGCGGCAAGACGTGCGGCATTCAGTTGCGCGCTCAGGTCGGCTTTGCGCTGCGTGTATTGCGCTTCGCTCGTACGAATCTGCTCGTCGCGGTCATGCGCGTCAAAAGCCGGGCGCTGCCGGCCGTCGCTCGCCAGCGAAAGATCGCGCTCCAGCCTGAAGAGCGGTGCGCCCTGCCCGACGCGCGCCGAGGTGCTGACATAGATGTCCGATACCAGTCCGCTCAGCCCCTGGATCTTGATTTCCGACGGCGACACGATTTCCGCGCGCACGTCCTGTTTCAGCTCGACGTCGTGAACGAACGCGAAAACGACCGCGACGACGATGAGCGTGGACGCCGCATAAGCGAGCCAACGCCACGAGACGTCCCTGAATTGTGGGAGATAGATCGGTTCCATAGCCTCGTTGCTGCCGGATGCCAGCCGGTGCTGGTCTGTGCGCATTTCTATGGCTGCGCGCTTTTGGGACGAATGCGATACCGCGGCTCTCGTGCTGGGCGGGAAAGCTTTAGCGAACGGGCGCGAACGAGTACATCGAGGGATGGCCGGCAACCAGCCAATCCGAATAGTTGTTCGCGGCCGCGGCTTCGATATACCTCGCAACCTGCTGAACGGCACCTGTCGCGGCAAGCGGCAACGGCTCGAATATTTCGGCGCCGAAACGCCCGCGCTCAAAGCGCAAATAGAACGGCAGCAATATCGCGTCGAACTGCGCGCCCAGCCGGAACACACCGTTATGAATTCGCGCGTTGCGCCCAAACATGGAGACGCTCACCGTCTCCATGGGATAACGGTGCAGTGCGAACGGAGGCACGTCGGCAAACAACACCGCGACGCCACTGCGCTTCAACGCGCGCGCGACACGCAGGCCGAGGCCATTGCGATCGTCTTGCCCGTAGGTGTACAGCACGTTCACGCCTGGTATGAGCGAGTGATCATCGCCATACATATCTCGCGGCACGCCGGACACCACGGCGATCGACTCGAGTCCGAGCAACGCCCGCAATTCGTCGATGACGTAAATGTTCGCGTATTGCGACACATAGTGAAACGGCGACACGATGACCGGGCGACCGGGTTCATTTGCCTGCAGTTGCCTGATTCGTGTGGCGAGTGAACTCGCGATCTGCTGCAGGTCGGACCATGCTTCGCTGCCACGCGACAGCCGGCCAAAGTAAATCCGCTGGTCGATCAGGCGCTCCCGGAAGCGTCCGGCGGCAACGCGGCCCGGGTTGCGCAGTGGCAAGTCAAGTACGTCGCGGCCAATCTCGTAACGGCACAGGCCTTCCCACCGGGCACGCGCATCGACGAGCCGATAGACCCGCCATAAAACGGCGGACAGCGGCTCGATTGCCGATCGCGGCATGCGCGCAATCAACGCGACCTGTACGCTGCGCCTCGCACTCGCGATCCGGTTGCGCAGGAAAGTCAGCACGTTCCACCCGACGACCCACGGCTTCATGTTGGCGTTCGTTCGTGTGCCGGGACCTCGCCAGCGGGCGCGGTCCCGGCACGGTCGAGCATTAGGCGCGCGACTTGACCGGAGCAGCGCTCTTCAGCGTCGTCTGCGTCGTCTTTGCGGTGCTGCTCTTGCAGCAGCCGCCGGCAACAGCTGATTTGGCCAGTTCATTACGGTTGATTTTTTGCATTTTTGTTTACCTAAGTTAACTGAATAAATGATTAGCTCGACAGTAATTTCTTGCTCATCGAGCGGCGCAGATTCTAGCACTCGGTTTTTTTAAAAAACGGCATCTTGACGGAATTTTTCATTTATCTTTATTCATCAGAATTTTCTCCGCTTAATCCATGAATATTCCAGATTACGTTGCCCGGCGGCGCACATGGCGAGCCTGCCCGGGCTATGACGGCTGTGACCGTCGGATCGACCAGCCGGTTGTATCCCAGGCGAGGTATGGCGCATGCTAAAAATACCAATCAATCATTTTTGTTAATGACCGCGTGTTCATGAAAAACATACACCCGGCTAATTCGCTGCTCCTACATACAATGCGAAACATTCCTACGTCAGAATACGAATTAACTCAATTCACAAAGCCGCGATAAACCACGCCTCGCAATATCACGACGCGTTGCTAAACCCGAATCCGTCGCCTACTGTGACAGTGCGACCGCAAACGCACCGGGAACGAGATGACGACGCGAATGAACATCGGGCCGCAAGTGAATAGCGAACACATCCGGCAAACGTGGAATAAACCTCCCGGCTCGTTCGTTGATACCTCACGCGCGGACGCGAGCCGCCCTGCGCGCTAACAACCCACACGATCACAAACAACAGGAGCCGACATCATGCGCAAAACCCTCTTCTGCCTCGCCTTGCTGGCACTGCAACAGGCCGCTTTTGCCGAACCCCCGAAGGTTGTCGACGGCCGCTTCGTTACCGCCGACGGCATGACGCTCTACACGTTCGACAAGGACACCACGCCAGGCGTCAGCGCCTGCACGGGCGGCTGCATGAGCTATTGGCCGGCTGCCGTGGCGAGCCCCTCCGACAAACCGTCCGGGGACTGGACACTGATTCCGTCGGCCGACGGCAAGCAGCAATGGGCGTACAAAGGTCATCCGCTTTATCGCTACTCGGCGGACAAGCAGGCGGGGGACGCAAAAGGAGACGGCTTCAAGGACGTCTGGCACACGGCAAAGCCCTAACCGGCGCCCAGACGCACAACCAACGAAAAACGCCGGCAAAGCGCCGGCGTTTCAACTAGCAAAAATGCACTGAACAGCAGCCTACTCGTCTTTCGGACAGCGCAGGTTGCAGCCATTCGGGTCGCCCAGGTCGCCGCGCTTGCGCATGGCCGACTTCTTGTCCGACTGATATTTGTCCGACGGCGCGGAAGCCGCGAACGGCATTTGCGGATGTTCAGCAAGCCGGAACTGCTCCTGCAGAATGCCGCCCGGCACGCCCGGCGAATTCTGCGCGAAAGCGACCGGAATGGTCACGAGGAGCAAACCGGCCGACGCTGCGGCGGCGCATGCATGTACAAGAGCTTTCATATCGATTCGTAGCGCGGCCTGGCGCGCGGTTGGGCAAAAGCGGAAGCTTAGAGAGTATCCCAAACGAAAGCCATACGCAGCGTCGAACGCGCCACGATGTTTACAACCGCTTACGCGCCTGCTCCGCTCAATCCTGTTTCGAGGTCCACGACTTTGCCGCACTCGCGGGGATCGTAGCCTTGCAGCTGATCGACGCTTTCATGAAACGCGCTGCCGCGCAACAGTTCGATCACCGTGGACAGCGGCTCGCGCTCGAGCCGCGCGCGGTCGCATGCGAAGTAATAGTCTTCGTCGACGGCAGGAATGAAGTCGAGCCCAAAATGATGCGCCGCCGGTTCCACGCCAAAGCCCACGTCGGCCATGCCGCTCGCAACGAATGCGGCGATCGCCGAATGCGTAAGCTCCGCCGACGCATAACCATTCACCCGATCCGGGTCGATGCCGAGCTTCGTCAGCGCCAGATCCAGCAGCATGCGCGTGCCGGAGCCATGTTGACGATTGACGAAGCGGATGTCGTCGCGCGCGAGGTCGCTCAGGCCGCCGATGGTCTTCGGATTACCCTTGCCGAGAAAAAGCCCCTGCTTGCGCCGCGTCAGATGCACGAGCACATGGCGTTGCGGATCGAGCCAGCGCCGGTACGTATCGGCGCAAGCCTCGCGAAACTCGCCGAGCGGCAAGTGGAAGCCGGCCAGTTCACACTCGCCGCGCGCGAGCGCACTCACGGCGTCGGCGCCGTCGCGGTATTTGATTTCGACGGGCAGCTCGTTCGCGACCAGCGCGGTCACGAGCGCCGCCACGGCATAGCCATGCGATGCGTGAATGCGCACGTGATCGACGGGCGGCGCGAGCCACCGATTCAGATCGCTTGCCACCTCGCTCGCCAGCGCCTGCATATTGCCGTCGAGCCGCTCGCCGCATAAACGCTGGGCACGCAGCACCGCGTGACCGAGTTCCGAAAGCACCGAACCTCGGCCGCGCTCCTTCGCGATCAGCGGACCGCCCAGACGCTCCTCGATTCCGCGCAACAAACCCCACGCGTGACGGTAGGACAAACCCTTAAGCGCCGCCGCCTGCGCAATGCTGCCCGACTCGTTCACGAGAGCGAGCAACGGCACGACGTCCGACAGGCTTGCCTCCCGACCGTCCGGACCCTTCAACACCAGTTGCGCGTGGCACTCGATTCTGATCATATATGTACAGGTTTCTCCTATTGCATAGGCCGTTTCGCCCGCCTATCGTTCGGCTATCCCATATCGAATAAACGAAGCATAAGTGCACACATTATGAATAACAAGTGCATATATGACTTTGGAGGAGCCCCCACTTGGACGATCTCATCGCCTTCGCGCCGGAACAGCTCGTAGAGCGTCATGCGCTGCCTGGCAAGTCGCTGCTAGCGGTGCTGCACGCGATTCAGGACGAACTCGGTTACGTGCCGCCCGCCACGGTGCCATCGCTCGCTCGCGTGATGAACCTGTCGCGCGCGGAAGTGCACGGCGTCATTACCTACTACCACCATTTCCGCACGAGTCCGGCCGCGCCCGTCACGGTGCAACTGTGCCGCGCGGAAGCCTGCCGCAGCATGGGCACCGAGGCGCTCGCGCACCACATCGAAGCGCGTACGGGCTGCCGCTTCGATGCCGGGCATGAAACCGGCGACGCGGTCGAACTCGAGTCGGTGTACTGCCTTGGCCAATGCGCGCTGTCGCCGGCAATGATGGTGAACGGCACGCTCCATGCCAAGGTTACGCCGCAGAAATTCGACGCCATTTTCGCTGCCGCCAGCAAATGCGTGGAGGTGACGGCATGACGCGCATCTATGTTCCCCGCGATTCGTCGGCGCTCGCACTCGGCGCCGATGCGCTGGCCGACGCGATCAAAGCCGAGGCCGCACGCCGCGGCATCGCGATAGACCTGATTCGCAACGGCTCGCGCGGCTTGCTGTGGCTCGAACCGCTCGTCGAAGTGCAAACGGCCGAAGGCCGCGTCGGTTATGCGAACGTCGAGGAAAGTGACGTAGGCGCGCTCTTCGACGCGGGCTTCATCGACGGTGGCGAGCATGCTCGCCGCGTCGGCGTGGTGGACGAGATTCCGTATCTGAAGAAGCAGCAGCGTCTGACGTTCGCGCGCATCGGCATCACCGACCCGCTTTCCACCGACGACTACGTTGCGCACGGCGGCCTCGAAGGCTTGCGCCAGGCGTTGCAAACCGACGGCGACGCCGCATGCGAAGCGCTGATCGAATCGGGCTTGCGTGGACGCGGCGGCGCCGCGTTCCCCGCCGGCATCAAATGGCGCACGGTGCGCGCGGCGAAAGCCGCGCAGAAGTACATCGTCTGTAATGCGGACGAAGGCGACTCCGGCACGTTCTCCGACCGCCTCGTGATGGAGAGCGACCCGTATGTGCTGATAGAAGGCATGATCATCGCGGGCGTCGTGACCGGCGCAACGGCCGGCTATATCTACGTGCGCAGCGAATATCCGCATTCGATCGCGACGCTGGAAGCCGCAATCGCAAAAGCGCGCGCCGCCGGCTGGCTCGGCGACAGCGTGCTCGGCTCCGCGCATCGGTTCGAATTGTTTGTCGCGAAGGGCGCCGGCTCGTACGTCTGCGGCGAAGAAACCGCGCTGCTCGAATCGCTCGAAGGCAAGCGCGGCATCGTCCGCGCGAAGCCGCCGGTGCCCGCGCTGGTCGGTCTGTACGGCCAGCCGACGGTGATCAACAACGTCATCACGCTCGCCACGGTGCCGATCATCTTCGCGCGGGGCGCGGCGTTCTACAAAGACTTCGGCATGGGCCGTTCGCGCGGCACGCTGCCGTTCCAGCTGGCAGGCAACGTCAAGCAAGGCGGACTCGTGGAACTTGCATTCGGCGTGACACTGCGCGAACTGATCCACGACTACGGCGGCGGCACGGCAAGCGGCCGGCCCGCGCGCGCCGTGCAGGTCGGCGGCCCGCTCGGCACCTATCTGCCGGAAAGCCAGTGGGACATTCCGATGGATTACGAAGCATATGCGGCGGTCGGCGCCGTGGTCGGCCACGGCGGGCTCGTCGTGCACGACGACACGTCGAATCTGGCCGAACTCGCGCAATACGCGATGCACTTCTGCGCGCTCGAATCCTGCGGCAAGTGCACGCCGTGCCGCATCGGTTCCACACGCGGCGTCGAAGTGATCGCACGAATCCGTAACGGCGACACGTCCACGCGGCAAGTGCAGTTGCTGCGCGATCTTTGCGACACGATGGTGTCCGGCTCGCTCTGCGCGATGGGCGGCATGACACCTTACCCCGTGCTGTCCGCACTCGACCATTTTCCTGAAGACTTCGGTCTCGCCGACGCTCGCGCCGACGCACCGAAAGCCGCGGCCTGAACGAGGAGCCCAACCATGTCAGACATGCTCAACACTCCTGCCGGCGGCTGCGGCTCCGGCAACTGCGCGTGCAAATCGCAAGCGCAAGCACAATCGCGCACCCCGCGCTCCTACTTCGACGACACCGATTACGGCACGCCCGAGCGTCACGCCGACATCGACGTGACGTTAGAAATCGACGGCCAGGCGGTAACGGTGCCGGCCGGCACGTCGGTCATGCGCGCCGCTATCGAAGCCGGCGTGAACGTGCCGAAGCTCTGCGCGACCGATTCGCTGGAACCGTTCGGCTCGTGCCGCCTGTGTCTTGTCGAGATTGAAGGCAAGCGCGGCTATCCAGCCTCGTGCACGACGCCGGTCGAAGCCGGCATGAAGGTGCGCACGCAGAGCGATCGTTTGCAATCGCTGCGCCGCAACGTGATGGAACTGTATATCTCCGATCACCCGCTCGATTGCCTGACCTGCCCCGCGAACGGCGACTGCGAATTGCAGGACATGGCAGGCGTCACCGGCCTGCGCGAAGTGCGTTACGGTATTGACGGCGCAAATCACCTGCAGGACAAGAAGGACGAATCGAATCCGTATTTCACGTACGATCCGGCGAAATGCATCGTCTGCAATCGCTGCGTGCGTGCATGTGAAGAAACCCAGGGTACGTTCGCGCTGACCATCGCGGGGCGCGGTTTCGAATCGCGCGTGGCGGCGAGCGAAAACCAGCCGTTCATGGAATCGGAATGCGTGTCGTGCGGCGCGTGCGTCTCCGCGTGCCCGACCGCCACGCTTCAGGAAAAGACCGTGGTCATGCTCGGCCAGGCCGAACATTCGGTCGTCACCACCTGCGCGTATTGCGGCGTCGGCTGCTCGTTCAAGGCCGAAATGAAGGGCAACCAGGTCGTGCGCATGGTGCCATTCAAGAACGGTCAGGCGAATGAAGGTCACGCGTGCGTGAAGGGCCGCTTTGCATGGGGCTATGCGACGCACAAGGACCGCATCACCAAGCCGATGATCCGCGCGAAAATCACCGATCCGTGGCGCGAAGTCAGCTGGGAAGAGGCGATCAATTACGCAGCTTCCGAATTCCGCCGCATCCAGGCGAAGCATGGACGCGATTCGATCGGCGGCATTACNTCGTCGCGTTGTACGAACGAAGAAACGTATCTGGTGCAGAAGCTCGTGCGGGCNGCGTTCGGCAACAACAACGTGGACACCTGCGCACGCGTCTGCCATTCGCCGACCGGCTANGGCCTGAAGACNACGCTCGGCGAATCGGCNGGCACGCAGACGTTCGCCTCGGTCGATAAGGCCGACGTGATCATGGTGATCGGCGCGAATCCGACCGACGGCCATCCGGTGTTCGGCTCGCGTCTGAAGCGCCGCGTGCGCGAAGGCGCGAAACTGATCGTGGTCGATCCGCGCCGCATCGATATCGTCGATACACCGCACGTCAAGGCGTCGCATCATCTGCAATTGCGTCCGGGCACGAATGTCGCCATCGTCAACGCGCTCGCTCACGTCATCGTGACCGAAGGGTTGCTGAACGAAGCATTTATCGCCGAGCGCTGCGAGGGACGCGCGTTCGAGCAATGGCGCGATTTCGTCGCACTTCCGGAGAATGCGCCTGAAGCGACGGAAGCCGTGACCGGCGTGCCGGCCAAAGACGTGCGCGAAGCCGCGCGCATCTATGCAACGGGCGGCAATGCCGCGATCTACTATGGCCTCGGCGTCACCGAACACGCGCAGGGGTCGACCATGGTGATGGGCATTGCGAACCTCGCAATGGCCACCGGCAACATCGGCCGCGAAGGCGTCGGCGTCAATCCGCTGCGCGGCCAGAACAACGTGCAGGGTTCGTGCGATATGGGCTCGTTCCCGCACGAGCTGCCGGGCTATCGACACATCAGCGATACGATCGTGCGCTCGCAGTTCGAGGACGCGTGGAATGTCACATTGCAAACCGAACCGGGTCTGCGCATTCCGAACATGTTCGAAGCAGCGCTCGACGGCAGCTTCATGGGCCTGTATTGCCAGGGCGAAGACATCGTACAGTCGGACCCGAACACGCACCACGTGGCCGCTGCGTTGTCGTCGATGGAGTGCATCGTCGTACAGGACATTTTCCTGAACGAGACCGCGAAGTATGCGCATGTGCTGCTGCCCGGCTCGACGTTCCTCGAAAAAGACGGCACGTTCACGAATGCGGAGCGCCGCATCTCGCGCGTGCGCAAGGTCATGCCGCCGGTGCCGGGCTACGCCGACTGGGAAGTCACGCTGCTGCTTTCGCGCGCACTCGGCTATGAAATGGACTACGCGCATCCGTCCGAGATCATGGACGAAATCGCGCGTCTCACACCGACCTTCCACGGCGTGTCGTACAAAAAAATCGACGAACTCGGCAGTATCCAGTGGCCTTGCAACGAAGAGGCGCCCGACGGCACGCCGACCATGCACATCAATACGTTCGTGCGCGGCAAGGGCAAGTTCGTGATTACGAAGTTCATCGCGTCGCCGGAAAAAGTCACGCGCAAATTTCCGCTGCTCCTCACCACCGGGCGCATTCTGTCGCAGTACAACGTGGGTGCGCAAACGCGCCGCACGGAGAACTCGCGCTGGCACGACGAGGACCGCCTCGAACTGCATCCGCACGACGCGGAAGAACGCGGCATCAAGACCGGCGACTGGGTCGGCATCGAATCGCGCGCGGGACAGACCGTGTTGCGTGCGAAGGTCACCGAGCGGATGCAGCCCGGCGTCGTCTATACGACGTTCCACTTCCCCGAATCGGGCGCGAACGTGATTACGACCGACAGCTCGGACTGGGCGACCAACTGTCCGGAATACAAGGTCACGGCGGTGCAGGTCATGCCGGTCGAACAGCCGTCGCAATGGCAGAAAGAGTATTCGCGCTTTAACGCGGAGCAACTCGAACTGCTGAAGCAGCGCGAGATGGCCAACGCGACCGCGGGTAAGTGAGGCGAGCCATGGACACACAGAATCTGATCGACATGGCAAACCGCATCGGCGACTTTTTCGATTCGATGCCGGACCGGGAAGAAGCGGTGACAGGCGTCGCCGACCACATCCGCCGCTTCTGGGAGCCGCGCATGCGGCGCGCGTTGCTTGCGGCGCTCGATAACCCGGACGCAAGCGGCATCGCGATGTCGGCGATCGTCAGGGAAGCACTCGTCAAACACCGCGAACGCCTGACGCCTGCGGAGCCTTCAATCGCCTGAAGCGGCATGTAACAGATCGCGCGGTCTGCGCGGTCTGCACGTAAAGGCGGCGGCTCCAACCGGGGCAGCCGCCGGCCGCGGTTTTACACGGCCGTCTGCTCGGGTATCTGTCCGCCAACCGTGAACCACGCTTCGCAATGCCTCAAAAGGCCGTTCAGGTCCGAGCCGGTGCGCCCGCGCGCGCTGATGTAGCCGTCGGGCCGCAGCAGATAGAACGACGGCCGCGTTCGTCCATACGACTCGGCTAGCGACGGACCGCCGTCGCCGGTCGTATCCGTCACGCGCCAGATGCGCACTGCGCCTGGCAACAATCTCTCCATGTCGGCCACGAGACGCTCGAACTCGGCGTCGCGCGGCGGCTCGTGCTTTGCATCCGGATCAAGCGGCTTTTCGTCGACGGGCAATGGCGGCACGAGCACGAACAGCGAAAAAAACGCGGGGTCGTGCAGATCGAAAATGCAGCCGATGCCAGGCGCGCGTCCGAGCGGACCGTCGACCACGTGCACCACCGCATCCGGCGCGCGCTCGCCCGCGCGCGGGCCTCCGTCGAGCACGCGTTCGAGCGTGAGCGGACTGCGGCGATACTGGACCGACAATTCGCTGATCGTGAGCCGCGCGGCGTCGCGCAACGGACCGAGCGCGGCGAGAACCGGCATCACGCGCTCGCGCAGCAGCTTGAGCGGCCCATGATCTGCCTCGGCCATCTGTGTGATGAAGCCGGTTTGCCGCAGCACGTCGCGCTCAATGGGATGCCGTTCGAGATGGTACGTGTCGAGCAGGCGATCGGGCGCCGCGCCCTTCAGAACGCGCGCGAGCTTCCAGCCGAGATTGAACGCTTCCTGCATGCCGGTGTTCATTCCCTGCGCGCCGGCCGGACTATGCACGTGCGCGGCGTCGCCGGCAAGGAAGACGCGCCCCACGCGCAGCCGCTCGACCATCCGGCTGTTCAGGTGGAAATACGAGGACCACGCCAGTTCCGAGACATCGACGCGTTCATGCACGCGCCTCGCGAGCAGTGCCTTGCATTCGTCGAGCGACGGTCCGGGTGCGCGATTGAGCGGCGGTTCGCCAAGCACTACCGGCGACAGCGGCGCGGCTTCGGCGACGCGCTCGACTGCGTGATCCGCGATCAGCCGATGCCGGCCGTGGCCCATTGGAAAGAGTGCGACGAGACCTTCGCCGGAAGCGAAGATGTGGAATTCGTCCTCGGGCCAATCCGTCTCGGCATGCAGATCGGCTAGCAGGAAGGTCTGCTCAAGTGTCTTGCCCTCGAAACTCAGGCCGAGGCCATGGCGGATCATGCTGTGCGCGCCGTCCGCGGCGATCATGTAGGACGGACGCAAGGTTTGCGTGTGACCGTCGGCGCGCCGCAGCGTCGCCTGAATGCCGGCCGAGCCTTGTGTGAACATCGTGAGTTCGACGCCCCGCTCGACCGTGACGCCGAGCGTCGCGAGATGCTCGGTCAGCAGACGCTCGGTCACCGACTGATCGAGAAACAGCAGATACGGATAGCGCGTGTGCAGCGGATCGAAGTCGAGTTGCGCGAGGCGCATGCCGTGCGAAAACAGATTGGCGACGCGGGCGCGATGGCCCAGTTCGAGAAATCGTTCGACGAGCCGATGCTGCTCCAGCAGTTCGAGCGTGCGCGCCTGAATGCCGATTGCCCGCGAATAAGGGTTCGGCTGCATCGCGCGATCGATCAGACGCACGGGAATATGAGCGCGCGCGAGGCTCATCGCAGCAGCGAGGCCGGTCGGACCCGCTCCGACGATCAGGACCGGCGACGCATTATCAGCAGCAGCGTCCATGCGAAACTCCGCAGAGCACAGTGCGCTCTAGTGTACGCCCCGAGCCCCCGGGCTGAACGGCGCGGTGCATCAATTGCGAGGTGTATCGCGCAGAGCCGGGCTTGTCGTAGACCGGCTCTGCGGCGTTGTGCTGTGGCGGGTCAGTGCTTAGATGTCAGTGCTGTTCTGCCGGATGTTCCATCGCGCAACGATGACTGGTCGTGCCGAGGTCGACTTGCAGCGTCGCGTGTTGCATCGAAAAGCGTTCCCGCAACGCNAGCACGATGCCATCGAGCCGCTCGTCGCCNGGATGCCCGGCCGGCATCACGAGGTGCACGCTGAGCGCGTTGCCNGTGGTCGACAGCGCCCACACGTGCAGATCGTGCACGCCCTCGACGCCGGGCAGGTCNGCCAGATAATCGCGGATGCTCTGCAGGTCGACGCCTGACGGCACCGCATTGAGCGCGAGCCTCACCGAATCGCGCAACAGACCCCANGTCCCGTANACGACGACNGCCACCACCAGCAGGCTCATTACCGGGTCGAGCCACGTCCAGTTGGTATAGAGAATCACGAGACCGCTTATGGCCACCGCAGCGGACACACCNGCATCTGCTGCCATATGCAGGAAGGCGCCGCGGATGTTGAGGTCTTCCTTCTGGCCACGCATGAAGAGCCACGCGGAAACCCCGTTCACGACAACGCCCACGGTCGCAACGACGAACACGGCGAGCCCTGCGACGGGCGCCGGATTCATCAGGCGGCCGATCGCCTCAGCGACGATCACGCCGCAGGCGAACAACAGGAGCGCCGCATTGGCCAGCGACGCGAGAATCGACGAACTGCCGTAGCCGAACGTGTAGCGTGCGGAAGGACGGCGCGTCGTGAGCCAGGCGGCGCCCCAGGCGAGCAGCAGGCCGAGTACGTCGGACAGGTTGTGACCGGCGTCGGCGAGCAGCGCTGTCGAGTGCGCGAGCACGCCATATAGCGCCTGAATCACGACGATCGCGACATTCAGAGCGACAGCCAGCGCGAACGCGAAGCCGTGGCCTGCGACGGGCGCGTGATGGTGATGGTGGTGGCCTGCGTGGGCGTGGCTGTGGCCACCGCCGTGACCGTGACTGTCGTCGTGGCCGTGGTCATGGCCGTGGTCATGGCCGTGGTCGTGACTGTGGTCATGGCTCTGGCCGTGACTGTGGTCGTGGCCATGAGTCTGGTCGTGGCTGCCGCTGTGGTCGTGCCCGTGGCCCGCGCTCTGGTCGTGCCCGTGGCCCGCGGCATGGCTGTGATCGCGACCGTCGCCATGGCCGTCCTGTTCAAACCCACGAGCAGAACGCTCCCCCGCTACAACCCCGCGATCACTGTCCTCATGTACCTGCGTGCCGGCAACGCGACTCTGCGTGTCCGCGACGTCGTTGTTGTCCGTCGCGTCGAGCCACACCGGGGCGTGTTCGTCTTCCCTTTCTTCGATTTTCTTCATGGCAGATCCAATGCGTCATCACGGGCGGGTTCGGCCACGTGTTCCAGCATGCCGGCCAGCATCGTGCTGATGTGGCGGTCGGCGGCGAGATAGAACACCTGCTTGCCCTGCCGCTGTGCCCGCACGATTCGCGCCGCGCGCAACAGCCGCAAATGATGGCTCACGAGCGACGGCGACAGATTCAGTTCTTCGGCAATGGCACCCACCGCCCGGCGTTCGTCGACGCAAGCCAGCACGATGCGCAAGCGCGTCGGATCGCCCAGCAGGCGGAACAGGTCGGCGAGCGGCGCGATCCTGTCCGCCGGGCGCGGTTCAATACTCGCCGGCGAAGGTGGCAAGGGCGGCAATGAAGCCGTAGCGGGAATCATGGGCGGCAGATATATGAACAGGTGTTCACATGTTAGCGAAACCGGTACGCCGGGTCAAACCGGGGTGCGGGTCGGCGAGTGTGGGAAAATGCGGCCTTTGCCTCACCCGACTACCATCCCCGTCATGCAACCTGTATTTGACCGCGCTTTCGCGGCGCATCGTGACGGCCGGCTCGAAGATGCCGAACGCGGCTACCGCGCGACGCTCGACGGCAACCCGGTGCACGTCGATGCGCTGCACCTGCTGGGCGTGCTGCGCCACCAGCAGGGCCAGCACGCCGAGGCCGCCGAACTCGTACGGCGCGCGGTAGACCTGCGCCCGCAGGACGCTGCGCTGCAACTGAACCTCGGCAACGCGCTGAAGGCGCTCGGCCAGATCGACGAAGCCATCGACCAGTTCCGCAACGCTCTTACGCTCGCGCCGTCGTTCCCCATGGCGCACTACAACCTCGGTAACGCCTACACGGCGGCAGGTCGTCACGAAGACGCCGCGGACGCGTTCCGCCGCTCGTTGCGCCTGCAGCCGAACGACGCCTCGTCGCATAACAATCTGGGCAACGCATTGCACGCGCTCGGTCGTCACGAGGAAGCCATCGCCTCGTTCCGCCGCACGCTGGAGTTGCGCCCAGGTCACGCCGGGGCGCTCAACAACATGGGCATGTCGCTCAATGCGCTCGGCCGCGCCAACGAAGCGATCCCCTGCTTCAAGGCTGCACTCGCCGCCGAGCCGCGCTTCGTCGCTGCGCATTTCAACCTCGCGAATACGTTCGACGCCACCGGCCGTCACGCAGAAGCGGTTGCCTCGTTCGAGGCGGCGCTTGCATTGCAGCCGAACCTGCCGCCCGCCATCTTCGGCATGGGCAACGCGCTGGCTGCGCTCGGGCGTCATGCTCAAGCGATACCGTATCTCGAACGCTCAGTCGGACTGGATCCGCAATTCGCGCTCGCGTGGCTGAGCCTTGGCACCGCACACCAGGCGCTGGGCGCGCACGCCACCGCCGTACGCGCATTCGATCAGGCGTTGCGCGTGCAGCCGGATCTCGCGTCCGCGCATATGAACCGGGCGCTAGCGTGGCTCGCGCTGGGCGACTTCGCGCGTGGGTTGCCTGAATACGAATGGCGCCTGCAAACGGTCGCCGAGCCGGTCATCGAAACCTTGCCGCGCTGGCACGGCGAGCCGGTCTCACAACGCACGCTGCTGATACACGCCGAACAGGGTTTCGGTGATACGTTGCAGTTCGTGCGCTTCGTCCCGCTGGCCGCGCAACGTGCGGCGCGTGTGGTGCTCGAAGTACAGCCGCAGTTGCTGCCGCTNCTCGAGCCGGCCGCGCAGGCGTGGCGTGTGACGCTCATCCCGCGAGGCGCGCCGCGCCCCGCCGCTGATGTTCANTGNCCGTTGCTGAGCTTGCCGCTCGCGCTCGGCACGACGTTGGACACGATTCCGGAGCGCACGCCCTATCTCACAGTGCCACCCGCGTACCGGCGAAAATGGCGCGGCTCGCTGGGCGGCCAGGCGAAGCGCAAGATCGGGCTCGCGTGGTCGGGGCGCATCCACCAGAACGAAACGCGTTCCATGCCGCTCGCCGAGCTCGATCCGCTTTTCGCGATAGAAGGCATCGACTGGATCGTGTTGCAGCCTAATCTCACTGCCGATGAATGCGCCGCGCTGGACGCGCATCCGCGAGCCGGGTCGATTCATCGGTTCGACAAGCGGATCGACGACTTCGGCGATACGGCTGCGATCATCGAACGCCTCGACGCGGTGGTGTCGATCGATACGTCGATCGCGCACCTCGCCGGCGCGCTGCGCAAGCCGCTCTGGCTGATGTTGCCGTTCGCGCCCGATTGGCGCTGGTGTGCCGACGACAAGCGCAGCCCGTGGTACGCCAGCGCGACACTGGTACGTCAGCCGCAGCCCGATGCATGGCGCGAAGTCGTGCAGGCGGTCGCAAACGAACTGCGCCGGGGCTAGCCGCCCGGTCGTGTGATTGCTACAGCAACAAAAAACCCCGCGGTCTGACGAGCGCGGGGTTTTTTGTTTTTGTTGCGTCGACGTCGCGAGCGACGTCAGCACACGCTCGGAGTCACGCGGCTTTGTATTGATCGCGCGATTCAGGCGTGCGGTACAGCACGAGCGTTGCAATCAGCCCGCAGATCGCGGCCACGCCGAGGAACAGGCCCGGGGCCGCCTTGTTGCCGGTGGAATGGATCAGCAGCGTGGAAATGGCCGGCGTGAAACCGCCGATCGTCGTGGCTAGGCTGTACGCGAGCGAGAAGCCTGCGGTGCGCACTTCGACCGGCATGACTTCGGTGAGCGCCACGACCATCGCGCCGTTATAGCTGCCGTACAGGAACGACAGCCACAACTCGACAGCGAGCAGGCGCGCGAACGACGGCTCCGCGACGAGCCATTGCAGCGCCGGGTACGCGGTGACGATGGTGAGCGCCGTAAAAGCGAGCAACACCGGACGACGGCCGATGCGATCCGACAGCGCGCCCGCGAGCGGCAGCCAGATCAGGTTCGACAGACCGATGCAGACGGTGACGACAAGCGTGTCGATCGAGGACAGCTTCAGCACTTCCTTGCCGAAGGTCGGCGTATAAGCCGTGATCATGTAGAAGGACACGGTGGTCATGATCACCATGCCCATGCCGCCCAGCACGGTGCCCCAGTTCGCGGCCATGGTCTTCATGATCTCGCCCATTCCCGGACGATGCTTGCGCGCCGAGAACTCCTCGGTTTCCTTCAACGAGCGGCGAATCATGAACAGAAACGGCACGATCAGGCAGCCGATCAGGAACGGCACGCGCCAGCCCCATGCGCTCATCTGGTCGGCGGGCAGCATCTTGTTGAGCATCACGCCGAGCAGCGCGGCGAACACCACGGCAACCTGCTGGCTGCCCGACTGCCACGCGCAATAGAAGCCTTTGTTGCCTTTGGTGGCGATCTCGGACAGATACACCGACACGCCGCCCAGTTCCACGCCCGCGGAAAAGCCTTGCAGCAAGCGACCCAGCAACACGAGCACCGGGGCAAGCAGGCCGATCGTCGCGTAGCCGGGAATGGACGCTACGGTCAGCGTGCCGAGCGCCATCAGGCCCAGGGTGAGGATCAGCCCCTTGCGGCGACCGTGATGGTCGATATAAGCGCCGAGGACGATCGCGCCGAGCGGCCGCATCAGGAAGCCCGCGCCGAATACCGACAGCGAAAGCATCAGCGACGCAAACTCGCTGCCGCTCGGAAAATAGGTCTTGGCAATCGCGGACGCGTAGTAGCCGTAGACCATGAAGTCGTACATCTCAAGAAAGTTGCCGCTGACTACGCGGAACACTGTCTTGGCTTTGGATTCTTGCGACGAGGAGATAGCGTGTGACGCTGTTGACATGACGTTCTCTGATAAGCCGACGCCCGGCGAGCCGCGGCGATCTGGCAGTTGAAACGATCCGCGCCCGGTGAGAATGCGGATGCCACAGGCAAATGGTTGGCCGCAGGTTGGGCCGCGCCGGGGGCGCTGAATTCTGCGACCCAATACACTTTAGCGGTATCAGGGTAAACGTTGAGGTCCGCCGGAAACCGCGCCACAGCATGTTACCGTCGATAGCGCTGTTGCGTATTCCCTACATTTTCATTACAGCCGGCTGCGCCCCTCACGACCGTTAGAATTGCAACTCGTCATTGCCGTGATGCCCTTCCCGATGCCAACCGCCTCTGCCCTTTCGCTGCGCCCCGCAACCATCGCCGACGCAGCGCTTATCGCGTCTATTCACAGCACGAGCTGGCGCGCCACTTATCGTGGTCTGTTGCCCGACGCTTTTCTGGACGGTGAAGTCACTCAGGAGCGCGCCGCCTATTGGGAAGCCCGCATGAGCGCGCCGGGCGGAGAGCGTCGCATGGTGGCGATTGCAGAACTGGGCGGCGCGCCCGTTGGCTTCGTATGCGTGGAGAGTCAACCGGAATCCGCGTGGGGCGTGCTGCTGGATAACCTGCATGCACTGCCGGAGCATCAGGGCATTGGCGTCGGCAAACTGCTGATGCGCGCCGCCGAAGACTGGGCTCGCGCGCAAGGCGAGACCCAACTCTATTTGTTCGCGCTAGAGGGCAATCTGCCGGCTATCGGCTTCTACGAACGGCAAGGCTGGCAGTATGTGGGCGCAGAGCCGGATCGCATGGGCGGCGTGGATATCACGGCGCTGCGCTATGTTTATCGATTGGACAAGTCGAGCGCTTGAGTTGCGTCTTGAGCTGCGCGTTGAACTGCGTGTTGAGCGCTGCAATCCCGGACAGATCTGCACTCACGTTGCGAAACGTCTGAGCGTTGCCGGTTTCGTTCGGGCGCATCATGCTTTCTTCCCGACGATGGCTTTCCTGCTGAAGTGCTGATGCATTCGCGGAGGCTCATGCGCGTCCCTGCGCTTTTGCGCGTGGACGCATGAAGCGTTTTCCGCTTCGCGTACTGCTCCGAGGCCATCGTCTCTCCGACCTACGGGACGCCAGGCGGCGTCCGTCCCCGAGGCGCTGGAAGAGATCGATGCCCACCACACCTTTAACCATAATTGACGGCGCGATGGCGTTGCCCCGCTCCCGCCCGTTCAATGATGTGCCGGCGCCCTTCGGCCGCGGGTGGACGTTGCTCGCGCCAAGCCACCGCCTGGATAAAGGGCTGCACGGGCTTTACGGAGCGGTCCTCAAGACATTTGACTTACGCGACCAGCCTATTCGCTCGTTCTGTCGATGGGTGGCGCCGAATCATCAGCTTGCCGACGTTAACGCGGCGATGACTATGGGCGCCAGGATACCGGGGGCAGTGGGCGAGCATGAGGCGGAAGCGTTGCGACTTCGGGGCGGCTTGCCTCCGGGGCACTCGGTTTTCGCGGACAATTTGGCCGCGCCTGAGGCTCCCGCTTTTCAGGATGCTTTTGCGCCAGTGATAGCGCATGTCGCAGGAGCCGCGGCACGCGCGCCCCTCTTGCCGCGGTGGGCGCTGGCGGGCGGCGCCTTCGCGTTGAGCGGCGCGGCATTGCTCGCATGGACGGCGTTCGGTCATGTCGACGTCCGTGGTCCGCGCAATGGCAACCTCACGAAGCGCGCCGACATAGCTGTTGTCGAGCGCCAGACGCCGACCGCGCACATTCCGCGGCGCGATACCGTTGACGTTTCAAACAGCGTCGCCGAAACAGCAAACATGAGCGGTGCAAGCGCTGTTTCTGTACGGCAGCATGCGCAGACCGCACCGGTGTCCGGCAAGGCTCGCACCGTTGCTTTGGGCGGCTTAACGTTGCACTCGCCGACAACCGCGTCGATCGAAACGCACCGCTCAGCAACCATCGTCCGCACACACACGCCGGTTGCCGTGAGTAATGACGGCGATCGCCGGATCGTCTATGGACATCGCCCGACAGCTGACGCTGTGAACCATCGCCGGCATGCAGTCGGCAGCGCGTCGACTATCGCAACGTCACCGCCTGTCACGCGGATGCTCGTCAAACCGTCGGTTGCGGGCTCATACTCGCCGCCCGCGCCAACGCAGCCAGGCACGAGTGACTACACGTTTGTCGACATGTCCGCGAGCATTCGGCATGGCAGCTCGACTCAGCAGGCGCAGCAGGCACCATCAGCGAATCTGGACGGGAGCGCCGGGCAGCAGTGGAGCGCCCGTCTCACTCATCGGCGAGTGACGGAAGCCCCAGATCAATTCATCAGATAGCCGCGGGAACGGCGGCTAAAAAAATCCCGGCTACCAAAGCCGGGCTTCTTCCGCATCCAAGCGCTTTTACTTCTGGCCTGCCAAGCCCATTTCGGTCTGCCGTTGCAATTGCATGACCTGACCTTGCACCTGCCGCAGTTGCGCCTGCGCCCGCTCCTTCTCCTCGCGTAACGCGGCGGCTTCGTTTAGCGTTTGACGCTGGTAGTCGTTGACCTTGGCCTGCTGGGTGCGGGCGACTTCGAGGTCGGCTTGCAGACGCTTCGCACGATCTTCAGATAACGCAATAGTGTCCTCTATGTACGCCTTCTGCGCCTGCAGCTGCGTCCGGTGAATCTCCACCTCAGCCAACTGCGCGGTTTGCTGTACGAATCCCGCGTAGATTGCTTCAGCCCGGCCCGCGTCCGCCGACTTGATTACCCGCCAGAAATGCTTGTCCTGAAACAACGCGACGTAGTACGTCATCTCGCGAGGATAAAAGAAAAGGCTCGCGCCATAACTGCCGTTGTACGTGGTGCGCAATTCGCTCAGCTTCGTGTCCTGAATCATTTGCATTAATTCGGCCACGTTGCCTTGCGCGTCACCAGACATCGGCGACTCGGGCGATGCAGCGGACTGCGCCAACGAACTCGATGCGCCTGGCGCAAGCGACACAGCCGAGGCCGAGGCGCCCCCGGACGCCGCGTCGCGCAGCGCAGCGACGACAGGCTGCGGCGTCAGAGTATTCATGGCCGGCCGCGTGCCGACCATGGGCGCGGCCATTTCGCCTTGCGCGGCCAGCACGAACCCGCCATGCTGCAACAGCGCACACGAAGTCGCGAGCAGCATGGCGCGCCGTATCAATAAGGTGTACTTCATACGTGCATGCTCCATGCGGATCCAGAAAACAGCTTTGGATTATCGCGCGGATTGTCGCTTAAGCGAAGCATTGAAGCGTCGCAAAATTGGACTTTAAATTGAGATAAACCTACGTTGTCCGAAATACATGACATGCCCGCCTATCGCGAAATAAAACATATCTGGATAAGGCTTGAGACGCAGGAAAAATATGGCGTCAATCGACAAGACGTTACGCCCGGACGCCACGCGCAAGTGATAACGGCGAGCGCATAAATAACAAGGCGCCACTTACGCAGTGGCGCCTCTGACGAATCACATTTTCCAGCACCGGGCCTCGTCGGCAATACGCAAGCGCGAACTGCCGTAACCCATGCCTAGAAGCGCGTTTCGCGCGCCACTCGCAGGAATGTATCGAGCAACGGCGTGCAATCGAGCAGTTCCGGACCGCCCGCGCGATGGAACTCGGGATGCCATTGCACACCCATCACGAAAGGCGCGCGCCGGTAGCGCACGGCTTCGATAATGCCGTCCGATGCCGACACCGCCTCGATATTCAGATCCCGGCCGAGCGTCTTGACCGCCTGATGGTGAATCGAGTTGACGATCGCATCGCGCCGGGCGGGGAACATATTGGCGAGCGTCGAGCCGTCGGGGAAATGGATGGCGTGCCGATGCTGATCGTAATCTTCGTTCACGTGCGCACCGGCGGTCGGCACGTCGGTGGCGATATCCTGATACAGGGTCCCGCCGAACGCCACGTTGATCAGCTGGCAACCGCGGCACACGCCGAGCACCGGCTTGCCAGACTCGATGAATTCATGCAGCAGTTCGAGCTCGTACATGTCGCGCACGCGGTCGCCGGGCCATTCGGGACTTGTCGCCGCCTCCGCATACGATTGGGGCGAGACGTCCGCGCCGCCTTGCAGCAACAGGCCGTCGAGATGCTTCGCGTAGTCGCGCAAACGGATGTTGCTCGGATGCAGCATGCCCTGGTGTCCGACGGTCGGAATCATGAAGACGAGCACGTCGCGCGACATCACCCAGTGCGCAATCGACTCTTCGAGATATTGCAGCGTCTTGCCGCGCAGCCCTTTCGCGCCCGGCTCCGGGTGAAAGATTCGCGCCGATACGCCGATGCGCAGCGTGCGCTGCGTGATCCGCTGACCGGCCCGATCGAACAGCTGCCGCGCGCGCGCCGCGATGATGCGGCCGAACACGGACCACGCCGAGTCCGTCTGCTTGAGATAGCGCGGTGGCGACGGCGGCAACGCATTCGGCGGCGGCGGGTTGGTCGCGGTGAAATCGGGCGCGGCGCCGAAGCCCGGCGGCGGCGAACCCGCCGGACGCGCGGTGGATGCGGCGGCGTCTTCGGCGGCGAGCACGTCGTCGGCCGAAGTGATGAGTTCGCCTTGAACCGGTTCACTGGTCAGCGGCGTCGCGCTATGAGTGGACGGAACTTCGCGCCCGCGAACCGGGCGCGCGTCGCGCTCATGAACCGCTGCCTCCTGCTTCGCGGTTGAAGCCGCGGCGGAACTGCGCGCCTCGGCCGCGTCGCGTTGCTGGGCGGTCCGTTTGACGACTGGCGTAACGGTGGACGCGCTTTCAAGGTCGTCAGTCGATGACCTCGCAGCCGCCTCCGACGAAGTGGCCGGCGCCGAGACCGATGCCGTAACGGGCACAGACGACGGCGCCGCCTTCGACCCGACCGGATCTTTTACGGGCGACTGAATGGCGTCTTCATGCGAGAGGGGTAACGTTGTGGTCGGCTCGGCCGGCGTTTGGCTGAAGCTTTCCGGCGATGCCGCAGGCGGCGTTGAACTGCCGGGTTGACCAGCGTTTTCGGGTTTGTTTTCGCTCATGACTGTTGGACAGGCGCCTTCCACGCGAACGAATGAATATGCCCTGATTATCCGCCAGCGTGCCTGACCCGGCAAACCCGCACACAATTGCTCACATTGTCGGGCCGCCTCGCGCAGTTCCGTCTAACTTAGGGATCCGGCTGTTCGTCAAAAGTTTCGCGCAGCGCGATCTGCATTGCCGCGTGAATCTTCACGCACCAGCGCCACACGAGCGCGAGCAGCAGCGCCGCGCAGATCAGCACCGCGGCGAGCAGGCCGGTGGGCGGCAGAATACCGCCCGAGAGCGCTGCGACGAGTAGAAACACGCCGACCATGCACACCACCGGCACGAGATCGGAGATCGCATAGCGCAGCGCGCTAGTAAAGCGCCCGGCCGTCGCCGGCTGCACGCTCACCTCGGCGAGCAGCAACGCGAGCGACTTGGTCTTGCGATAAACCGCCACCAGAAACGGCATCGACACGAGCAGTGCGACGCTCCACAGCACGACGCGCTGCATCGGCTCGGAACTGACCCAACGCGTCAACACCGTACTGATGTAAGGCGCGCCGTAGGACACAATCAGAAAAATCGCGGCAACCAACGCGAGATTCACCGCGATCTGCAGGATGATTCGCCGCGTCATGCTGAAAAGCGTCGGCTCGCCGCTTTCTGTGCTGAGGCTGCTCAACCACTGGCTATACATGCCGAACACATTGACGAGCGTGCGCGGCATCGCGTCGGCGAAACGCCGCGTGAGTGGATCTGCCGCGCGTATCAGATAAGGCGTGAAGAGCGTCGTCAAAGCCGATACGGCCACCGCAATCGGATAAAGAAACGCGCTCGTCACCTTCAGGGTCAAACCGAGCGACGCGATGATGAACGAGAACTCACCGATCTGTGAGACCGTCATGCCGACGCGCATCGCCGTGCGGCCATCTTTGCCCGCGAGAAAAGTGCCGAGCCCGCACGAGACGATCTTGCCGACGATGACCGCGACCGTGATGACGGCAATCGGCCAGGCATAGTCGACGAGCACCGTGGGATTCAGCATCAAGCCGATGGTGACGAAAAAGATCGCAGAAAACGCGTCGCGCAACGGCGCAATCAAATGCTCGATTCGATGCAGATGACGCGATTCGGCCATGATCGCGCCGATCAGGAACGCGCCCAGCGCAATGCTGTAGTCGAGCTTGACCACCAGCAGGCAGAAGCCGAAACAGAATCCGAGCACGGCGACGAGCAACATCTCGTCGCTGCGGGCACGCGCGACGTAATTCAGCGCGCGCGGCACGACGAGAATGCCGACAACCAGCGACACCGTCATGAACAGCAACAGCTTGCCCAGCGTGACAGCTGCAACGCCCGCGCTCAACTGCCCTGTCTGCGCGATGCCGGACAGCAGCACGAGCATCGCGATGGCGAGAATGTCTTCGACGATCAGAATGCCGAATACGAGTTGCGCGAAACTCTCGCGCTTCAGGCCAAGCTCAGACAACGCCTTGACGATGATGGTCGTCGACGAAATGGCGAGTATCGCGCCGAGGAACAACGAATCCATCGGGCTCCAGCCGAATGCGCTGCCGATCTCATAGCCTAGCCACAGCATCAGCACGATTTCGGAGAGCGCCGCGACGATCGCGGTCGCGCCCACCTTGAAAAGTTTTCGCAGACTGAATTCGAGACCGAGCGAAAACATCAGGAACACAACGCCCAGTTCACCCAGCGTCTTGATGGTCTCTTCGTCGTGGATCAGCTGGAACGGCGGCGTGTACGGCCCAATGATCACGCCCGCCGCGATATAGCCGAGCACCACCGGCTGCTTCAGGCGATGGAACAGCACGGTAACGACGCCGGCGAGCGCCATCACGACCGCCAGATCCTGAATGAAGCCGATGCCTTCATGCATGCGTCTTTCCCTTACAAAAAGTAATGTTCAAAGAAGCGCAGTGTAACAAACCATCTTCGGCGCCGCGGCTTGCGCGCCCGTCGGTGATCGGAAGCCAATGTTTTTGACACGCTGGACGCCTGTGAAATATCACAATAATATTTGCCGCATATCGTTCCGGAGTTCACTCATGCAGCAGGTGTCTTTCAAGGTTGTAGACCGTTCCGGCGCCGAGCGCCCCATTTCAACCGATGTAAACCGCCTCACGATCGCCGGCTGGGCAGGCCGCGATCAGGCCGCAATCGAGCACCACATTGCCGAGCTTGCCGAAATCGGCGTGAAGCGCCCGTCCACTACGCCGTGCTTTTACCGTCTCGGCTCCGAACTGCTGACGCAAGCCGAACAGATCGACGTTGTCGGCACGAAGTCGAGCGGTGAAGCGGAATGCGTGCTGGTGCATTCCAGTGCGGGACTGCTCGTCACGGTCGGCTCCGATCACACCGACCGCGAAGTCGAGGCCTACGGCGTGACCGTCTCCAAGCAGGTGTGTCCGAAGCCGGTCGCGCGCGACGCGTGGCGATTCGAAGACGTCGCCGATCATTGGGACCAGCTCGAACTGCGCGCCTATGCGGTCGCGAACGGCGAGCGCCGCGTGTATCAACAAGGCAGCGTCGCCTCGCTGCTTCCCGCCGCCGACCTGCTCGCGCGCGCCCCGCTCGCACAAGGCGCGGCCATGTTCTGCGGCACGCTCGCGGTTCAAGGCGGCATTGTCGGTATGGTCGACGGCGACGCGCTCGAACTCGAATTGCACGACCCCGTACTGAACCGCACGCTGCGCCACGCCTACCGCGTGCGCGCGTTACCTGTTGTCGAATGAGCTATCGTTCAATGAGGCATTCATGAGCACCCCATTGCCATCCGCCGCCGACGCGTCCTCCGACGCCTCGCTCGAAGCCGCCGCCATCCGCAAGATCACGTGGCGCATCATGCCGTTCCTGTTCCTTGTCTACGTGCTGTCGTATCTGGATCGCGTCAACATCGGTTATGCGAAGCTGCAGTTCACCGGCGATCTCGGACTTTCCAACGCCGCGTATGGACTGGGCGCGGGAATCTTCTTCTTCGGCTATTTCGTATTCGAGGTGCCGAGCAACCTGCTGCTGAAGAAATTCGGTGCGCGCGCCACCATCGCCCGCATCACGATGCTGTGGGGCCTGCTGTCGTGTCTGATGATGTTTGTCCGCAGCGAGACCATGTTCTACGTGCTGCGCTTTTTCCTCGGCGTCGCCGAAGCCGGACTGGTGCCGGGCGTCGTGCTGTATCTGACTTTCTGGTTCCCGTCCGACCGTCGCGCGCGCATGGTCGCCGTGTTCATGGCTGCAATTCCGGTGGCGGGCATCATCGGCGCGCCGTTGTCGGGTTTCCTGATGTCGGCGCTGCACGAAGCACACGGTTTGCGCGGCTGGCAGTGGATGTTCCTGATCGAAGGCATTCCGTCGATTCTCGCCGGCTTCTGGGCGCTCGCGGTGTTGCGCAACACGCCCGCCGAGGCCCCGTGGCTGAGCGACGACGAAAAACGCGTAATCCTCGCCCGCATCTCGCGCGAGAATGCCGCGGCTGCGGCAGAAGGCGCCGAACATAGCCTCTCGGTCGCATTGCGTTCGGGCCGCTTCTGGCTGCTCACGCTGATCTACTTCTGCCTCGTCACCGGCAATGCGGGTTTTTCGTTCTGGCTGCCGCAGATCGTCAAAGACCTCGGCGTGACGAATCTCGTGACCAATGGCTTCGTTACCGCGATTCCGTATCTGGCTGCCGGTATCGGCATGATTCTGATCGGCCGTTCGTCGGATGTGACCGGCGAGCGCCGCTGGCATTACGCCGTGTGCTGTTTCATCGGCGCGGCGGGCCTGCTCGGCAGCGCGTCGGTTACGAACTCGATTCCGCTTGCCGTCACCGGTTTGTCGATTGCGTATATCGGCATTCTCGCGGGCTTCGGCATCTTCTGGTCGATGTCGACGAGCTTCCTGCAAGGCACCGCTGCGGTCGCCGGCATTGCGGTGATCAATTCGATCGCCAACCTCGCCGGTTATGTCAGCCCGTATGTACTCGGTATCGTGAAAGACGCGACGCATAGCGTGACGTTCGGGCTCGTGCTGATAGCGGGCGCGCTGATCGTGGGCGGCCTCGTCACGCTGATGATGCCGCGCGTCAGGGTTCAGCACGCTGCGACAACGGTGGCGGGCAGCGCGTGAGGTATCAATAGTTGGTGTGGCGTGGCGGGCACGAGCCCCCTGACAGGCCAGGTTCACGCAGCTTGCATCGGACCGAAGCCCGCGCCCGCCGCGCCCGCGAAAAGCTCGCTCGACCTTGCTCTACAATGCGCGGACGACATCGTCCGCTCCTTCTTCACATGACGCTTTTGCAGACCGCCCGCCCTCCACGGCCCACCCGCGCGACCGCCAACGCGAGTCTCGCCGAACAGGCTTATGCGTTCGTCAAGCGCGAAATCATCACAATGCGTTTGCGGCCGAGCGAGGTGCTCAACGAAGCGGAGTTGATGGCGCTGACCGGCATCGGCAGGACGCCGGTGCACCAGGCGCTGCACCGGCTCGTGCACGAAGGGATGCTGACCATCATGCCGCGCAAGGGCATCATGGTGCGTCCCGTTTCACTCGACGACGTGCTTGCGATCATCGACGTGCGGCTCGTCAACGAAAGCTACTGTGTCGAACTCGCCGCGCGTCACGCGCAGCAGCACGACTACGACGCGATGCAGACGCTGCTGGAGCGCTCGGCCGTGTGCGTCGCCGCGCACGACATAGAAGGCATGATGGACATTGACCGCGAGTTCCATCTGGCCATTTCGGCCGCCTCGCGCAACGCGGTGCTCGCCGACATTCTGCGCGGACTGCATGAGCGCTCGTTGCGCTTCTGGTTCATTTCACTCTCCGAGCCGCATCATCTCGAAGACGTTCACGAAGAACACCTCGAACTGTTCCGCCTGCTGCGCGAGCGCGACGCCGAAGGCGCGAAACGCTCGGTGCAGAAACATATCGAGGCATTCCGCGCGACGCTTTTCAACCGCATGTAGAAACGTTACGTAAGCGGCTTCACGCAGACCAACCGGATAGAACGACATCATGGCCACTGAATTCACGCCCTTCCCGCCGCTTGCCCAACTCGCCGCCGACCTTGCCGCGGGGCGGACCACGAGCCGCGCGCTCGTCGAAACCGCGCTCGAACGGATCGCCGATCCGGCCGGCCAGGGCGCGGTCGCCTTCATGCACGTCGATGCCGACGGCGCACGCCAGGCCGCCGACGCGCACGACCGTTTGCGCGCCGCCGGCACGGTACTCTCGCCGCTCGCCGGCATCCCGGTCTCGGTGAAAGATCTGTTCGACATCGAAGGACAGCCGACCCGCGCCGGCTCGACGGTTCTTGCCGACGCACCCGCCGCCACGCAGGACGCCGTGGCCGTCGCGCGCCTTAAGCGGGCGGGCGCGGTGATCGTCGGACGAACCAATATGAGCGAATTCGCGTTTTCCGGGCTCGGACTCAATCCGCACTACGGCAACCCGCTGTCGCCGTACCGGCGCGACGTAAAGGGCGACGAGCGGATCTCGGGGGGCTCGTCGTCGGGCGCGGCGGCTTCCGTCGCGGACGGCATGGCCGCCGTCGCGCTCGGCACCGACACGGGCGGCTCGCTTCGCATTCCGGCCGCGCTGTGCGGTCTGACCGGTTTCAAGCCGACCGCCGCGCGCGTTCCGAAGCAAGGCGGCGTGCCGCTTTCGCCGACGCTCGATTCGTTCGGTCCGATCGGCGTCTCGGTGGCGTGCTGCGCACTGGTGGACCGCATGCTCGCCGGGCTCGAACCGCGCGTGCCGGCTGCGCGGCCGCTCGAAGGCGTGCGCCTCGGCGTGCTGACGAACTACGTTACCGACGGCGTCGAGCCCGAGGTCGCGACCGCTGTCGACACCGCGCTCAAGCACCTCGAAGCGGCCGGAGCGATTGTCAGCGAAGTGCGCTTTGCACCGCTCGACCGTCTGCCGGACATCAACCGCTTCGGCTTTTCGCCGATCGAAGCGTATGCGTGGCATCGTCCTTTGCTGGAGAAACACCGCGAACAATACGATCCGCGCGTGCTGGTGCGCATTCTCAAGGGCCAGCCGGCGAGCGCCGCCGACTATCTGGACCTGCTCGCCGAACGCGACGCGATGCTCGCCGAAGCGGCCCGCACGCTGTGGCAGCGCTTCGACGCGGTAGTGGCGCCGACCGTGCCGATGCTGCCGCCGCGCGTCGCCGAACTCGTTTCCGACGACGACCTTTTCGGCCGCACCAACGCACTGATGCTGCGCAACCCCGGCGTGTTCAACTTCCTCGACGCCTGCGCGCTGTCGCTGCCCTGCCACCTGCGAGGCGACGCCCCGGTCGGCCTGATGCTGGCAGGCGCGCCGCACGCCGACGACGCGCTTCTCGCCATTGGCCGGGGCGCCGAAGCGGTGCTCAACGCGATTCGCTGAGCGGCGTCACGGTTTGCGTGCGGGTGTGGCGTCGTGTGGGCGGGGGTTCGCGCTAAAATCGCGGGCACTCGCCGTTTCCGCTGATTAGCGGCCACACAACAGCTACACAACCGCCACACGATCCATGAACAACGACAATGCAATGCTGCGCCGCGAGCGCTCCCTGCTGGTCCTGCTTGGCCTGATCTGCGTCGGCCTCGTTGCCGGCGCGCTGTATCTGCAATACGTCAAGCACGAGGACCCGTGCCCGCTGTGCATCATCCAGCGCTACTTCTTCCTGCTGATCGCAATCTTCGCGTTCCTCGGCGCGCGGTTCAACAGCTGGCGCGGCGTGCGTCTGCTCGAAACGATGGCGGCACTGTCGGCGCTGGCGGGTATCGTGACCGCGGCCCGGCACGTGTATGTGCAGGCGAATCCGGGCTTTAGCTGTGGCTTCGACGCGCTGCAGCCGATCGTCGACAGTCTGCCGCCTGCGCATTGGCTGCCGGGCGTGTTCAAGGTGGCCGGGCTATGCGAAACCGCCTATCCGCCGATCCTGGGGCTGACGCTGCCGATGTGGGCACTGGTCGGCTTCGTGCTGGCTTTTGTTCCGCTGGCAATTAGCCTCGTGCGCAATCGCAGACGGATTGCTTGAGGGAATTTGCCGGTTTCATAAGGCGCGGGCATCTATCCCACGCCTAGCGGCGCGGCCACATGGCGGACACCGGCGCAGTGATACCGCCTATGTGGATCGGGCCGCCTCTGCGCTGTGTCGGTTTTTTGCCGCTTTCCTTTCTGCTGATTCTCTTGCTTCCGCCGCCGCGCCCCGGTTTCCGGCGGTTTTGAACCGCAGGCACGGCGCTTCGCCTGGTCCGCAGTCCAACTCCTGCCCATTCGCCTGTTTCGCGCCAGCTTCCGCCGGTGCGCCTCCTTCCCGCCCGACGCAACTTCCCGGCACGAAGCGAATCCGACTCAAATCGGACTGATCTCATTGCATCTTCCGAATAAGCTTCATGCGACATCGGAAATATTTTTGGGGCGCCGTAATGCTATCTTCGGATATGGATGGCGATCTACGTGCGCGAGGCCGGCTTTGGCGCGACCCCATGCGTAACGCGCGCCCGGTCCGCACTGTCTTCTGGATTCGCCATGACAACGCAAAC